>WNFJ01642014.1_pt2 | contig 25366 bp, 14 predicted proteins | sample 5400461 | NCBI WGS metagenome assembly WNFJ01 (sample SAMN13153349, study PRJNA577476) | soil metagenome | isolation source: 115 cm saprolite on Douglas fir-dominated hillslope | place: USA:California | collected 2013-09-17
CCGCTAAGTCCGCACAGGCCCAACTGAGTCCATCGGTGCGAAGATTCGTGCCGTCGGCCCACAAGTACGGTCCCCACGCGATCCACGGGGCTTTCCCAGACATGTAGCTTAGGTCCGGATCGCCGTTGATCTGCGCTTCAATCAGCCACTTCACCGAGAAGCCACTCTCATAGGAGTACGGCTCGGGATTCAGGTTCGACGTGGCGTAACCGGCGTAGATGCGGCTGGAGAGATAGAGCAGCATCAAATTTGGGTAGCGTGCCTTGGCCAGCAGGATGATCGTCTTCAGCTCGGACTGAAGTTTCTGCGCGCTGGCAGGAAAACCGCCCGAGGGGGACGCGTCGGCGTCCTTAAGCCATGCAGCCTGAACCTGCGCATCGGTAACACCGGCCGCGGTGAGCCTCTGCTCGACACCGTTCCAATAAGTGTTCGGATCGGCGACGATGCGATCCGCCGACCACCCGCCCTGCGCACCATCCACAATAGTAAGTTTTGGATTCTTTTCGCGATCCTGATTTGCGAGAAATTGAAAGCCGGAGAATTCCTGAGTCGCATTCGACATACCGATGGAGAGCAGCACAATTCTTCCGCCCGCCAGATCGATCTGGCCCGAGGCGTTGCGCGGCTGCATTTGAAGCAACAGCCCACGCCCCGCAAATTCATGCGCGTTCGGACGATGGTTCAAGCCATTCGGATAGAGTCCGCCGGGCATCCCGTGGTAAGCGCCGAAGAAGGGCGCGGTGAGCGGCTTGAAGCCCACGGAGGTTTTCGAGCAGTCGGACGCGGGAGCGTTCGAGGCGGACAGAACGGCCAGAGCTAGCCAAGTCGCGAGCCGACGCATATGCCACCTATTATGACCAACACTCGTGGAAGCCGAGGGTTGTAACCCAGTCGCGGCACTTGGCGTGCAACATAAGTCCTCGGGGGCATACTATGTGGCTTCAATTGCGTAATATTTTCCTGGCAGGCGCCGCCAGCCTGGTCTTGTTTGCCGCTTTAGCATCCGCAAGCGACCATCACCGCCTGAATGGGACATGGAGGCTCGCGCCGACCCAAAGCGAGTTCAACGGACAACCCGCCATTCAAACCGGTATGGTGACCATCAACGATCGCCAGAACAACATTTACATCTCGCGCAACTTCAATTACGACGGAGCGAATCAGTCTTTCGAGTACACGTTTACGGTGGACGGCCGGGAGAACGCCAGCGTCAAGGAAGGCAAAGCCTTCAAGGTCAAGGCCAAATGGGACGATGATGCTCTCCAGGTGAAAACTACTCAGAGCGACACAGTTACCACGGAACGCTACACGCTGGCGCCGGATGGGACAATGATCCTGCTTGTCGAGCGCCCCGGCCATTCAGCGCTCGCGCTTCACTTCCAGCGTCAGTAAACCTCGCGCCACTCCGCTGGCCGATGTGCTATTCCGTGATAAGGAGGGAAGGACATGTTACGAGCCACCAAAGCCACGGTTGATTGGGACGCCCACAAAAAACAGTGGCATGTTCGCGTGCAGATCGGCGAGGAAGTGATCAAACGGCCGCTGGAAAAAACAGGACAGGATGCGAACGAGGACGCCTTGCGCTCGCAGGCAGTCGAGACCGCGTTGGCGGAAGGTTACGAAGTGGATCCCGCGCAGGTTGCTATCGTGCGCTGATCCCTAGAGCTCTCGGCAACCACGCTTTCACATCCGTGCCAGTTCCACGCGGCGGTTCAGCGCACGGCCCTGAGGCGTGCCATTGTCCGCCACGGGCTTTGCATCTGCATAGCCGTTCGTAGTCAAGCGGGCTCCAACGATTCCCTGCGCCACCAGCCAAGCCTTCACGCTCGCCGCCCGATCTTCCGATAGCGTCTGATTGTGCGGACGCGCGCCACTGTTGTCGGTGTGGCCCTGAATCTCCAGCTTCATCGCCGGATGCGAAGTGAGAAGTTTTTGAATCTGGGTCAACGTGGCAACCGAGTCGGCCCGGAGCGTGGCCTTGTCGGTATCGAAGTAGATGCCATAGAGGGCGACGTGACCCGCATCGTCGAGCGCCTTGGCGAGTTTATCTTGCTGGGCGGCTGCGCCCAGATCGGCCACCTCGACGGTGTACGCCCCACCATTGATAGGCGTGATTTTCACCCACACGTCGCGCCCATGTTGCGTATAATGCGCGCCCGAAACGCCGCCCGGGTCGGAGCGCACTACGTCCCAGCCGGCTTGTTGCAGGGCTGCGTTATATCGGGACTGCACCTCGAGCGGAGAGAGTTGCTGCGAACCTTCATAACGGAGATTGACGGCGGGGCCGAATATCCGGAGCTGAGGGTCCTTTGTGCCCGTCAGTTCGAAATGTTCTTCGGCCTTCCAGCTCTTGCGTGCCGTGCCAGGTAGCGGCGCAATGTACGGCACATCCTCGTTCGGTTTGAGCTCTTCAATTTTTTCCGCGGGCGGCCGGAGCGTGAAGGCTACTGCCTCGGAATACAGTACCAGGACAAGCCGGTCCAGTCCGATTTTGGCCCACCAGTCGCCATGCCGCGCAATGATCGCGCCCTCACGATCGCTCAGAACTTGCCAGCCGGCTTTCTCGAGGGCGGACTTCCACGCCGGCACGCTGCGCGCCGCATCGCCTTTGAAGAAGGCCCGCCACATGTGTCCGGCGACTGTGACGTGATCCCACGGTCCCTTTGGCGTGGGATGCGAAAAATCGTCCTGAGCGTATGCCTGCTGCTGCACATTCGCGGCTACGATGACGCCCGGCGGTAACGGCAACTCCGCGGGGAGGCCCTGGGATGAACCAGGCTGATTCGCTGGGGCCGCCTGAGTTGCCGGTCCGGCCATTACGCCCGAAGCGCCGCCGGAGCACTTGAAGTCGCATGGAACGACGCTGGACTGGGTTACAGCTCCGTGTTTGCCGTCCGAGCCCTGCATCGCGGCCTCGAGCCTGAATTCGCCTTTTGTGGCTTTCGAGAATATGGCATCGGTTCCGACGCCGAGCGGTCCGGCGTCGGTGATGCCGAAACCCGTTTCCGCACCACCGACTAACGTTACGCCGGCAGGCGCCACGAAGCGATACCACACCTTCCCGGGAGCAGTCACAGTAATGTTGCCGGACAGGGCGAGCTTGCTGCCGCACGGGCCCTCGAACTTCTCGAGGGTAACGTTGAGGGTCACCGCGATCACACGCCCGCCGGGAGAAGACTGCGCTTGCGCCGACAGACTCGACAGAACGGAAACGCTAACCAACCAAATCGTCGCGCGGTACCCGTACATTCAGGCCTCCTGATTTCGGGTCTTGCACTACCAATTCATTTGCGGGCAGAACTCAATACCAGTGAGTTAAAGAACAACTTGAACGCCTGGTAGCTTTGGGCCCGATATTGGGGACGCATGCCGAACAGCACGATCCTTCCCTGCCCCAGCGGCACATCCACCAGCGCCGCGCGGCCCTGCAGATACTTCTCGCCAAGCAGCCAGCCTGAAGCCAGCACATGGTCCTTGGTATATCGCGCAACAATGTGGTCGCGGCTGGAAGCCTGAAGCTCCCACGCCGGGCTCCCTTCGCTCCAGATCGCAATGTCCTCGGGCAATCCGTAGGCCAGCGGATCGTGCGTATCGAGCGTGGCGTTCAAGAGCGACCCAGGTGAGTAGAAATCGCGGTTGGAAACGCCGTGCACTACGTTCTTCGCATTGACACCCAAGGCGTCCAGCGCATAATCCGAGGAATGATTCAGGAACACCAGCGTGCCGCCGTCCTCGGCGAATTTCTTGAGGTTCGCGGCAGCCTTGGCGTCCAATCCACCAACGTATTCCTGCGGCATGCTTCCCGGCGCAAAACCCTCCGTGATCTGAATTTCGGGTTGATCCGGGAACACGATGACATCGAACTCCTGCCGCAAGTTTCCGGCTTCGATCTTTGGGTTCTGGACGTTCGTGTAAGCGAAGCCAAAGTTCTCGAACAGCCAGCGCGTCCAGCCTTCGTCCATGGCCGGCATATAACTCTTGTACAGGCCGATGCGCGGGCGCGCGATCTCGATCGTATTGACCGATGCCGGACGCTGCAGGTAGAAACTGCCGCTTGCCGTATCGCGCCAGACGCGCGCGCCGCCGGCCCAGGTCCGGTTCACCGTGCGCCAGGATTCGATGTCGGACGCGGCCAAGCCACCGGTGGCAGGGCGCGGCGCGTTCAGCTCGAAGTCGAACTTCGTGACAAGCTGCGTGGGCGTGGCGAACGGCTTCTCAATCGTGTCCGTCGAAACGCCTAACAATAGCGGCAGCGTTTGCGTCGTCACATCATACGGGCGCTGCGGCGGACCGCCCGGATATAGCCGCAGATCGGGATAATGTTGCCGCTCGAGCAGCGTCTTGGCATAACCGCTGTAAGGCTGCTGCATGCGAACCACATAGCTGCCTTCCGGATAATGTTTTCCGCCCGCATCGAACGCAGCACCGGCGCGCTCGATTTCGACTTCGCCGAAGCTCAGCAGCTCCAGCATCTTTCGCGCCGAGCCCGGATCGAGCTGCGCGCGCGGAATCACGAACGCGTAGGGTGACGGCCGCGCCACCGACCGCCGGCCTACTTCGTAGAAATTCCTCAGCAGGTCCGCGCGTCGCGTGGCCGCCTGGTACAGGCAGCTCTCCAGCGCGATCAACTGATAATCGATGATGTCGCGCAGCCGCCAGATGCCGCCTTCCCACGGTTCCAGGTAATTCCAGCTTCGCTCGCGCGGGTTGAAGCCCAATCCGGTGTTTTGAATCTGCTCCGGCTTCACCGTGATGGGCGTCGCCAATCGCGCGCTGGCCGATTCGCTCAGAATCCGCAGCCCGGCGTGATAAGCCTGATAATGCCGCGACGCTGTCCAGAAATCGTAAAGCGCGTTGATCACCACGCCTTTCTTCCCGGCTGCCGTCAGATCCACGGCCATGCCGGTGCCGATCCAATAGCATTCCTCGGTGATGATGGCGTCGATGTTCGGGTCGATCGGATTGAGCCACGGCGGAACAAACATCCGCGAAGCAAACGGACCCTGCTGGTGCACGTCGTAAACAATCTGCGGATGCCAGACGTTTTGCAGTTGCGCGATGGTGTGCCGGGTCTCGGGCTGGGAGAACACGTACCAGTCGCGGTTATTATCGTGGCCGACGTATTTGTGATACAGCTCCGGCGGCGCGCTGCCCTCATAAGGCGTTCCCAACGTTTTGCGATACCAGCGCGTCACGATATCCACGCCGTCGGGATTCTGCGAGGGGACCAGCAGAAAGATCACGTTATCCAAAATGGCGCGGAATTTAGGCTTGTCCTGGGTGATCAGGTTGTACGCGAACTGGACTGCGCTGTGCGTGGACGCGACTTCCGTGGCGTGGATTGAGCAGGTGATCAGAACTACGGTTTTGCCATCGGCAATCAGTTTCTCGGCTTCCTGCTGCGTGGTTTTGCGCGGATCCGATAACTTGGCCTGGATCGCGAGGTATCGATCCAAATTGCGGAGCGTCGCGGGAGAGCTGATGGTGGCGGCGATGAACGGCCGTCCCTCCGCTGTTTTTCCCAGCTCCTTTACGCGGATCTTGTCGCTCGTCTTTGCGAGCGCCTGGAAGTAGGAAACAACCTTGTCCCAATCCAGCAGTTCGCGGTCAACGCCGATCGTATGTCCAAAATGGCTCTCCGGGGTAGGAACCTGCGCGAAGACACTCCAGGAGGCGATCAACAGAGCAAGAATCCGGTACATAGACTGTAGTCTACATCGTGGCGCACGCACTCATGCGCCACATCCAAAAAAAACGGCCGGAACCCGAAGGTCCCGGCCGCTCCAATTCAAACTGCGAAAGCGCAGTTAGTTCCGATTGGTTCTGACGTACCGCACGTCGATGGTGGCGACGGTGACGTTCCCCTTGCTGTCCGTGACGGTAACGTCAAACAAATAGTCTCCGAAAGTCTCGGAGAGCTGGACCGACGGTTTGACCGAAGTCGGCCCCAGGACCACGGCCTGGGTATTGCGCGATGTGGTCAGGAACGTCAGCGGCGTGTTGCCCTGCGGGCTGCTGGATCCGCTTAGATCCAGATCGATCAGCCGGACCACCGTTTCGCAAACGATCACGCCACCCGGCGTGATACTCGAAGTGCATGTCGCGGTGAGGCTGCTCACGACGACCGTCGGACCGCCGCCGACGACCCCAGGATTCAGCACCGGCACCGTCAGGCTCTTCGTGACCACTTTGCCCACGCCGTTGATGGCGGCGCAGATGTAGGTAGTCGTGACGAAGGGAGTCACCGTCAGGCTGCCGTTCTTGTCCACTGGACCGAAACCGTCGATGAGTACAGTGGCTGCATTCTGTGCCAGGCACGTCAGCACCACCGGAGTTCCCGGCTTCGGACTGGTTGGCGGGTTCGCCGTAAAGGAAATAATGATCGGATCGGGCGGCGGCGGTGGCGGCTGGATCACATGTATCGTTACCTGCTGCGACACCGTGCCGAAATTGTTCGAAGCGGTTAGCGTGAATAGGGTGTCCTGCGTCAGAACGACGTCCTGCGTTCCGGCCAGGCCCACATCGCCCACCATGGGCGAGATGTTGACCTTGGTGGCGTTCTCAACCAGCCAGAGCAGCGTGGACGTTCCGCCGGACGGAATGGTCAGCGGCGCGCCCGTAAACTTGATGATGCGAGGCGCGGTTCCCGGCGTCACTTTGATCGCAACGCCACAGGTAGCAGAGAGCCCCGCTGCGTTACTGGCAGTAAGCGTGTAATTGGTATCCACGCTCGGGCTAACTATTACCTCACCGTTCTGTGGCACGCTGGGGAATCCGGGATCGATGCTGACCTTATCGGCGTTTAACGTTTGGTAGATGATCCTGGCCGATTCGCCTTGCACGATCGTCATGGGAACAGCCGTGCAAACCAGGAACGTCGGTTTCGGATTCTGCACAATGACGCTGGCCGTTGCGACATCCGAACTGGTCGCATTCTTTGCGGTCAGCGTGTATTTCGTCGAGGTGGTCGGAGCTACCGTGAAAGGACCAGACGACGCATTCACTGTGCCCGGGCTGACGCCGACATCGGCAGTGATCGTCGCGCTATCCGCATTCAGTATTCTCCAATTGAGCACGGAACTCTGGCCGCCCTGGATCGTGCTTGGGTCGGCGATAAAGAACAGGATCTGCACCCTGGCCTCAACTCGGGTCGTGACCCTCACTCGGGCGGACGCCGACAGGCCATCCGTGTTCCGCACGGTTAGCCGGAAAATCCATTCCTGCCCGGCGGTCGCCTGAAATGTGGTAATGGGCTGAGTAGGCGCCGATAGATTCACACTGGGGCCAGCCTCTTTCATCCACTGAAACGTCAAAGCCTCGCCGTTCGGATCGCGCGAGTTGGAACCGTTCAAAGTGATGGTCCCTGGTGGCACGCCGATCTGGTCGGGGCCGGCATCCGCGATGGGCGGCGACGCCCCAACCTTGATCCGGCGCGTCAACAACTCGTATCTCACGCGCGGAATGTCCACGGGCACCGGATGCTTGTACTCCAGGAATTCCTTGGGCCGCATGAAGTTGCCCCACTGGAAGCCGAACACCGCGCGGCCGCTATTGCCGGGCCCGAGCAACGTTTCGTTCACGCCGCCTTCAGCCGTCAAAGCAAAATGGCTCTTGATGGGGAACACGAAGCGCACCGTGCCACCCGGCCGGTCCGCATGTCCGATGCTGCGAAGGTAGCCGACATTGGCTTCCACGTAGTTGTTGCCCCACAAACCGAGCGTCGTGCTGGCGCCGACTTGATCGACGATGCTCAGATAACGCTCCAGGAAAAGGTTCGGTGCAATAGCGATAACCGGGCTGCCATCCGCGTTGGTCTCGCCTGTCGAGAAAGTGGCGTTCCGCCGGTCGAGCACGGCGCTGTTCATGAAACCTTTCGTCCCGAATAAGCCCACGCGTCCCATCTTGAAGATGTAATCCAGGGTCAAAGCGCCCTGTCCCAGGGTCCCGCCGTTGGCGGCGTCCCGGATATTGACGTGCTTGAAGCTCGTAAACAGGCCGCCCTGGAAATTGCCGATGCGGTCCACCAGACCGAAGTCCAGTTGTCCTTCGCGTTGCTGCCGGAAGTACAAATACTCGGCTTGTGCCTGGAAGGCGAAGTGTTCGCCGAAAGGCGCGAAGTATCGCCCCTTGCCGGAAAAAGTGATGTCGCCGTGGTCATCGGCGCCGACGTTCGCGCCCAGAAGAGCAAAGCGCGGTTCCTTGGCGGCCGCCAACTTCTTTTCGACGATCTCGCCGGTCTGCTGCTCGGTGAGCGGCTTGGGCCCGGCGTTCATTTGGCCCTGCAAGGCGCCTTGCTGATTCTGCAGCGCGGCCTGCTGGTTCTTCAAAGCATCCAGGTCTTTGCGCAGGTTGGCGTTCTGATCCATCAATTGCTGGAGCATCTTGGCGATGTCGTCCAGTTTGTCCAGACGCTTCAAGATGTCGTCACAGCATTTCTTAGCGAGCTCTCCTTGATCGATCGCGCGGATCGCTTCGCCTGGTCCGCCCGCGCTCACCGTCTTGCCTTGCTCGTCGGTGACCGTGAGGACCACGCGGCGGTTCATCCAGCGCGCCACGTCGGTCTTCTCGAACGTGTTCTTGTATCCGGAGTACTTGGGGTCGCCCTTGCCCCGGGTCGACACATCGATCTGGCTGGCCGACGCTCCGTACTTCGTCAGAAAATCTTTTACGGTATTCGCACGTTCCAGGCCTAGCTTCTCGTTGAATTTGACCGAGCCGATGTTATCGGTGTTGCCTTCCACCTTGACGTGATAGCCCGAATGCGAGTGCAGCAGATCCGCCAACCGCAGTAAACTCGGATAGCCGTCGGAGAGGACTGCCGAATTGAATTCGAAATTGATCTCTTCCCAGTCGTCCTTCGAAGCGTTTGTACTCAAGCCTTGCGCGTAGCCATACGCGGCAAGAATGCAGGAGAGAATCCCTAACACGATGCACTTTCGCAACATGGTCTAGTTGCCTCCTCTGTAACTTTACTTACTATTTCCCGTTTGTAACCCCAACTGTGGGCACGTTAGATACACCCCACCAGCATTGTACACTAACTAAAACAATAGACACAGTTTTTCCTGTTCCTGTATCATCTAACCTCAAAAAAATGAGAAGATGGGTACTGGGCCTGCTGGGCGGGCGGTCGCCCGGAGTGGCTGGTTTCGGCCGGCTGGTCCGGGAGGAAAGTCCGGTCTCCACAGGGCAGCATGCCGGCTAACGGCCGGGGGGGCTCGCTCAAAGCGGGTTTCACGGACAGTGCCACAGAGAATATACCGCCCAAAACATAGGCACTTACGCCTGTTTTTGGGTAAGGGTGAAAAGGTGCGGTAAGAGCGCACCGCGGCCGGAGTAATTCGAGCCGGCAGGGTAAACCCCATGCGGAGCAAGACCAAATAGGGGAAGAGGAGCGGCCCGCTCCGTTCGATTCCCGGGTAGGTCGCTAGAGCCTGGTAGTAATACCAGGCCCAGAGGAATGACAGCCGCCCTTCGGGGCACAGAAACCGGCTTACAGACCAGCAGGCCCTTTTAGCGGCGCGGTGCGCCGCCAGGCACTCCGCGCCTGAGGAATTCAAGAATCCGAGGAAGGGGCCGCTTCGCGTCCCCTGAATTCAAGAAGGGCCTCGGCGCTGGCTTCGTTGCGCGTTCCTGAGTTTCAAAAACTAATCGGCGTGGATGCTACTCGGGCAAGCCGACCTTTCTGCGGAGCGCTTTGAGGCGTGGGTCAGCGCGCAGAAGGGAAAATTCGCGGCCGGTAAGTGCCCGGCCCATCCGAACAGGCCCGGCTGCCGCAGCGCGATCCAGGGCTTCGAGAGTTCGGTCTCTGTCACCCAAACAGGCGAAAACCTGGGCCTGATTCAGCGGTGTTGAAATCTCCGCTGCGAGTCGCTCGGCCTCTTCGCGGCGGCCCACCCGCGCGTAGGCGCAGCCAAGCGGGGTGCGATCCCACGAACCCGGCGGAACCTGCCGATGGAAGTCGGCTTCCAGGATCCGGATTGCCTCGGCGACCCGCCCCTGGCCTAGGCACGCCCAAGCCAGGCAACTGCTCTTGGGCGGAAAATCCGCCGGCAAATTCTGACAACGGCCTGCGGCTTCCTCATATCGGCCCGCCGAAAGGAGCGTGGAGGCCACGTCATAGCGAAGGCCAGGTGAAAGTGGGTCGGCTTTCTCGGCGATCCGCAACCGCTGGAGCGCCTCCTCGATGCGGCCCAGCGGCCAAAGAAGGTACGTTGCGAAATGCTGGAACGAAGTCGAGCGGTTGGCGTCGAGCTCAATTGCACGAAGGAAGCTCTTTTCCGACTGCCCCCACTGGCCGTCGCGGGCGCAGGCCATCCCCAATGCGTCGTACGCTTCGGCTGAAAGGGGGTCGAGTTGGATCGCCCTCGCGGCTGCGGCTCGCATCTCAGACACCGCGCCTGCCATGTCCACCCTGAACACACCCGATCGGGCCGCGTGAACCGCCGCGAGGCCCGCATAAGCGGGGGCGAAGGACGGATCCTTAGCGATTGCCTGCTCGAATAAAGGGATACTTTGGTCGTAGCCACGAAGTCCGAACTGGCTCCCCACTGCGCGGGCGCGAAGGTAGAGATCGTACGCTTCAGTGCTGGTCTCGTATCGACGGCGGCCGCGGCCAAGCTTTAATCGCAGGCTATTGACGATCCCGCGGGAAATCTCGTCCTGAATGGCAAAGATATCCGTCAACTCCCGGTCATACCTTCCGGACCACAGCGGGAAATCATCGCGCACGCGGACCAACTGCGCGTCGATCCGCAACTGCTGGCCGGAGCGCAGCACGGACCCTTCCACTAGGTACTCGGCTGCGAGCTGTCTTCCGACGTCGCCTGCCTTCTGCGGCTTGCCTTTAAAGGCAAAGGACGACGTCTGGGAACGCACCGCCAGTCCATCAATGATGGACAGGTTGCGGATAATCTCGCTCGTGAGGCCGTCGGCGAAGTAGTCGTTGGCCGGATCTTGGCTCAGGTTAATCAAGGGTAAAACTGCGATCGGGATCGGTGCGCTCTTGTGCTGAACCCACCACCAGCCCACCGCCGCCAAGGCAACGGCGAGGCAGACCGAGCCGACTGCGAGCGGAACCGCTCTTCTGAGCCTCGGCGCCCTCTGGGCGCGGGAGCGAGCGGCGCTTTTGGACGTCTCGAGGGCATGGCGGAACACTGGGACGTAGCCGCCCTTCGGCAACTCGATCACCACTTCATCGCCGTTTCCTTCGGCCAGGTAGTATTCGCTGAGCCGCGCCCGCAGGCGCCCGGCTTCGGTTCGCACGATGGAGTCCTGCCTGGGATCGTGGTCCGGGCTGCGGTCGAAGACCTCGACGGCGATCACGGATTCCTTGAGCTCGTCGTCCCGGCCTTCCAGATGCCGTTCGACTACGAACCGCAGAAACCGGGCCAGGCGCTCGTTGCGGGAGAAACCAGCGCTTGCCAACACCTGTTCCAGTTGCCGCCGCGCGGCTTGTTTCTCAGTTTCCGCGGTGGGCATTGGTTTGAGCATACTCCGTGTTTTCAGTGATGTGCAAGTGTATGAAACACCTTTCCAACACCCTCGGCCTTGATCCTAACTGCCGGATCAGCGCATCGTGTTTACGTGCGAATGGTTCCACTGATCATGCTGGTCGCAGTCTCCTGCCGGGCCGAGGCCGCGTTCGGAATCTGGAAAATGAATGCGGCCCGCTCCACCTTCCCGGGCAGCTTTAAAAGCCTGACAGTGCGAATTGAGCCTCACCCCAAGGGCGAGGTGTTCACCTTGGACAGGATCGAGCCGGACGGCCGGGCCATCAGCTCCAGCACGATTCTCTACTTCGACGGTGAGCCGCGGCGGTTCGACGATATCGGATGTTCGGGAATTCAATCTTCGCGGCGCGCGGACGACCGCACGGTGGAGATCGTACGCATGTGCGCCAGTGGAGGATGGACGCGGTTCCTCCGGCGCGCGCCGGCCAAATCGAACGAACTGGTTCTGGAGATTACCGAGCAATACGCAGACGGCCGCCGCCTCGAGCGACGCCTGATCTTGGAAAAGCAATAGGAGGAAATCATGACTGGAAGAGCAAGAACGATAGCAATGGCGGTTCTTTTGGTCGCGGTGACTTGTAATCTGGCCCTTGGGCAGGCGCCAGCCGGCTCGATCCTGCACGTCGAGATCGAGAAATCGACGCTGTACCTTCGCGGCTACTGCGGAAACTCGGATCGGGGTCAAGACCCGAACAAACTTCCCACGGTGCCGGTCCGCGGGTCTGGTGGAGGCGCCCTGGGCATCGGGGATATCGTGTCAGTCAACGGCCAAACGGTCAAAGGCACTGCAATCGAGTACATTAACGGAACTGTTATTAGACCCGATTTCACGCCGGGAACACCTATAGGTGACTTCCCCGCCAACAACACCGCCACTTCCTGGGAACTCGGATTTCTGAATCTTGACGGTACGGCCATCGGCACCGTACACATCGACGGCAACGGAGGCGGCCCGAGAGCGGGAGACCCGCCGCCTCCCGGTGCTCCCAAGGAAATTGCTCATTCTTCATACACAGTTACAGGAGGCACGGGCGCCTTCTTCGGAGCGCGCGGCTACTGGGACGCGGTACAAGATTCTGTGTCCGGCGAACGGAGAACCACCGACTGCGAAGACCCTGCATACCGGCGCATGAATGCGGACCCCGGCGGCAATAAGCGCCACGGCATTCTCTGGCTTGTCCCGCTGGTTCAGCCGCAAATCGCTTCGACACCCAACGGACCGGCCGTCGTGCACTCCACCGACTTCACGCTGGTGACTGCGTTAAAGCCGGCTGCAGCCGGCGAAATCTTGTCTCTCTTTGCCACCGGCCTCGGCCCGGTGCGCCCGGGAGTTGATCCCGGCCAGCCGTTTCCGTCGGACACTCCGGCTGCGGTGAATTCACCGGTTGTGGTGACGGTGAACGGGAAGCCCGCTGAGGTCCTCGCCGCAGTCGGCTTCCCCGGCTCGGTAGATGGCTACCAAGTCAACTTCCGCGTGCCTCCGGATACAGCAAAAGGGGCGGCCAGCATCCAGGTAAGCGCGGCGTGGATCGCCGGCTCACTGGTGAGCATCGCGGTGCGATGACTCGGCGCGCGAATTGAGGAGAAGAAACATGAAAAGCCATTTCGTCCTGCTTTGGATCATCGGCTACGTAGTAACAGCGCTGGCGCAATCTCCAGGCACGTTCACCTCGACCGGAAATATGACTGCGCCACGGGTATACCACACAGCGACCTTGCTCACGAACGGCAAGGTCTTGATTACCGGTGGCGCGGGGCCGTCCAGCACTGGCCTTGCCAGTGCGGAGCTATACGATGCTTCCACACAAACCTTCACCGCGACGGGCGACATGACGACGCCCCGCTTTACTCACACCGCCACTTTGCTCCCCAACGGCAAGGTTCTGATCGCTGGCGGCTTCTCGCCCCAACCTGTGTCAAGTGCTGAGTTGTACGATCCTTCCACCGGGACCTTCACCGCGACGGGTGACATGAACACTGCAAATGCCTGGCACAGCGCGATCCTACTCAGTACTGGCAAGGTCCTCGTCGCCGGTAGGGAATTGTACGATCCTTCCACTGGAACCTTTGCCGCCTTTCTTCCGCAGGACATCGCTACGCTTTCCGATCCCGTGGCCGGCGTGTTCAATCACGCCGGACGCCTGATCTACCCCAACGGCACCTCAACGACCTTACTCCCGAACGGCAAGGTCTTGCTTGCCAACGGTTTCTTCACTGACATCGGGTGCTCCGCCAGCACCGAGCTCTACGATCCCCTCACTGACGCCTTCACTGCCACCGGCAACCTGACTCCTTGCCTAAGCGATGAAGCTGCCACGCTTCTCCCGGAAGGGAGAGTGTTCGTCGCTGGTGGAGACAGCTCCAATGGCTCCGATGTCGCCGGCATCGCCGAGGTCTATGATCCCGTCACGGGCACGTTCAGCCCTGCGGGAGGCACGCGGTCGGCGCTGGGGCACACCGTCACCCTGCTCCCGGATGGCACCGTCCTGATCAGCGGCGGCTTGATCTGCTGCAACGGATCTGTCCTTGACACTGCCGACATCTATCATCCGGCTGTGTTGGCGCCCTCACCCGTATTGTTCGCCCTTTCGGATGGCATGCAGGGCGCAATCCTGCACGCGGCGACGCACGAGATCGTGTCATCGACCAATCCTGCCGTCGCGGGAGAGGCGCTGGAGATTTATGGCACCGGCCTGATCGACAGAAGCGTGATTTATCCGCAAGTAGTGATCGGCGACCGGATGGCCGAAGTACTGTTTTTCGGCAATGCTCCCGGATACACCGGCCTGAATCAAATAAATGTCAGGGTGCCGAGCGGCGTCGCGCCCGGACCTGCCGTCCCAGTGCGGCTGACGTACCTCAGCCGCCCGAGCAATGAAGTTAGCATCGGCGTGCAAATCGAACCACCGGTCACTGCGTCCTTGAGGGATTCAAGAATTCGATGAAGGGGCCCCTGCGCGTCCCTGAATCTGTTTTTGGGTAAGGGTGAAAAGGTGCGGTAAGAGCGCACCGCGGCCGGAGTAATTCGAGCCGGCAGGGTAAACCCCATGCGGAGCAAGACCAAATAGGGGAAGAGGAGCGGCCCGCTCCGTTCGATTCCCGGGTAGGTCGCTAGAGCCTGGTAGTAATACCAGGCCCAGAGGAATGACTGCCGCCCTTCGGGGCACAGAAACCGGCTTACAGACCAGCAGGCCCTTTTAGCGGCGCTCCGCGCCGCCGGGCCGAAAACGGCGTTTCACGCCATCGGTCACTTCGTGACCGAGGAATACGAGGAAGTCGAGGAAGGGTCCGCTTCGCGTCCTTGAATTCAAGAAGCGTCCTCCTAATGAAATGCTCGGTTCAGCGGCATGTTGTTCGCCGCGGCGGTCGTGTTCCGTCGGAACCGCACGGCGCCTCGCTCTGCCGGCCCAGCGTACTTTCGCCGCTCGAAGCCGGGCTGCACGCCGCGTCCCAAATCTACATACGGAATTACCGCAGCTTGGCGTATTCCGCCTTGGCTTGCTGGAGGATCGGGATGTCCTGGTCGGCGTCTTTCCAGAGAGTGAGGAAATCCTGGTAGGCAGCCTTTGCCTTGGCCGTATCTCCCGAAAAAGCGAACGCTCTGCCGAGTCGCCAACGCGCCAGCGCGCCGATGGGATCGTTGAAGACGATGCCGCGGTGATCGAGAATATTCTGGAATTCCCTGGCGGCTTCGGCCCACTGGTGCGCGACGAGATAGGCCTCGCCACGCACGTAGACCGGATAGAGCGCCCCGAAGAACCCATACTGGGTGCTGCCCGGCGTACCCAGTTCATAGGCAGCGGCAATTTGCAGCAGTTCGATAGCCTTGGACGGCTCGCCATGGTTCAGCGCCAGAAGTGCGCGAAGTACGGGCACGTAACTGAATTTCACGAAAGTATCTTCCGGAAAGCGCTTTTCCAGGTCGTCCGTCAATGCTTGAGACCGGGAAGAATCCCCCGAGAGAGCCAGGGCAAAAGCGACGCCGTACTCTGCATCCCGACCCCTGGAAAGCGCCAACGCCGCCGTTGATCTCTGCCTCGCATCGGGCGCATTCTTGGAAAAGGCTTCCAACACGGCTGCCCGGCTTCGTACTGAGCGGCCCTGTCCGGCTGCGCTGCCTTTTGAGCCAGATCCACGGCGTGCCCTAACATCCTTCTTGCCTCTTGCAAGCGACCCGAATATGCGAGAACAAAAGCGTGCTCGCCGGAGATCAAGTCTTCCGCGCCCGGTTTTCCCTGCGCCGTGGCAAGCGCCTTCTCCAGTCCCGCCCGATCGGTTTTCAGAAAGGCCAACTCGTATTCCAGGAACAGAATGTCAGGGTACCCCAGTTTGCGCTCGGATGCCCGCCGTAAGGTGTTCCCGGCTTCGTCCAGGCGGTCAACGTAAAAATAGTCCAAAGCAAGATTCCCATACCCGGGGAAGCCGTCCGGATCGATCTCGATCGCCTTCTTAGCTTCTTCCATTGACTTTTCGAATTTGCCCCTGCCTTGAGTAATAAACGCCGATAACATTAAGTGAGGCTCCCTATCGCGGGGATACGTTTGCGCCCACAAGTCACAGGTCTGTTCCGCCCTCTCCAGGTTTCCGGTGACAACCCAATCATAGGAAGCAGTGATGAAGAACTTCTCTGCTTCACTGGTGCGATCCCGCAATTCATAGGCTTTGCTGGTGCTCTCCGCCGAGAGAACAGACTCTCCAATGTCGCCGTACAGCCGCCCCAGGAAAGCATGTGCCATCGCGAATTGCGAGTCGATCGCAATGGCGCGCTTGAGAAGCGGTATACCGGCGGCAGAACCAGTTGTGACGGCAGCCTTCCAGCCCACGGTATAGGCTTTCAGAGCTTCGATTGACGGCGTGGTAGCCTCGGCGAGTGGAGTGTCGTGCTTTGCGACGTTGGCGAGCGATTCGCCGACTCGATTTCTGAATTTGACTGGCAATTTGACTCAGGGCATTCAGCACGTCTTCTTTTTTTGCTGCCTGCACCTGCTCTTCGTCCAAAACGTCTCCAGTGCGGCAGCTCTTCGCACGTAACGCCAATACGTACTGGCTTCCGAGAGGTGCAATCGAGCCATCCAGGACGGCGGCGCTTGCGTTTCGCTCGCAGATCTCCTTAGCGACCTGCGGAGTAAGCGGAGCATCCGCCGGCTGGCCCATCAGGCTCAGCACCTTCTGGATCTTCTCATCGGACACGAGACTGAGAAAAGGCGACTGTTCCAACTGAACCGCCAACCCTTGTCGAAGCGTCCCGTCGAACACGGGGTCGCCGGTCTTGTTTATGAAATCCGCGAGAACGATGGTGTCCTTGTCCGTGAGTTTTGGTGTGCGGTGGAAATAGAAGTAACCTGCAACCGAGAACGCCAGCACAACGGCGGCAGCAGGAACAATCACCTTCCAATGTTGTGGCGCACGCAGTCCTGCGTGCCGCGTCGACACTCGTGCCGACGCCCGCCCCGAATCCGTATCCCGCTTCAGGCGCTGCAGATCCGTGCGAATTTCCGAAGCGTGCTGGTAGCGCAGGTTGCGATCTTTTTCGAGGCACTTGTCGATGATGCGCTCCAATTCCGCCGGCAAGTCGGGATTCAGGCGCACCGCAGGCGCCGGCGCGCGGTTGAGAATGCAATCGAAAATGATCCCCGAGCTTTCCCCGCGAAATGGCAGCTTGCCCGTTGCCATTTCATAGAGCACCACGCCGAACGAGAATAAATCCGTGCGCGCGTCCAAATCTTTGGCCCGAACCTGCTCCGGCGACATGTACGGTACCGTCCCCAGCGCGCTCCCTGCACCGGTCAGGTGGTCTTCGATTGTGCGAGTCGGTGCGGCGCTTTCTCCGCCGGCTGCCCGATCGCCGGTAGTGGGACCGAGTTTCGCCAATCCAAAATCCAGAATCTTCGCGTGGCCGCGCTGGGTGACGAAGATGTTCGCGGACTTGATGTCGCGATGTACGATCCCGGCAGCGTGGGCCGCATCCAATGCATCGGCGATTTCGATGGCCGACGAAACAAGTGTTTCGATTTCAAGTGGGCGCCCGGAAGTGATGCGGTGCTTCAGCGTAGCGCCGTCGAGGAACTCCATGACGATGAAGGACAGTTCGTCATCTCTTCCGATCTCGTGGATGACGCAGATATTGGGGTGGTTGAGCGACGAGGCCGCCCGCGCCTCGCGCCGCAAGCGTTCCAGCGCCTCCGCATCTCGAGCCAAATCTTCGGGCAGGAATTTCAGGGCTACAAAGCGGCGCAGCTCGAGGTCCTCAGCCTTGTAAATCACACCCATTCCGCCGCCACCCAACTTCTCCACGATGCGGTAATGGGAGACGGTCCGGCCGATTAGAGAACCGGCTCCTTCCGGCGCAGGACTGCTCTGCTGGCCGCCGAGCGCCCGGGCCGCCACCTCTATCGCCGGACTCTCCAGGAAACTTCCCGCCTCCTGCCGCGCGGCCAGCAGCGAACGAACTTCCTGCTCCATCTCCTGGTCGCCCGCGCAGGCGTGCCGCAGAAACGCGTCGCGCTCGTCGGGTGCCTGCTCCAGCACCGACTGCAGCAGGCTATCGACTTGTTTCCACCGTTCAGAATCCATGCTCATTGCAGCTTGGCGTATTCCGCCTTGGCTTGCTGGAGGATCGGGATGTCCTGGTCGGCGTCTTTCCAGAGCTTGACGAAATCGTCGTAAGCAGCCTTCGCCTTGGTCTGATCTCCCGCCATGGCGAACGCCTTGCCTAGTTTCCAGCGTGCCAGTGCGCCGATGGGATCGCTGGCCACGATCCCGCGGTGGTCGAGAATTTTCTGGAATTCCACGGCGGCTTGGGCGCCCTGGTGTGCCGCCAGGTAGGCTTCGCCACGCACATAGATGGGATAGAGAGCCCAGTACAAACTGACCGGCATGCCCAGATCATAGGGAGCGGAGACTTTTAGCAGCTCGATAGCTTTGGCAGGGTCGCCATGGTTCACTGCCAGAAGTGCGCCCAGCACCGGCAGGTAACTGATGCGGACTGAGGTATCCTCGCGGAAGCGCTTTCCCAGATCGTTCGCGAGAGTTTGAGCCACGGAAGAGTCTCTCGAGAGGGCCAGGGCTAAGGCAGCGCCAAACTCCACATCCCTGCCCTTCGAGAGCTCAAGAACCGCCATCGCGCCCCGCCTGGCCGCCGCCACATTCCCGAAGAAGGCTTCCCAGAGTGCCGACTCCGCTTCATACAAAGCCGCCTTCTCCCGCAGGCCGGACTCGCGAGCCAGATCCGCCGCGCGCCGCCACTTGCTGCGCGCCTGTTGCAGTCGGCCCGAATAAGCCAGGACGAAACCTTCGCGGTCGGAAATCCAGTCTTCCGCTCCGGATCTTCCCTTACCCAGAGCCGCTACCCGTTCCATTCCCGCCTGGTCGCCTTTCACAAAAGCGAGGTCGTATCGCTCGCACAGAAGCTCAGGGATTTCTACTTTGCGCTCGGATGCTCGCTGAAGGGTAGTCTCGTCTTCTCCCAGGCGGTCAAGGAACCGATACTCGGTGGCAAGATTCACATACGCGAAGGGAAAGTCCGGATCGAGCGCGATCGCCTTCTTGGCTGCTTCGACCGCCTTTTCATGTTTGCCGAAGACAGGGTAAATCATCCCCGACAAGAGTCCGGGGGCGTCTATCGCGCGAGGATAAGTTTGCGCCCACGACTCGAAGGTCTGTCCCGCCTTTTCCAGGTCTCCCGTCACCTGCATATAATAGGATGCCGTGATAAAGAACCGCTCCGAGTCACTGGCGCGGTCCTGCAATTGAAAGGCTTTGGTGGTGTTCTCCGCAGAGAGGACAGACTCTCCAATATCGCCGTACATGCGCCCCAGGAATGCATATGCCATGGCAAACTTGGGGTCGATCTGGATGGCCCGCAGGAGTGGCGGCACAGCGGTGGCATCATGCGTTGAGTGGGCAAGCTTCCAGCCTGTGCTGTAGGCTTTCAAGGCTTCGAGAGATGGCGTCGTGGCCTCGGCCAGCGGAGTCGCGTGCTTCTCGACCGTGGCGAGCGATTCCCCGACTCGAGTTCTGAATTTGCTGGCAATTTGACTCAGTGCACTCAGGACGTCTTCCTTTCGGGCCGCCTGCACCTGCTCCTCATCCAGGATGTCTCCGGTGCGGCAGTTCCTGGCGCGTAGCCCCAATACGTACTGGCTTCCGAAGGGTGCAATCGAGCCATCCAGGACGGCGGCGCTTGCGTTTCGCTCGCAGATCTCCTTAGCGACCTGCGGAGTAAGCGGCGCATCCGCCGGCTGGCCCATCAGACTCAGCAGCTTCTGGATCTTCTCATCGGACACGAGACTGAGAAAAGGCGACTGTTCCAACTGCACCGCCAACCCCTGGCGAAGCGTCCCGTCAAACACCGGGTCGCCCGTCTTGTTTATGAAATCGGCGAGGACGATGGTGTCCTTGTCCGTGAGTTTCGGTGCTCGGTGAAAATAGAAGTACCCTGCGACGAAGAGCGCCAGCACCGCCACGGCAGCAGGAACAATCAGATTCCAGCGTCGTGGCCCACGCACTCTTGCGTGTTGCGTCGACACTCCCGTCGACGTGTCCCGTTTCAGTCGCTGCAGATCGGTGCGAATTTCCGCGGCGTGCTGGTAGCGCAGGTTGCGATCTTTTTCCAGGCACTTGTCGATGATGCGTTCTAGTTCCGCCGGCACGCCCGGATTCAGGCGCACTGGAGGCACGGGAGCGCGGTTGAGAATCGAATCGAAAATGACCCCCGGGCTTTCGCCGCCGAATGGCAGCTTGCCCGTCGCCATTTCATAGAGCACCACCCCGAACGAGAATAGATCCGTGCGTGCGTCCAAATTTTTAGCGCGGACCTGCTCCGGCGACATGTACGACACCGTGCCCAACGCGCTTCCGGCAGTGGTCAGGTGATCTTCGATGGTCGCGGTTTCGCCGTCGCCTGCACGAGTGTCCGGACTGACTTTCGCCAGTCCAAAATCGAGAATCTTCGCGTGGCCGCGCGTGGTGACAAAGACGTTCGCGGGTTTGATGTCGCGGTGGATGATTCCCTTGGCGTGGGCAGCTTCCAAAGCATCGGAGGTCTGAATGCCAAAATCCACCAGTTCGTCCGTGGGGATGGGTCCTTGCTGGATTCTCTCCTTCAAGGTCTGCCCTTCCAGCAGCTCCATGACGATCACCGGCTGGTGACCATGCTCTTCCACTTCATAAATGGTGCAGATATTGGGGTGGTTCAAGGTGGAAGCAGCGCGTGCTTCCCGCTCGAAACGGCTGAGCGCGCGTGGATCTCGAGCGATTTCATCCGGCAAGAACTTGAGAGCAACCAAGCGGTGCAGGCGGATGTCCTCGGCCTTGTAGACCACGCCCATTCCGCCGGCGCCCAACTTCTCGAGGATGCGGTAATGCGAGACGGTCTGGCCGATTAGGGAACCGGTCGTCGCACCCGCAATTGCCCGCGCTGCCATTTCCATGGCCGGGCGCTCCAGGAAACTTCCCGCGTCCTGCCCGGAAGCCAGCAGCGACCGGACTTCCCGCTCCAGCGCCTGGTCGCCCGCGCAGGCTTGCCGCAGAAACGCGTCGCGCTCGGCAGGCGGACGCTGCAGTACCGACTGCAGTAGGCTATCGACCTGTTTCCACCGTTCAGAATCCATCGCCTGTCCCGCCGGTCAGTTCGCGGTAGTCACCCGCCGAATCCGGTTGCGCCGTCCTCTTCATCGCCTATGCGCTGAATTATACCGCGCGTGATAGTTTCGTTCCGCGTTCTGCGCCTATCTGGATGGAGGCAAATATGAACCGTAAATCAACGGAAACACAATCTTCGAAGGTCGCGGGATCCGTCGCAACCATGGTTGCGATTGTTCTGGCGGGCTTGTTGAGCAGTTCAACGCGCGTTCAGGCGCAGGACAATAACGAGGCATCACTCATCAAGCGGGGTTTTGAGATAACGCCCGTCCCACTGAATCTGGCCGGAAAAAATCGGGATCTGGTGGGACTGGGCAGCTACCTGGTGAACGCCGTGGGGGACTGCAATGGTTGCCACAATGGCGGCCAGCCTCCCAATTTCAATTACGCCGCTGGCGGTAACCCCTACTTCGGCCAGCCTGCCAAAGTCGATCCAACCACGTATCTGGCTGGGGGCCAGGACTTCGGTCCCGTTGGGGATCCCAGTAACCCCGGTCCGGACATCATCACTCGTAATTTGACACCGGACAAGACCGGCCGGCCGGAAGGTGGCCACACGCTGGCGGAGTTTAAGCAGATCATCAGGACGGGCATCGATTTCGATAACCTCCACCCAACCTGCTCCCAGACGGTGACGAAGAACTGCATTCCGCCTCCAGTCCGCGGTGACCTGCTGCAAATCATGCCCTGGCCAGTCTTTGCGAACATGACCGACCATGACCTGGATGCCATCTACGAATATCTGAGCACCATCCCCTGCATTTCGGGACCGAGCGACCCAACCGACCCACTGCATAACGATTGTGGTACGAGTTCGCCGCCACCGCCCAACCCGACCGTAACAATCACGCTGGGTGGCTCAGTCGTGACCAATCAGAACATAACGGTTGCGCAAAAGCTGTTCACTTTGGACGCCTCGAAGTCGACGGACCCGAATGGTCTGCCATTGAGCTACTCGTGGACTTCGGGCGGCGCCGCCGCGCTGACGGGCGCAAACACAGCCACGGCTCAAGTGGAACTGGTCGGCGGAGCGGTCCAGTATGTGTTTACCGTGACTGTCTCAGACAGCAGCGGTGCGACCGCGAAGGGATCCGTGACGGTGACCTACTTCGGCCGCTAGACTACTCGACGACCAAGAAAAATGCCGCGGATGTGGGACACCCTTTCAGGCTACGGAACCGCTTTCAGGCGGGCTCCGATGGATCGCGGCACAACTCCACAGACGCTCCGCATCCCGCCGCGTACGCATCAGAGCAGCTTGGCGTATTCCGCCTTGGCTTGTTTGAGGATCGGAAGGTCTGGATCAGCGTATTTCCAGAGTGTAAGGAAATCCTGGTAGGCAATTTTTGCCTTGACCTTATCTCCCGCCAAAGCGAACGCCCTGCCTAGTTTCCAGCGTGCCAGTGCGCCGATGGGATCGCTGACCACGATCCCGCGGTGGTCGAGAATCTTCTGGAATTCCGCGGCGGCTTCGGGGCCCTGGCGTGCGGCCAGGTAGGCCTCGCCGCGCACGTAGACGGGATACAGGGCCCCGAAGAACCCATGGATTGCACTGCGCGGCGTGCCCAGCTCGTAAGGGGCGGCGATTTGTAACTGCTCGATAGCCTTTGCCGTTTTGCCATCGTTCAGTGCGAGCTGTGCGCGAATCGTTGGCAGGTAACTGAACCTGGTCCCCGTATCCTCCCCGAAGCGTTTTTCCAGATCGTCCGCGAGTGTTTGCGACCGGGAAGAATCGCCCGCCAGGGCCAGGGCAAAGGCAGCACCATACTGCACATAGAGTTCCTTCGAATGCTCGTGTGCTGCCATCGCCCTGGCCTTTGCCTCAGCCGCATTCCCAAAAAAGGCTTCCCGTAGTGCGGCTCCGGTTTCGTACAAGGCCGCCGTTTCCCGGTGGGCCTTGTGCGCAGACAGGTCCGTCGCACGCTGCGACATGCTCCTTGCCTGTTGCAGGTGGCCGGAATATGCCAGGACAAGAGCCTCGTGGTCCAAGATCGACTCTTCCGCTCCGGACTTTCCTCGCCCCAGAGCCGCTTCCCGTTCCATTCCCTCATGATCGCCCTTTAAAAAGGCGATGTCGTATCGCTGGACCAAAAGGTCAGGGATTTCCAGTTTACGCTCGGAGGCTCGCCGCAGGGTGTCCTCAGCTTCCCCCAGCTTGTCAAGGTATTGATAGCCGGAAGCAAGATGGAGATACATAATGGCAAAGTCCGGATTGAGCTCGATCGCTTTTCTGGATTCTTCGATCGCCTTTTCGTATTTGCCGGCGGGATGATATATGATCCTCGCCAGGAATGAATGGGGCAGCCACTCACGAGGATAAGTCTGCGTCCACGCCTCACAGGTCTGTTGCGCTTTTTCCTGGTTTCCCGTCACCTGCAGATCGTAGGAAACATCGATAAAGAACTTCTCCCGGTCACTGGTGCGATCCCGCAACTGATAGGCTTTGCTTGTACTTTCCGCGGAGAGAGCAGGCTCTTCGATCCCGCCATACATGCGCCCCAGCGACGCATATGCCATCGCGAACTTGGGGTCGATCGCAATGGCTCGCTGGAAATGGGGCACAGCGGCGGCGTCACCAGTCGAGGCGGCAGCCTTCCAGGCCAAGCTATAGGCTTTCAAGGCTTCGAGCGACGCCGTCGTAGCCTCTTCAAGCGGGGTGTCGTGCTTTTCGATCGTGGTGAGCGATTCGCCGACTCGATTTCTGAATTTGCTGGCAATTTGACTCAGGGCATTCAGCACGTCTTCTTTTTTTGCCGCCTGCACCTGCTCTTCGTCCAAAACGTCTCCAGTGCGGCAGCTCTTCGCGCGTAACGCCAATACGTACTGGCTTCCGAGGGGTGCAATCGAGCCGTCCAGGACCGCCGCGCTTGCGGTTCGCTCGCAAATTTCCCGAGCGCGCTCCGGAGTAAGCTGCGCATCCGCCGGCTGGCCCATCAGACGCAGCGCCTTCTGGATCTTCTCATCGGAGACGAGGCTGAGGAAAGGCGACTGTTCAAGCTGTACCGCGAGCCCTTGGCGAAGCGTCCCGTCAAACACCGGGTCACCCGTCTTGTTTATGAAATCGGCGAGGATAATCGTGTCCTTGTCGGTTAGTTTGGGCGCCCGATGAAAATAGAAGTAACCCGCAACGAGTAGCGCCAACACAGCGGCGGCAGCAGGAACAATCAACTTCCAGCGCTTCGGACGCGCTGTTGCGTGCCGCGTCGACACTCCTGCCGACGTGTCGCGCTTCAGACGCTTGAGGTCGGCGCGAATTTCCGAAGCATGCTGGTAGCGCAGCGTGCGGTCTTTTTCGAGGCACTTGTCGATGATGCGCTCTAATTCCGCCGGCAAATCGGGATTCAGGCGCACGGGAGCCACAGGCGCGCGGTTGAGAATGGAATCGAAAATGACCCCCGAGCTTTCGCCGCGAAATGGCAGCTTGCCAGTTGCCATTTCATAGAGCACCACGCCGAACGAGAATAGATCCGTGCGTGCGTCCAAATCCTTGGCGCGGACTTGCTCCGGCGACATGTACGGTACCGTCCCCAGCGCACTGCCTGCACCGGTCAGTTGGTCTTCGATTGTGAGGGTCGGTGCGGCGCTTTGGCCAGCCCTTGCCGGAGTGTCGAGATTGCCGCCGAGTTTCGCTAATCCAAAATCAAGAACCTTCGTGTGGCCGCGCTGGGTGACGAAGATGTTCGCGGACTTGATGTCGCGATGAATGATTCCAGCGGCGTGGGCCACATCCAATGCGTCGGCGATTTCAATGGCTGTCGAAAGAAGCGTTTCGATTTCAAGTGTGTGCCCCGCGATGCGATGCTTCAGCGTAGCGCCGTCGAGGAACTCCATGACGATGAAGGACAGCTCATCATCTCTTCCGATCTCATGGATGACGCAGATATTGGGGTGGTTGAGGGAGGAGGCCGCCCGGGCCTCGCGTCGCAAGCGTTCCAGTGCCTCCGCATCTCGTGCAAATTGTTCGGGCAGGAATTTCAGAGCTACAAAGCGGCGCAAGTCGAGGTCTTCAGCCTTGTAGACCACGCCCATCCCGCCGCCACCCAACTTCTCGACAATACGGTAATGGGAGAAGGTCCGGCCGATGAGAGAACCGGCGGGTTTCGGTGGTTCGTTGCTCGGGTGGCGGCCGAGCGCCCGCGCGGCCACTTCCATCGCCGGACTCTCCAGGAAACTTCCCGCATCCTGATGCGAGGCCAGCAGCGACCGGACTT
>WNFJ01284451.1_pt1 | contig 25315 bp, 12 predicted proteins | sample 5400461 | NCBI WGS metagenome assembly WNFJ01 (sample SAMN13153349, study PRJNA577476) | soil metagenome | isolation source: 115 cm saprolite on Douglas fir-dominated hillslope | place: USA:California | collected 2013-09-17
CCCGTCGCCTGGCGAAGTGGTCACTGAGCAAGCGCTGGCAGTTGCTCAACAGCAGGCCGCGCGCGATATGCCCTATGTCGAAGTGGGCGTGGCCAGGCGTTATCAGTATCATGAAGCGTCCCAACGCTGGTATGTGGAGGTCGATCTACAACATAGCGACCCGGACCAGGGCGCGGCCATCGCCCTCTATCGGGTGTGGCGCACTCCTGATGGCTTTTCGGCAATCAAGGTAGACATTCGAGAAAGCGACGAGTAACCCACATGGCAACCACGGCGTTTGCACCGAAAGCCGAGGACAATCCCTGGCGTGTTGATACTTTCATGAACACGGACGAGTGGAAAGAGGTCTCGCGCTGGTATCCGTTCTCGCTGCGTTCGCTGATGCCTGATGGCCGCTGGTCTGAGCGTGCCAGGTGCAAGATGCGAGACGACGCCTATCAGATTATGAAAGCGCTCGCAGCGACCAGGCCGCGGGACTATTTTGTAATTATGCAGTGTACGCTCGTCGGCAATGATGGCCGCGAGAAAGCCGTAGTGTGTTTTCCTGGTAGTGAAAGCAGCCTGCTACGCGAACGGCAAGAACGTATCAAAGTGGGCTGGAAAGTCCAATAGAGAAAGCGAGGAGATCTATGGCAGAACAGCAATTACTTGAAATCGGATTGTACTTTGATGAGCGCACTGACCCGGCGACTCAAGAGCATATGAGCCTGGAGGATGTTAGCGATAAACTGCTCGTGTATCCGCTTCACTACTTCAGAGGCAAGCATAATATCACTCTCCATCATCCTGGCCCTGGCGCACCTGGCTTCCTGGTGCTGTATAACCATCTGGTGAGCGATCCACAGATTGACTACCTGCAGGACCTGAAGCAGCAAGGGTATATCAAGTCCTGGGCTGTGTTCCCTCCTGAGACATGGGGCGAGTATTTCAAAGGCCAGCAAAGCCAGCAACCCCGTGGGTTTGACGCAGAGGATTTATCAGAGCGGGTCCACGAGGATTGGGCGAATGAGGAATAATGAAAGGCGATCAGCAAGAAAGCGAGCGAGATAGCCATGAAAAACACACTACTAGATGACGAGATCGCTGCAGCCCTTGCCGGGATTCGCTCGCGACTCGACACCCTGGCCAGCATCACTGCTGAAAACATTCTGATACCGGGCGGGCCCCAGGAACACTATCATCAGGTGGTCGAGGAGACCTACGCTGCACTTGGACTCATCGAAACCCAGGTGGACGAGTTGCGGAATGAGCTTGAATATCAGCACAAGCGGCTGGATGGGGTCAGAGACGCAACACTGGCAGAGCAGGAGTAGGAGAGAAGCATGACCACAGCAGAAACACTAGCATTCTGGGCGCTGATTATCGGAGCGGCAACTTTCCTTGTGTATCTCGGTCAGCTCGTGGTTCTTGTTCTGGTCTATCGTCGTGTCATTAAGGAAACTGACCGCAACGCACAAGAACGTCAGCAAGCCATCGATAAAGCAGGTGATATGATGCAAGAGCAGGGCAAGGACATGGTGCGGCGAATGAATAAGATAGCTAAACGTAATACGATCGGGTTCTCTATCATGGCCGTCTGCGCCGCGGGCATGCTCTTCGCGAATCGTGCAATTGTCCGTAAGTTCGAGAAGGATACTACAAAAAAGCAGGAGAGATAAAACCATGCCCAGCTGGGCTGACTTGAACGAGCGACAACAAACGTACATACAATTCTCTGTAATCGACCAATGTAAACTAACTATCACGATCTTCCTCTACCACCTCACGTACTGTTTCGTTTCGAAAATGGCCTAGATCAGATCTTGGCCTCAAAAGGACCTGACCAAATATGCTTAAGCCTTTCCACCATCAATAAAGTGCGGACTCTAAAATTCACCCGTTCCTGCGTCTATTATAGAGAACAGTTCGAGCCAACGGGGCGTGATGTAGAAATAGTTGCAGGGAATATCATCTAGCACCTGTTCTAGGACGTAATAGGTTTTTGCCTGCCGTACTGAGTAAGAGGACTACGTAGAGATGCTTCATTGTGAGCGATTGGCGTGGGAGTATCCCGATGACAGCCAAGGATGAGAAATCACAGCAAGCTCGTTCTGAGCCCTCGATAGCGCCTCTTTCACCCCCTGCTGCCATCGTCGGCAGACAGCGTGAGTTGACACAGGCCATGAACCGGTACGAAGCCGCCAGGCACGGACAGGCTCATGTGCTCCTCCTGGCTGGTGACCCTGGAATAGGCAAGACGCGTCTCCTGGACGAAATTGCCCGGCGGGCCGCGCAGGATGGAGCCACCATCCTACGAGGGGGCGCATCCGAAGCGGAGGGGATGCCACCTTATCTGCCATTTGTGGAGGCTCTTGGCCGCTACATTCAGGCGACTCCTCTCGACCTGCTGCGCACGCACATAGCCGCAGCACCCCAGGCTCTTGCCACGCTCTTGCCAGAACTGATCACTCGTCTCGGTGAGCTGCCCGCATCTGCTCCCTGGCCCCCTGAACAGGCCCGCTTCCGGCTGTACGAAGCGGTTGGGATGTTCCTCCAAGCGATTGGTGCCCTACATGCACTGGTCCTGACCCTGGACGATCTGCAGTGGGCAGACAGCGCAAGCCTGGACCTGCTCCGTCACGTCGCACGCCATCAGCAGGGCGCCCATCTCCTCGTGGTGGGTGCCTACCGAGAGAGCGAGGTGGCCCACCAGTCCGCGCTTGCCCGTACCCTGACCGAACTCTCTCGTCAGCGCGTACTCACAAGCCTGACCATTGGTCCACTCTCGCCCGGAGAGACCGGCATGCTGGCTGAGAGCAAACTGAGTGGGACTCTCCAGCCAGCAGTGAAGGCCCTGCTGCATACCCACAGCGAGGGCAACCCGTTCTTTGCCGAGGAACTCTTAGAGGGGTGGATTGAGGCGGGTGCCCTGGTGCACGAGCACAACCAGTGGATGGCCGTTACCCCACTCGATCATGCCCTACCTCCAAGCATTGTGGGTGCCTTACGGCAACGCTTTGCACGCCTCTCAGCACAGAGTATTGATCACCTGCGCGTGGCGGCCATCATTGGACGCACCTTTGATCTCTCGCTGCTTGCCGCGGTGCAGGAGCAAGAGGAGGAAGCGATCGAGACGGATTTGCTTGAGGCTGTCCATGCTCGACTCGTCCGAGCCGAGCAGACGGGAATCTTCACGTTCACCCACGACAACATTCGTGAGTGCCTCTATGCGGAAGTCAGCACCTCGAGGCGTCGACGCCTGCATGGGCTCCTTGGTGACCTGCTTGAGGCCCAGTATGGGCAAGAGCCAACCATGCAGGTACACCAGCTCTCCGCCCTGGCCTTCCACTTTGCACGCAGTAACGACCGATTGCGTGGCGTCGATTACTCGCTCCGTGCCGCAACACAGGCACTGCAAACGGCAGCGGCCGAAGAGGCCATCGCCCACTATCGCACGGCTCTGGACCTGCTGGGTGAAGAGGACAGACGACGTGGTGATGTGCTGCTCAGGCTAGGCGAAGCGGCCCTGTTGGCCGGCCAGGAGGAGGAGGCCGAGCGCGCCTATACCACCGCACAGGACTGGCTGGTACAGGAGGGTGACCGGGAAGCGCTTGCGAGGGCCGTTCACGGATTAGGGCGAGCCTGCTGGCAACAGGATCAACGAGACGCAGCGCGGACAGCGTTCGAACAGGGACTGGCGTTGCTGGGTGATCGTCCGTGTGCGCAGGCGGTGGATATCCTGACCGATCTCTCCCTGCTACACACGATCTACATGGGGCGGCAAGAGGAAGGGATGGCCTGTGCCCAGCAGGCACTAGAGATGGCGAAGCTCCTGGGAGACACGCGATTGGAGGAGCGAGCGCGTCGCATCATGGCCGAAAACCTCTCCCTGCATGCAGAGGCTCTCGGTGCAGCCGTGCAGTTTCTCGAGCAGGTCCTTGAGCACACGGAGGCGCATGGCGATCTGTCGGAGGCCGCCGAGTGCTGTCTGAACCTGGCGGTGGCCTCCTACTGGATGGCAGACCTGAGGCGTTCGCATGAGGTAAGTGCTCAGCGGCTCGCGCTCATTGAGCGCTGTGGGCAACCGCACCACTTGCGTACCACCTACACCTGGCTGGCCCTGCTCCACGCTTCACAGGGCAGATGGAGCGATGCAGAGCAGATGATCGAGCGAGCACATCCTATTGTCGACCACTTGACCAGCCCCATGTTTGCTGCCTTTCTCCACCAGATCCACGGTTTCCTGGCCTACCAGCAGGAAGCGTACCCGCTCGCAGAGCGCGAGTTGCAGACCGCACTGGCCATGGCCGAGCAGGATCGGTATATGGGCCTGGGGATGCTCATGTTCTTATCTGGTCTGCTCGGCCTCGTGCAGGCGACGATGGGCAAGCGGGAGGAGGCACGAGTCTCCCTAGCAAGCGTGGACGCCCACCTGGATCGGCTGCCAGAGGGAATCCTGCCAACCGCACCACTCCTGATCTGTCTCGCTTTGACTGCGCTCGCCCTGGGAGATCAGGAACGAGCGGTCCTCCTTTATCCCCGTCTGCTGGAATTTCGTGGCCAGCACTACTGGTTTCTCGTTGATCGCATCCTGGGACTGCTCGCCAGAGCGCGTGACGATTGGGAGACGGCAAGAATGCACTTGAGCGCTGCCCAGGCGATCGCTGGGCGCGAAGGCCTGCGCCCTGAATTCGCGCGCACCCTGCTCGCAAGAGCCACAGTTGAGCTCGCACAAGACGGTCAAGGCAGCGTCATCCATGCTGAGGAGCTGCTGCGGGAAGCGCTTGCCCTGTTTGAGGAACTGGGGATGTCCCATTCAGCCCAGGATGCCCTCAGTCGGTTACGCGCGCTTTCCTCTTGTCCAGGACGTCTGGCACACGCAGCGCTTCCGGCTCGTCTGACCGAGCGTGAGATGGCGGTGCTCCAGCTGGTTGCCCAGGGCAAGAGCAATCGCCAGATCGCGCATGCCCTGGGACTCAGTGAGAAAACTGTGACCAATTACCTCACCCACATCTTCAATAAGACTACCTGTGAGAATCGAGCAGCGGCAACCGCGTTTGCGATCCGCCACGGACTGGCCTGACTGGCACTTTGTTGGTTCTGGTCCTCCCACCAGGGAGGTTTCTCCCTCATTTGAGTCCGCTTCCCTTCCGTATGCGGCCACAGCATGACTGACCAGGGAGGTTTCTCCCTATCGCGAGCAAGACCTCCTCAATTAGGCACGCCTTGCAAAGAGGGAGGTTTCTCCGATGTTATTGCACCCCTCTGGAGGGTATACTTGCGCTAACACAGATCAAGCGACGCGTTTGTGGCCTCAGGATCATGGGTAAAGCAGCCTGAGTTCGAAGCCGAGCAAAGGAAGGGAAAGATGTATATTACCGTTTCCATGTATCGAGCGAAGGCTGGGCAAGAGGATGCCATTATTGCCCTCCATGAGGACTGGCAGCGTCATCAGCGACCCAAGACCAGGGGATACCTTTCGGGCGAACTGCTCAGGAAGGTCGAGGACCCCCACGAGTTCATTGCCATCATGCGGTTCGAGAACCAGGAGTCTGCGCACGCACTCACGACTGACCCTGAGCAGAATGCTTGGTATCGGCGCGTAGCAAGCCTGACTGAGCATCTGCCCATGCGCACTGGATATATCAGCGAATGGCAGGCGTCTCGATAGATGGTGTAGCGGGAAACGGGAGGATACTAGTTCCGGACAAGGAAGCACATGAGCAATACATCAGGCACATCAGAGCAGATCATCTCTCTTCCCAAAGGGGGAGGTGCTCTGCACGGTATTGGAGAGAAGTTTTCGCCTGATCCGTTTACGGGGACGGGAAACTTCACGGTGCCTATTGCTCTCCCTCCTGGTCGCAATGGCTTTCAACCGCAATTGAACCTCGTCTATAGCACTGGTAATGGCAATGGGCCCTTCGGTCTGGGCTGGAGCTTAAGCATCCCTGGGGTGAGTCGCAAGACCTCTAAAGGAGTTCCCATTTACGACGACACGAAAGACACCTTTCTCCTTTCAGGTGCCGAAGACCTTGTCCCAGTAGAAGTAGAAAAGACAGAGTCGAGCACGGAGAAGCAGACCCGCTCTCGCTACCGTCCTCGAACAGAAGGTCTCTTCGCCAGGATTGATCATTATCAGGTCGTTGACAAGGCCAGTGGCATGATCCTCAGTAACTACTGGGAAGTAAGCAGTAAAGATGGCCTGCTCAGCGTATACGGCACCCCTGGAGCCGCAGGTAACGACCCGGCGGTGGTTGCCAAACCTGCTGACCGCTCGCGAATCTTCGCCTGGAAGCTGACCTCTACCACCGATCCCTTCGGGAATCGCATCGTCTATGAGTATTTGCGTGACTCCGAGCACATTGGACATCATGACTGGGATCAACTCTACCTGAAACGTATCCAGTATGCTGATTATTCGGACGAGAGCAAGGCAGAGCATTTTCTTGTCTCGGTGACATTCGACTACGGCCCCCCTGATGGGGGTTCTCCAGACACCCGAGAGCGCCCAGACGCTTTCTCTGACTACCGGGCCGGGTTTGAAATTCGCACCAGGCGGCGGTGCGAGCAGATCGTGATCGAAACGCACGCGGAGGTAGATCAGCTCGTCCGCACCTATGGTCTGTCCTATCAGAACGACGCACTGAACGGTGTTTCGCTCCTCAGCCAGATCGGGGTCGTTGGCCATGACGGTGACCGTACAGAAGAACTCCCGCCACTGGCGTTTGGCTACACACAGTTCGAGCCTGAAAAACGACACTTCTCCGCTATCACTGGTCCCGACATGCCCGCTGGTTCGCTTGCCCGAGGGGATCAGGAGCTTGCCGATCTCTTCGGCAACGGGCTTCCCGATATCCTCCAGATGAATGGAACGGTGCGCTACTGGCGCAATATGGGTGGAGGCAAGTTCAACCTCCCACGCGAGATGCGAACTGCGCCCGCGGGAGTGAGTCTGACAGACAAAGGGGTGCAACTGATTGACGCCAATGGCGATGGCCAGGTCGATCTGCTGGTCACGACCGAGGAAATCTCAGGCTACTATCCACAGCGCTTTAGCGGTTTGTGGGATCGCCGCTCGTTTCAACGCTACCGCGTGGCTCCCAGTTTCGACCTGAAAGATCCCGAGGTCAAAATGGTGGACCTGGACGGCGATGGTGTCACCGATGCTATCCGCTCAGGAACCCGCCTGGAATGCTTCTTTAATGATGCTCATGAAGGATGGACGAAAACCCGCTGGGTCGAGCGCCAGGCACTGGAGGTCTTTCCTAACGTCAACTTCTCTGATCCGCGTGTCAAATGGGGTGACATGACGGGCGACGGGCTGCAAGACATTGTGCTCGTCTACAACGGTATCGTTCAGTACTGGCCCTCCCTTGGTCACGGAGAGTGGGGACCACGCATCACCATGCAGAACAGCCCCCACTTTCCCTATAACTACGATCCCAAGCGTATCCTGGTCGGCGATGTGGATGGCGATGGTCTGGCTGATATCGTCTATGTCGACGATACCAGGGTCACGCTCTGGATCAACCAGAGTGGGAACAGGTGGAGTGATCGTATTGTTATCGAGGGCACCCCACCCGTGTCTGACATGGACGCTGTCCGCCTGGATGACATGCTTGGCACCGGGATCAGGGGTGTGCTGTGGAGCAGTGATGCCAATGGACTATCCCGTGCGAATATGTTCTTTCTCGATTTTACGGGTGGTACCAAACCCTATGTACTGAACCAGATGGACAACCACATGGGCGCCGTGACTCGTACAGGTTATGCTCCTTCCACCCACTTCTACCTGGAGGACGAGAAATGTATCGCGACCCGCTGGAAAACAACACTGCCGTTCCCCGTACAGGTGGTGGCACGTGTCGAAGTGATCGATGCCATCTCCGGCGGCAAGCTCACCACCGAATATAGCTACCATCATGGCTACTGGGACGGGGCAGAGCGCGAGTTCCGAGGTTTCGGGCGGGTAGATCAGCGGGATACCGAAGTGTTTGACGAATTCCATACAGCGGGTCTTCACTCGCAAGACCGTCCGTTCAACGCTGTCCCAGTTGAGTTCTTCTCACCGCCAACGGAAACCCGCACCTGGTTTCACCAGGGGCCTATCGGCGATGAGTTCGGGGACTGGACGGAGACAGACTTCAGTGATGAGTTCTGGCCAGGCGACACGCAGGTACTCACACGCCCGCCATCTGTTGTGAATTTTCTAAATGCGTTGCCACGTCGTGTAAAGCGTGATGCGGTACGGGCCATGCGTGGTCGCATCCTGCGGACAGAACTCTATGCCCTTGATGGCACAGAACGCCAGGACCGCCCCTATACCGTCACGGAACAGCTGCACAGTGTGCGTGAAGAGAGCCCACCCGGCTCCGGGGAAGCGCAGGATCGATTGCATATCTTCTTTCCCCACACGCTAGCAGAACGCACCACGCAGTGGGAGCGTGGCGATGACCCAATGCACCAGTTCAAATTCACCAGCAAGTACGATGAGCATGGTCAGCTGCTCTCGTACGATGAGTATGGTCAGTTACTCTCGCAGAGCAACATCGCCGTTCCGCGTGGACGGGATTTTCGTGTACCTGCTTTCTCAAGTGAGCCGTACCTCGTAATTTATACATTGACGACCTATGCAAGGCCTGATGATGTAGAGCACTATATCGTTGATCGCGTCGCCCGCATGACGACATACGAAATCCTGAATGATGGCAGTTCTGCACTGTTCGACTTGCAAACGGCCATCGAGGCAGGCACCGTGACGCGACAAATCTGCGCGCAGACCCGTAACTTCTACGATGGCCTGGCCTTCCAGGGTTTGCCCTACGGACACATAGGCAAGTACGGCGCTCTGGTGCGTACCGAGAGTCTGGTGCTCACCCAGGATATTTTGCACGAAGCATACAAGAGTGGCAGCACAGTACTCACTCCTCCTGAGGAACCACCTTACCTGGTGCCAGTTGGCCCTCCACCCTGGACCGCTGAATATCCACAGGAGTTTCGCGATCTCCTCCCTCTGTTGGCCGGATATAGCTATCAATCTGGCAGTGCTGACTCTGAAGACGAAACAGGTTACTTTACAGCAACCGAACGGCGCAGCTACGACTTCCACACCGACTCCAATCTCAAGGGACGCGGACTGATCTTGGCCAAACGCGACCCGCTGGGACCGGCGAATCCCGCTCCAAATACATATGATACGACCATCAAATACGATACTCCCTACAATCTCCTCCCTATAAGCATCACCGATCCCGTAGGACTGAGCACCACGGCCAACTACGATTACCGTGTGCTTCAGCCAAACGAAGTTACTGACCCTAATGGCAATCGTACTGTTGACGCTTTCACCCCTTTAGGACTTCTAGAAAGCACTGCTGTGATAGGAAAGAACGGCGAGGGCGATACGCCGTCCGCGCCTAGTACTCGCTTTGAATACAATTTCCTGGACTTCATCGACAAGGGACAACCCATCTTCGTTCGCACCATCCGTCGTGTTCATCACGCCACCGATACTACTATCCCCTTGCCAGAAATAGATGAAACTATAGAGAGCATCGAGTACTCCGATGGCTTCGGGCGGCTGCTCCAGACACGGATGCAGGCCGAGGATGTTCTCTTCGGTGATCCAAACTTTGGCGATGCCGGATTACCTGCCGATCAATCACTTCCTGTAGGTGATGCGGTCGGGCAGCAGATTGCACCAGGAGAGCTGCCGAATGTCGTCGTGAGTGGCTGGCAAACCTACGACAACAAGGGGCGTGTGGTGGAGAAGTACGAGCCTTTCTTCTCCAAGGGCTGGGACTATGTGCCCCCAACAGACGCCCAGTTCGGTCAGAAGGCGACTATGTATTATGACCCGCGAGGTCAGGTGATTCGCACGCTCAATCCCGACGGCTCCGAACAATTGGTGATCTATGGCATCCCTACCGACCTGACCAAACCGGATGAGTTCATCCCAACGGCGTGGGAGGCTTACACCTATGACGCCAATGACAATGCTGGCCGCACCCATGCCGTTGAATCGACAAGCTATCAGAACCACTGGAATACACCCTCCAATGTGGTAGTGGACGCACTTGGTCGCAAGATTCAGTCTGTGGAGCGCAATGGAGCAAATCTGGCCACCGATTGGTATACCACGAGTTCTACCTACGATATTCGCGGCAACCTGCTTACCGTCACGGATGCCCTGAACCGAGTAGCTTTTCGACACGTCTACGATCTAGCAAACCGCGCACTGCGGGTTGAACAACTTGATGCTGGTATCCACCGCATGATCATGGATGCCGCTGGAAATTCCATCGAGCAGAGGGATAGCAAAGGGGCTCTCATCCTGCACACCTACGATGTCTTGCAGCGCCCCGTTCGCCTCTGGGTAAGAGATGATAGCAACAATCCTGTTTCCTTACGAGAGCGACTGGAGTATGGGGATGGCAGCGATCCAAACCAGCCAGGGAGTGAACGCGCTGCAAATCAGGCAGCCAATCGACTAGGGAAGCTCTACAAGCACTATGATGAAGCTGGACTGCTGACCTTCGAGATCTACGACTTCAAAGGGAACATCTTGGAGAAGATACGGCAGGTCATCAGCGATGCGACTATTTTAGCGGTATTCACTCCTCCACCACCAAATTGGCAGGTATCGGCGTTCCGCGTGGATTGGCAGCCACCTGGTGGGACCACGCTAGACGATCTCGCCAACGAACTACTGGACGCGACGCAATACCGGGTATCGTCTACCTACGATGCTCTGAATCGCATCCAGTCTATGCTTTACCCGCAGGATGTCAGTGGTACGCGCAAAGCATTGCTTCCACGTTACAACCGGGCGGGAGCACTGGAGAGCGTAAAATTGAACGGTACGGTTTATGTGGAGCATATCGCTTACAATGCCAAAGGGCAAAGGCTGCTCACAGCGCTTGGTAATGGAATCATGACACGCCAGACCTATGATTCCAAAACCTTCCGTTTAGCGCGTCTACGTAGTGAGCACTATACAACACCTACGATGCTGGCGTATCACCCAGCAGGTACTGTGCTACAAGATTTTGCCTACGAGTACGATTTGATCGGGAATATCCGAAGCATTCAGGACCGAACACCTGAAAGCGGAGTGCTCAATAACCCGGAGGCAGGACAGGTTGCAGATCCGCATCTCGCGCTACTCCTAGTATCAGGAAATGCACTGATTCGACACCTTGAGTATGAACCCATTTACCGTCTCCACTCTGCCAGCGGTCGCGAGTGCGATATGCCACTACCAAAGCCATGGGATGATGTACCACACTGTTCCGACCTGACCCGCACGCGAATCTACACAGAACAGTATCAATACGACCCCGTCGGCAACATGGTGCAATTGCAGCACCAGGCGACCGGAGGCTTTACGCGTGTGTTCGCACTTGCTCCAACTAGCAATCGCCTGGCGACTATGACTGTGGGTACAGTGGTTTATGATTATGCCTACGATCTCAACGGCAATCTCGTACAGGAAACAACCTCACGCCACTTCGAGTGGGATCAAAGTGATCGTTTGCGGGTTTTTCGAACGCAAACAGGCGACGAGGAGCCCCCGATTCATACCCACTATCTTTATGATTCTAGTGGCCAGCGCGTGAAGAAGTTGGTTCGCAACCAGGGCGGTCAGTTCGAGGTCACTGTCTCTATCGATGGCGTGTTTGAATATCACAGCCTCGTGCGAATCGGCACGACATTGGAGAACAACACCCTGCATGTGATGGATCACGAGAAACGCATTGCTCTCGTCCGTGTTGGTAATCCATTCCCAGACGATAAAACTCCAACAGTGAAGTATCACCTGGGCGATCATCTGGGTAGTAGCAATATCGTGGTTGATGATCTAGGAGGATTGGTGAACCGCGAGGAATACACACCGTACGGCGAGACCAGCTTTGGTGGTTTTACCAGGAAGCGGTATCGGTTTACGGGGAAGGAGCGGGATGAAGAAAGTGGCCTGTGCTATTTCGGGGCACGCTATTATGAACCATCACTAGCAAGGTGGTGTAGTTGCGATCCCGCAGGATTGGTTGTAGATCCGATTCAGGATGAACAGGCGCATGCGAGTTCTCCGAAAACTTCCCTGGGCAGACAAAACGCTGTAAACTTTGTCAAGGGCAATGCCCGCGTAAAGCCAGCTGGCTTAGGACTTTATACCTTTAACTTGAACAACCCCATTCGCTATCGCGACCAAGACGGTCGCTTCCCGACAGAGATCGGTCGTCGGGATCCAGATACCCTAGCAACACACAGGGGGATCACTGCAATAGCTCTCATCGGCAAAGTAAGTCCCCAAGCGCTAGAGGATATAACTCAAGGTAATCTTCATGTCGATTATAATCAAGGTTCAGGTACCGTGGCTACTGCCGAGCATGGCATGATGGGGCCATACGATTTTCCGGACATATCAGCTAGGATGACCGAGATAATCATCAATCAGAAGATTGGCCGAGCAGCCGAAGCAATTTTAAAGGGTAATGTAAAGGAGGCAAGAAAGTTGTTCGGCGAAGCGACTCACACTGCTCAAGATAAGTGGGCCAAAGCCCATCGAGATGCAAGTGGGAGGCCCCTCATTTGGCGATGGTGGGATCCACCCTTGTGGACAGACGTTAGGCAGCATATCCGCTCAGATAAGAGTGAGCGGTTACACACGGATAACGTTGAACAGGCAGTTAAAGAAACTCGTAACTTATTTGATCAACTATATAATCTTGTAGAAAAAGGCGAGTATGGAACCGCTGCTGGCATCGACTGGGTCATGCAAAAAACCGAGCTAAGTAAGGAAGAGATTGATAAACGCTGGTATGAATTTGTAGGTAAGTAGATTGTTTCATAGAAAGACTTAAAACTCAATGTTTTCGAGTGAGTATGATTGAACAGAGAGATCTCTGGAATGATAATCTATCATAAAATCATTCCAGTTTCTAGAGAGTTGAAAATCAAAACTATATAACAAACAGCGCGAGCAAAAGGAGACCAAACCATGACTAATAAAACATTTCGCATCTCCGATTGGGGACCGACCGCAAGCCCTGCCGGTGTGCCCTAGGACAGCGAGCCGAAGTATAGGATAAAGATCTGATCTATGACGATCAGATCAGTAGTTCCGTCAAAGAGGATGTATTATGAGCCTCCACAACATGTTTGCTACTTATGATTCATTCTATGGCATGCAGCGGCCTTGACGAAATCCGCTTGCACGAGTTCGATAATCTCGCATTCTCAATCCAAAGAAGAGCGGCGAGCGTATCCAAGGAGGTGATGCTAATTAGAGAGAAGAGCATCTTCAGGGTCAAGATAACTGTTTTAGCAACCAGTAAGTTGAAAGTGTAGCCGTGTCCCACACAGCACATGGCGAAAACAAAAGGAGAAACCAATGAACTACAGTAAAACGACCGGTGCCCTCATGACCGGTGGGAGTATGACCAACAGTGCAATGGCCAACGGGAATATGGTCATGGCAAACCGCGATCAAGTCAAAGCGTGGGCTAATACAGATATCTGGCAAGATATCGACAAGGCAGTCGACGATGAGAACCAGCTCAAAGTTGCTGCTCGCTTCCTTCCGCCTTACCCCTTGCCCGGTGCAACGTCCGCACTACGCGGCATTGTCCATGCGAATAAGAGTCCTATCCTCTCCATACAGCAATCCGATATGATGCCGCTCATTGAGATGGATGTTCAATTCTCTTTGACAAATGCACAAGTGAACGATGAAGCGCAGTGGCACCTGGGCGTTACCCTGGCGCATCGTGCTGGGGCTCTTCTGGCACTCGCCGAAGACCTGGTGATCTTCCAGGGGGACACGGGTCTGAAGGATCCGCTGAATGAGCCTGTGTTCCAATTCGTCAAGACCGACGGATCTGATGCTGGTACAGGCCTGGTGTTTGCGGTTCCCGAGGCTCCCAATGATCAGGTCATTCCAGTCTTCCCTGTTGAAGTGACTGATGATCGCACTCAGAACAGGTATGGGGAGCATACGTTTGCAGCAATTGCTGATGCATTTGCACGCTTGCAAAAGACGCATTATGGGCGTTGTGCAGTTGTTCTTCACACCAATGTCTATGCCGATACCTACGCGGCATTGGAAGGAACACTGGCGGTGCCGGCAGAACGTATCAGGGGGCTTGTCTCAGACTACTACTACGTCTCAAGTGCTTTGCCTGCATTCACGGGAATTGTTGTCGCCATTGATGGCGATACTATGGATTTAGTGACTGGTCAGGATCCGTGCACGGAGTTTACCCAGGTGAATAACAGCCAGTGGATCTTCCGGCTGTACGAACGCATTGCGCTGAGATTGAAGGATCAAACGGCAGTGATCCGGCTGGAGTTCCAGCTGAATAAGAAACCAGAAACAGAAGGAGAACATAAGGCACAGAGCAGCGAGAGGCGATAGGGGTAAAGGAAGCAAACCACTCCCTCGTTAACATTGATGCCTAAAGGGCAATCTACGCTTCGAGCGAACAATGCAACCGATGTCGCCAGGTTCGACCAGGCCTCTGTTTGCGTTATGAAGAAGGAGGCAAGTCATGCGTTTTGAGCATGAAGGCATATTCCTGTGGTATGGCACCCCTGAGGCACCTGCTCCGCAGGAATCCGTTCAAGCTGGCACCGGCATTACCATCACCGTCGGCGTGCAGCCAATGAATGCCGGTAACAAAGTAGAGGTGCTCTACCGCATTAATCAGGGGCCAACGGAAAGAGTAGCCGCTAACTGGCTGCGCAATGATACCTATAAAAAATCACAATACTTCAGGACGAGTTTGCCTGCCTTGCGTGTTGGAGATACGGTGGAATATACCGCTCTTTGCCGCCGTGCAGGACGGCAGGTCGTACCAGCCGCAGAAGATGCTGAGCACTTTGCCTCTTCCTTTCGCGTGATCGATGCCACAGCTGGCCCCATACCGGAACCTGCTCTTCACAAAGCTATAGTAGCAGCGCAGGAAAGCGCATATACTGCCCCTGGAGAGGTTGTTTCGCCTGCTCACCCGACCTCCCTTTTGCCAATGCAAGGCCTGGCTCACAATGCGCCTGCGCAAGATGGCGCTCACGGTATCGTGACGCACCAGGTCGTAGGGCAACTTGTCAACCAGGAAACGGATGCGCCGCTGGTGGGCTTCACTGTGCATGCGTTTGATTTGGATGCTGGCGCAACGCCCAAGGACCTGGGCTACCAGATAACCAACGGCATGGGAGTGTTTACGATCGTCCACACGACGCCCAACGAACCCACTTCGAAAGCAGGGAAAGGAGTCAATGTCGGGCGCAGCTATCAATTGCGTATCCTAAACCCGCAAGCCCAGGAGATCTACCAGACCCAGCTTCGTGTCAAGACAGATCAGGAGCAAGTGAGTGAGATTCGTGTTCCAGGCCCAAAGCCTGCCCCACTCGCTTTGAGTGAACTGGCGACGACCTTGAAGGTGAACCTCCCGCAACAACTGCTGCCGACGTTGGCGAAACAGGGTATTCACTCTCTAGAGGATGTCCGTAGGGTGGGTGGCATACGACATCTCGAAGGGCTACCGGTTGCGGCAGACGATCCTGCGGTGCGGATGTTGGAAGCGCATGCCAATTTGGGCGTACTGTCTTCCGATGCCCAGTTCAACGCCGCGCTCATTGCGAAAGGCTTTACCGGTATACACAAGATTGCTCACACCCCTCAAAGCGTGTTTATCAGGGCGGTACGCGATCAGCTTGGCGATTTCAAAGCAGCACAGCTACACGTCCAGGCTCGTGCCCAGGTGAAATTCCTCTCCAATGTGTTGACACAGATTCGGGTTGACAAAGCGAATGGCTTCGACAATCCCCTTGCCGATCACGTGTCTGACCTGGAGGAACTTGATTCATGTGAGTGTAAGGATTGCCGTGCCGCAGTGAGTCCCGCAGCATACCTGCTAGACCTGCTCGACTTTGCGATCCAAAAGCTTACAGATTCAAATTCCGGCAATTCGATAGACCTGCAATGGCTCACTGCGAATTTTCATCAACCCTTCGCTGACCTGGTTGTCTCATGTGATGCGGTAGAGACGCTCGTGCATCAAGTACGCATCTGTATCGAAGTCCTGCGCAGCTACCTACCTCCTGGTACTGAGTTTCCTGGAGAGAGCGAGTATCGGCAAGAGGCCTATCAAGCACTCCTGAGCAAGATCGGCACCTCCTACGAGGAGATTCGCCTGGCCCGCACTGACAAAGCCGAAAAGCGCCTAGCTCTGGCAGATCGACTCGGTATAGAACTTGACACACCACGGCCTGACCATTTAGATACACTCTTTCTCGACCCGGCAACGATCACTGAAGAGAATCTGGAGGAGCTATTTGGCCTGGTGGACACGACGCGCAACCCGCTTTCCGATGGCACCAAGACGGGTGATCCCCAGGGACAAATTACTCGCTGGAACCTCGAGGGCGTTCAATGGGGGAGAAATACTGACCCAGATGGGATTATCTACCTGAGCCTGCGGAATGTTGGCCATTATGATTTCACGATCGAGCTGTACCGTGACCAATCCAGAACGGCTCAGTCTCTGGTGGCAGCCGGAGAGTTTCCTACAACAGACGCGATCGTGTCGGCAAGGAACGACAGTGGTCTCTCGGGCAGCTTTGAGATTGCCTACACAAAGGACAGCAGCGAAATCGCGATCTCGGTTGTGCCCGCCTTCCTGAGCTGGCGCTTGAAGCATTTGCGAACACTATGGAAAGCTCAGGATCGGCCTCCCCTGCCAAATGAAGGCCTGCCCATCATCGACCCTGATGTGATTGGCCCCGACGATTTCCGTAAACCCAATCCGGGAGAGCCGTACTTTGATCTCTGGCAAGTGCGACGCAAGGCGGTGGATGACAGCATCGCGAAACTCGCAAATGATTATCAAGCGCAAGGGCTCACGTTTATCCTGCAGGATGCCCTGACAACTCCTCCAAACCCACTGCCGGATCTGAACGCACTCCTGGATTCGTTGAATACAGGCAACGATATCAAAAAGACAAAGGCGACTATTACAAACACTCTGCACCTGACTATTGAGAGCTTTCATCGACTCATGGCGATCAAAGCGAAGATCGATGCGAAGCCGCCGGGAGACCCCGCTGAGTTGCAGGAACTGTACGCAATTCTAGCTCAGGCCAAGAAAGTAAAGTTGTTCCCAAGCTGGATCGCAGAAGAGCAGACAAAAAACGAAGAACAGACAAACAAAATTGTCCTCGGTCCCGATCAATTCTGGATTGCGCTGAAGGAGCCTAGCTTACGCCCATGGTTGGCAACGACAGAGGCTCGCCAGGCGTGGCAACAGGCGTTGCGTCTCCGTAGCCAGCCTCCAATTATCGATCCAGCCTTGATTGGCCCTCAGGATCTCAAGGATACCACCTCTAACGATCCGGCTACGCCGCTCTTGCAGCAACGGTTCAACAGACTGAGAATGCTCGCATATGCATGGATAAAAATCGTGAAAGATATCGATGGGCTTATCGCGAATGTGCTTGGAGCACCTGCGACAGAGTTGCTCGACCTGGCGGATCGACGCACAAAGGGTGAAGACATCAGTCCGCGCCTCGATCAACTGAGCATCGACCTTGATGCGTTTGTCCGTCTCCTGCGCCTGCGTGACCTCGTCTTGAGCGACTCGCCACTCCTCGAGGAGGAACGGGAAGAGATTGTCTTGATCCTGCTTCAAACGTGGAAGCGCCGACAGTTCGCCAACTGGAGAGACCAGGAAGAGCAGCAGGGCATCTTGCTAGGTCCGGATTCTTTTGTCATTCCGCCCCTCTCACTCCTTCCATCCATACCAGCGCCAACATTTGTGTTGCAGAAGTGGGTCGCAACCCAGGAAGCTCGCAGCACCTGGCAGGATACTCTTCAAGCCCACATCGACCAGCAGCAGGCCGTAAAAGACGCACTGCGCGCTGCCGTCGATACCTGTGAGGAAGAGACGTTGCCGATCCTTCGTGATGTGCTCCTGATGGCGGTTGGCCCGGCTGACGCTGATCTCCAAGGTAAGGCCAAGTGGTTTACCACGAATCTGCTCATCGATGCACAGGTCAATGGCTGCCAGAAGACGACGCGCATTGCTCAGGCCATCGAGACGGTACAAGGCCTACTGTTCGCGATACGCACCGGCCAGATGCCCGGTAATACTACTGGTATTCCTGATCCGACGATTTTTGACGAGGAGTGGAACTGGATCGGCTCCTATGCTGCATGGCGGGCGGCGATGTTCATCTTCCTTTACCCGGAAAACGTCCTGATACCTACACTAAGGATGCGAGAACGGCAGACACCGGCTTTCCGCAACCTTATCAGTACCTTGCGCCCAAACCGACGATTAACGCCAGAACAAGCCTGCGAGGCAGCTAGCACCTACTCCGACTACTTTCGGGATGTCTGCAATCTGATGGTCGAGGCCTCTTGCATCGCTCGCACGCTCATTAGCAGTGGTGATTGCCGGAACAAGACGATGGCCCAGGCGGAGCGCCCACTCTTCTACATGTTTGCGCGTGGAACGTCTAACACCGTCTACTGGTCAGCTTACGACTCATATTACGACTCACCTCCACAGAATCATTCAAGATATGATCAGACCTTCTGGGATACAGTGCCAGGACTTGACAAGGCTCTGCAGATTATTGGTGCCGTTCCTTACATACCCAGAGACGATCAGCACTCGATCCTGCTCTTTGCGAAGACTCAGGAAAAGGGGGTGCAGAAGCTAGTACTGACCGTCTACGATCTCCTCAAACAGAAATGGTCTGGAGACCTGATCGAGCTTGACCTTCCCCAAAAAGGGGCGATGTTCTCGGCGGCTGTTGAGCAACATGTTGGCCTAGGTGATCTTTATCCTAACATCCCGCCGCGCCTGGTCATATACATGAAAGGAGCCCCTGGATCGAAACAGGGGGACACCGATCTGGAAGGCCAGGGGCTCCTTTATACTCGTCTGCTCAACGGTGCTGCAACAGACTGGGAAGACAACGACTTTCATCTATTGACCATCGATAACACCATCATCGGCGTTAATGCGCTAGTAAACCTCCTAATCTTCTTCAATTTTTTGTTCGTCAAAACGCGAAATGAAAACTTAGTATTTTTGTTTCCTCCTGGCCCCCCGGAAGTCGAAACCCTCTCGAATCCGAGCACAATTGGCGCAGGTGCATGGGTTGGCGCGTTTTATAATCGAACGTCAGGGAAACTGTATGCGTTCCTTCGTGATGAATCTTCAGGAGCGGTGTCCTATGGTGTGATACCAGGTAACGTTGGGAGCGGACCGATAAAGCTTAACTTCGCGGGTCCTTCAGCCTTGCATCACATTGCGGTGCATAGTGGCGATGATTCCGTTTTGGACGGAAGCGGAAAACTTCTGGCTTATCAATATACCTATACAGGAGCGTATCGGTCCATATTCACGAAAAATGCAGGTGACGACCAGCTTCAGGAATTGGCGACGGCAGCTATTATGCCTATGGACATCGGACCGTATGACATTACCGAGCAACTCTCTGAGAGTGATTTGCAGCAGCGGGCATACTATATCTTTCTAGCCTACTTCTACACGCCAGGCGACCCGCCCTCGAACCGGGTCTATCTCGACGAGGCGTATTACTTCGTGCCCATACTCTTAGCCCTGCAGCTCCAGCAGGTTGGGCAATATATTGCCGCGTTGGACTGGTTCCGCACGGTGTATGACTACGCGGCATCGATCTGGCTACGCAACATCTGGTATGGTTTTGAACTGGAGAAATCACTGTCCCTCATATATCAACGCACCAACGACTGGCTCCTGGATCCGCTGAACCCGCACCAGATCGCAGCGACACGGGCTGGAACCTACCTGCGATTTACGCTGCTGGCACTCGTGCGCTGCTTGTTGGATTATGCGGATGCAGAGTTCACACGCGATACGGCGGAATCTATTCCACGCGCCCGTCGCCTGTATATGACGGCGCTGGAACTGCTTAATCTCCAGGAATTGAACCTACGCTTCGGGCAATGCTCAAACATCATTGGTGAGCTGGATATCCCACTCGGTGGAGAATGGACGAATGCAATCTTTTCTTTGAAGCAAGCACTTGCACGTATCCCAGACGTAAAAGTGCTCAGGGTAGTAACAGCACAGGTGCAAGAAGTGTTGCACGACAATGAGCCGGTGGAAACACGCTTTGACAAAGCGATGCAACTTGTCCATCAGGCACAGGCCAGCCTTCCTCCGCCCCCGACTATTGCTGATTTGTTAGAGCAGCGATCAAGCATCGTGGATCAAGCGGAAAAGGCTCTCATTGGACATCCTGAGATCACCGAAACGCTACACAGGATAAGTAATGTCGTAGGCCAGGATTTTCTGTACAGTGTCGCCTCCGTTTCTGGCCTTAGCAAAGATCAGTTAGTGAAAGAGCGCATAGACTTGCCGTGGCTTGCAACACTCACAGACAGTACCATGTCCCGCGTCATTGAAAGGGCCCAACCAACCAGGCACCGCTCACAATATGGAAATGTTCCATTCCTGGCCCACTTCACTTCAATTGCTCCGACAGCCAACACAGTGCATGCTGAGATAATGAAAAGTATTCCGCAGATCGCAGTGAGCCACGTACAGCAGTTTGGGGGAGGGTTCGTTCCTGGTCCGTCGATCGGATTTTGCATTCCACAGAATCCAATTCTGGTGGCACTCCGTCTGCGGGCGGAACTCAATCTCTTTAAGCTGCGTAACTGTCGAAATATTGCAGGAGATACTCGTACCTTGGAGCCATATGCGGCACCGACCGACACGTTCACGGGGCTTCCTGAGATCGGGACAAATCAGACAATCATTCTTCCAGGCGTCGGTATACCGACCCCAACACCTTATCGGTATGCAGTGCTGATCGAGCGAGCGAAGCAACTTGTCAGTTCGGCGCAACAGATTGAAGCGGCCTTCCTCTCAGCACTCGAAAAGCGTGATGCCGAATATTACACGTTGCTCAAAGCTCGTCAAGATGTGAGCCTGACAAAAGCCGGAGTGCGATTGCAAGACCTGCGTGTGACGGAGGCACAGAGCGGCGTGAAGGTGGCAGAACTTCAGCAGGAGCGTGCCCAGCTTCAGGCGGATCATTACCAAAAGCTGCTGGATGAGCCTATCAGTGGCCTCGAACTCGTCAGCCTGGATATGCTAAGGGTAGCTGCTGACCTGCAAATCGCGGCTGCGATAGCAAACTTTGTCGCGGCTGCGCTTCCTTCTTCGCAAGGAGCAGGACCACCTAGCTGGAGTCCGCAGGGTTCCGCGACCGCGATCGCTGGTGGACTATCGTCAATTGCTGGATCGCTCAGCACCACTGCCTCAGTTCTGTCCACCTTGGCGAGCTATGAGCGCCGTGCTGATGATTGGGCATTCCAAAAGAGTCTTGCGCAACAAGACATTCGGATTGGTGCCCAGCAGGTCAAGATTGCACAGGATCATGTGCGTGTGGTGGGCCAGGAACACAAGATTGCAGAGCTGCAGGCAGAGCATGCGGAGGCAGTCGCTGAATTCCTCGGCAACAAGTTTACCAGCTATGAACTTTACGACTGGATGAGCGGTGTGCTAGAGGGAGTGTACAGCTACTTCTTGCAGCAGGCGACCACCACGGCACAGCTTGCTTTAAATCAGCTTGCGTTCGAGCGCCAGCAGACACCGCCTCCCTTCATCCGGGCAGATTACTGGCAACCCCCGTCTGAGAGCGGGCAGTCACCTGACGGCAAGGCCCCCGACCGACGTGGGCTTACTGGCTCCGCTCGTTTGTTGCAAGATATCGCTCAACTCGATCAGTATCGATTCGAGAAAGACCAGCGCAAACTCCAACTGGTCAAGACCATCTCCGTTGCAAGCCTTGCACCCGAGGCATTTGTGCGCTTCCAGGAAACGGGCGTGATGACCTTTGCGACTCCGATGGAGTTGTTCGACCGCGACTTCCCGGGTCATTACTTGCGGTTGATCAAACGAGTGCGCGTTTCGGTCGTTGCGCTCATTCCGCCAACATCCGGCATTCACGCCACCCTCACCAGTGACCGTATCTCTCGCGTGGTCCTCGGCCCTGATACCTTCCAAACCGTGAGAGTCCAGCACGGCCCCGATTATGTTGCGCTCAGCTCACCACGCGAAGCGACGGGTCTCTTCGAACTCGATGTGCAGTCGGACATGTTACTGCCATTTGAAGGTATTGGAGTGGCCACGAACTGGGAGTTTCGTATGCCCAAGGCAGCAAATCTGTTTGACTACCGCACGATCGCGGATGTCCTGCTCACTATTGAGTATACGGCACTCAATAATTTTAACTACCGCCAGCAGGTCATCCAGGCGCTCAATCCCAATCTGAGTGCCCATCGTCCTTTCAGCTTTACCAATCAGTTCGCTGATCAGTGGTACGACCTGCATAATCCGGATCAGATCGCGCCGCCTGCGACACCGATGACAGTCCGGTTCTCGACAATTCGCGAGGATTTCCCGCCAAACCTTGATAATCTCAAGATACAACAAATCGCCCTCTACTTCGTTCAGGCTGAGGGCAATTCAATTGAAGTCGACAATGTGCAATTACAATTACACTTCACTCCCAAGGGCCGCACAGTACCCGTAGGAGGGAGTGCAAAGCCGATCGATGGGATCATCAGCACACGAAACGGCAACGGCAGCAGTTGGACCTCGATGTTCGGATTAAGTCCTGTCGGTGAGTGGGAGCTAGCACTGCCTAACGATCAACCAACAAAGAACCTCTTCAAAAATGAGGAGATCGAGGACATGTTGTTCGTCATCACCTACTCTGGTCGTACACCAGACTGGCCTGTGTAGTACGAAGATATATCATCGCAAGCCAAGGGCCGTGATTAGCATCACTTGCTCGTCGTACCCCTCTCGCCACCAGAGGTGCCTGCTTCATGCAGGGTGTAGCAGAGACAATGTGTCCCAGTTGATGACCCGTGATACTCCGCACCAGGCCATTTCAAACCTCATGCTCATGGAAGCCTCTGTTGAATGCAGATTGAGGATTTCACAGGCGCGAGGTTTCGTAGGTGAGTGTCTGCGCTGCTCGCTGCTAGATGCCTGCACGACCAATAGCTGAGCGTACATCTTCCTCACTCGGGGTGAGGTAAATCCCAGTGGTCGAGAGCCGACTATGCCCCAGGACGCGTTGCACCTCCGGCAACTGCGCTCCACGCTCCAGCATTCGTCGCGCGAGGCTATGGCGCAGCATGTGGGGAGTGACCGTTTCCAACCGTCGTGCCAGGTCCTGGAGTTCTTCACGCCGTTTGATATCTCGCTCACGTTGTGCTTCTGTTCGTAGTTGTCGCGCTGCCTGCTGCCCCAGGTACTGCACCGTTCGTTGTGCGACCCTCTGAGTAATCCCTGGCCTGGGTGGTTGCCCTTTCACCGTAATATCAATCCCCACCAGGAGCAATTCCCGCTCCTGATCACTTCCGATGGCAGGTACTCCTCGTGGACAGCGAACAATCTCAAGGTAGCGTCGTAAGAGTCGCTGCGCATCAGGATGGAGCGGAACGCGACGCGCTTTGCCTGCCTTGCCACTCCGTACCGTCAAGGTACCGCCTGCGAGATCAAGATCACGCAATTGCAGATCACAGGCCTCCTGGACACGCAACCCTGTGTAAATGAGGAGCGCTAACAATGCTTCATTCCGCATGCGGAGCAGCGCGTGCTGTTCAGTGCGAGCAGCACGGAGCAAGGCGTCTATCGCTTCAGCAGGCAGTGAGCGAGGAGCTACAGGATCAGTAGGAACATCTTCAATATCTCTTGCAGGATTCTCCGTGAGCAGATGATAGAGCGTAGCCCACTGACAGTAGCCACGAAGAGAAGCCAACCCGCGATTGATCGTGGCAGGAGCGGCGCCATCGTCACGTTGGCGGACCAGCCGCCAGTCGCGCAGATCTTCGTGCCGAAGCAACACCGGATCGAACGTTCGTCGTCGCGTGTGTTCCCACCATACAATGAAGTGTGTCAGATCCTGGCGAACAACCTTCAGCGTGGCCGGTGCACGCCGTTTCGTGTGTAAGACTTCCAAATACTGCTCGAGAGAAGGATGCAACTCAGGACTCCTTTGTGATAGCTCTGCTCATTTTACCACAACCATGCAGATTCTGCGACATGATGGATTGGAGATGAAATCACCCTGCGCATGCACCTTCTCCGACACGTCTCCCCTGTTTTTCCTGCCAACGTGCCGCAGAAGGAGAGGTCTCCGACACGTTCGACGTATGCTCTTCCATGCTTGAACAGGGTCGATATTACGACCCTGCTTGATAGGATGGCCGACTTGCATAATGAAATGGTCTCGTTGATCATGTGTCCACTGGCTTCAAATGGCTTTTGCGATCCAGTTGAGATGGTGTGGCCTCAATATCGATATATCCTCCTGCCTGTTCTAATCGTCGTGTGAGTACGCGGATGTGACCGCGCAATTCAAGGTTTTCCTGCTCCCACTGTTCGAGCAGAACAAATGCCTTCTTGAGTGCGGTCGAGGAAGCAAGACGCGCCTGCTCTTGCGCTTCTTCCAGTTGCGTGCGCAAGTGTGCGTTTTCCTGCCGTAAGGCCGCCACTTCTTCATCCCGCGTCTTGCGCGATCCCCGCAATTGTGCGCGCAAGGCGCGGAACTCTTCCCCAGCGATTTTGTACAGCCACACCGTAGAGATACCTGCTGCATCAGCGACCCGTTGTGCAGTGAATTCATTTTGGCTTGCCACCTGAGCATGGATTTCCCGCATCACTTCGAGCAGATGCTCTTTCCCTTCCTCAGCTGTTCTCCGTTGCTGTTTCATGATTCCTCCTCCGAGGTGGTGAGTTCGTTGAGCAACGCGCGACACACCTCTTCGCTGGCCTTCTGTAGCGCCTCGTTGCGGAGGCGTTCTGTGCGCTCGGCCATTACTCTATACTTGTGTGCTTGTATCGTCTTGCCTGCTGCCTCGCTCTCCCGTTGTTTTGCGCGGTGCGCCTTCGCGCGTTCCTGTAACTCTGCTTGCATCTGCACATCATTGGGGTCGGTCAGGAACCAGGTGCAGCCTTCAGCGGCGACCTCGGTGCAATGCATGAGGCCACACGAGACACGGTTCGCCTGCACGAACTGAGGGTTGTTCACGATGAGCGCTCGCCAGCGAGGATCTGCCAATGTCGGGGAGCCTTCGCGAAAGGCAGGATGAGTACCTGGTTCTACCAGGCCCAGGCACTGTTCCAGCCAGTAGGTACCCAGGCCATGAAGCTGGTGGTGCGCGATTTTCTCGCGGAGTTTCGCATTTTCCTGTTTGAGATGGTGCTGATAGATCATTTGCATATCGCGGCTGGTGTGGTTCAAGTCCCGCTGACGT
>WNFJ01451734.1_pt1 | contig 25313 bp, 32 predicted proteins | sample 5400461 | NCBI WGS metagenome assembly WNFJ01 (sample SAMN13153349, study PRJNA577476) | soil metagenome | isolation source: 115 cm saprolite on Douglas fir-dominated hillslope | place: USA:California | collected 2013-09-17
TCCTGGCATCTGGTCAGCGTCCCAGGCGGCTGCCGATGTCGGCGGCGTAGGCGGCCCAGTCCCCGGCGGAGATCTTCTGCCACTGGATCGCCGCCTTGATGTGGATGCCTAAGGTCCCGGCCAGGATCGCGGCCGGGACGTCGGCGGCCAGGGTGAACAGGGCGGTGTTACGGGCCTGGCGCGGGCTGATCCCGAGGGCATGGAGCCACTGGGCGAGCGCGTCTTCGGTCAGCGGGCTTCCGGGCCGGCGCCCGAGAACAGCCAGGGAGAAGGGACGCTGAGCAGGCTGGTGCCCGTCGCCTTGCGGCCGGACGCGAGCACGTCGGCGAGGGCGTCCAGCGAGCCCGGCAGCACGATGGGCCTGCTGCCCAGGCGCAGGAGCGTGCGGCCGTCCTGATGCAGGACATGCTGGGTCGTCAGCGCCGTGATGACGTTGAGCTTCTGGGCGTAGAGGAGGACGAGGAGCCCGGCAACCCGGTCGGCGACCGGGCAGGTGTCGTCGTGGAGGAGCCGGCGCGCGTCTGCCCACGGCGATCCTGGTCAAGCGGCCCGGCCGCGCCGGTCGAGCGTGACGCGGGAGCGGTGAGGCGGGACGCGTGGCGGCGGGCAACCGCCCACCGCACGAAATTCGCCGACCGGGCCAGGTAGCCGGAGTTCCCGGCCAGCCACTGGTCAAGATCACCCTGGGTGCACATGTCCAGGGTCAGCCCACGGGCATCCGGCCAGTCCAGGAACGCGGCCGCGGCGATGACCTGATTCCGCACGTTCTTCACCTGCTGGGAATGGCCGCGCCGTTTCGCGAAGTCATCCACGCCAAGGACCGTGACCTGGCCGATCGCGGGGTCAGGTAAAGCGCGGATCAGCCGGATCAGCGTGGTCCGGGAGACGGCGATGCCCAGGGCGCTGGCCGGCCGGGCCCCGGCCCGGCCGGCCAGGGCCAGCGCGACAGCTTCCAGCACGCTGCCCAGCTGCGCTGTCCGGCGCTGATGCCGTTGCGTCACCGCGGGCACCTGCTCGGCGAAGGTGCGCAGCTCGCACTCTTGGCTGCCGCAGAAGAACCGGCGTACCTCAAGGTGGATCGTCACCGGACGGCCGCCCGCGGCCAGGTCATGCAGCCGCCGCCGGTACCGGCTGTGGACCCGGGCAGAAGGCAGTCAGCACCGATGGCACGCAGCCTGCGCCGGACCCGGCCGCGCCGTGATCAGCACGGCGTTCTCAAGGTCCTCGACCTTGCTGACCTCCAGATCGCCCAGGTGCGGGAAGAACAGGTGGAGACAGCAGGCTTCCTCGCCTGCCAGGGAATGTTGCACCATGACCCTCGCAGCCGCTCGTGATGATCAGTTCTTGGTCGAACAAGATCTTCACGACGCGGCCGCGCCCATGGACGGGCTGTTACTGAATCGCGATCACCGAGTCCCGGAGCACACCGTAGCTGTCGGTCACCGCTTCACGATCTTTGTGCCAGAGCCCCCATCTGTGGCATGCCGAACTCGGCGACCATGGTCGTGATGTTGATGATCGCGCCGTCTCCCCGCTGCGCCATCGCCGACACCAGCGCGGCGACGAGGAAGAACGGCGCCTTGACGTTGACTGCGAAGGCGCTGTCGAAGTCGGCTTCGCTGGCTTCGTGGGTCGGGCCGAACGGAAAGACGCCGGCGTTGTTGACCAGGATGTCGACGTGCCCACCGCCGAGATCGGTCGCCTGCTTGGCCAGTTGCCGGGCGCTGGCCTCGCCGGTGAGCCGGGCTGCCACGAAGTCGGCACGCCCGCCCTGGGCGCGGATGGCCGCGACCACCTGGTGGCCGCGGGTGGTGTCTCGCTCGGAGAGCACCACGTGGGCGCCGAGGCCGGCCAGGGCCGCCGCAGCGGCGCGTCCGATGCCGCTGCTCCCGCCAATGACCAGGGCGGTGGATCCGGTGAGGTCGTCAGCATCGAATCGGGCAGCAGCCCCAACGACCTCTTGAACCGGGCGATTCACCGGCACCATCACGATGCTCTGCATAGGTAGGCGCACCCAGCGCCCGCTGACTTCCGCTGCGACCAGGTGTTGTACCCACCCACGTCGCCCGTTCAGGTGGGTTCTCACATCATGGATTCGGTGCCCGGGGGCGGGCTGGATTGGCGGGACCGCCGGAATTCAGTCGCGACGCAGCCGCTGTCGCCGGACAGGTAGCACCGCTGACGCCCGCGGACCGGCCAAGACGCGAGCAGCCGCTGGGTCCGCCCCGGCGTCCGGTGCCCCGCACGCTGCGCGATCGTCCAGCCATTCCGCTTCGGCAGATCACTGACCAGCGCACCGAGGTACTTGCCCGCCTGCAGCCACGGCTGCGGCCGCACGAACCACGGCCTCAGCAACCCCAGCAGCTCAAAACGTTTCGGGCCGCCAGAGCCGCCCCTGTCCTGGCCGCGCAGCAGCCGCCTTCGGTTTGTTGTCTTCACACACACATGATCGCGAGGCGGCTGCGTCCTGTCGAACCAAGGTTCTCAGCCAAACCCCGCAGGTCAAACCCCAATGGCTGCTGCCGTACTGGAGAAACGCTCCCGCGAGGCGCCTCGACATGCCGATCCAGGTCACACTGCCGATCCGGTGCTCTAGGCAACCGAATTATGCGGAACGCAGGTTGACGGGCGCCGGCGCGGCTCGCGGCCATCAGCCGGCCGTTTCCGGCCCTTTCTCCTGCCGATGTAACGATCCGGCTTGGTCCGGACACGGAGGATCGGCGCCTGCCGGCGCCGACCGCACTCATCCGAAAGGGAAAGCTTCATGCACAGATTGAGAACCAGGGCCGCCATTGTGGCCGGCATCGGCGGTGTGCTGCTGGCCGCGGCGCCGGCGGCCGCCGCGTCCGCGTCCAGCCAGTCCGGCAGCGCCGGCTCTGCAGGCGCGGTGTACACCATGACCAACTCGCCGGCCGGCAACGCCATCGAGGCTTTCGCCCGCGCCGCCGACGGGTCGCTGACCCCGGCTGGCACCTACCCGACCGGCGGCACCGGCGGGCCGCTCGGCTCGGGGCATTCGATCGCCGTCTCCACCGACGGGAGCGTCGTGGTGAACGTCAACGCCGGCAGCAACTCGATCTCGGCGTTCGCCGCCACCCCTCGGGGCCTGCACCTGATCGGCACAGCCAGCTCGGGCGGTACCGACCCGAACAGTGTTGCCATCTCAGGAGACAACCTGGTCTACGCGCTCAACGCTGGATCGAAATCGATCGCCGGCTTCCGGCTCGGCGACGGTGGCCTGAGCCCCATCCGGGGATCGGTTCAGCCACTCGGCGCGGGAGCGCTGGTGCCGCGGCAGATCCAGTTCACCAACGACGGGGGCGTGCTCGTCGTCGACGAGGGAGGCTCGAACACCATCGACACCTTCGTCGTCGGCAGTAACGGGAAGGCGGGCCCGGCAACCACAACGCCGTCGGTCGGCGGCGGCCCCTTCGGGTTCGACGTCGACAGCGCCGGTCACCTGCTGGTCTCCGACGCCGCCCTGACTACCGGGCAGAGCGGCGCGACCTCCTATAACGTCGCGGGTGACGGCACCGTGACCGCCAACGGCCCGGCAGTGCCCATCAGCCAGGCCGCGGCCTGCTGGCTGGCCGCCGCCGGTGGCTACGCCTTTACCGCGAACGCCGGGAGCGGCTCGATCGGCCGGTACGCCGTGGCGCCCAACGGCACGCTCACCGTGCTCGGCAGCACCCTGGTCGAGAACAACGCCGCATCGCACCCGCTCGACGAGGGCGTCAGCGTCGGCCAGCATTACCTGTACGTCCTGGCCAACGGCGTGTCGCAGATCGTCGGTTACCAGGTCGGCGGCGACGGCTCCCTCACCCAGGTGACCACCGTACCGGTGGCCGCAGGCTCCGGCGGCATCGGCGTGAGCTGATCTCGCCTGCGGGAACATACGCCGGGCGGAAATATGAGAGGCGGGACGCTCCACGTCCCGCCTCTCAACGGGCGGTACCGCAGCCATTTTTTCACAGTACGGCGCCGCGTCAGCGATACCAGGGCTGACATCAAAACTGCGTCCCCGGCTGGACATGATTTCAGCCCCGGCAGCGGGAGTTAAGGCGGCTGGCGGGTTTGGCGGTGCCCGTGGCTCCAGATCACCTTTTCGGGCGCGTCCTCAGCAGCGCCAAGGCAACCCTGGCTGGCGCCCAGATTGGGCGGCTACGCGCCTTGCCACGTTTTGGACTGTGGTCGCATTCCGTGGCTAAATTAGCTGGCCGATTGCGCTGCAGCATGCGAGGTTGAGTCGTTGTCCTCAGCGGTTGGTCATGCCGCGGGCGAGCGGCGAATGAGTGTGTGCGCCTTCCGGCGGCTGGATGACGGGAAGCTGCTTGTCACTGGCCAGCCCCTTTCGGCGTCGCGGTGGCCTGGGCGGATCCGGCCGGGGCGGCGGGCCAGTGCCGGGCTGATGGTGAGCGGCTGTCCCGGCCGACCGCGCGACCGAGGTACTGCACGCTCGGGGGATCTCACCCACGGTGACCTGCCCCACGAGCTCACGACCGTCGGCCGTTTCCTCGGGCCACCGCAAAGCCCGCAGGTGCCCGCAGAGATCCGGGGTAAGTCGTTCGTGATCGTCGAGGCGATCCACGCCGGCGATCCAGCCCTGGCCGACGAGCTGCTCGCCCCGCTGCGCGCTCTGGGTCCGGTCAGGGACACCATCCAGCCGATCACGATGCCGGGGCTCAGCCACCTGCACATGGACCTCGAACAGCCGGTCCCCAATGTCGGCGACGGCTGACCCTCAGCGACCTGCCCGGCGACGCCATCGACGCGTTCGTGAACGCCGCCGGAGGCAGCGACGGCTTCCCGCTCTTCTCGGTGGAGGTCCGCTACCTCGGCGGCGAGCTTTGCCGTTCCCGGCCCTGCAACGGCGCGCTCGCTTCCATCGAGGCGCGCTACGCATTCTTCGCCGTCGGCGTGACCCCGGCCCCTCAGGCCCAAGCGCCGGCGCAGGTGCGGATCCAGTCCATACAAGCCGCGCTGGCGCCCTGGGCCGCCCGGCACCTGCACCTGAACATCGACCACACCCAGCGTGACCCGGCCAAGGTTCTAGGGCGAGCAGGCCTATCACCGGCTGCGGCAGATCAAGGGGCGAGTCGACCCCGGTGACATCATCCGCTCCAACCACCCCATCCTGCCCGCGCGCTGATCGGGTCTGCTCCAGAACGGAGACAGTCATGACCAGCACCATTCGGCTCAGCTCCGCAGCCGGCCAGTCCGGTCGCGGGCAGGGTCCACAGCGCAGGCTGTTCGGGCGGCTGGGTCGTACCGTCACCGCCCACCCGGGCAGGGTCGCCCTCAGGTGGCTGCTCGTTGTTGCCGCGCTGACGGCGATCAGCGCGGCGCTCGGCCAGCCGCCGCCATCCTCCGCCGCGGCGGCCCAGCTGCCAGCCGGCTACGAATCGGCGCGTGCCCAGGCCGCCATCGACAGGGCATTCGGCGCCTCGGGCGCCGACGCGACGGCCGTGCTGGTGATCAGCCGCACCGGCGGGCGACAGCTGACCGGCCGCGACCTTGGCATCGCCGACCGCGCGGTCGCGGGCCTGACCGGGCTGGAGGCCCGCCGCTACGCGGCAGGTCTGCGGACTCCCAGCCAGGAGGCGACCGTCCGCGTCAGCCGGCTCGCGCGGTCCTCGCCCAACCACCTGATCGCCCTCGCCCAGGTCAGCTTCGGCGCGCAGAGCGGCACCCCGGACACCGGCGAGGCCGTGGTGAACATCCGCTCCGACATCGGCCGCGCCCTGACGGGCTCCGGGCTCCACGCGGAACTGACCGGCCAGGCCGCCTCCGACGCGGACAACGCGCTGACCGAGCAGCTAGCCGTGTACGGAATGCTGGCGGCCATCGTGGTGCTGCTGCTGGTCCTGTTCCGCGGCCCGGGGCTGCCGTTGCTCGTCGTGGCGACCATCTACGGCGCCGGCACGGGCGTCAGCAGCCTGCTGAACATCGCCGCACACCTGGCCGGCTTCCAGCTCGGCCAGACCACCACCCAGCTGCTGCCGGTCGTGCTGTTCGGCGTCGGCACCGATTACGCGGTGTTCCTGCTCTACCGGTACCATGACCGGCTGCGGCAGGGGATGACCACCCCACCGCCATGGCCGCCGCCATCGCCAAGGGCACCGTCGGGCTTTACCTCCGCAGACCGCTGGCCTAGGGCCGGCGGCTGGACGTCAGGCCGCCTGCAACCGCGGCAGATCCGGGCGACTGCCCCGTCACCGCCCCAAGAGTCTGGGCCGCCTGGGCGCGGGCGGCGGTGCGCTGACGCCGAGACCGAGAAGCGCTCCGTAAGCCGCGATCCCGTCCTCGGCTCCAATCGCGCACCGCTTCATGACACGTTGTACGGGCCAGATCACCCCTCCACCGGGCAGTTCCAGCTCGACGTTGATTTCCCTTCGGGATCTTCATCTTCGGCCCGCCACGTGCCGCCGAGATTTCGCCTGATGACTTTGCCGGTGTGGGCGCCCAGCGCGAACAGCCGCGCGCCAAAGTCTGGCGCGAGCAGGCCGCCGGGCCGTGGCTTGCCCCCTGTGGTGTGCTCATCGAGGAAGCGATCGATGGAGCATAGGCTCGCCGGGCTGAAGTCGGCGGCGTAGCCAGACGACTGTAGCGCCCGGGAGATCCACACGGCCGCGCAGTCAAGATCCTCAAGCAACGAGGCCATGACGGCCTCCCTTTCATCGGCCCACCCGACCGCTGCACTGATCGGCCTCACGAGACTACCGACATCGTCCGGGATCGCACTCGATCGGCAGACCATCTGCGTGCTGGGCGAACTGCTGGCTGAGAGCTTGTCCGCTGAAGCACGCGGCCGGCTTCTTTCCGCGTTCCGGAGCTGGCGGCGGCAGTGACCGGTCGTCGCCGGGCGGGCCGCGGGTTGCCCGTGTCCTCGCGCTGAGCTGACGGGCGCCGGCGCCTCGCGGCCGTCAGCTGGCCGTTTCCGGGCGGTTTCTCCTGCCGGTGTAACGATCCGGCTCGCTGCTGACACTGAGGGTCAGCGCCTGCTGGCGCCGGCCGCGCTGATCGGGAAGGGGAGGGCTTCATGCGCAGACTGATGACCAGGGCCGCCGCCGCGGCCAGCATCGGCGGTGTGCTGCTGGCCGCGGGGCCGGAGGCCGCCGCGCCCGCGTCGAGCCGATCGCACCCCCCGGCTCCGCGGGCGCGGTGTACACCATGACCGGCCAGGTTCCGGCCTTGCCGCAGCAGGACCGCAGATGAAGATCTTGTCACGCCGCGCCCACGGCACAATGAGCCCTGGCCACCGAGCGGGGCAGGCAGCGAAGGGATCCACCATGACCCGCATTGTTCATTCTCCAGCGCCCGCGGCGGTGACGGCAGAGCACCCGGTGGCCATCGCCGGCCGGCTGCTCGTCCGGTACGGGCTCGTGGTCGTCATCGCCTGGATCGGCGCCCTGAAGTACACGACGTACGAAGCCGCGGCCATCCAGCCGCTGGTCGCCCACAGCCCCCTGCTGAGCTGGGTTTACCACATCTTCAGCGTCCGCACGTTCGCTGCCGTGCTCGGCACCGTGGAGATCATCGCAGCGCTGCTCATCGCGCTCCGCCCGCTCGCGCCGCGGGTCTCGGTCCCTGGCAGCGCGCTCGCCGTGCTGCTCTTCCTCGGCACGCTCAGCTTCCTGTTCACCACCCCCGGGGTCACCGCGGCCGGCGGATTCCCGGTGCTGTCGGTGCTGCCCGGCCAGTTCCTGCTCAAGGACCTCGTGCTGGTCGGCGCCTCGCTGTGGACCCTGGGCGACTCGCTCGGCGCCGCCCGGCCGCGGACCCGCCCAGCCGGGTAGATCACCCGGTCCGAGGGCGGCGCGGTCCGTCATCGAACAGAGCGGAGCCTGGTCATCATGTTCTCGGCCGGCGCGGCGACGCTGCCCATGTTCCCCGGACAGGCCCATGACTGCTATCGCAGGCAACCTCGACGCACGCTACGGGCACACGATCCCCGGCCAGCGCGTGGACGCCATCGAGAAGGGCAGCTCCGGTCATCCGGGAACTCCGCCTGGCCGACGCCGCCCGCCCGCACCCTGCGGCAAGCGGCACCTGCGCGTCGATCCCGGCGACCCCCTCTGCCCCACCGGGACCGTCTCGTCTTGCCTGAAGGTCACGCAGCGGCGCTCTTGCGGCCGCTGCTGCATGTCAGGCCGTGCGGACGGTGGATTCCGACGAGAAGCGCCCGGCCGGGGCGCGGTCACGGGCACGATTCACGGCACGGCTTGCGCCGCCTGCCTGACCCGACGGCTGCCCGGTCGGCCATCGCCACCCGGATGAACCGCGATGCCCGCAGCCGACCCGCCACCCAGACAGCCACTTTTGACCAGCGCCGGAGGAGCGGCGCAGTGAACGAGTACCCGGCGGTGACCGCCGCCGTCAGCCATCCCGAGCCGGTGCCGCGCCGCATCCGGGCGTTCCTGGGAGGCGAGAAGGCGCTGGATACGGCCGGGCGTTGTATGTCTTGGGAGCGGGCCGTTTTACCCGCAGCACTACGTCCTGCTCGCCGACGTGCGCCGCGATCTGCTGATCCCTGAGGGACATGCCCAGCAGGCCGGACGCGGCCTCACCGAGCCGCAAGGCCTGAGCGCCGGCGGGATTCACCCGGCCCATGCCGCCCGGCTCCTCACCGGCACCCCGGTCGAGGGCTCACCGGCACCGCCGGGTTCGAGTGGGCCGCGCTGGATTCCTGGTTCGAGGAGGACGAGCAGGTCTTCGTCCGCCCGCACAGCCCGTACGTGCGGGGTCGGCGCGCTGCGCTCGGGCCGCCCGGTGCGCGTCGAGCTCGGCGGGGTGGCCCCAGCGGACTCGCCCTCGCCGGTGATGATCTTCGAGACCGGGCTGCCCACCCCGTACTACCTGGCCCGGCAGATGTCGCCGCGGATCACCGCTCGGGGCTTGCCGTGATCGGGTCACCGGCCGGCGTCGATCAGTGCCTGGTCGCCGATCGCGGCCCGGATTTTCAGCCGCGCCTGGTGCAGGCGGCTCTTGAACGCGGCCTGGCCGACGCCGGTGATCTGCGCGGCCTGCTGGGTGGACAGGCCCTCGACGTCTCGCAGCACGATCGCCGTCCGGTGATCGGGCGGCAGGCCGGCCAGGGCCTGGCTCAGCGCCTGGCGCAGCTGTGCCTGCTCGGCCCGCCGGGAGGGCTCGTCCTGCGCGCCGGCCGGGACCTGCAGGACCTCCGCGTCGATGGAGACACTGACCGGCCTGCGGGAGCTCCTGTCCAGTGAGCGGTTCGCCTCGTTGATCGCGATCCGGTACAGCCAGGTAAAGAAAAGCGAGCGGCCGTGGAAGCGGCCGATGCCGCGCCAGGCCCGCAACATGACCTCCTGGGCCACGTCCTCGGCCTCGCTGCGATCGCCCAGCAGCCGCAGCAGCACCGCGAACAGGCGATCGGCATGCGCGCCGGCCAGCTGCTCGAACGCGCCGGTGTCGCCCGCCTGGGCCCGGGCGACCAGGCGGGTCTCGGTGTCCAGGATGCCCGGGCCGCGCAGCTGGGGCATCACGCGTCCGGGGGCGGGGCAGGCGCGCCGTCACCACCCGTGCCTTGCGTGCCGCCGGAGCGGACCTTGTCGAAAATCCCGGCTGGCGCGCGGATGGCCTCTCGGCCCTCGATGCCCGGGATCAGCCGCAGCAGGGCGCGCATCGCGCGGAAGCCGCGCCCGCAGTCGACGCAGTCTTCGGCGTGCCGGTCCAGACGGCGGCGCGCGAGGCGGCCGAGGTCTCCCTCCACATAGTGCGACAGATGCTGCTGAGACCATTCATGATCATCAGTTCGGGTGAACAGGCCCATGACCTCTCCCGTGAGACGTGCCGGTACTCAAGGTAGTAGACCAGCGCTGGCTGCGAACCGGTTGCGACCGGGCTCGCCGGCGTCACCGGCCGGGCGGATCGCGGCAATCGTTTCTGGCCCTCCCGGGTCTACCGGTGCAGGCGCAAGGTCGCGGCAGGCGACGCAATGAGCGAGGAGAAGGCCATGGACGGCGGGACGTTCGACGTGATCGTGATCGGAGCCGGGCCGGCCGGCGAGGTGCTGGCCGGGCGGCTGGCCGGCCGGGGTCACAACGTGGCCGTTGTGGAGTCAGAGCTGGTCGGGGGCGAGTGATCGTACTACGCGTGCATGCCGTCCAAGGCGCTGCTGCGCCCGGCCGACGCGCTGGCCGAGGCCCGCCGCGTTCCCGGGGCCGCGCAGGCCGTCACCGGCAAGCTCGACGTGCAGGCAGTCCTGGATCGCCGCGACGAGATCATCGGCGGCCTCGACGACTCCGGGCAGGTCGGGTGGCTGGAGAGCCGTGGGGTGACGCTGGTCCGCGGCCACGGCCGGCTGGACGGCGAGCGCCGGGTACGCGTGGGCGAGCGGGTGCTGCATGCGCTGCGGGCGGTGGTGATCGCGACCGGCAGCGGCGCGGCCATCCCGCCGATCCCGGGCCTGGCCGAGGCCAGGCCGTGGACGAACCGGGAGGTCACCACCGCCACGAAGATCCCTGGGCGGCTGCTGATCCTCGGCGGCGGCGTGGTGGGCGTCGAGATGTCCCAGGCATACGCCACGCTGGGCTCGCAGGTCACCGTGATCGAGGCCGGGCAGCGCCTCATTCCGCGCGAGGAGCCGTACGCCAGCGAGCAGCTGCGTCAGGCGCTGACCGGGCGCGGCGTCGACGTGCGGACGGGGGTGCGCGCCGAGACGGTCCGCCGGGACGGCCCGGACGTGACCGTGACCCTCAGCGACGGTCAGGCCGTGGCCGGTGACGAGATCCTGGTCGCGGCCGGCCGCCGCCCGCGGACCCAGGACCTGGGCCTGCAGACCGTCGGCCTGCAGCCCGGGCGGCCGGTCGAGGTCGACGGCCGGCTCGCGGTTCCCGGCCTGCCCTGGCTGCACGCCATCGGAGACGCCAGCGGGCGCTCGCTGCTGACCCACATGGGCAAGTACCAGGCACACGTGCTCTCGCAGATCCTCGACGGGCACCCCGCCACGGCCGGCGGCGACGACGCCGCCGCGCGCCGGGTGATCTTCACCGATCCCCAGGTTGCCGCCGTGGGGCTCACCCTGATGGCCGCCCGGCATCAGGGAGCAGAGGCCCGCGCCTACGACGTGCCCAGCTCGGGCACGGCCGGCGGGGCGTTCCACGGGACCGGCACGCCGGGGACCGCGCGGATCGTCGTCGACGAGCACCGGCAGTGATCGTCGGCGCGACCTTCACCGGAACCGACGTTGCCGACTGGCTGCAGGCGGCGACGATCGCGATCGTCAGCAAGACGCCCGTCGAGCTGCTGTGGCAGGCCGTTCCTGCCTTCCCCACCCGCAGCGAGACCTGGCTGAAGCTGCTGGAGCGCCGCGAGGCCGACCTCGCGGCCGAGCGCTCCGCCGGGCCCGCCGCAAGCCCAGCCCGGCCCGGCCGGGAGCCACTGGCTGCGGCCCGGCGCTGACCGAGCAGGCGCAGACTGCATGCTCAGGCTGGCGCGTCGGGGTGCTTCGAGCCGTCCTGCGACCGGGCTGCCGGGCCCGGCACGGAAACCGATTTTGCCGCAGTGGGCCGCCGGTTTCGACAATCGAATCGGGGATCACCCGGTCGAAGAGGTAACAGGACTTCTGTCATTCCGGCATCAGGCAGGCGCCATGGACGAGACCAGGTTCAGCGGGAGATCCCGCGCGGGATGGCGTCCGCGCCCGGCGGGGGTGAACGGGATCGGGCACCGCACCTGGCGCCGCTGGCGATCGGTGGCCGCCGCCCTGGGCGTGCGGACGACCGGCACCAACCCGCGCTGGGCTGCCCTGATCGGGTGGGCGGCTGTTGCCATGTTCCTGCTCTTCGTAGCTGCCAGGTTCTCCGAGCACGCCGCTTCGTTCGCGTCGTTCCGCTACCACGCGCTCCCGGCCCCGGACGCGGTCGGGTATCTCGCCGGGGCACGTGAACTCGCCGTCGGCCTGCTGCTGGTGATCTGCCTGCTGGCACAGCTGGCCGCGGTGGCGCTGGCCGCTGGCATGACCGGCGTGATCGTGATCTCCGGCCTGGGACGCTGGGAGCTCATCAGCGTGACGCTAGCGCCGCTGCGTCTGGTGGCGATGATCAGCGTGATCCGCTGCGGCGCCGGCGGCTGGTCACCTGGCCGCCAGCAGGCCGCGAACCTGGCCAGCGGACCTGGCCCGCATCCCGCGCATGCTCGTGATCATCTCGTCGTCCGCCCGGACGCGCCTGGCGACCGGCGGCGGTCATGATGAGCCGACCAAGAGGACACGGGATCGTCGCGGGCGGCGCCGTTGCCGCCGGCGCTGGCACGCTTCCGGGGGAGGCGACCGTGCTGGCCCGGCTGCGCGCCGGGGACGAGTCGATGTTCATCCGGGTGGTGGATGCCTGGTCGGATGGCATGCTGCGGCTGGCGCGCGCGCATGTTTCCACCGATGCCTCAGCTGAGGACGTGGTGCAGGACACCTGGCTGGCGGTGATCAAAGGCCTGGGCCGGTTTGAGGGTCGCTCATCGCTCAAGACGTGGGTGTACCGGATCCTGGTGAACACGGCGAAGAACCGCGGGGTGCGGGAGAGCCGCACGGTCCCGTGGACCAGCGTTGCCGCGGCGCTGGACGACGCCGGCCCGACCGTGGATCCATCGCGGTTCCAGGGCCGCGGTGACGAGTACCCCGGACACTGGCGGGAGCCGCCGCCGGCGTGGCCATCCGCGGAGTCTGAGGCGGCGGCAGCGGAGGTCCGCCGCCAGGTGGAGGCGGCGCTGCAGGAGCTACCATACCGCCAGCGTGCTGTGATGACGCTGCGCGACGTCGAGGGGTGCGACGCCGGCGAGGTCTGTTCGGTCCTGGGCATCTCGGCGGGGAACCAGCGGGTGCTGCTGCACCGGGCGCGCGCCGCGGTCCGGGCGCGGCTGGAGGACTATTTTCATGGCGCGGGCCGCGAGACGGGAGCGGTGTGATGACCGGACTGGACTGTGACGAGCTGGTCGAGCTGGTCACCAGTTACCTCGAGGGGCGGCTGGATCGTGACACCGAGCGCCGGTTCAACGAGCACCTGGCCGCATGTGACGGCTGCGACCGCTATCTGGACCAGTTCCGGCAGACCATCAGCGTGCTGGGCGACCTGCCGGCCGAGAGCTTGTCCGCTGAAGCACGCGGCCGGCTTCTTTCCGCGTTCCGGAGCTGGCGGCGGCAGTGACCGGTCGTCACCGGGCGGGCTGCAGGTAGCGCGTGTCCTCGCGCTGAGCTGACGGGCGCCGGCGGCTCGCGGCCGTCAGCTGGCCGTTTCCGCGCGCTTGCTGCTGCTGGTGTAACGATCCGGCTCGCTCCTGACACTGAGGATCAGCGCCTGCTGACGCCGGCCGCACTGATCCGAAAGGGAAGGCTTCATGCACGACCGGGGGGCAGCGGCGGGGCGCTCGGCTCCGGGCATTCGGGCGGCGTCGCCAGCGACCGCTGGGTGCTCACGACAGGTTCCCCGCCAGCCGGTGCGACTGCGCGGGCCGCTCGGGGATTTCTGCTGGGACTGCGGCGACGGCACCGGGCCGGTCGTGATGATCGCTGGCGGCACCGGGCCCGCCCCGCTGCTGCCCATGCTGCGCGAGGCGCTTCCGGGCGCGGCTGGCAGGCCGGCGCGCCGGCCAGTCCGGCTTCGGCTGCCTCTTCCAGGACGGTCAGCAGGGCCGCTGCCTCCCCGGGGCCCGCGGCCGAAGGCGAGACCCCCGTGGCTGGCCAGCAGCACCGCCCGGGTGCCCGGCTGCCTGCCGAGCGCGTCGATGATCCCGCCGACCGAGCGCTCGGAGCCCGCGGCGCCCACGGCACGACCGGGACGTCCTCGGCCGGCCCGAACACCAGCAGCGCCTCATACCGGTCCGGGAGCGGCCGCCCGGCCATCGCGAACGGCAGCAGGCGCGGGGAATGGGTGTGGATGATCCCGCCCACCCCGGCCGCGCCTGGTACACCTCCGAATGCACGGCGATGATCTCGGCGCTGCCCGGGTCGGGCGTCCCCTCGAGCACGGTCCCGTCCAGGCGCACCAGCGCCAGGCGGTCCGGGCCGAGGTCGCGGACCTGGCCCTCGACGGTCAGCAGAGATGACCATGTGTAGCCTCGCTAATAGAGCAAATCCTAGCGGATTTGAAGGAACCCTGGACCCGGTCGCCCTGGACGCGCTGCTACCGCTGGGCCTGGTGCAGTTCCCGGTGGGTGTCGTCGTGTTCGACACCCAGCTGCGGATCGCCTGGGTCAACGAGACAGCGGAGCGTCTCATCGGCGGCCCGCCCGCTACGGGATGGGCCGGGCGCCGGCTGGGCGAGGTCATGCCCGGCATGGACGCCGGCCTGATCGAGCGGTCGCTGCGGCGGATGCTGGCCACCGGCGAGCCCGTGTTCGGGCTCGAGGTGAGCAGCCGCGGAAGCGACGAGCCCGGCGGGGAGCGGGTCTGGAACTGCCTCCAGTTCCGGATCGACGGACCGGACGGTAAGACCGCCGGGGTGGCCTGCCTGCGGGAGGTCACCCAGCGCACCCTCAACCAGCGCCGGCTCGCGCTGGTGGATGAGGCGAGCGCGCGGATCGGGACCACGCTGGACATCACCCGGACCGCCGAAGAGCTCCTCGCGGTGGCCATCGCGCGGCTGGCCGACGTGGGCGCGGTCGACTTGCTGGCCACCGTCATCGACGGTGATCACCGGGCACCGCAGGCCCGCGGCGAGAAGATGCACCTGCAGCGGGTCGCGGTGCGGTGGCCGGCTGACTGGCCGCCCCCGCCGGAGTACCTGCGGTATACCTCCGCCGCGCCCGACCCGGCGAGGCTGTACCACCAGAGCCTGGTCGACGGCTCGCCGGTCTACCTGCCCGCGTTCGGGGCCATGACCCCCGAGCAGCTCAGGAAGCTGGACTCCGGCACGGGCCTGGGCCGTATGCTGGCGGCGCGCGCAGCGGGGGCCCACTCGGTGATGACTCTCCCGCTAACCGCCCGCGGCGCGATCATGGGCATCGTCGTGCTGTACCGCCTGGCCCGCTCGAAGCCGTTTACCCGTGCGGACCTGTCACTGGCCCGTGACCTTGTCGCCCGCGCCGCGGTCTGCATCGACAACGCCCGGCACTACACCCGCGAGCGGGCCACCGCGCTCGAACTCCAGGCCGGCCTGCTCCCCCGCGCGATCCCCGAGGTTCCCGGCCTCGACCTGGCCTGCCGCTACGTACCCGCGCAGACCGCCGCCCAGGTCGGCGGCGACTGGTTCGATGTCATCCCCCTGCCGCGCGGCCGCTGCGCCCTGACCGTCGGCGACGTCACCGGCCACGATATGCACGCTGCCGCCCTGATGGGCCAGCTCCGCACCGCCAACCACACCCTTGCCACCCTCGACCTGACGCCCTCAGAAACCCTCACCCGCCTCGACCAGGTCACCGCGGACCTCACCGACGACGAAACCAGCGCCACCTGCGTCTACGCCGTCCACGACCCCGCCACCGGAGACTGGGACATCGCCCGGGCCGGGCACCCCCAGCCCGCCCTGGCCCGCCCCGGCCACCCCGCCGCCTTCCTCGACCTGCCCCCCGGCCTGCCCCTCGGCACCGGCGTCGCAGACGGCGGGCACTACCAGACCACCCGCGTCCACATCCCCCGCCACAGCACCCTGGTCCTGTACACCGACGGGCTCATCGACAATCCCGCCGCCGACCTGGACACCGGAATGGCACGCCTGGCCCGCACCCTCCAGACCAACACCACGATGCCGGCCAGCCAGGCCTGCGACACCCTGCTGGCCGCACTGGCCCCCCACCCGGCCGACGACATCGCCGTCCTCATGGCCCGAACATGACACCCGGTGACAGGCCCAGCGCCGACGATCGCGAGGGTATTTGCAGGCCGCGGGCGGTGAACTGAACACGATGGCGGGCAGCTCGAACTGGGCACGGCCAGCCGGCGGACCGGAAAGATTCGCCTCACTAAGGCACCGGTATCCGGCAGCTTTCCCTCAACGAACCGCCCATCCCGGACCGCCGTGCTGAAATGAAGCGCCCTGTCCTTTGCCGAGGTGAGCGGCTGAGGTTTCTCCAGATGCCTCAAGCTGACAATGCGAGCAATCACGTGGGGTGGGTTAACGGTGCATCCAGAATTGGATGATCTGCGCGCGGCCGCATGCGTGACCAGCGCGGACATCAGCCGCCTGCCGGCCGAGAGCTTGTCCGCTGAAGCACGCGGCCGGCTTCTTTCCGCGTTCCGGAGCTGGCGGCGGCAGTGACCGGTCGTCGCCGGGCGGGCCGCAGGTCGCCCGTGTCCTCGCGCTGAGCTGACGGGCGCCGGCGGCTCGCGGCCGTCAGCTGGCCGTTTCCGGGCGGTTTCTGCTGCCGGTGTAACGATCCGGCTCGCTGCTGACACTGAGGGTCAGCGCCTGCTGGCGCCGGCCGCGCTGATCGGGAAGGGGAGGGCTTCATGCGCAGACTGATGACCAGGGCCGCCGCCGCGGCCAGCATCGGCGGTGTGCTGTCGGCCGCGGGGCCGGCCGCGCGTCCGCGTCGAGCCAATCCGATCGCGCCCACTCCGCGGGCACGGTGTACACCATGACCAACTCGCCGGCGGGCAATGGGTCGAGGCCGTGCCGCGCATCCCGGTCACCATCCTGTTCGAGCCCGGCGACGCGCTGTTGTTCTACACCGACGGAGCGAGCGAGGCACGCAAACAAGGCAGGCGTGTTCTTCCCCTCGCCGACTCCGCCGCCGGGGGCGGCCGGCAAGGAACCCGGCCGGTGGCGGCGCTGCATCATCCTCAACATCCCGCCGTTTGCGATCTTCAGCGAGAACATCGTCACCTACGACCAGATCAAGCGCTCGTTCTACTTTGGTACTTCCAGATGCAGCGGGTGTGCGAGGACCTGATCTCGGCCGGCAACTTCGCGTTCATCGACCGGCTCTGGGCGGACTGGTCCCCCGGCTACGACGCCTCCGAGGACCTGCCCAAGGTCAAGGAGTGCATCCGCGAGCCGGCGAACTTCCAGGCCGCCCTGGCTACTACTGGGGACAGTTCGACCCCAGCCGGTTCGGCTCCCCGGAATGGGCGGCTGAGCGGGCCGCGGCCTGGGGCAGGGACATCACCCAGCCCACCCGGTACCTGCACGGCACCCAGGACGGCTGCCACGGCATGACCCAGGAGCAGGTCAGCCGGGTACCGGACCACTGCGGCCCCCGATCGCAGTCCGAGCGGATCGACGGCGTCGGGCACTTCCTGATGGTCCAGCGCCCCACCGCCATCAACAAGCGAATCCTGGACTTCCTGGACGCGTAGCCCTGCACCCGCCAAGGCGCTACCACCTGGTTCTCAGACGTCGCCGGGCCCAGCTCGGCGCTACCGCCTCGCCGGCCGGCCAGCGGTTGCCGTCCGGGTCGGCGAAAAAGACGAACGAGCCCCATGGGCACTCCTGCTCTCACGTGGCCGCCGGTGCCTGGCAATACGCCGTCCGCGTGCGGAGGAGGCCATGCTGGCCGCGGTTGGCAGCCGGATGTGCGCATCCCCGGCCCTCATCGAACACCAGCACGGTGCCGCAGTCACTCAGCTGCCTTACGCGCAGTCACGCACCGAACCCGGCGCTCGTTGCAGGGCCAGGCGTTCGCTGCCTCGCCACTGCCGAACGACGCCAGGTAAAGGTAAATCGTGCGACGTGGCGGTTCACTGGACGCCCAGAACTGGCTGATATGCATGCACCACACGGTGCGCAGCCCTACTGCGCCGGCCCCGATGATGTCGAACGGGTTGGAGGACACCAGCAGCACTGATGCGGGCTCGGCCTGCATTCTGGTCAGCAGGTGCCGGTAGATGCCCGGATGGGGCTTGTACACGCCGGCCTGCTCGGCGCTGACGAGATCGTCGACAAGCTCGCGGTAACTGCCGGCCAGTTCCTCCAGCGAGTCCAGCGGGCCGACGCTGCACACGACGATCGCATGGCCTTGCTCCCGCAGGGCTGCAAGCGCAGGCCGGGCATCAGAGTAAGGCCGGAGCCGGCGGTAGGCGCTGGCCAGGTCGCCCACCCGCGACTCTGGCAACGTCAATCCGGACTCGGCGAGCGCGCCGGCCGGGCTCCACCGGGTCAGATCGGCGAACGAGGGAAACTGGCCCATGGCAGTCACGCGGAACATGTACTCGAGTTGCTTGCGGCGCCACGCGGCCGCGACGCCGGCCGCCCGTTCCCCGCAATCGGGGGCGAGCTCGCCGGTCACGCTGGCAGTCTCGGCGAGCGTGCCGAACATGTCGAACGCCAGGACCACGGCGGTTCTCCCGTCAAGTGCGTCAGGCGGCGTCAGCGACCGCCGCGGGTCTCTAGCGCCGCAGCTGCTTCCACTCGTCAAGTACCTCCTGGCGGCCAAGGACGTCAAGCGCGCCGGATGAACCGCGGTTCGTCAGAAAGAGGAGAAGCTCAGAACGTGTGCCGCGGACGGCCGTATCTGCCCTGGCGTGCTCGCGGACGGCCCTGCCACCGGCGCCGAGATCGATCCACCATTCGGCGGGTCCGTCCATCGCATGAAGATGGAGCGTCCCGCTGAGCCCCCCGACGCCATCCTGAGCCAGCAGGCCCGGCAGGAACTCGGTCATGAACTCCTCGATGCCCGCCGCCGCAACATCCCCGTCCAGCGGGCCCGGCCAAGAGCCGCTATCAGCAGCCGCTGCATGCTGGGCATCGAAGCGGTGGATAGCCACCTCGACCGCCAGGCGGCGTTGCCACCAGCCCACCCTGAGGTCCCCGGTGCTGGAGAACGTCCAGGTTTCGGCGCCGGGGTCGGCGGAGCCAAGCACGTCAATCGCCTGGTCCAGGCTGTCGAGATACCAGCCAGGCAGCTCAGCAGCCTCTGCCGGGGCAGGGGCAAGGCCGCGCCGGCTGACGCGCTGCCCGGAGGTGACGACAGCCGCCATCCAGGCAAAGATGCCGCCCTGGTGCCGTACCAGGTCCGCGGCATCCCAGCCAGGACAATCGGGCACTGTCCGTTCCCAGCCAGACCGGGCGGCCGCGAGCAGCAGGCGGGCGTCATCGGCGGCGGAACGCAGCAGGTCGACTGGTTTCATGGCTTCTGAGTCTGCCATCCAGGCGCGCCCGAACTGCGCTTCCGCTGCCCGAGATCGTCCGGCGCGGCTGAGCTCGGCAGCGGCCAGCCACGCATGGACGAGAAACTCCGGCCGCTATTTCCTGACGCGGCGGCTGCCGCCGTGCCAGTCCTCCTGGATGCCGGCCTGGCCGGGCTCCACGCCGAAGCTGGCGAGCTGCGGGCGCTCGCGCAGGCTGCGCTTAAGCTCGGCGAAGCCCGGGAAGCTGGCCAGCCCGAGCACGTTGTCCCACAGCGGGACGGCCTGGGCCTGCGTGGGCAGGCGGCTGATCACCGGGCCGAAGAACGCCACGCCGTCCGGGGGCCGGAACCAGATGATCGGCGTTCCGACATCCTTGCCCGTCAGGGCGAGGGCCTCCTCGGTCTCCCGGCTGATCACGGCATCAACCGAGGCGTCGTCGAGCGCGTCAGCCAGGCCGGCCGGCAAGCCGGCCTCTGCTAGGACCGGCTCGGTGAAAGCACGTGTGCCTCGGTACCCGTCATCGGCGTGGCCGGGCTCGGCGGCGGTGTCGAAGATCTGGACGCCGAGAGCCTGGTATAGCTGGCCGACCGCGCCGCGGCCGTGCTCGGCCCTGGTCCGGGCCGCGACGCGCAGCAGCCGCAGCCCGGCGGTGTGACCGGCCTCGTACCCGGCCGGGAAATTGCTGTCGTAGTCCACGGCGGCGTTGATCATCCGCAGCGAGATGAACCGCCAGTCCACGGTGTAGTCCCGCTGGGCCTGCACCATCCGCACCCACTTGCTGGTCATCCACGCGAACGGGCACACCGGGTCGAAGTAGAAGTGAATATCAGCCTCGCTCATGTGCTGCATTCTCCCCTTGTCACGCCTGCGCCGGGGCGTGCTCGCGCAGGTAGCGGACCAGGCCGATGACGTCCTCGGGGACGAGTCGGCCGATGGCGCCGCTGGAATAGACGCTGACCACCACCCGCCCCGCCGGGTCCAGGACGAACCCCGTGGACTGCAGGAACAGCGGATCCTCGTTAACGAAAGCGCCAGTCTCCGCGGCGACCGCGCGGGCGTCGGCGCTGTGCCCGACCGGGAACGTCAGGCCATGTTTGGCGATGAGCTCCGCGGTGGTGGCCTCGTCGTCGACTGACAGCGCGACGACTCTGGCGCCGGTCTCGGCGAGGCTGCCAGCGGCGCGCTGGAACGCGCGGAGCTGGGCATTGCAGTACGGGCACCACGACCCCCGGTAGAACAGGATCACGCTGAACTCGCCGGCCAGCGCACCTGGCAGCGTGACAGTGCCGCCGCCGGGCAGCGTCATGGACAGTGCCGGGAACTGATCTCCGGGGCTCAGCAGGGTCATCGCGATCTCCAGGTGTCGAAGGTGTCGTGCTGGTGGTCAGGCGGGGTCGGCGGCGTTCCAGATCTGGCCGGCGGCGTCGCCGGCCAGGCGGACGAGCAGCGACCGGGCGGACAGCTGCGGGCTGATCAGGGTTCCCTGCTCGTAGGACGCAGTGAACCGCTCATGCAGCTCGGCGCCGATCTGGCCGGGGTCCTGGCCGCGGATCCAGGCCTGCATCGCGGTGTCGACCGAGCCTGGCCGGTAGGCGTTGACGGTGACGCCGGTGCCCGCCAGCTCGGCGGCGAGATTGACAGTGTGCGCCTCCAGCGCGGACTTGCTGGTGGCGTAGGCGTTGGCGCGCAGCATCCCGGCCGGGTGGGCCGCGATGCCGCTGGACACGTTGACGATCCGGCCCCACCCGGCAGCGATCATCTCCGGCAGGAGCAGGAAACTCAGCGTCGCGGCCGCGACGACATTCACGCTGATCGCGGCAGCCCACTGGGCCGGATCGATGCCCGCGCTGGCTCCCAGCGGCCCCACGACCGCCGCGTTGTTGACCAGCACGTCCACCTCGCCGACCTCGGCGCGGGTCCGCTTGACGGCCGCAGCGAGCTGACCCGGATCGCCGATGTCGACCGGGATCACCAGCGCGCGCCCGCCGTGCACGCGCACCTGGCCGGCGACCTGGTCCAGCTCGCCCTCGGATCGGGCCAGCAGTACAACGCGGGCACCGGCCTCCGCCAGGCCAAGCGCGATCGCCCGCCCGATGCCCCGGCCCGCTCCGGTCACCAGCGCGGTCTTACCGTCCAGGCCACCCGCTGAGATCGACATACCTGGTTAGCGGCGCGGCGCCCGGCTGTCTTACCTGCCGGCAGTCACGAAAACCGACCCAGCAGCGCTTCCTAGGATCGGGGCATGGCACCCGACCCAGCACCGGACATGGCCTGCGTCAGCGACCGCAGGCTGGACACTAAGTCGGCCGGATGGCTGGCGGCTCTGGGCACACGGGTGCGGACCGCGATCAGGCGATAGCCCGGCTGCACGAGCTGCTGCTGCGGGCCGCCCGGGCGGAGCTGCGCCGCGGCGTTGTCGTGCTCCTCATGGACGGTGGCCGGGCCAGTGGTCCAGATCCCGAAATGGTCGTCCGCGATCACGTTGCCGAAGACCTTGATGGATAGCGGGCTCACCGTCCCGGCGAGCACGCCGGTCGTCTGATTGTCCACGTGCGGCGCGACGTCGGAGTCGGCGCCACGTCTGCTGGGCCAGCCGCCGGCGAAGTGCCTGGTGCGCTCGCGGTTGCCAGGCACGCCTAAGTCCCGATAGAAGTCCTGGGCGCCGCCAAGATCACATGGACGGTGACGGCGCGGCACCGCGTGCGCGGCCAACGGTCACGTCCTGTCGCGTCAGGACACCGTTCCGGTGACGGCTGCGAGCAGGCCGGCGAAGTCCTCGTCGCACGGGTCGCACGCGCTCAGATGCGCAGCGACGCCCGGGAATCGGTGCTCAGCGGCATCAGCGCCGTCCGTACTGACCACATCGACGTAGATATCCAACAGCTCCATCGCCCGCTCACACCCCACGTCCCGCGGATCGGTCCGCAGGAACTGGTCGAGTGCCTGCCATCCGTCCATGAGGTCCCCCCTTCCCATCCAGGTACCCATGAGCGACCAGATAGGAGCGGATCTTTCGCCCTGCGTCAAACATCGTCTTATAGAGCGCATTACGCGTCGAACCTAGCTCGACGGCCAGCGCGTCCAGGGGGATCCCCTCGATGATGATCGCGACGAACACTCGGCGCTGCCGCTCGCTCAGCACTTCGGTGACGGCCTGGCGAAGCGCGCTGGCGAGTTCGCGGGACTCGGCATACTGCGCAGGGTCAGCACCGAACCGGTCAGGGATACGTTCCCATGCGTCGGCGTTCACCTGCACCGGGGGATGGCGCCAGTAGCGGCGGCCGAGCTTGGCTGACACCTCGAGGATGACGAATTTATATGCCCACGTCGTGAAGCGGCTTTCCCCGCGGAACCGGTCCAGTTTGCAGGTGATCGCCAGCAACGCGTCGTCCGCGGCCTGATGGGCTTAGGTCATCGCGGTCACGGCCCTCGATGCCGACGGGACGGCTGCGCCGTCGCAGTTCGGCGCGGGCCGCCCGCAGCAGCACTCCATGCAGGCGGGCCAGAGCCTGATCCCGCTCGCCGGGGCAACTCAGGCACCTGAGCCACTCGCCCGGCTCCTCATCGAGTGGGCCGCGACTGCTGACGCTTGCGGCCGCGGTGCGCTCAACCGAAGACATGCCCAGAGTCTAAAAGGCCTTCCGCGACGGTCGCGCCGGCATCTCAGGTGCAGCCGTCGCCGCACCCGCCCGCAGACGGCGGAACGGGCTCCTGCCCGATCGGGATTGCGGCAGGAGCCCGTTTGTGTATCGGTGCGTTCTTCTCAGGTGGCTTCGAGTTCCTGAATGACCTGTGGCGTGCGTGTCTGCGTAGCAGCGATCCGCCGCCGGCCGGTGGCCGCGTACAGAGCGTCGAACTCCGCATAGTCGCGTTCCTGGCCAAAGGTGCCAGCCAGCATATTCATGTCTAGCAGGGCCGCGAAGCCCGGCTCGCCGGTCTTGCCGATCACCGACTCCACCACCAAGGCACGGGCCCCCGGCCGAGCCGATGCGCGACAGTTCCACAGGATTTTCCGGCAGGCGTCATCGTCCCAGTCGTGCAGGATCATTTTCAGCAGGTACAGGTCAGCGGACGGCACCTCCTCGAAGAAATTGCCCGCCACCCCAGTGAAACGGTCTGCCAGCCCGGCTTCCGCGGCTTGACGGATCGCCCCGTCCACTACGCCGGGCCGGTCCAGCACTATGCCGTTCAAGCCAGGGCTGGCCTGCATCATGGCCAGCACCTGCGCGCCGTAGGCCCCGCCGACATCGACTGCCACCGATACTCCGCCCAGATCAACTGCCGATACCACGTCCTCGATCATCATTCCGGTGGCATCCGACATCGCGGCGGCGAACACTGCTCCTTCTTCGGGATGATCAGCGAAGTAGTCAAACACATTCTGGTCGGCAGGCAGTCCCAGCGCGACGCTCATCTGCGTCCGGCCCTCGCGGACCGGATCAGTCAGCGTCCCCCAGGACTGCCAGTGGGCAGGCATACCGTGCACGCGGGCCATTTCCCGCAGTGATCCAGGGACCCCCTTCTGCAGGAGCCCGCCCAGCGGCGTCACAGGGAACCGCCGCTCTCCATCGGGGGCGAACAATCCGAGTGACGCGGCCGCCCGCAACAGGCGGTAAGTGGTCGCCGGATCGCCTGCTTCCAGCTTGGCGATCTCCTCGGCCGTCGACGCTCCGGCGGCCACATGATCCGCCAGCGAAAGCTCAGCCACGGCACGCACGATCTGCGTTACCCAGTAACTGGTGATCATCTGCAGCAACGCGAACGCGTCGGCGGGCCCGGCTTGATCAGCCTCCGCGCTCGTCAGATCCACTCCGCCAACTTCAGCCATCGGCACTCCCTGAGCATTTGATGCGTGTTTCCCGAAAGGACCGCTAAGCGGGTTCCCGCGCGGGCGCAGACCAGAACGGCCACTCACCCACGGCGCCATCATCACTCTCACCGATCTAGAGGATCTTGACGGCGAGTCCACGGACGATATGCGGCCCTGGGCACGGGGCCTTGATGGCCGCACCGCGGCCTTCCGGCTGCGCCCCGCCGCAAGGCCGGGCCCGAGCAGCTGCGTCGCGGCCGTTGCTGGTGCCGTGGTACAGCGGGTAGGTCACGACCGTCGAGTTGGAGTTTTCTTTGAAGCTAGTCGGGCCCTGGACTGTGCTGGGCTCAAAGAACGAATTAGGGTCGAATACCACATGATCGACGCCGACCGGCGCGAAGCAGCGCGCCGGGAGGAGCGGCCTGCTCTCGGCCAGCGCCTTTCCTGGATGCAGCGCCGGTACCACTCCCGCCGATACTAGTGCTGCCGCGAGGGCGATCGCGCGGGCAGCGCGGGCCCGGATGGATGTGCCCAAGACATTCATGGTTCCTCACTTTCTTCATAACCTGGCGGACTACGAGATGGTGAGCAAACGCGCGCCACGTTTGCCCGCCGTGTGCTGGGGACAGGCTGCCTGGCCCTACGCCGGTGTCCGCCATCCCGTGTACGCCGTCCCACTCTCCTGATCCAGTCCGGATACGTGGTGCAGAGCCTGTCGCTGCGCAACATTCTGGCCTTTGTCTTCGCAAGCGGGTGGGGCCTGCTGGCCTCATCGGTGCCTGTCAGCGTGCTGGCACTAGCGCGCTAGAGCTTCGGTGCCGAGCAGCAGCCGGGCGGCGATCCGGGCTGTCGCGGATGGTGTGCCGTTGCCGGCCAGGGTCTCCAGGTGCATTTCGTACATGGAGTAGACATCGTCTCTGCCTGCCCGCTCGCGCCGTCGGAGGCGACCTCGACTCTCCTCTTCGTGCCACCTTGTGAACACATCCCGTTCAGGTCCTGCCTGCTTGGGCGCCAGCCCGGTTCAGAGACGGAACTTGTCCAATATAGGAAGGCCCGGGTTATCCCGGGCCTTCCCTCGTTGGGTGGGTGATTGAGTATTCATATGTACGTAGTCAAGGCCGCTGATGGGCTTCGGTCCGCCCGCCCGCAATAGGCGGCCAGCTTTGGATTTGAGGCTGAGGCCTCCTGTGACTATGCCGTGCCTGACGCCACGCCGGGCACCTTAGTTGTTCGCGAAGATGCTGATGAGCGGGCAGTTCACGATGAACCCGGTCGCCTGGAAGGTGTTGCTGGCGGCGCCAGACGGCGTGATGCTCTGGGCCTGGGTGCCAACCAGCGCCTCTGCGCGCCTAAAGTCCGTCTGCCGTACCCGGCTGGACACTGGCACCGAGGCATCCCACTGCAGGAAGTGGATGTCCCACATCGGACTGTAGTTGAACTGGCCTCCGTTGTTCGGCACGTCCTCCAGGATGTTGAGCGGCGATT
>WNFJ01275574.1_pt1 | contig 25310 bp, 24 predicted proteins | sample 5400461 | NCBI WGS metagenome assembly WNFJ01 (sample SAMN13153349, study PRJNA577476) | soil metagenome | isolation source: 115 cm saprolite on Douglas fir-dominated hillslope | place: USA:California | collected 2013-09-17
TCGCGCTTCTCGACCTGCTGCCCCGCCTCGCTCGATTCGTCAGCAGACTACTGCGCGATCGGATCGTCGCGGATCAGGGAAGAAAGGAGGAACCCACAGCATGTGGATCGGCGAGGGGCGCGCGCCGTACTACTCGCAACTCTGGGACCTATTGTTAACGGGTCCGCGAGAGCGGCTCCTGGAGGTGCTCGAGGCCGACACGGACGAGTCGCGTGCGCTACGTCAGGCGACTCCCTTTGCGGGCGTCATCGAACCGCGTGAGCGCTGGCGCATCTGGAACGAGGTGCGCGAGTGCCGGGCTGCGCGATGAGGCGGCGCGATCTCGAGCACGTCATTCGCGCTGCGGCCGACATCGCCGACGACGACGAGATCATCGTGATTGGCAGTCAGGCCATTCTGAGCCAATACCCCGATGCGCCGGCCGAGCTTTGCGTATCGAGCGAAGCCGACATGTACCCGAAGAACAAGCCGGAACGAACCGACTTGATCGATGGATCGATTGGCGAGGGTTCTCCGTTTCACGCGACGTACGGCTACTACGCTCAGGGCGTCGGCGAGTCGACGGCGGTCTTGCCCTCCGGATGGCGAGAACGTCTCGTCCCCGTGCGAAACGCAAACACGCGGGGTGCCACGGGCTGGTGCCTGGAAGCGCACGACTTGGTGCTCTCGAAGTACATCGCCGGACGGGACAAGGATGTCCGATCTCACCCGCCTCGGATCTCGGCCTCGAACTCGCGGAGCGCTTGCGGTGTGTCGGTACGAACCACGTAGCGGGCGAGTTGGGCAAAGTCGATCTCTGCGATGAACGCACTCGCCGGGCGAATCGCATATCGCTTCGTGGCGCGATCGAGCCCATGGATGGTGAAGACGCCATCGCGGAAGTTCCACACCTCGGGCACGCCCAACCCTGCGTAAACATCTAGCTTATCGAGCAACGGCGAAGTGTGAATCACTTCCAAGACAATCTCGGGTATGTCGGCGAGGACCTTGCCGATGAGGTAACACTCGTCGGGCTCGGCCCCTCGCCGCACGGCCTCTTTCCTAAAGGTGGCCGACCCGTAACCATGAAGGTCGATTCTACGGAGGTGCGCGAAGAGCTCCACGAAGCGTGCGATGTTCGTTTTCCACAGCTCGTGCTCGTGCGACGGGCTCATGAGCTCCAGCACTCCTTCGCAATAGGTCATCCGGATGGCGGGGCCGTCGAGGAGGTCGCGAAGAAGGACGTAGTCTTTCCACGAGACGCTGGGCAAAAGCATCCGCTGCTCGGGCGCAGGGCCGGGTCTATCGATTCTGTCTGCAATCGATGCGGCAGCAGCCATAGCGGGCAGCATACCACGCCGCCCCTCGGCCATGGCGCGTGGGCGCTCGTCTGCCGCCGCCTCCGCGAAGAACGCGACGTCGATGGGTTCCTCGTCCGCGGAGGGAACGTGGCTCGCTTCTAGGAGCAGGCGTTGGCTCGGGCGGCCTCGGAGCTGACCGATGAGTCCAACGGGCGTTCGGCGGGAGCCGGTGGTGATCACGAAGCGCGGAAAGGTCCTCGCGCGCCTGGTTCCGGATTGCGGCAAACGACGCGGCCTAGGCAAGGGGCACGACACGGTCGAGATCCTCTGCTCCGGCGACGAGCTGTTCCAACTCGGCGCGGGGGAGCGCTGGGATGCTCGTCCTTGATACCCATGTTCTTGTCTGGGCGCACAAGGGCGTCCGCATCCCAAGCGTACAGAGAAGCTGATCCTCGCCGCCGCACACCGGACGAGCTGTTCGTTTCCGCCATCACCCCCCTGGGAAATCGCAGTGGGCGTTCGGAACGGCAAGCTCTGGGTGTCGGGCGACGTCCTTGAATGGATTCAGGAGGCTCTCGACGCGGTAGGAGCCGGCGTCGCGTCGCTGGACCCTGCCGGGACCAGGTGCGGCGCACGCATCCAGGGCGGTCTGCGCCGGCGGTTCGTCGGAGCGCTCGGCGAGCGGTCGCTCGTCCAAGTAGCCGCGGCGCCCCAGCCATACCTCTACTCGCTTGTGGATCGCTCTACGCACGCGGTTCGCGATTTACACGAGGCCTCTCAGGACGTTGCGGCTGTGGCTCGCCGAGCTTGGCTCGGATCGATCGGCCATAGTGTCTATGGTGATCGGCTTAGAGGACGAGCCCGATCGGTCTCACCGCCGTGGTGATCGGGCCGTAACCCAGTGGTGGACCTTAACGCCATGGTGATCGGACCTTAACGTCGTGGTGATCAGGCCTTAAGGCAGGGGTGATTGACAGGGATCACTCTTGCGATGACGACTCAATGCCATTGCGATCGGCAGTCATCGCCACGGTCATGAGTCGTCATCACCCATGCGATCACTGCCCAACGCAAGGGGGATGGGTCCGTATCACCCGTGCGATCATTGCCCAACGCGTTGACGATCGGTCGCTAGGACCAGGGTGATAAGGACCCAACGCCATGGCGATGATCGCCGATCGCCTCGATCATGTCTCGCGAACGCATGGGGGATCGGCGGGGATCACCATAGTGATGGGCGGTCATCGCATCGATGCTTGTCGCCTATTCCCTGTCGGTCAGGCGACAAGCACCCGTGCGATCCCCGTTGACTCCTGGATGATGACCGTCGATGCCGTCGATGATCGCATCCGAAGGGCTCTATCATGAGGGCTGGAACCCCGTGGACTCATTGTCTTTTCAGGAAATTGATATGGGCGATGCATTTTGCACGGCCAAAAGTGCTCGCTCGAACGGTTTTAACGGGGTGAGAAGCGTCCAGCCCCCAGAAGGGCTGCCCGCCCGTCATTCACTCGTAGAGGACGACGCGCAGGCTCCACGGGGGCTCCTCGCGGTGCTCCAGGCCGATACGGACGACGCGCGGGCCCTGCGTCAGGCGACTCCCTTCGCGGGCGTCGTCGAGCCGCGCGAGCGCTGGCGTATCTGGAGAGAGGTGCGCGAGGGACGGGCGGCGCGATGAAGCGGCGCGATCTCGAGCACGTGATTTCGCGCTGCCGCCGACATCGCCGACGACGACGAGATCATCGTGATTGGCAGCCAGGCCATTCTGGGCCAATACCCGGATGCGCCGCGGGAGCTCTGCGTGTCGAGCGAAGCCGACGTGTACCCGAAGAACAAGCCGGAACGAACCGACTTGATCGACGGATCGATTGGGGGAGGATGGCGGCCCCTGAGCAACCGCGTCGCCGCCGGTATCGACACACCTCGCCGTACCCCCGTACGATGGCGCGATGGCAGCCAAGCCGGACTTCGACGTCATCATCATCGGCGGCGGTCCCGCGGGAGCCGGGATGGGCGCGTACCTGGGTAAAGCGGGCGTCAAGTGCGCCGTCCTCGAGCGCGAGATTTTCCCGCGACCCCATGTCGGCGAATCGCTCGTTCCGTCGTCGACGCGCGTCTTTAAGGACTTGGACTTCCTTGCAAAGATGGAAGAGGCAAGATTCCCGCGCAAGTACGGTGCGAGCTGGTCGTCGGATCCCACGAAGCGCGGATACGCAGTCGACTGGGAGGGTCTTGCGCCAGAATCCAATGCCGACATTCGATTTGAAGAAAGGGCGCAACCGGGAGTCGACCGCAACTACACGTATCATGTCGATCGCGGGAAGTTCGATTTGCTCCTTCTGCAGCATGCCCACGAGCTCGGAGCCGCCGTCTATGAGGGCGTCCGTGTGACGCAGGTTGACCTTCCCGAGGGCCAGGATGCGACGGTCAAGTTCGCTCTCGGGCGCAAAGAGGTCGGCCTCAGCGCGCACGTCGTCGTCGACGCCAGCGGGCGGCACACCGTGCTTGGCAGCCAGCTGAAGCTCAAGGTCAAGGACACGGTCTTCGACCAGTACGCCATCCACACCTGGTTCGACGGGTTCGACCGAAGCGCGATGGCCGCCAAACCCGAGTTCGCCGACTACATCCACATTCATTTCTTGCCGCTCACGAACACGTGGGTCTGGCAGATTCCGATCACCGAAAGCACGACGAGCATCGGCGTCGTCACGCAGAAGGTCAATTTTTCCAAGAGCCGTGAATCGCGCGAGCGCTTTTTCTGGGATTGCATGGCATCAAGACCGGCGCTTCACGATGCGGCGCGCAAAGCAAGCCAAGTGCGACCTTTCAGGGACGAGGGCGACTACAGCTACGCGATGACGCAGATCTGTGGCGACCGATTCGTGCTGGTCGGCGACGCGGGGAGGTTCGTGGATCCGATCTTTTCCACAGGTGTGAGCATCGCGCTCAACAGCGCACGTTTCGCGAGTCGCGATCTCATCGCGGCTCTCGAGTCGGGCCATTTCTCTCGCGACGCGTTTCGCACCTACGAGACGACCATCCGCCGCGGAACCAAGAATTGGTACGAGTTCATTCGCGTCTACTACCGGCTCAATGTCCTATTCACCTACTTCATCCGAGACCCGCGCTATCGGCTCGACGTGCTGAAGCTTCTGCAGGGGGATGTGTACGACGAGGATGAACCGGAGGTGTTGACCAAGATGCGAGCGATGGTGTCGAACGTCGAAGCTGACGAGACACACCCCTGGCATTCGCTGCTCGGGAGCCTCACGTCGAGCGCGTTTCGGCCTGCGTTCTGAGACTAAGCTCCAGTCCAACCCGAGCGCGGAGCATGCGGTCCGCCGGGCCTCGCGCTCATGCAGGCGTGTGATGACGTGAGCGCGTGCGAGCGCGTGGCGTCCGGACGCGCACGAAAATGGGCGCCAGGTCACGCCCGCCCAAAAGTCTTTTAGGCAAGGGTCCGTTTGTATCGTGTGGCATGATGGCTTTGCGCAGTGGGGGCGAATTGGATGGCTCGGGCCTCGAGGCTGAGTCTTCCCCTGTAGTGCAGCACGGCAAAGAGCATGGAGCGTTCGAAATCTCCGTGGACTGGAGCGACCGCATCGTCCACATGAAGCTGCGCGGGGTTTGGGACATCGTGACGGCGGAGGCCTTTTGTGCCGCCATCCTTGGTATCGGGAGAGAGCTTGCGGGGCGCCCGTGGGCGATCCTGGCGGATTCGACCGAATTCCGGGCGCAATCACCGGAGGTTGCGCGACTTCGCCAGGATACTATGGTCAAGCTTCGCACACTGCGCTGCGAAAAGATCGCTGTTGTTGCGGCGAGCGCGGTATACGCAATGCAATTCAAGCGGATTACCGAGGACAGTCACGTCGGAAACGGCGTGTTCCCCGACGAGAAATCGGCGCTCGACTGGATCCACGACGGTCGCAATCAAGGAAAGAAAAGCCAACCCATAAGCGCGACGCAGCCCATTGACCCTCGACGCAGTCGCCTCCCGGCTCGCTAGACTGGGCGGCTTGAGCCCCGCGTTGCGAATCTCGACTCAGCTTGGGCGGCTCCGGTAGCAGAGCGTTTCCCGTGACTAACCCGCGTCGTCGGCAAGCGGGGTGAGTCGATCCCAGCGGTCCAGGTAGGATCGTGGGCAATAGTGTGGCAGATTTGACCGCATGAACGACGTCTTGCACGACCGTGGGCTCGAGAACGGCGAGCAACCAGGGCTCGCGTCGCCGGCGCCCCGGGACCGCGTCGGCCCTTACGAAGTCATTTGCCACTTGGGGCGTGGGGGCACCGCGAACGTCTTCGAAGCCCGTCACGTGGACCTTGGAACCCGCGTCGCCCTCAAGGTCTTGCACACAATCGCCGGCGGGAACCACAGCGCAACGCGGCTTGCGTTGCGCGAGGGCCGTGCGGCTTCGGCGATCCATCATCCGCATGTCGTCAGGACGGTGGACGGCGGCACGCATCACGGTGTGCCCTACGTTGTGATGGACCTTCTCGAAGGCGAGGATCTTGCACGGCGTCTGGCGTATCGCGGCGCGCTGCGAGCGCAAGAGGCGGTCGACCTGCTCTTGCCGGTAATCTCTGGCCTCGGCGCGGCCCACGCCGCGGGCCTGGTGCATCGCGACTTGAAGCCGTCGAACATCTTTCTCGCGCGTCGCAAGCTCGGCATCGAGCCTGTCGTCGTCGATTTCGGCTTGGCCAAGTTCGCCGAGGCCGCTGAGGGGGCTGCGACGTCAGGCATCGTCGGAACCCCTCAGTACATGGCTCCCGAGCAAGTACGCGGCTTGCGCGCAACACCGTGGAGCGATCAGTGGAGCCTGGGCGTCGTGCTCTACGAGTGCATGACCGGAGGATCGCCCTTCTGGGGGCAGGACCGCTACGAGCTCATTCACTCCATCATGACAGCACCGGTTGTGCCGCCGAGCGAGGTCAATCCCGAGGCCCCTCGCGGATTGGACGCGATTGTCCTACGCGCCCTCGCGCGCAATCCCGAAGGGCGCTTCCCCAGCATGCGGGCGCTGGGCGCAGCTCTTATGCCTTTCGCGAGCGAGCAGGCGCGTCACAGATGGACGGGCGAATTTGCCGATGTTGAGCAACCCGCCGGCGCGCGGGGTCGTGCGTGGCTCGCATCAGGGTTTCGGTCGAATGACGTTGCCCTCGAGGTTCATGCTCCGCGTTTGGTACGTCAGAGCAACGCGCAGGGCGGATTCGAGATCGGGTGGATCGGCCGCGTGGTCCATATGAGACTTAGCGGCATCTGGGACGTCGCGACGGCGCAGGAGTTTATCTCGAACATGCGCCGCGTCGCGGGCGAGCTTGCCGGATGCTCTTGGGCGATCCTTGCCAACTCGAGCGCATTCTCCGTGCAGTCACCGGAGGTGACGCAGATTCGGCAGGAGACGATGGCGCTCGCTCGAAGGCAGCGTTGCGAAAAGATCGCCGCTATTTCGGCGAGCGCGGCGTACACGATGCAATTCAAGCGGATTGCGGTCGACAGTCACATCGGATGGGGCGTCTTTTCCGACGAGAAGTCGGCGCTCAACTGGATCCACGACCGTCGCCATCAAGGAAGTAAAAGCCCACCCTTACGCGCGCCGCAGGCGGTTGACCGTCGATGCATTGGTCTCCAGGCTCCCTAGATTGGCGGCTTGGGCGTCGCGTTGGGAATGTCGACTGGGGTTGAGCATCGCTCGAAACCCGATGCTAGGCTTGCCTCTGTGCCGTTGGTCGCCAACAGGCCCGAGCGGTCGTTCACCTCGCGCGAAGTGATACGCATGGTCGAGGCCGGGATCCTCGCGCCGGACGAGCCCGTTGAGCTGCTCGAAGGTAGGCTGGTGATCGTAAGCCCGCAGGGTCCGCCGCATGCTTCGCTCGTGGCCATGCTGGCCGATCGGCTCCGCGCCGCCTACTGCGCTGGGTACGCCGTCCGTGAAGAGAAGCCGCTCGATCTTGTCGACAGCCTCCCAGAGCCAGACGTTGCGGTCGTGCGTGGATCTCAAGCCGATTACGCAGCGCGCCACCCTCACGCGTCGGACGTCGTACTCGCCATCGAGGCCTCACTGACTTCGCAGTCCCTCGATCGCGAGAAGACGCTCATCTACGCGCGCGCTGTCAGTCTGGACAAACCACGAATCCCGCGGCTCTGAAATCGCGACGATCGAAGGTGAAGGCCTCCACGATATGCATGGATTTCATCGTTGCGAAGGAGGTGCAATCGGTGAATGAGAACCACTGATCGGCGTAAAGAATGAAGACGTTCCAGGCGCTCCTACGGACTTCGTCCATTACGTCGACCACGCGACACCACTTGGAACTCATCAACGCTTCCCCGAACGCTACCGCCGTGCCATGACCCAATCGGTGGCGAAGTAAGGTAACCGTTTCGTCAAATACGTCGGTGCTGGTGAGCAAGCCGCGACCGCTTCGTGGAAGCGACCTGAGAAACGCTCGGGCACGCCGATGATTGCGATCCGTACGGTCCGCAAGCGCGTAGAACGCGCTTGTATCGACGAAGAGGTCCGTCATCGCCGGCGCGTACCGTATAGATAGTGGTCGACCTGATCGGAGACGTCGCTCCTGTCCGAGGCCGCGAGCCCGACGATCTGCCATAGGGGATCGCGTGCCAGTTCGGTCTTGGGGGCCCGTCGGGGACGGATTCGCTCGTCCAAGGCCGCCCGAATGATCTCCGCCTCGGGCCTCCGCTCTCTTGCCGCGGCCTTGGCCAACCACTGGTCTTGCTCGGCCGTCAGATACACCTGCTTTCTCACGAGCTTGGCCATGCGATGTATATACATCACCTCGAAGTCGGCTGCCATGCAAGTTCTGCGCTCCCACTGGCGTCTACGCTGGCGAGCTCGGCGAGCCGTGGCGTGCGCGTCGCAGTTTCGATCCCCCCGCGCTTCGAAGGCGAGGAATCTTTACGCACCCAGCAGGCGATTGACCAGTGCCGCAACGGTCTCCAGCGTTGCGAAATTCGACGGCTTGAGCTCCGCGTTGGGAATCTGCACGCCGAAGCGCTTGGAGATGAAATCGCCCAGCGCCACGATCGCGATGGAGTCGATGACGCCCCATTCGATGAGCGGTGTGGTCGCGTTCAGACCCTCGTCTTTGCCGTAAAGGAACTCGCGCGCGATAAACTCCCGGAGCTCTGCGATGAGTGTCTCGTTGGACATTGGCGTGTTCCCTAGGCGGAAGCCGAGCGCTGCGCGATCGCCGTGACGAGCGCGCCTCGGTCGACTTTGCCATTGCGGTTTCGCGGCAGCTCGACCATCGGCACCGCGTCGTCGGGAATCATGTAGCGAGGCAGCCTTTCGGCGCATACGCGTTTGACGTCCAGCAGCGTCGGCGGCGCGTGCGAACCGACTCCGAGAAAAGCGATCAGCCGTGCCGACAGGCCTTCGCCGACTACGATGGCAACCGCCTCGCGCACGCAAGGGTGGTAGGCGAGCGCCGCTTCGATCTCGCCGAGTTCGATCCGGTAGCCGCGAACTTTGACCATCGCATCGCGCCTGCCCAAGAAATAGAATTCGCCGTTGTCGCCGAGGCGAACCAAGTCGCCGGTCCCGTACGGCTCGTCCCCTCGTGGCGATTGCCCCCAGTAGCCGGGAAACACGGTCGGCCCTTGCACCGTGAGCTCGCCGTCCTCGCCCGGCTTTGCTTGCTCCCCACCGTCCCTCTTCGCCCACACGCGGTCTCCGCAGACCGCGCGACCAATGGGGATGCTGGTCTGCGCCGGGTCGATGCGGCCGACAGCGTGGGCGGTGCACACGTTGGTTTCGGTGGGTCCGTAGAGATTCCACATCGCGATGGTGGGCCACGCGTCGCGCAGCTGGCGCAGGTGCTTCATGGGAAAGACCTCGCCCGCGAAGAGCAGCGCTCGCAGCGAGTCCGGCGGCGGAGAAAGCAGGCCGCCGCGATCCATCATGAGCACGATCGCGGAGGGCACCGAGTACCAGACCGTGATGCGCTCTTCGCGAAGGAATCGGACGAGTTGCTCGGCGGCGTAGGCCGCTCCCTCTGGCACGAGGCATACGGCCGCGCCGACGGAGAACGCCGCATAAAGATCGAGCACAGAGAGGTCGAAGTGAAACGGAGCATGGTTGGAGAAGCGGTCCGTCCCGGTGGCGCGCAGCGCATCGACGGCCCAATTCACGAAGGCGACGGCGTTCGAATGCGAAATGCAAACCCCTTTGGGACGACCAGTCGATCCGGACGTGTACAGAATGTAGGCCAGGTCGCCGGGCTGGACGGCGAGCTTCGGCAGAGGATCGGCCGAGAGAGAGGCCAGCGCTCCCTGCCGCAACCCATCGACGGCGAGCAGCGAGGTGCTTGTATCAGCAATGTCGCGCCCCGCGTCTGCCCGCGCCACCAGAACCTTCACCGCGCAGTCGATCATGACCGAGCGCGCCCTCGCGGGAGGACTGAGCGGATCGACGGGGACGTAAGCCGCGCCGATCCGAAGCGCTGCCTGCATCGCGACAACCGCTTCACCGCTCTTCGGCAGCCAAATGGCGACGCGGTCTCCCTGCCGGACCCCGGCGGTCGTCAGCGCGCGCGCGAGGCGGTTGGCGTGCGCGTCGAGTTCGCCGTACGAGAGATCTCCCTCGGGCCCGCGCAGAGCGAGAGAAGCCGGTCGCTGCGCCGCAGCCCGTGAGACCAAGTCGCCGAGGTTCACAGGCCCAGGCTCCTCGAGACGAGGTCTCGCTGAATCTCCGAAGTGCCAGAGAAAATCCGGCCTGGCAGCGCGTCGAGCAAGCTTGCCGCGATCCCGGACTCGAGGCTGACACCGAGGCTGCCATGGATCTGAATGAGATCGAGCCCCGACTGCACCGCAGCCTCGCTCACGGCGAGCTTCGCCAGCGAAATGTCGAGCGTCGAAGTCTCCCCGCGATCTTTGAGCCAGCAAGCGCGATACAGCAAGAGCCGCGCTGCCTCGAATCGGAGCTTCATGTCGGCAATGCGGTGGGCAATCGCCTGGTTCTTCCCGATCGGTTTGCCGAACTGGCGCCTTTCACGCGCGAATGCGATCGCGAGCTCCAGGTCGCGTTCCATCGCGCCGAGGTACGTCGCGAACAAGCACGCGCGCTCCCAGCTCATCGAGGCTTGGAAGATGGGCATGCCTTGTCCCTCTTCGCCCAGCCGGCGCGATACGGGGATTCGGCAGCTCTCCAAGTAGATCTCGCACGTGGGGGCCGAGTGCAGGCCAATCTTGCGGAAAGGTCGCCCCACCACTAGGCCCGGGGTGCCGTTGTCCACGACGAACGCGGTCAGTCCAAAGAACCCTCCGTTGGCCTGGGTCGCCGCATAGACGAGAAAGACGTCGGCTACCGGGCCGTTGGTGACGTAGCTCTTGGTGCCGTCGAGCACGTAGTCGTCCCCCACGCGCGTCGCCTTCGTCTTGAGAGCCGCCACGTCGGATCCGGCTTCGGCCTCGGTGATGGCGTTCGCCCCGATAAGCTCCCCGCGAGCAAGCCGCGGGACGAGCGACCGCTTTAGCTCTGCGTCTGCGTATTCAGCGATCGGCATCGTGCAGGCAAAGAGGTGCGCGGACGCTGAGAAGAGCAGGCCGCCGTCTTTGCAGCCTCGTCCGAACGCCTCGAGAATGCGCGCGGTCACGAGCGCGCCGAACCCAGCGCCGCCGAGGTCTACAGACGCAGAGAGGCCAAGCAAACCAAACTCGCCGCACCGGCGCCAGTGGTCGCGTGAGAACGGTGAGCCATCCTCTAGGGGAGCGCGGTCCGTCTCTAAGCTTCGCGCAAATGCGAGCGCACTGTCGTAGAGCTCGCGCTCAGCTTGCGACCACGCGAAGTCCATCCCAAAGACTAAAGACAGGCGAGCTCGACGGTGTCAAGCAAGGCACCTTTGGCGTCTCAGGTTCCAACACGTCTCAACCTGTCCTTGGCAGGCGAGATCGCCGTTGGGGAAGTCTCGCGCGACTCTTCGGTGGAAGGGACGAGCGACGAAGTCAATGTACCGCTCTGTAGGCGATCGAACGCGTCCTCGGCAATCGTCTGAATCGTTGAAAATCCGAGAAGGCGCACGACGGGGATCCGGACCCCGAGCTCCAAACGCAGCCGCGCTTGCAACTCGATTGCCTGCAATGAGTCGAAACCGAGCGACTCGAGTGGCAGGTCGGGCGGGAGCTCCTCGGTGGACACCCTCAGGCGAGCGCCCACTTCGCGTGCAACAATGTCTCGAATCGCCGCGGGTCGTTGCCCCTCGGGCGTGTCGCTCAACGCGTAACGAATGGTGCTTCGGAGCGGCGCGGGAGGCGCCGCGCTCGGTCCGAGTAGGTTCGCGATGAAAGACGTGCGAGCAAAGGCCGGATACAGCTCGGCCCACTCTTGCCAGTTCGGCGGCCAAACGATTGTTTGCACGTCGCCGCTCTCTACGAGCCGCTCGAGCACTCGGATGCCGGTCTCGGGCGACATCGACTTCATGCCGTGAATGGTGGCGGGACCTTGATCGCCCAACCGGCGGATGAATCCGACGTCCCTCCAGAGGCCCCAATCGATGGCGATGGCCGCCTGGCCCCGAGCCCGCCGGTAGTGCGCCATCGCATCGAGGAACGCATTGCCGGCCGCATAGTGCCCGAGCCGCGGCGACCGAACCACCGACGACGCCGACGAGAAGAGGACGAAGCAGTCCAGGTCTTCCATCCAGCGGTGCAGCGCCAGCGCGCCATGGACCTTCGGCCGCATCGCCGCCAAGAGACCTTCGGTGTCGACGTCGATCAGGTCCTCGATGCGAACGGTGCCCGCCAGGTGAAAGACGCCGCGAACGGGAGGGCGGCCCTCGCGTTCGTGGTCATTGATCCACTCGATGACGGCGCCCTCGTTTGCGACATCGAGGCTGACGACGTGAACCGAAGCGCCGAGCTCCTCGATCCCTCGGAGCGCGGTGATGGTCTCCGCGTGCGGCGACGCGGATGAAAGTTCGGGCCATTCCTCGCGAGAGGGGAGCGGTGTCCGAGCCGCCAGGACGAGATGCTTGGCCCCACGACGGGCAAGCCAGCGGGCGACGGTGAGCCCCAGACCTCCCGTCCCTCCCGTGACGAGGTAGCTGGCATCCGCCCGGAACTCGGGCGAGCCTTTCTGCTCGCCTAGGTTGCGCCGGGCAAGGCGCGCCCCGTAGATTTCGCGCTCGCGAAACAAGACTTCGTCCTCGCCTGCGCCCGGTGCCTGAAGCCAATTCCAGAGTCTCGCGGCGCTGTCGAAGGGGGCTTGCGCGGGATCGAGATCGACTAGGCCTCCCCATCGCGAAGGCAACTCGGCGGCGGCCGTCCGAGCGAGGCCCCAGAGCGCAGACTGCAGCGGCGCCATCTGGGTCGCTTCGAGGGCCCAAGGTTGGCCGCCCCGTGTGACGAACCAGACGGGGGTCGGGCGAGCCGGGACCGCTTCCTCGAGAACGCGCAAAAGGCGAACCGCGGAGTCGCAGCTGTCGACCATCGCCGTGTCGATCTCGTGAGCCTCGATCCGCTGGATGCTCGGGAGGTCGAGGCTCCAGAGATGGACCGCTCCCACGAGGGACCGGCCGGGCGACAGCGACGCGCGGACGGCGCGCACGAGCTCGTGCTCGGCGGTGAGGGTCCCTTCCCGGTCGCGGATGGCCGCCTCCGACGTCACGACCACCGTCTCGAGTCCAGAGGCATGCATCCGCTTGGCGAGGGCCGCACCGACTCCGAGGCGGTCGGCCAGAATGAGCCAGACACGCTGCTGCGTCGTCCGCTCGCTCAGGAAGACCGGCGGCGGCGGCAGCCGCGGCAACGCGGTCCACTCGACGCTGTAGAGCCACGAAGCCTCTTCGGGGGTCAGGTCATTGTCGCCGATGGCGTCGTCCAGGTGGGAAAGCTCGATTCCCTCGATCAATTCGACGACGTCGCCTGCCGCACTTTCGATGCGGACGTCGGCGCGTAGTTTGCCCGTCGCTCGCGTAACGTGGGCATGACACCGAAGTACTTCCGACGGCCGCGAGCGGATCCAGATCCTGGCAATGCGCACAGGGAGGATGCCGAAATGGTCCGCACAAGCCTCCGCGAGAACGCACACGTGCATGGCGGCGTCGTGCAGCGCTGGATGAAAGAAATACGGTCGCCGGTCGAGGCCCTCGGGCATGCGCACACAGGCCAAGACCCCTTCTCCCTCGCGCGACAGCCACTCGATCCCCTGGAAGGTGGGGCCGTACTGCAGGCCGCGCGCCGACATTTCCGCGTAGGCTTCGTCGCGCGACAAGCGGGTCGTCAGAGGCGCGTCGTACTTCGGCGTAGCCGGAGGGCTCGAGGCAAGCCTCACGCGGGCCGTGGCATGCGTACGCCAGACGCCGTGAATCGCGTCAGCGCGGCCGCGAACCTCCGCGGTCCATTCGCGGCCATCGGCCCCGCGCGTCAGTACGGTCTGCAGGTAGTAGGCGCCCTCTCTCGGAAGAAGAAACGCGCGCCGAAGCTCGAGATCGACGAGCTCGAGAGCCTCTGTGCCCAGCGTTCGCGAAGCCGCGGTCACGACCATCTCGACCATCGCCGATGTGGACAGCGACGGAACGCCTTGGAGGCAGTGGTCCTGGAAGTAGGCGGTCTCCTCGCTCCCGACTGTCTGTTCCCAGGTGAGCACACTCGCGTTGGCGCCCACGCGCCGCCCGAGCAGCGGGTGCGCGGCCTCCTCGAGCTGTCGCTCCTGGTGACCCACGCGAGGCGGATCGATCCACATTCTCTCGCGCTGCCAGGCATAGGTGGGCGTCGATACGACGCGACCCTTCGGGTAGCGCCCGGCCCAGTCGGGATTGCAGCCGGCGGCGTAGAGATGGCCCAACGAATCATCAAGCGCTGTTAGGCTCCGCTTTCCACGGAGGAGCGACGGCAGCACCGCGAGCACGTTCTCGGAGCTTCCGACGTTCTCCTGGATGGCTGCCGTCAGCACCGGATGGGGGCTGATCTCCAGAAAGACGGTGCCTTCCGAGTCGCCAATCGATCGAATGGCCCCGACGAAGCGAACCAGCTCGCGAAGATTGCGGACCCAGTAGCGCGCGCCGAGCGCGGTGCCCTCCACGAAGGTTCCCTGAACTGTCGAACAGAACGGAACTGCGGCGGGACGGACATCGAGCTGACCGATTTGAGCGGCGAAATCGGTGAGCACGGCGTCCATGTCTCGCCCGTGAGACGCGTACGCAAGCGCTACGCGCCTCGCGAAGACATCGCGGGCCTCCAGCTGAGCAAGCAGCAAGCCGAGCTCGGCGAGGCCGCCCGTAACGATTGTACTGGTAGCCGTGTTCTCGCCCGCCACTTCGAGGGTTTCGTACGACGCAAGCAGAGCGCGCACCACCTCACTCGCAAGACCCACGACGGCGACTCCGCCGTGTCCGGCGCGCCGCTGCGTGACACGCCCCCGCGCGCATACGATCCGAACGCCATCTTGCAGTGCCATGGCGCCCGACGTGACCGCCGCCGCAATCTCGCCGAAGCTGTGGCCCACGACCGCGTCCGCGATCACGCCCCAGGACCGCCACAGGGCGGCGAGCGCCACCTGAACCGAAAAGAGCACAGGCTGCACAACCTCCGGTTCTTCGAGCCCGGACTGGGCCGGCTCGGCCATCAGCTCGTCGATCACAGACCAGCCGCTATCGGCGCGCACGAGGGCATCGCACGCCGCGATGGCGTCCGCGAACGCGGGGTTGGCATGGACGAGGTCTCGCGCCATGCCGAGCCACTGGGGTCCGTGCCCCGGAAACACGAAGACGACGCGCGGCGGCTTTTCACGGCGCCGCACACCGGCTCCCATGTCGTCGCGCTCGGCGGGTGCCCAGGCGCGAAGCTTCGCGACAATTGCCGCAGCAGAATCGCCGGTCACCGCAAGCCGCCGCGCGTGGTGCGTTCTTCGCGCCGCGACCGTGTAGCAGATGTCCCCGAGGTCCGGGCGCGGCGGGCCGAGCGCATCGAGCCAGTTGGCGAAGCGTTGCGCGTTGGTCGACAGGGCTCCGTCGCTTTTGGCCGAGAGCGGGAAAACGTAGCTTTCCTGCTCCTGCTGCGCGGGCACGCTGGGCGCCTCGATCCCGCCGAGGATTGCATGGGCGTTGGTGCCACCGAACCCAATCGAGGTCACGCCGGCGATGGGACGTCCGTCGTGCCGCGGCCAGGGCTCCACGGCGGTCTGCACGCGCACCTTGAGACCTTCCAGATCGATAGCGGGGTTGCACTCCTGGAAATGCAGTGACGGCACGAGCTCGCGACGATGAATGCACAGGGCCGTCTTGATCAGACCCGCTACCCCTGCCGCTGCATCCAGGTGCCCGACGTTGGTCTTGATCGACCCGACGCGGCAAGGCCGATCCGCGGGCCGCCCGGTCATGACGGCACCCAGTCCCTGCGCTTCCACGGGGTCGCCTTTCGGCGTTCCCGTGCCGTGCAGCTCGACATAGTCGATGTCGTCCGGGCGGATTCCGGCCATCGCGCAAGCCGATAGGATCGCGTCCGCTTGGGCGGAGCTGCTCGGCTCGACGATCCAGTTTCCGCTTCCTTTGTGATTCACGGCCGTTCCGAGCAAGAGCGCGTACACGCGGTCGCCGTCGCGGAGGGCATCTGCCAGCGGCTTGATGAGGACGATCCCCGCGCCTTCTCCGCGCACGAACCCATCGGCCCGGGCGTCCCACGTACGAATGCGTCCCGTCGGCGAGAGCGCGGTGGCCTTGCTCATCGAAACGTCGGTGTCGGGAGCAAGGATCAGGCTGACGCCACCAGCGAGTGCCCACTCCGACTCGCCGGTCCAAACGCTCCGGCATGCCTGGTGGACGGCGACGAGCGAACCGCTGCAGTTGGTGTCGATCGCCATGCTCGGGCCGCGCAGATCGAAAAAGAACGAGAGTCGATTTGCTGCGTAGGCGAACGTGTTGTTTTGGGTCGTGTAGCCGTCGATGCTGCCCAGGTCGCCGCGCTGTAGCCGGCCGTAGTCGTTGAGCATGATGCCGACGAACACCCCGGCGCGGCTGCTCGCCGCTCGAGCGACCGGCATTCCGGCGTCCTCGAGCGCCTCCCAAGCGACCTCAAGGAGAAGCCGGTGTTGTGGGTCGATGCTGCGAGCCTCACGAGGCGAGATGCCGAAAAACCGCCAGTCGATGCCCTCGACGTCGTCGAGGAACGAGCCAAATCGGCTCACCGACTTGCCGGGTGCGAAAGGATCCGGATCGTAGATGTCCCCCCACCACCGGCCGGGGCTGAGAGTGACGACGTCCTCTCCCCGCCGCAGCAGCGACCACAGCTGGTCGGGCCCGCTTGCGCCACGGGTCCGGCAACCGATGCCGACAACAGCGAGCGGCTCCGGCGTTAGGGCAGAGTTCGCTCCCACACCATACAGTTACGGCCAAACGGCCCAGTCCGTATAGGGTGTGGTCGTAGCGAGCATGAAAGCTCTAAGAGAATTTACGTCGATGCTGGAAAACGAGTGCTGTTGCGGGCCGACTCTGATACCGCGAACAATGCACCAAAGGGCCAAAGGGCGGCCAGATGAGGCGTACCGAACCCCTCGTGTGCGTTCAATGAGACTGGAATGCCCAACAGCGCGGCAAGCAAAGCCCCGTAGAGGCCGGTGAGCCTGGTCAGAGCGGCCCGAGTACGGTACGTCGGCGAAAATGAGCGACCGCGACCCGGACGAGAGCCATGTCCGGTGAGCGAGAGCGCGGCATGGGTTCCTGCACGGAAGCGGCTTCCGGCCAACGCGACAGCCCTTCCTCCGTGTCGAACGTGCCGCGAGCAGGGCAGATCATAGCGGGCAAATACGAGGTCGAGCACGTCCTGGGATCGGGCGGGATGGGCGTCGTTGTGGCGGCACGACACCTGCACCTCGGTCAGCGCGTTGCCATCAAGTTTGCGCATGGCAAGGCGGCGAACCGAAGCGATACCGCCGTTCGGTTTTTACGCGAGGCGCGTGCGTGCGCCGCGCTCACCAGCGAGCACGCGACGCGGGTCTTGGATGTTGGCACGCTCGATACGGGCGAGCCTTATATGGTGATGGAGTATCTGACGGGGATCGATCTTCGGGAGGTCCTGCGTCAAAGGGGCGCCCTGCCGATCCCCGAAGCCGTCGGCGCAATCGTGCAGGCGTGCGACGCGATCGGGGAGGCACATTCGATTGGCATCGTTCATCGAGATCTGAAGCCGGCGAACTTATTTCGTAGCGAGCGGAGGAACAGTTCGATCCTCATCAAGGTGCTCGATTTCGGCATCTCCAAGAGCACGGATTTCAATTCGACCACTCCTGGCGAGAGCCTGACCGCGAGCGGATTGGTGATGGGCTCGCCCGGCTACGTGTCTCCCGAACAGATACGCAACGCCAAGTCAGTAGACGCCCGAACCGACATTTGGGCGCTTGGCGTGATTCTGTACGAGCTTCTCACCGGGGCGCATCCTTTCGCAGGAGACACGCCCGGCGACACTTTGGCGAGGATCGTCAGCAACTCACCGCTCTGCGTGCGCGAGTACAGACCCGCGGTGCCGAGGGCCCTGGCAGAGACGGTTGCGACGTGTCTTGAACGTGACCTCCACGGGCGAGTGCAAACGATTCCGCAGCTCGCCGTCAGGCTGGGGCCTTTCGCTCCGCCCGAGGCTGCACTTTTGGTGGAACGAATTTCGCGACACGCGGGCGGGCCGGAGTCCAGATCCAAGCCGTCCGTGCCGGCTCCCCCGATGACCAGCGAGGAGCGGCACACAGAGCGAAGCGAACTGGGGCGAGAAGAAGCGCCAGTTCGGGTCGGCAGGAGGACCTCAATACCGCCGTCCGCCAACGAGAGAAATGCCATTCCGACGAAGGGGCGGCTCCACTTCGCGTACCGTCCATTGCTGGATGTCGTAGTCGTGAGCGCGGGATGGTCTCTGGAATCTGAGGAAGACGTCCTCGCCTGGTATGAAGAATACAGGCGCTACTTCACGTCGGTCTTTGGCAGTCGTAAGGTCGATGTCATCTTCGACCTGTCGAAGTTCGACGTAGCCGCCAAGATGGCCAAACTCTTCACCGAGTATCGAGTGAGAGTGGTAACGGAGTTCGCCAACCGAACGTACCGGGTGAACGCCTCGACGCGGTTCAAGACGATCATGTACACGGGTACCGTGCAAACGGGCGTACCGGCCAACAATTTCTCCAGCATCGAAGAAGCGATCAACGCACTCGTCAACGATCGGAAATCGGGAGGCGCTCGGTAGTTGCTTGGATGGCTTACTCCGTGCCGAAGAGTTCGCCGACGTGCACATGGATGTCGGGGAAGGCGCCGGGCGCCACGCGAGTGCCCGCCCGATGCGCCACAACATCCGTATAGCGACCGCCAACGGGCGTACGGTGCCCCTCGACCACCCGGTCGACGAGATTGACAAGCCAGTACTCGGCAATGCCCGCAGCGGCATAAAGGTCGGCCTTGACGCCGCGGTCCTTGCGTACAGACGAATCGGACACCTCGACGACCAGGAGCGCCGTGCTCGGGTGCTGCGCCGAATACCGTCCGGGCGCGACGACGGCCACATCGGGCTCCGGCTCGGAGTCGTCAGTCAGGGCCAAAGCGCTATGAGTGCGCACAAGCGCCGGCTCGCCGAGCGCAAGCGTGAGCAGCGATGCGAGCCGTGCGGTGATGTCTGCGTGCGAGGGGCCTTGGGGGCTCATTTCCACTAGTGATCCGTATAGGAGTTCGACATGTTCTTCCCCGAAGAGCCCGAGTTCGACCATGCGCTCGTATTCGCCGCGGCGGAGCGGGCGCACGTGCTCTGGGAGAAGAGCGGTCGCATCGAGTGTCATGAGCCTAGTCATCTTACTACGTGAGATCGCCTGAGGCTCGCCTCCCGACCGAGGAACTTCAGCCCACAAGCACCCTGCTACGGCTCGAGCCGGGTACGGTAGACTTCGTCGATCGAGAGATTGCAATCAATCGCGTGAAGCTCGGCGAGGCCCGCGTCGTGCACGACGTCCAAGACCCAGCCGTTTTGCTCGCGGTGCCATACTTCGATCTGACGCCGATCGTGCGCGACGAGGACGATGTCTTCGACCGACGCAATGCGCTTGTAATGCGACAGCTTCTCTCCGCGGTCATACGCCTCGGTCGAGGGGTTCAATACCTCCACGATCACGCGCGGGTTGACGACCGTCTGCTTCTTGGGGTCCTCCGGATCAAGCTCCAGTCGCCCGCACACTACGGTGAGATCGGGGTAAGTGCCGAGGCCGGTCTCCGTGACGCGAATGCGCAGGTCGGAACTGAAGACGCGACAGGGGCGATCGCGAAGCTGGTTGCCAAGGGCGAGCGATAGGTTCGCCGCAATGCCGGCATGGTCCGGTGACCCGCCCGCCATCGCCCAGACATGGCCGTCGAGAAATTCATGCTTGACCGGGCTCGTCTCTTCGAGGCGCACGTATTCGTCGAAGGTGTGCCGTTGCCGGACAGGCTGTACCACGCCTTGAGCTTAGCACCCGTAGGCGAGTGACCTTCGACCCGCGGAGGTCCGTGCCGGGTCGTAGGCCATAAGCGTCCTCCCCCGTTTAACGGTGAAATCCGCACTTCGGTTAACGGTTGTGCCATCTTTTGGGCGGAAGGGTGGACACGACGGCGAAGATGTCGTCGAAGGACGGGCCATTCTTCACACGGCAAAGCCCTTCGTCTGTGAATTCTCTCGCTGCTCTAGGCGAAGTCGACGCGGGCGAATAACCCGCTCGCGACCCAATCGCGAAACCATGACGTCACACGCCCTGGCGCATCGTCTTGCGAAATCTCGGAAAGAGCCGCCGCAGCCTCTTCGAGCGACGTGCTCAAGCTCTGTCCGGAGGCGAGCGCTTGCAGGAGCGCGCAGGCGGCTTCGGTCAGGTCCATTCGCCAGAGGGTCGGTCCGCTTCGGTACACGGCGGCCGCCGATCGGGCCGGCTCTGGAATTTTCGGGTTCCTTCCGTCACGAAAGGCCTGAAAGTAGATGTTGACGGGGTAGTCGAACCGCAGCAAACGAAAGGCGGTCGTCGCAACGAGCTGCGCGTCGGCCCAGCGTTCGACGGGTACTTCGGCCAGTCCGGCCAGCGTCAGTGGTTGGGCGGTGGGAGCGTGAATCACTTCGACCATTGCCCACTCGAGCGCCGCCAGGTCCGCCGCGAATCCGCGCAGCACGCCCAGGCTGTTGACCTCCGAAATGCAGAACTCGACCATCGAGCGGCCGAACGAATTCAGATTCGGCCCAGTGGAAGGATGGCGCGCGATGTAAGCGCGGCAAAGCGCGTCGAAGGCATCCTCTCCCAGCGCGTGCGCGAGCGCCGGGTAATCATCGAGCAAGCACTCGATCAGCCGCGCGTGGTACGCGCGCCGGTAGACTTCGAGCCTCTCGAGAGGGGCGAGCTGAGGTCCTCGGGTGAGCAGCCTCTCGGCGTGTCCGGATCCGGTCGGCTCGGCCTCGGATTCGGGCGTCATCACCGCACGGGCAAACCATGTCTCTAGCGAGCAGAGCGACCGATCGGGCAGCGCTCTGTCGATGTTCGCGTGAGCGGGCGCCGCGGCGTGCGCGAGGCGCTTGTGTCGAGCGACGGGTGTCGCGCTCGCGCGCTCCCGCTCGACGACGGAATCGACGATCGTCTTGCCGCCATCGGCCCCGCCCGCGGTCACGCTCGCCACGCTTGCCCCGCCCGGCCCCCGGTGAACTCTTTGGCGCGCAGCGCCTCCGCATGCGTCTCGTCGAACGGAGGGATCTCCGCGTCCCATTCGAGCAAAACAGACGCGCCGCCAGCACGGCGATACGCGTCGCCGAGAAGGGTCCAAACGTCGTCGATCACCGGCCCGATGTGCGAATCGATGATGTGCGTGCCGTGATGGGTGTGTCCCGCCACGTGAAGCTGCACGACGCGATCGAAAGGCAGGGCGTCGAAGTAGGTCTGCGGGTCGAAACCGTGATTGAACGCTGAGACGTAGACGTTGTTAACGTCGAGCAAGATGGCGCAGTTGGCCTCGTCGGCCAAACGCGCGAGAAACTCCCACTCGCGCATGCTCGCGCCCGCAAATTCGACGTAAGTCGACGGGTTCTCCAGCGCCAGCGGCGCACCAAGAAAATCCTGAACCTGACGCACGCGCGCGGCAACGTGAGAAAGGGCCTCCTCCGTGTACGGCATCGGAAGAAGGTCGTGCGCGTTCTTGCCGGCGACGCCCGTCCAGCACAGGTGGTCAGACACCCATCGGGCTCCGGTGCGATTGCGAACCTCTCGCAGCTCAGCGAGGTAAGCCTGGTCGAGAGGATCGGTCGACCCAATCGACAGCGAAACGCCGTGCATCACAATCGGGTAGCGCTCTGCGATCGCGTCCAAGTAGTAGAGCGGCCGTCCAGCCGTCTGCATGTAGTTGTCGCTGATGATCTCGAACCAGTCGACGGCCGGATGCGACTCGAGAATGCGCGCGTAATGCACGGTCCGCAGCCCGAGCCCTACGCCCAAATTCGGCAGGTCGAAACGGTTCGCCACTAGTACGGCTCCGACGGCGGGCATGGGGGGAGCGAGGCCGCTCCCCCAATACCCGAGACTGCGTTTCCTGCGCTGGCTCGTTAGCCCTTGCAGCCGCCCTGGCCCTTGCAGGCGTTCTGGCCCTTGCAACCGTGCTTGTCGGTCTTGCAGCCGCCCTGGCCTTTGCAGGCGTTCTGGCCCTTGCAGGCGTGCTTGGCGGCGGGTGCGGCTTCAGACGCCGCCGGTGCCGCGGCTGCCGGAGCGGCTGACGCCTCGGGAGCTGCGCCCGAGGGCGACGCCGCGGGGGGCGTGCTGTCGGCGCACGCGGTTGCTCCGGCCAAGATTCCACCGACTGCTGCTGCGATCAACGTATGGGACACTTTCATGATGACCTCGTGAGGTTGGCGTTTACAGCCCGCTTACAGACAGGATTTGCGATCCCAATACGCAGCCGACGCGGCTATCGTTTCAACGGTCTCGCATGCGGGGGGCCGGGAGGGTCACTCTTCGGCCTTTGCGCGTCAATATTTGCGTTTGGGGAGGTTATGGCCCGCCTTATGGACGCCAAAGGCGCGCCGTCGTCAAGTACTACGTCGCTCGCCCCGACTCGGATCCCCAAGCGAGACCACAAAGCAGGCAAATCCACGGGGGCCGGTGCGAGCCCCATTTCACGGTACAAACCGGCGAGCACGGCCGTTCCGGTGGCGCGATCGCCCGCAGCCAGGAATCGTTCGATCGGCCAGTGCTCTTCGACGTTGGCTCCGGCAAGGGCGATGGCTCGCAGCGCATCGTCGAGCGAGCGGGCTCCGTGGGTTTCCTGCCTTATTCGAACGTCTGCGATCAAGCAGAAGAGGGCCCCGCCCCAGTAGGTTCGGCCCCAGGTGTGGGTTAGTTCCAGCCCCTGATCGCCGCGCTCCGGCAGACCGTTGGGCGCTCCTTTGACCAGATCGCGCCAGAATCGTTCTGGCGTCACCAGCCCCGCGCGCGCTCGAACGATGGGCTCGACGTAGGTCGCAATCCCCTCCGAAAGCCAAGAATGGGTGCGCGCCAATGAGGGCAGGGTGACGTGCAAAAGCTCGTGAGTCACCACCCAGTCGTCACGGACCCGGGCCAAAGTCAGCCCTTTTGCGGCTCGCACGACGATGGAGGGTCCACCGTCGCCCATGGTCTCGCCTTCGATGTCGTTGTCCTTGTCCGGGACCACAATGACCAGCGTTCGACGAACCGGCAGCCGGCCGTAATAAGCGGCAACGTTGGTGACGCCCGCGCGGATCCACGCGACGACGTCTCGGTCGGGCAACGCGATGCCTACCGGGGCAATGGCGATGTCCACGCGGCTCTCGCCGCTCTGGATGGTCTCGCGATGCAGCGGACCGAAGACGGCGAAACTCGCCGCGCCAATGCCCGAGATGGCCGCCTCGAAGGCATCGGGCGCGCCGTCCGGCGCGGGCGCGATGCCCGTCGCGAATCTGGCGTCTCCCTCGATCCGGACGTGGAATCGATAACGCCCTTGACCGTCGGATGCGGACGGCCGCAGCAGCCAACTCGACGGCGGGGCAACGACGAGGCCTCCGGCCGCCATGGCGAAATCGACCGAGTCGAGCTGCAGTGCGGCCTCTCCAAGGGCAAACCGGTACTGCACGCGGCAGCCGGCGCGGCATGGCGCGATCCAAACGTCGTCCTGCCGAGTGGCCGCGCGCCAGGTGTCACCGCTCCAAACTTGGACGTCGCGCGCGTACGGTGCGCAGTCGGAGTCGGTTTCTAGCGACTCGGAGGCGCCCGCGGAGAAGTCCCCTTGCACCCGCAGCTCTTGCACCGCTGAACCAAGTGCCTGTACCTCGTACGACCAGACGACGCTTGGCGGGGGCGGTGGATCGGCGGGGACGGCTCGCGCCCCAGCACCGCAGCCGTGCAGTAGGACAAGGAGTGTGCGAGAAAGGCCCCTGCCATGATGAACGCATCGAGATCGAGCCTCGTGTACAAGGTTCGCGCATTGCTGTTGGGCCTGGCGGGGCGCGTGCAATGGCTTCCGCCGCTCCTGGGGCGTCTTGCTGTGGGCCTCCTCTTCTTGTCGACCGGTTGGGGCAAGGTCCACGACATACCCAAGGTCACGGCATTCTTTACGACCCTGGGCATACCGGCGCCCGGTTTTCACGCGGTGCTCGTGGGCTACAGCGAGCTTATTTGCGGTGCGCTGCTCATCGTGGGGCTCCTCACGCGGCTGGCGACGATCCCGCTCATCGTGAGTATGATCGTGGCGATCCTGACGGCCAAGTTGAGCGAGCTTCACAACGTGTTCGATTTGGTCGGGTTCGAGGAGTTTACGTATCTCGTTCTTCTCGTCATGATCGCGATCCTTGGCCCGGGTCCGGTGTCGCTGGATCATTTCGTCGTGCGCAGCTTGCACAACCCGCCTCCGCAATAGAGTTATTTCGTGCTTGCGACGTAGACGCCGTCCCAATCGGGGGGCGGCGGGCGGGCGATCATCGTCTTGCACCGCTCGGCAAGCACTCGACTCGGTCCGTCGTCATCAATGGGTTCGAGCAGCGCCAGCGCACCGGCAAAGTCTCGATGAAAGTATGCGGCGAGCGCGCGCTCGTAAGCGCCGATGACCACGCGCCGATCGTCGCACTCGCCTCGCGCGCCGAGAAGCTCGTAGATCCGAACTGCAACCGCTTTGCCTTGAACCGCCACGCGGTCGACGAGCCGGAATTCGAACTCGTCCCAGACCGTTTCGGCAATCTTCTCGCTCGCCAGGATGGCTACGTCGTATTGTTTGCAGAGCCCCTCCAAGCGCGACGCAAGATTGACTCCGTCGCCAAGCGCCGTGTAACTGAGGCGATCGGGGGCGCCGAAGTGGCCGACCATCACGCGGTCGCGGTGCAGGCCGAAACGGGTGAAGAGCGCGTCCAGATCGCCCCACGCGGGCGACTTGTAGAGAGCCGAGGTGGCCTTGATGCAGGCAAGCGCTCCGCGGCAAGCGTGCCGCGCATGATTGTCCAGCGGGGCCGGCGCGTTCCAGAAGGCCATCACTGCGTCACCGATGAACTTGTCCACCGTTCCGTGGTTCTCGGCAATCGCATCGGTCATGGCCTTGAGGTAATGGCCCAGGGCTTGGGCCAGCGTGTCGGGCGCCAAGCGCTCCGACAGGCTGGTGAACCCGCGGATGTCAGTGAACATCATCGAGATCTCGAGCATCCCGCCACCCAGAACAGGCTCGCGGTTGGCCACGTAGAGCTCGCGGACGAGGTCCACCGGGACGTACTTGGAGAGGGCTCGTACCGCCGTTTTTGCCCTTTCCAGGCTGTCGATGACGTCGGACACGTCGCGAAGGGCCGTATCGTTGGACGAAGGCCGAAAGTCGAAATTGCGCATCGTGGAGGTCTCCCGGGTGATGCGTCCCAGGGCGCGTCCAACGGCCCGCAGCGCGTACAAGCCGCCGAGCAAAACCATTCCCATGATCGTCAAGAGGGCTGTAGTGAATCGACTGCGAAGCGAACGAAAGTCGCTCGTGTAATTCGTTTCGGGGACGACGACGCCGACAACCCAGTCTTGCGTGTTTGCGAGGTGCCGAAAACTCGCGAGGTAGAGAGTCCCGTGAATG
>WNFJ01655660.1_pt2 | contig 25309 bp, 18 predicted proteins | sample 5400461 | NCBI WGS metagenome assembly WNFJ01 (sample SAMN13153349, study PRJNA577476) | soil metagenome | isolation source: 115 cm saprolite on Douglas fir-dominated hillslope | place: USA:California | collected 2013-09-17
CGGCGGCGCGTCGGGTAACTGGTAAATCATGGAACAAAAACTTCAGGAATTAGTCGACCGCTTGCGCAAGGCCCAGCAGGACCGGCTGCTCGCCGTTATCCTGTACGGCTCGGCGGCCACTGGCGATCACCACGGCGAGTTTTCCGACCTGAACGTTTTGTGCGTGCTCACTCAGGTGACGCCCGCGGAACTGGCCGCCTGCGAGCCGATCTTCAAATGGTGGCGCGGCCAGGGCAATCCATCGCCGCTGCTATTGAGCGAAGACGAAGTGCGGACGTCGACGGATTGCTTTCCCATCGAATTTCACGACATGCAGGAACGGCGGCGCGTTCTGTTTGGCAAGGATGTGATTGAGAGCCTCGCGGTGGACAAAGCGTTCTACCGTGCGCAAGTGGAGCACGAACTGCGCGCAAAGCTGCTGCGCTTGCGGCAGAAGGCGGCCGGCGTGCTCGGCGATAAGACGGCGCTGCTGCGGCTGATGATCGATTCGGTATCCAGCTTCTTTGTCCTCTCGCGCCATGCATTGCTGCTCTCGGGAGTTGCGGTGGAATGGCAGAAGCGCGAGGTAGCCCGGAATCTCCCGGCCATCGGTGTGGACCGGGCGCCGTTCGATACACTGCTCGACCTGCGCGAACAAAAGAAAAAGGCGGGCGACGTGGATCCGCACGAGCTTTTTGCGAATTATCTAAAACAGATTGAGGTGGTGGTCGCACACGTGGACCGCCTCGAGAAATGAGGGACAGATGAAAATTGCACTTGTGGTAATCGGGCTTTTGGTATTGTTCGGTCTGGGAATTTTCGGCTGGGCAATGGGCGCGCGAAATACTTTGGTGACCGAGCGCGAAGGTGTGAATGGGGCTTGGGCTCAAGTAGACGTGGCCCTGCAGCGCCGCGCGGACCTGATTCCGAACCTGGTGGAGACAGTCAAAGGCTTCGCCAAACAGGAACAGGCAGTCATCAAGGAAGTCACCGATGCGCGCGCGGCTCTGGGTGGAGCGCGGAGTCCGCAGGAGAAAATCCAGGCCAATACGCAGTTGGACGGCGCGCTCAGCCGGCTGCTGGTCGTAGTGGAGAATTATCCGCAACTCAAATCCAATGAAAACTTCCTGCGGCTGCAGGACGAACTGGCAGGCACCGAGAATCGCATTGCCGTCGAGCGCCGCAAGTATAACGAGACGGTGCAACGCTACAACACCGACATCGCGTTGTTCCCCAACAGCATCGCCGCTTCGCTCTTCGGTTTCCAGCGGAACGACGCGTATTTCAAGACCGAGCCGGGCGCCAGAACGCCGCCCAAGGTAACTTTTTAGGGCGATGCAGTTTCCAAACTACATTGACGGCGAGTGGGTCCCCGGGTCCACGTTTGAGAATCGCAATCCGGCGAACACCGATGAAGTCATCGGTCTATTCGTGAAAGGCTCGGCTGCGGACATTCAGGATGCCGCCGACGCAGCCGGCCGCGCACTGCCTGCCTGGTCGGCTTTGCCGGCGCCCACGCGCGGCAATTTTCTTTTCAAGGTCGCGGACATCCTGGAGCGCAGGTTCGATCAAATCGCCGCCGAGATGACGCGCGAAGAGGGCAAGACGCTTCCGGAATCCAAAGGAGAAATCCGCCGGTCCATCAGCATCTTTCGCTACTTTGCAGGCGAGGGCGCGCGCCTTCCGGGCCTGCTGGCCCCTTCCGAGCGCGAGCGCGTCCACATGTTCGCTATCCGCAAGCCGATCGGCGTGGTTGGTTTGATTACTCCTTGGAATTTTCCCAGCGCCATCCCATCCTGGAAGTTGGCGCCGGCGCTGGTTTGCGGTAATACCGTCGTGCTGAAGCCGGCTTCCGCGGCTCCGCTGAGCGCCTGGCGAATCGTGGAAGCGTGTCACGAAGCGGGCATCCCCAAGGGCGTGGTCAATTACGTGGCCGGCCCGGGTGCTGAACTCGGCAAGGCGCTCGTCGCCGCGCCTGCCCTGAAGGCGGTCTCGTTCACGGGTTCGTGCGACGTCGGCCGTTGGCTCCATGCCGAGGCCTCCAAGCGCTCGCTGCGCATCCAGCTCGAGATGGGCGGCAAGAATCCTACCATTGTGCTGGCCGATGCAGACTTCAACCAGGCCGTGGAGCATGTCCTCAATGCGGCGTTCTTTTCCACCGGTCAGAAGTGTACTGCTACCAGCCGCGCCATCGTGGAAGCGCCGGTTTACGATCGATTCGTGCGGACAATTGTCGACCGCGCGAAAAGGCTGAGAGTGGGCAACGGCATGGATCCGGGGGTCGATATGGGACCCGCTGTCGACCAGGCGCAGCTCGACACGGACCTCCGCTACATGGAAATCGGCCGCAAGGAAGCCGGTTCGCCGCGCATCGGCGGTCATCGGCTCCGGGGAACAGAATACGATAAAGGCTATTTCGTCGAGCCGACGGTTTTCGCCGACGTCACTCCGGAGATGACCATCGCCCGCGAGGAGATCTTTGGGCCTGTGCTCGCCGTGATGCGCGCGAAGGACTTCGACGACGCGATTCGCATCGCCAACGACACTCCGTTCGGGCTCTCGGCATCGCTGCAGACTGCCAACGTCAGCCGCGTGTTCGAGTTCGTGAACCGCATAGAAGCAGGCCTGCTCACCGTGAATCTTCCGAGCGCCGGAGTGGAATACCAGTTGCCATTCGGCGGCACGAAGGACTCCAGCTTCGGCTCGAAGGAGCAAGGCCCCGCCGCGCTGGAGTTCTATAGTGACTACAAGACCGTCTATTTGAAATACTGACGGTTGAGGCGCGCCGCATGCGACTCGGACAAATCTGGTGGAACAACGCCGTTACCGCTGCGATCTTCGATCCGGACGGCGCGCGGCCGATTCCGGAATACAGCTTCCTTGGCCTGATTGCGAGGTCCGAGAAAGAAGGCGTGCCGATCACTGCGCTGGCCGCGATGCTGGCCGCCACGCATCGAGAGGGCGCGCTTCCGCAGATTCCGCTGCATCCGCGAGAGGTGTGGGCGTGCGGCTGCACGTATGAGTCGAGCGCGTCGTTTCGAGACGCCGAGCACGGAACGCGCGAGGGCTTCTACGCGCATGTCTACCGCGAACCTCGCCCGGAGATTTTTTTCAAAGGCGCCGCCCGCGTCTGCGTGGGCCCCGGCCAGCCGATCGGCATCCGCCCGGATTCCCGCTTCACTGCGCCCGAACCGGAACTGGCCGTCGTAATGGGATCGAATGGCAGCATCGTTGGCTACACGCTGGCGAACGACGTTTCCGCGTGGGACATCGAACGCGAGAATCCTTTGTATTTACCCCAATCCAAGATCTATACCGGAGCCTGCGCATTGGGGCCGGTGGTGGTCACTGCCGACGAGCTTCCCGATCCATACCATCTCGAAATGACCTGCTCCATCGAGCGCGGCGACACCGTTGTTTTCTCCGGTCAGGCGTCCACGTCAGCGCTGCACCGCAAGATCGAAACACTGATCGAATATCTGCTGCGCTCCAATCCCGTGCCTCCGGGCTCCGTGCTGCTGACCGGGACCGGAATTATCGTGCCCGAAGACGCCGCACTTGCGGCCGGCGACGTAGTGACGATTCGAGTTCCGGAGATCGGCGAGTTATCGAACCCGGCCGCGCTGGTTTGAGGAGGTTACGTCTGGTGGGATATCGAGGCCAAACCTGGCACACCGAGGTAATCGCCGACGTTATGGGTCAGCAGCGGCGCCATCAATCCGGCGGCCAACAGCTTGCGACGTCACCATCCCTCCGGCCCATTTACGGCACAGGTCGGGACTGGGCGGGACTACCGTGAATCGCCGCAGGTAAACGTGTAGCCAATGTACGCGATGCTCGCTCCAGCCGTACTGAATCGCCCACCGCTCAACCTCGGCGACGGTCATGAAAGAGATGAGCGCGAGACGACCTGCCAGATCGGGATCATATCGACGTCCGATGGGATGATTCTTGAAAACGAAGGAGACGACGTCGGTGTCGACGACGACTTCCATCATGCCGCTGGATCAGTCCGTTTGTGGCCACGCCACTCATGGAGGGCATCCAGAAAATCCTCAATGGATTCCTCCTCAGGCCAGAAATCCCCGTGCAGCACTGAGACATCGGCGATCGGGCTCGTCCCTTGCTCAGCCATGAGCTGTTCCACGGACGGATGCCCGGTCGCAGAATACAACACACGCACATCTTCCGCCGGGATGTCACGATGATTTCGACCCAATTCGGCCATGGCCCTCGTTTTGAGTATATCAATCGTACCTGAATCGGCGAGCGCTTACCCCGAACCACGCACTCGCGGTCACAGTCTCTTAGAAGATGAACTTCACCGCCAACTGGATCTGCCTCGGGAAGTTGGCGCTGCCCTGTCCGACGGTCGCCTTGGTGATGGTGCCGAAGTTCGAACTGTTGGGGTCGTTGTTGAACTGGGCCTGCGGGAAATAGAACGTGTTGAACACGTTGAATGCTTCGGCGCGGAACTGCAGCGACGTGTGCTCGGTGATCTGCGTGTTCTTGTTGACCGACATCTGGAATTGCGGCGTCGAATGCAGGCGCAAGCGCCCATCGCGGAAAGTGGTTTCGCGAGGAGCATAGCGCGGCAGAATCAGGAAATTATAGTTATCCAGCGTGCAGCCCGCGAGCGTCGCGCTGAAGGGTTGCAGGCTGATGGTGTTGTCGGAATTGAAGCGCGCCACGCACGGCCGCACTCCCTGGATCAAGGGCGCCGACCAATCGATGTTCGGATTCTTGGCTTCGCGAACGTAGTCGACGCCGCTCGGAAGGTTCCAGGGCATGCCGGAGCTGTAGGTGAAAATCATGGTGTGCTGCCAGCCGCTGGCTATGCGGCTCCACAGTCTGCTGGAAGAATTGAAGAAGTGGCGTCCTTTACCGAAAGGCAATTCCCAAACGCTGCCCACCACAACCGTATGCGGACGATCGTCGGTGTACAAACCGCGTTGCAGGACAAACTTCTGGTTGTCGTTGAATCCCCACTGTTCCACCTGCTTCGAAAGAGTGTAAGCGGCGGACATTGTGACGCCGCCTTTGGCGCGGATTTGATACGTCACTTGCAGGCTGTTGTACCAAAGCTTGCCATCGTTGCGGCCGTCCTGAGTGATGCCGCCGAACTCGGGGAACGGCCGCGCCAGCTCGAAGCGCGAAACGGTGGGATCGGTAAAGCGGCCGGTCCCGGTGAATGGCGCCAGTTGATAGAACGGATTCGACACCAGGAAATCGCAAAAAGCGGGGTTCCCGCCTTCCAGCGGATTGCACTGCTGCCGGAAAGCCAGATTCGGCTCGTTGTATCCGAAATTGGACTGCAGCTTGTAGCTCCGGTTGCCAACGTAGGAGGCCTCCACCGTCGACTTGTTCGGAAGCTCGTATTGGAAGCCAAACGAAAACTGATTCACGTAGGGAACTTTGAAATTGGGATCGAAGTAAGTGAGACCGCGCCCCAGGAACGTCAACGCGCCCAGCGAGCTCCCCGGCGGCACCGAGATGCCCTGCGGGAACGGGTTGTTGATCAAGTTCGGAATCGCAGTGCGGCCGCCGTCCAGGCTGTTGATGAACGAAGTCCCTTGGGAGAAGCCGTTGGTCTGGATGTAATCGTTGCTCGGATTGAAGTAGTACTTGCCCCATCCCCCGCGAATTACCAGCTTGTTGCGCAACTGATATGCGAATCCGACGCGCGGTTGAATAGCGGTCCAATCCAGATTGGAGGCCAGCGTCGGCGCACCGTTCACGCCGGCGAACAGCAGTTGGCCCTTCAGCGTTGGTAGGGCCGGAAACTTGCTATGGTCCACCAGCTTGTCAGCCGGGCTGACAGAATTGGGATCGAAGCTGCGATTCAGCCGATTGTGCCGTTCCGAAGGCGGTCCGTTGAAATCCCAGCGCAGGCCGATATTCACGGTCAGCTTGCGGGTCACCTTCCAATCGTCCTGAACCCAGGGAGCGATGTAAGCCTGAGTTGTGGACGGGAACACGTTGTAGTCCGCGCTGCCTCCACCGGGAGTCCCTAGCAGGAACGATGCAATGGAATTGCCGCTGAGCGCGTCGCCGCGATTGTATTCTTTTTGCGTGAAGGCGCGCGTGCCCTGCAGCCGGAACGGATTGCCGACGTTCTCCTGGTTGTATTGGATCCAGCGCATGTCTACGCCGCCCTTGATGTCGTGCTGGTGATAAATCTTCGTGATGGTGGGGTGAAATGCCAGAGTATTGGTGTAGTTGAAACCGAAGTAGCGGCCGAGAGACTGATAGTTGTCGAATTCGTAGCGGCCAAACCAATTCGGCAGCACGGTCTGATTGATCAGCGAAGCCGGGAAGCCGAGCTGGGTCGGGCTGAAACCGTTGTCGGGGTCGCCGCGCGAGCCTTCGATGTAGCGGGCGAAGGAAAAACGGGCGTTGCCGATCAGAGTTGCCGTCACGGTCCGCACCCAATCCACCACGTAGGCGTCGTTCACGCGCTTCAAGGGAAGCTGGCCGTCCGCGCCGGGTCCCTTGACGCCATTGGTAGGACGAATCTCGGTGCGGTCGTTGCTGGCATGCCGGAAGAACACGTGATTCTTGTCGCCAAAGTTCTGATCGAACTTAATCACCAGGTTGTAGAAGGCGTCATGGTCCAGGTTCTCGCCGCCCGGCAGGAACAGGTTGCTTTGCGAGTAAAACGACCCCTGGAACGGCCGGTTGGGCTTGGGAAAGTAGCTGAGAATCTTCTGCGCGATCATGTTGATCTTGTCACCGGGGATTTTATTGCGGTCAAACGGCGTTCGCGTCCACGTGCCGTTCACGTCGCGGCCGGATGTTGGATCGTAGATTACGATCTGCCGCCCTTGGTTGTCCACCAGCTTGCTGAAATCGCCGTTAATAAACTCGGGCTCTGGGACGCTCAGGTTGAGCGGCGTGGGCGTACCCTCGCGATATCCCTCGTAGTTAAAAAAGAAGAAACTGCGATCCTTGCCGTTGTAGAGCTTAGGGAAGATGATCGGGCCACCCAGGGCTCCTCCATACTGGTCCAGGAAGTGATCGATGCGGGGGATCCCCTGCGCATTGTTCTGAAACGAGTTTGCATCCCAGGGATTGCGCCGGGCGAACTCATAGAGCGTGCCGTGCAGCGTGTTGGTGCCGCTCTTGAGATTCACATTGATGATGCCGCCGGAAGTTTTGCCATACTGCGCGTCGTAGGAGTTGGTTTGTATCTTGAATTCCTGCACGGAATCGACGGGTGGAACGAGCGCGATGTTGTTGCCGCCGGCCTGGGCATTGTTGGGCGCACCATCCAGCAGGAACTCGTTGTTGCGGTTCCATCCGCCATTGATGGTCCAGTCGGCGATGGCGCCATTGTCAAACGGCCGCTGGTAGATGATGTTGCCGTTAAAATTGACGCCCGCGCTCAGCATGGATAGCATGAACGGATTGCGTGCGTTCAAAGGAAACTCGCGCACCCTCTGCTCGTCGACAATCTGGCCGCGATTGGCTGTTTCGGTTTCAAGCAGTGGCGTCTCGGCGGTGACGGTAATCTGTTCGCTCGAGGCGCCAATCTCCAGAGTGATGTTGATGCCGGCTATCTGGCCGACGTTGAGCGTGAGGCCCTCACGCACGTACCTCTTGAAGCCTGACGCTTCCACGGTAATCGAGTAATTGCCGGGCCGGAGAAAGGGAACGGTGAATGTTCCTTGCGGATCGGTGACGCTGGAAGCCACCTCGTTGGTGGCAACGTTCTTCACCTGAACCGGAACCCCAGGCACGGCGGCTCCCGACGGATCGACGACACGGCCGTTAATCGTGGCACGAAACTCTTGTGCGCACAAACTCGCACCAAGAGCGAAAAAAAGGAATGCAGCAGCGCAACTCTTTCCAGTCATAACCCAATCCCCCAACCAACACGACGACGTTAGACCGGGATATCGATCACGATTCCCGGTACTTAACGAGGAGTATATAACAGGACCGCCCGCGCATGCACGCGCGCGTTGGTTACGGCGAACTGCGTGCCTCGTTCTTGTACACTTTCCCGCCCTTCATCACAAACACCACCTTGCGGACATTGGTGATGTCAATCAGCGGATTGCCGTCGGTGGCGACCAGGTCGGCTTCCATCCCGGCCGCGATACTGCCGATCTGGTTGCTGAGGCGAAGCGACTCAGCGGCTCTCGACGTCGCACTTACGATCGCGTCCATGGCCGGCTGGCCGGCGTCGCGCACGCGATAGATGAACTCTTCGCGGTTGAAGCCGTTGCCGCCCGCCACGGCGTCCGTACCGAGCACGATTTTCACTCTCTTGGCCATGGCTTTGCGTATCGTCCCGATGCGGATCGGCAGATCTTCCGCCATCAGCGCGAATCCTTGTTCAGTGTAATTGCCGAGGCCGAGAAAGGCCTGCTTGTGATCCAGGTAATTGTGCACGTTCGACAAGTTGGGATCCAGATAAGTGCCATGCTGCGCCATGAGATCCAGAACCTCGTCGCTGAGGAATGTTCCGTGCTCGATGCTGGTGCATCCTGCCAAGACCGCAGTCTTGGCGCCACTCGATGCGTGGGCGTGTACGGCAGAGCGGCGTCCCTGCGCCGTGGCTTCGCCGCAAGCGGCCTGTATCTGCTCGTCGGTCATGGTCTGCTTGCCGCCATCGCGGCTGCTCGCGGTCGCAAAAAGTTTGATCACGTCCGCGCCGCCCGCCGCGAGCTTCCTGACTTTGGCACGAATCTCCTCGGGCGAGCCGGAACGCTCATTGAGAGCGTTCAGCGAAGTCAGAATCCTCGGACCGGGAATTACGCCCTCGTTGATCAAATCGCGCAGCTCTTTGTCGCTATCCGCGCCCAGGCTCTGCACAGTGGTGAAGCCGCCCTCGAGCGTCGCCCACGCGTTTCCGGCGACGCGCAGATTGAATTCCGCGGGCGATTCCTGGCGCGTGTCGGCGCGGCCTTGCCGGTTGAAGTGGCCGTTGATGTGAACATGCGTGTCGATCCAGCCGGGCATGAGCGTAAGCCCGCTCAAATCGTACGTGACCGCGCCCGATCCACCCGGCTCGACTCGCACGATCTTCGACCCTTGAATCACGATGCGGACGTTCTTGAGCGTCGCTCCCCTGCCGTCCAGCATCGTGCTCGCACGAATCGTGACCGCACTCTGAGCGCAAGCGGAAATCGCCAGCGCGAGACCAACATAAACGAATCGCACGATCATTAAAACCGGATCTTCAGCCCGAACTGGATCTGGCGCGGCGCTTCGGCCGATTGGATCGAGCCAAACGCCGCGTTGTCGACTTGTTGGACCGGCAGATCGAGGTTGGGATGATTGGCAAGATTGAACGCCTCGGCGCGAAATTGGACGGACATTCGCTCGGTGACCTTGAAGTTGCGGCTCAGCACGAGATCGAGATTCTTGAAGCTCGGCGCGGTGACATTGTTGCGGCCGGCGTTGCCGAAAGCGCCGGCTGGCGCGAGTTGGAACGCGCACGGATTGATCCAAAAACTTGCGATACCCACGCGACCCGGCGCGGCGCAAGCAGGATTTGCCGCGACCGAACCTGCCTGATACGGATCGCCGATGATATTCGGCCGGTCCACGTTCCCCAGCACGTTGGCGTTGTCCTTGGTGACAAGGGCCGTGAAAGGGCGTCCGGTCTGCAACGTGAGAATTCCAGACAGCTCCCAGCCGCCGGCGATGGCGCTCGCGACACGGTTCCCGCTCAGATAAGCCTTGCCATTTCCAAATGGCAGCTCGTAGACCGGGCTGAACACCAGGCGTTGTCGGATGTCGAAGCCCGACAGGCCGCGCTCTCGGCGGAAATTGGTCGGATCCATTGCCGACGATCGCGACGGCGTCACGTTGAACGGAGTTCCCGGCGCATCGTCGATGGACTTGCCGTACATATATGACAACAAGAACGAAAGTCCGTTGTCGTAGCGCTGCTCCAGTCGCGCCAGCAGCGCGTGGAAGTTGGAATCGCCGCGCGACGTCAGATACGTAATGTTGCCAAATTGCGGATAGGGGCGCAGAGCTTGCTTCTGCGTCACGCTGCCAGGCCCGGGCGGCGGCTGATTGATGTTGTAGAGCAGCGGAAGATGCGTTCCTTTTGATCCCTGGTAACCGACCTCGAGCACGAGCGAATGCGTCAGCTAGCGCTGCACGTTCAGATTCCATTGCTGGATTTGCGCGTCCGGAAGGTGCCGCTTGATTGCTGACAGCGTCAAAGTGCCGGCTGCGGTGTTGGCGCTCGGGTAAGGATTGCTGAGTGTAATCGGACTGCTCGGATTGGAGTTGAAGGTTTGCGCGGCGACGAACGGCGCGTTGCTCTGTTGCGGCCCGCTGTTCACGTTGTTCAAGGAAGGAGAATTGTAGAAGATTCCGTACCCGCCGCGCACCACGGTTCTCGAAGAGGCGAAAGGCTGCCAGGAAAAACCGAAGCGCGGCTCGAAATCCTTGTAGTTCGCGTCCCAGACTGCTTGCGGCACGCCGTTCGTGCCGGCCACGTCGATCTGGCCGGTGACCGGGTTGAAGTTGCTCAACGTGTTGCGCTTTTCATAGATCGGGATATTGTACTCGTAGCGCAAACCGATGTTGAGCGTGAAGCGCGGCGACAGCTTCCAATCGTCCTGGATGAATCCCGCGTAGAGGCCGGTGCGGTCGTAGAAGCGTGGAGCGAACGGACTGCGTGAGGTGCTGGTGGGGAGCCCGAGCAAAAGATCAGCGAGCGAGTAACCGCTGGATGGCGCGCCCGAAACTCCCGTCTGGCCGATGGCGACCGCGCCGGTCGTGTTGAACGTGAATGCGCCGCGCCCGTTTCCGACGATGGTGCCGTTGGTCTGAAAGCGCAGCAGGTCCACCCCGAACTTCAGCGCGTGTTTGCCGTGCGCAAACGTGACGTTGTCGGCCAGCTGATAGGTGCGGTCCACGCGCGCCTGCGGGAAATTAGTCGGCTCGCCGATGGTGGCGTAGCCTTGCACGCTGGTCTGTGGCACGCCGAAGCGCGCCGGCCCGTCCAGCCGCGTTCCTTGAATGTTGAAATCCTGCAGGAAGTGGATATTCTGATCGTTGGTCATGCGCGGGTTTTGGAATTCCGAAACGCCGGCCTTGAATTCATTCACCAGGTTCGGATTGAAGATGTGAATCTCGGTGGCTCCATACAGCCGCGCCAGCAGATCCACGGTGCAATCAAAGCCGGGTATCACGCGATTGCCGCAGACGACGTTGTTTTGCGAGATCTGCGTGTCTTCGAAGTCGTTGTACGAGCCGTAAAGAGTATCTTTCGCCGAGAACGTATGGTCGACGCGCATCGATCCGAGATTGAGCGTGTCGAGCTGAGCCTGGTTGAAATTGTAGTTGTTGGCCGGTATTTGGCCCGTCGGCGTCGGATTCGTCGGCGTGGGATAAAAGGCCGCCAGCGCTTTGCCAACTGGACTGATCATCGAGGAGTCAATAACATTCGGCGTGCTGAAATCCTTCCCCGTGAAAGGATTCAGGACTTTGATCGGCTTGGCGAGCGTGAGCAGCCTGCGGAAATCGCCGTTCACCATCTCAGGCAACGGCACGTTGGTTAGCGCGGTGACTTGTTGCGAGAGACGCAGCCCTTCGTAACTGGCGAAGAAAAACGTTTTGTTGTGGACAATCGGCCCGCCCAACGTTCCGCCAAATTGATTTCTCTTGAATGACGGGTTGGGCACATTGGCGGGAGTAAACAGATTCTTGGCGTCGGTGGCGGAGTTGCGCAGGAACTCGAAGGCGCTCCCGTGGAATGCATTGCCTCCGGTCTTGGTGGTGACCACAACCTGGCTGCCGGAGTTGCGCCCGTACTCGGCGGGAAACGTTCCGGTCAGGATCTTGAATTCCTGAATCGCGTCCACCGAGGGGCGGAAAGCAGGCGCGCTGAGAAGCTGGTCGTTGTTCTCCAGGCCATTCAGCGTGAAATTGTTATTCAACTCGCTTGCGCCGGCGACGTTGAATCCGCCTCGGAAACTCAGGATGGAGCCTTGAGCCGGCGGCGCCACGCCCGGCGCCAGCAACGCCAGTCCGTAAAACTCGCGCCCGTTGAGCGGTAACTCTACGACCTTGCGATTGTCGATCACGGAACCGACCGACGAAGTATCCGTCTGCGTCAGCGGCACCTCCGCGGTAACCTGCACGCTCTCGCTCGCGGCGCCCACTTGCAGATGGAAATCGATGCGCGCGTGCTGGTCGACTGCCAGTACGACGCCCGTCTGGATATATTTCTTGAACCCTTCTTTCTCGGCGCTGATGTCGTAGGCGCCGATCGGAAGCAGCGGGATCGTGTAGTTGGCGGTATCGTTGGTGAGGGTTACGCGCTCGATCCCGGTTTGCACATTTCGCGCGACCACTCGCGCGCCAGGGATGCCGGCGCCCGATGGATCCAGCACTTGTCCGGATAATGTTGCGCTATTCTCTTGTGCGGCTGCCGGCAGGCAAAGTAGCAAAGCCACGCAGATACTCCAAATCGTTGCGGCTCGGATCGTGATCATCGGAGCTCACCTCCACGAGTGTGCAAGTAGAACCAGACTATGTCGAATTCAGCGGTGCGTCAAGGCCAGGCGTGTCACTTCTTTTTCAGCAGCTCGATAGCAGCGGTATTTTTGTTCTCCGTAGCGCGGTCGAGCGCGGTCCGGCCGCGGTTATCTTTGATATCCAGCTTCGCTCCGTGCCGGAGCAGGAGCGAAATCACATCCGCGGTGGATGTGATGTGAGCAAAATTATCCGCCGCAGCCATGAGGGGCGTGTTTCCGCTAGCATCCGCCATATTCACGTCGGCGCCGCGATCCGCCAGCAGCGTTGCGGCGCCCAGCCGGCCGTAAGTCACCGCCGCTAACAATGGGGTTGATCCATCGCTGGCCTTGAGGTTCAGGTTAGCTCTCTTATCGAGCAGCACGCGCAGTGCATCTTCCTTACCTTCCGCGGCGGCGCGATACAGCGCACTGCGCCCACGCGCGTCCTGCAACTCGATCTTTGCCTTCGCGCCCAGAAGAGTCGTGACCATGGGAACGTTATTCGGCATATAGCCGTTACCTTCCGCGGCAACCATTAGCGGCGTGCTCGCTTGGGCGTCGGCCTGATCCACCTCGGCGCCGTGTTCAAGGAGCAATTGAACGATCGGCTGGCGGCCATGTACGACAGCCTCGAGCAGCGGCGTCATGCCGTTGTTTGCTCTTGCATTGACATTGGCCTTCTTATCTATCAGCAGGCGCACGGCGTCTATCCTGCCTTCTGTAGCGGCACGATATAGCGCCGTGCGTCCAAGGGCGTCTTGTGTTTCTATCTTCGCTCCCACATCGAGCACGGTCTGGACAAAGGGAGCGTTGTTCAGCACACCACGGGGTCCTTCCGCGGCGATCATGAGAGGTGTGTTCCCCTGCGCGTCTGCGACTTCGATGTCGCCGCCGCTCTCCCTTAGAGCTTTCAGGGCGGAAGCGCGGCCATAGATGACAGCCGCCAGCAGCGGCGTGGAACCGTCATGGGCCTTCGCGTTCGGATTGGCTTTGCGCGCCAGCAGCAGACGGATCGCGTCTTCCTTTCCTTCGACAACTGCACGATAGAGCGCCGTTTCTCCTCGATTGTTTTGGGCTTCGACGTTGGCTCCCTTTTCGAGGAGCATCGCCACGGCGGCTGCGTTATTCGGGAGATCGCCGGCCGCGCGAATGAGGGGTGTTATTCCACTGGCGTTGGCTGCATTTACGTCGGCGCCTTTCGCGATGAGGCTCTTGGCATCATCCAGACGGCCTTCCTGAATCGCGACGAGCAGCGGCGGATCGGGCGTGGCGGCTGGAGTGGAAGCTGCACCCGAAGCGGCGCCGGACGCCCCGCCACCCTTGGCGTGAAAGAGCCAGTAAGCTCCGCCGGCCATAAGCACCACCAGCGCGACAATCGCGGGAATCAAGAACGGCGACTTGGCCTTGGCCGGGGAAGACGCCGCGGGCGCGGCCTGTGCGCTGGACGGCAGCGACGCGACCTTCACAGTCGGCGCTTCCGATTCCGCTGCCGACGCCGTGTGTTCCCCGGCGAGCTCCCGCGCGAATGCGGCGCAGTTTGGATAACGATCGCCGGTGTTTTTCGCCAACGCTTTGCCGAGAGCCGCGACCATCCGCGGCGACAGCGTATCGCATGCTCCCGGAGCGGCCAGCGGATCAGAGGCGACTATCTGATACATCACCGCGTGCGCCGTATCGCCCGTAAACGGCAGCCGTCCGGTCAACAACTGATAGGCGAGGATGCCGAGAGAAAACTGATCGGAACGGCCGTCGATCTGTTCGGCGCGGATCTGCTCCGGCGACATATACGCCGGCGACCCCAGGCTGACGCCAACGGCTGTCAGACTGCGCGTGTGATCTTGAACCATCTTGGCCAGGCCGAAGTCGGCGATCTTCACGCAGCCGTCTTCGCGCACCAGAATGTTTCCCGGCTTGATGTCGCGGTGAACGACGCCGGCCCGGTGTGCGTAATCGAGCGCTTCTGCGATCTGGCGGACAATCTCGAACGCTCGCGAACGATCGACACCAGGCTTATTCGCGACGAGCTGCTGCAGCGACGCGCCCTGGACGAATTCCATCACGACAAAAACGTCCTTGCCCTCTTCGCCCAACTGGTAGATGGTCACGATACCTGGATGCGACAGCTTGCCTGCGGCGCTCGCCTCGCGAATGAGCCGCTGGCGCAACTCGGCGCCCTCCTCGGCAGTGGACTCAGCCTGGAGGCGAATGACCTTGATAGCGACGGCGCGCCCAATGCCCGGATCGCGGCCGTGGTACACCACGCCCATCGCGCCGTGGCCGAGCTCGCCGAGTATCTGGTAGCTGCCGATCGTTTGCGGAGCCATGCAGGTATTCTACTCGCCGGTCGCGCCGGAAGGAAATCGACCCACCACCGGGTGAACGAGCCCTTATTTCACAACGAAGACGAACACGGGGGACATCTTGCCACCGGCAGTGACGGCGAGCGTGTAGTTGCCCGGCGTAGTTAGCGGAGCGAGCAACGTGAAACTGGTGGTGGTAGAGTTCTGGATCTGTTGTCCCTGGAATGTTTGTCCGCCTCCTCCGGGAAATCCGAGGAAGGCCGTCGTATTGCCAGGCACGAAGTAATTCCCCTGCACGAAAACCTGCTGGGGCGCTGTATTCGTCGTGAGATTGGGCGGGAGAATCTGGTTGATGACTGGCGCGGGAAGCGCCGCTGGGGTGACATTGATGCCGCAGTTCTGCTTCACCGTTCCCGCGGGCGTGCCCGTCGAGTCCGTCACTTGAACGGTGAACGTAGAGTTTCCAGCGGTGCCCGGCGTTCCAGTGATTGCTCCGGTCCAGGCGTTCAGCATCAGTCCTTGCGGCAGGCTTCCCGACACAACAGCGAAGCTGTATGGAGGAACACCGCCGGTGGCCATCAACGAGGACATGTAAGCCACATTCACCTGGCCGGGGTTCGCCGAACACGCGAGCGTCAACGGATTCGTCGGGCCGGTCGGCGCCACCGAAAAGGCGAACGCGTTCGAGCTTCGGTTGCCGTTAAACACCGTGATGCTGCCGTTGCCTGCCATGTTGAATGCGAACACTATCTGAACGGCGTTTGGCCCGAGGTGCTGGACTTGGGATCCGCTAAACGTCACGGGACTGCCGCCTGGCGGAACTAGCACGACGGACGCGCTGCTATCGATGTTCGATCCGTTGATTGTGATCACCACCGGGCTGCTGCCGGCCGTGAAACTCGCCGGATTGATGCTGGTGATGAGCGGTCCTTGGATCGCCCCAAGGACGGTGAAGTTGAATATGTTTGAAATGACGCTGGGAGTGATTATCTGGATGCCCCAGAGGCCGGCTAGATTGAACTGGATGAAGGCATCAAACCTGGTCGGCGAGACGTGCTGGATTTGAAGGCCGCTAATGCCCGTGCCCGATCCGTCCGGAGCGGCAACCCCCAAGGTAATGACCGTAGGGAAATCAGTTCCTGACACCGTGACGATTTGAAAACCGCCGGCCACGCTCGGAGTCGAGGGATCGATGCTTATAATGGCGGGGACCGCATCCGTCACCGTCAGCGGGAATTTGTTGGATTGCTGCCCGAAGAGATCCACGACGGACAGGAGGTATTTGCCAGGCTTCGGGACATAAGCGTTGACAATCAATTTTTCCGAATCCTCTACAACGATGCCCGTTATCTCTTCACCTTGGGTCGCGAGGTCGGCGACGACCAGAAAGACTCTGTCTCCCTGCTGGAAGCCGGTCCCGGTCACCCTGAAGATCCGTTTCAGGATACTGGCTGGGAAAGTGGACGGATCGACTTTGTTGATGACCGGTGGCGGCGGAGGTTGCACGGATACTCTGAGCGTGTTGGAAGTTAAGCCGTCACCAGTCAGCGCCGAAAAGTCGATTGGGCCGGGGATCATAAACCGATAGTTGAACTGGAAGCTGTTTGGAGTCACATCATGGGCCGGCACCTGCGTTGTCGCCGTGTCGGTCTTGATCAATCCCGATGTTACGCTGCCCAGATTCGATCCACTCACCGTGTAGATCCTGGTTTCCACGCTGATGCTAAGCTTGGGCTCGATCTGTATGATCTCCGGCACGCCGACGTCGAAGCCGGGGACGTTGAAGATGATATTGGCCAGGTCGTCCCGTGCACTGAAAGAAGTGTGACCGGGCGCCATCGCTTTGATCGTTAGATCCGCGTACGCCTGGTAAGGACTGAACGTCAAGGTATCGGGAAATGGGACTGCGATGCCGGGATCCTGAGAATTCACCTGCAAAATGGCCTGCCGGAGGGTTTGTTCGTAGCCTTCGAACCGGTACAGTTGAATCGACTTGGTAGAGTTCGGTGGGATAAGCAGTGGAACGTTCACCGCCGCGTAGGGTCCGCCGACGCTGATGAGCACAGACCCGGTCACTGATAGTCCCGTGGTCGTGTCCACTCCATCGAAGAAGGCGTGGACTTGGCCGTCCCTGACGCCGGTGACGAGCACCGTTGTGGAGGCTTCCCCCGGCAAGAGGTCGACCTCAAACCCTTTCTCTCCGAAGCGGCCCAACTTAGCGGTTTTGGTATCGGGCAGGAACAGAGTACCGTTAATGCGCGAGTCTAACGGAATGCCGGCGGGCCGCGGGATCACGATGGTGCCTTGTCCGCCCGCTTTGTCAATGTTCACATCCGGGATTGAGACGACCTTATTCTTTGGATTGATGGGGAGGGATAGAGGTTTGCATCCGGTGACATCCTGGCTGGCATTCTGATCCACCCACTTCTTGGCATCGTCGAGCGTCACCATGCCGTCACCGGTGGTACTCGCCTTCGGATCCATCCAGCATTTAATGAGCGCCGGGGTGAAGTGATCCGAACCTCCCTTGGCGGTGTGGCTCGCATCGGAGGCGCTCACGAAGTTTCCCGTCGATCCGATGCCTTGGAATGCAGGCGCCATCTTACCCGAGTAACAGGCGTCGATGATGGGGCATATTTCAACTCCGGCCAGGGGCGCCAGCATTTTCTGCAACTCGTCGGCATAAACGGGATCGCTTTCTCCGGTGTCTCCATTCACCAGCACCACCGAACCGGACTCCGTGCCGTGAGAGGAGATGTAGAGATAGACCTTCTTGCATTGCAAATCAGCGGCCAACTGAATCAGGGCTGCCAGTTCCTTTCGCGTGGCTGGCGCATTGCGTCCGTTGGCGCTGGCTTGCGTCAACGAGTTGCCGCCCGAGACCCTGCCGCTGTTCACCAGGAAGTTCTGCATGTCCACAACGTCTTGGGCCCCTCCGTCCACCACGCCGTGGACCAGGATGGCGCACGCGCCAGGAGTGAACGCGAGGATGCCGGCCGGATGAATGGATCTCAATTGCGGGGGCTGCTGCTTGGATGCCTTCAGAAAGGGCCGATCGTTCAACCCGGATGGCGGAAGCAACGGGTTCGGTGCGCCGTCCGCCGACAAGCGCACCACGGGCCAGGATTGTTCTCTCGTAATGCGGGCCTTGCTGAGATCCGCCGTGGTGTCCGCCGCATCCACGATCACGAAGCGCACGCGGTGACCGAAGCGGAACCCAGGCTGCTCGTCGATCCAGAGCACCCAGCTCTGGCGATCGGTGGTATAGGGTTGGGCGGCAATGGAAGCCGATGGCGGAAACGCCGCGGTGACGGTGCCGCCCGCGGGCGCAAGCACGGGTCCGTGCACGCTGAACGTTTCGTCCAATTGCGTTCCAAACAGGAGTTTCTGTTCAACTGCTGCACGCACGTCGGCGGCCGTCAGCGGCGGTTGCGTCCCGTCGCTAGTAACACTCGTAATCGCGAACGTGACCGAAGCCGCGGTTCCCTCCACCATGGCCTCCACCAGGTACACTCCGGGCGTGGCGTTGGCGACGAATGTGGCTGTCGCCGCGCCCGCTCCGTCCGTCATCACGCGGAAGAAGCTTCCATCGGCGGAAGCAGCGTTCAGAAACGTGCCCGTGGACCCGGTCGCGGGCGCGACGAAAAGGACCGGCTGATTCGCCAGCGCGTTTCCGCTTCGATCCGTGACCACGACGTTCAACGTCGCCTGCGCGCCTGGCGGAAGGAGCAGCCCAATATCGCCTTTAATGGCGATCAGGGGGGTTGTCGATTGGCCCAGGAGCAAAGAGCCTTGGGAAGCTAGCAGAAACGAAAGAAACGCGGCGAGGCGCACCCTTTCACCTCCTGGTTGCTTCTAGCATACATCCGGGCCCCGCCCTACTGCGCGGGTCGCCCATCCTTGACATACCGCGCAATCTGCTCGCCGGTGGCGAACCATACGCCGGGTTTCGATTGCATGTAAGTGACGAATTGTTCCAGGTGGCGCATCGGGGCGCGGTGTCCGGTTACGTGCGGATGCAGCGTGAGCACGAACATCGTGCCTTGCTCGTAGGCTCCATCGAATTCTTCCTTGTACAACTGGTAAAGCAGCTCAGGCGATGGCATGGTGCCACCTCGGCCGAGATAAGGAGTCTCGGTCAGCGTCCAATCGATGGCCAACTCGACGATGCCGGTCCGCTCGCCGTTCGAAATCAGCTCGTAAGGCTCGTCCATCGCCTGCAAGCTGCTGTCGTAGAGAAAACCGCTCTTGCGAAGCAGGCCGACGGTGTGCGCGCTAAAGGCCCAGGCTGGCGCACGATACCCCGCTGGCCGCTTCCCCGTGGCTTTCGTCACGTATTCGATGGCTTGATTCAACAGTCGTTCCTCTTCGGCTTCGCTGTTGAGCCCCGGAAGGAATTCGTGGATCCATCCGTGCACGCCGATCTCGTGACGCCCGCTCTTGAGAATCGCCGGGATCATTTCCGGATGCAGCACCGCGCTGACAGCGGGGATGAAGAACGAAGCCGGAAGCCTGTGTTTATCCAGAAGCTGCAGGATGCGCGGCAGTCCGGTTTGCGCGCCGAAATCGGCGGCCGAGAGCGTGGTCGGCGACGTTTCGCCACGGGCCAGCAGATACGATTCGTTGTCGACGTCAAAGCTGAGGCAGACGGCGACTCGTGCATTGCCCGGCCAGGATCGCGGCGTGAGCTTTCGGCCGGCTCGGGCGGGGGCAACTGCCTGGCGTAGCTGCTCTTCGGTCCACTTGGTGCCGGGCTGAGCCGTGGGTCCGGGTTGTTGCGCGAAAGCCGCGGAACCAAGCGCTAATGCAACGAATCTTAGTCGCACGATCGATGCCTTGTTAACATTTCCATAGGTAGGGCGTCCTTCACCTGGAGGTGCAAGATGAAGTGTATCGCGGGTTTGGTAGTTTTGCTCGGCCTGAGCGTCGCAGCGTGCGCGAGCGACATGACCGGGGTCTACGCCCTGATCGACAAAGTGGTTCTGGAACCGAACGCCGACCATCCGGATCAGATCCAGATCTGGGGTGTTTTCGCGATCGCGAAAACGGACAACAACAACACCTATGAATCTCCGCAGCGCGGGTATCTCTACTACCGGTTACCGGCAAGCAAAGAGGAACTCGCGCGCCGCGACTGGGGCGATTTCAAAGCCGTGGCTGGGACCCGGCAGGTGGTCTCGTTCGGAAACCGTTTTCAAAAGATACGGCTGCGGAAAGCGGAGGAAAAGCCCGAGAGCCCTGACACGTACACCGTGGTGATGGGTGTGGTGAAGGTCCGATCGGACACCGAGTACGAACCCATCAAATCGCTGCTGGAACATGCAGGCCACTGAAGTTCCGGCGCCAGCCTGCGATCTGCGTTACTGGGATGTTCTGTTCATCACGCTGGCTGCGCTCCACGCCGTTGTTCTGATGGCATGGCCGGCGGCGCCGGTGATCGCGATCGGAGTGTGGTGGAACTCGAATACCATCTCGCACAATTTCATCCACCGGAGTTTCTTTCGCTCGCGACTCTGGAATCGATTGTTCTCCGCGTATTTGAGCGTGTTGCTGGGCATCCCGCAGACGCTGTGGCGCCAGCGGCATCTCGCGCATCATGCTGGGGTCGAATGGAAGCTGCGCATCGGGCCTCAGCTCGCCGTTGAATCCAGCCTTGTACTTTGCCTCTGGTCGATCCTCGCGTTCTTCGATTTGCGCTTCTTTGTGGCAACGTATCTGCCGGGCTATTTCGTTGGCCTCGCGCTGTGCGGGCTGCAAGGATACTACGAGCATGTGCGCGGCGCCACCAGTCATTACGGCTGGCTCTACAATCTGCTCTGTTTCAACGACGGCTACCATGTCGAGCATCATGCCAACCCGGCGATGCACTGGTCGAGACTGCCGGAACGGATGGAGCCGGACGCGCGCGCCAACCGGTGGCCGCCGCTGCTGCGCTGGCTCGATTGCCTGACGCTGGAGGCGCTCGAAAAACTTGTACTGCGCTCGCCGCGCTTGCAGCAGTTCGTTCTTCGCTGTCACCGCCGGGCGTTTTGCGAACTGATTCCGCGGTTACCTCCAGCGCATCGCGTCGCAATCGTCGGTGGCGGACTCTTTCCGCGAACTGCACTCATCCTGCGGGAGCTTCTACCGCATTCGCAGCTCACCATCCTCGACGTAAATAGGCAGAATCTCGAAATAGCGCGTGCCCGAGTGGGAGAGGGCATCGCGTTTGTGAATGACCGCTACGTCCCTGGTGAATCCACCTGCTTCGATCTGGTAGTGATTCCGCTGTCGTTTGCCGGGGACCGCGCTGCAATTTACCGCAAAGCTCCGTCGCGCGCCGTGATCGTGCACGATTGGATCTGGCGACGCCGCGGAATCAGTCGAATTGTTTCCGTGTTTCTGCTAAAGCGGCTCAACCTGGTGCTGCGATGAGGCCCGCGAGCCTGCTGTGCGTGTTTGTTCTGGCGAAGCTCGCAATTCTCGCTGGTCATACTGTGCCTCTGTCGCTCTGGACGCCGGTTGCCTACTTCTGGCAAGACGTGCTGATCGTGCTGATTTTCGCGGCCGTGGATCGAACAGTGAGCGGCCGCATCGCCTGGATCGTCTATTGGGCGCTCGCGATCTACGCAGCGGTGAACATCCCCGTTGGCAGAGCTGTCTCCACGCCGCTCACCTGGCCGATGCTGCGCGCCGCGCGCGGGCCGTTGGCCGATTCGTTCCTGCTCTACGTCACCTGGACGAACGCCGTCCTGGTGTTGTTGGTTTTGACAGCGGCGGCCGTACTCGGGACTCGGGCCTGGGGACTGGGGAATCGGGGCGCACGCACTTTCGCCATGTGCGCGGGGATTGTGGTTGTCGCGCTTGGGCCTTTCGCCAGCGCTCGCGTCGACACTCTGGGTCTCGATCGAAACGTAGTCGTAGCCCTGATCGTCAGCGCGCTGCCGCACGCATCTTCCCAACCCAACGCGGGCGTTTGGCGCACGTCGCCCTTCGAACATGGACGCGCCGAAGATCTTTCACACTTTCGCGGCGTCGCAAAGGACCGCAATATCGTAATGGTGAGCCTGGAATCGACAGCCGCGCAGTATCTGAAGCTTTACGGCGGTGAGCAGGATGTGACTCCACGTCTCAGTTCGCTGGCGCAAAACGCGCTCGTGTTCGAGAACTCCTATGCCGTCTACCCGGAAAGCATCAAAGGTTTGTTCTCGGTGCTTTGCTCGGCATTCCCCGCATTTGACAGCCTCCCCGAGGCGTACGAAAAAATTCCATGCCGATCCGTTGCTGCGGCGCTGGCCGATGCCGGATACCATACCGGACTGTTCCATTCCGGCCGCTTCCCGTATCTGGGTATGGAATTGATTGTCCACAATCGCGGATATCAAACGCTGGAGGATGCCGGGGACATCGGTGGAAACCGCAATTCGAGCTTCGGCATCGATGAGCCTGCCACCGTGTCGCGAATTCTTGCGTGGATCGACGGCCTTCCGCGCGGCCAGCGATTCTTTCTCACTTATTTGCCCATCGCCGGCCATCATCCTTATGAAACTCCGGAACGCGGCCCCTTCCCGGAGCGCGACGACATCGGCCGATACCGCAACGCGCTGCATTACGGAGATGCTTCCCTGGGCGAACTCGTGGACGGGCTTTGTGTCCGCGGACTGGAGAAGGAAACCGTCTGGATCATTTTCGGCGATCACGGCGAGGCCTTCGGCCAGCACGAGGGCAATTTCGGCCACACCTTCTTCGTCTACGACGAAAATGTCCGCGTGCCATTCGTAATCGCCGCGCCCGGGCTAATACGCGAGCAAACGCGCGTGCGTAAAGTAGTAAGTCTGGTGGATGCCGCGCCGACCATCCTCGACCTCGCCGGTCTCTCGCGACCCGATGGATATCAGGGCGCGTCCATGTTGGACCCCGACCCAAGGATGGCGCTGTTTTTCACCGATTACTCTCTCGGGATGTTAGGCCTTCGCGATGGGCGGTGGAAATTTATCTACGAATTGGATTCGCACCGGTCGAAGTTATTCGATCTGGATCGCGACCCACGCGAGACGGCAGACGTCTCGAAACAGAATCCCGAACGCACGGCCTGGTATTCGGAAGCCGTCCAAAGGCCGTGGCACAGGCTTTCCAGCCTGTGTGGCTTGGTTCCGGCGGGGTGCCCCTAACCCAACACAGGCAAGAATGCCTGTGCCACGTTAAGTACTCGATTTCGCAAATACGCTCACAGATGCCTGCGTCGCGGCAGCCTAAGAGGCCGCGCCACAACCGCCGAATACGTGACCGAACTTCTGAAATGGCGAACTAAGCTTCCGGTTCTTCCGGCTCCACATCCTCCAGCTCATCCGCCTGGCTGGCGTAGCGCTTGAGCACCCGGATCGACGCGCCCGAGGAGAATCCGGCGTAGCGCAGCCTGCGAAATGCCGCGGCCAGGTTCTTCTCTTCCGCAAGAAAGGCTCCCAGTTGCTTGCCGCGATACTTGCGCTGAAGGAACGCCTCGATCAGGTCGGTCTCGTTGGTTTCCTCGAAAGTCTTTTCGGTCACCTGCTCGGCGAGCTTGGGCGCGACACGATGTTGCCGCAAATCGCGCAAAACCCGCATTTTCCCGAAGCCCTGGTTTTCGAGCCGAGCCGCTGCGTAACTCTCGGCGAAGCGCCGGTCGTTCAGATAGCCGGCGTCTTTCAGCTTCGCCAGCACATGGTCGACGTCTTCGGCGCGCTCAGCCCGGCGGCGCAGCTTCTCCCGCAACTCGCCCGTCGAGTAAGCCCGGCCGCCCAGAGCGCGGAGCGCTGCACGAAAAAGTTTTTCCTGGTCCAGCAGTTTTGGCTTGCGTTGCGCCACACTGCTATTGTAAAGGTAGTCGGAAAGCTGGGACAGTTACCCTTTTCGACAGCATAAGTGCCAAGAAAGGAAGAACCATGGAGGACGATAACAAGTTTTCGTATTTCTTTTTGGGTCTGGGGCTCGGAGTAGCGGTCGGGCTGCTTTTCGCTCCGAAGTCCGGCGCCGAAACCCGGGATCTGTTACTTAACAAGGCCGATGAAGGCAAGGAATACCTCAAGCGGCGCACCAGCGAGCTGCGCGACCAGGCCAGCGACGTCATCGAAAAAGGCAAGAGCGCCGTTACCCGCCAGCGCGATCATCTGAGCGCGGCCGTGGATGCGGGCAAGCAGGCTTATCGCGAAGCCGTCGCCGGAACATCGCGCGAAGACGACGTTACAGAAGGAATCTGATTTCGACCGGAAGGTTTTTCACCATGGACCAGACCACACTGCTCTACCTCATGATCGCTTTCGTGTTCATCGCCGCGGTCGCGCTCTGCATCCAGGCGGGAATGCTCGTTGGCCTCAACAAGAAAACCAAGTCGCTGCAGGAGGCGATCACGCCGCTTGTGCCCAAGGTAGAATCGCTGGTTCAATCCACGCAGGCGGCGGTGGAGCAGAGCCGCCGGCAGATCGCCGAGATCACCGAGCGGGCCAACGAGATTCTGGAATCGACCAAGAGCCAGCTCGCGATGGTGGAGGAAGTGGTCGGCGACGCCACGGCGCGCGCCAAAGTACAGTTGGAGCGCGTCGAACTGGTCCTGGACGATACGCTCAGCCGCGCACATGAAACCGTGGCGTTGTTTCACAACGGGATCATGAAGCCGTTGCGGGAACTCACCGGGGTTGCAGCGGGCATCCGCGCGGCTTTAGCCTTTCTGTCTCGCGGCAACCGCCCGAGCGTAGCGCAGGCGACCAGCGACGAAGAGATGTTTATTTAGCGCCCCGGAGGTCTAGGCGTTGACCGGACCCCGGAACCCGCGCCGGAACCTATTCCGGCACCCCCAGTTCCCGTTTGTCGCCCTTGTTGCTGTTGTTGCTGTTGAAGCAATCCGGCGGCTGATTTGTCGTTCTTCAAATCGTAGACAAATTCCCACTCTTGATACTTGCTGCGCTCGTTGATCAAGTGGATTCCTTCACCCTTGGCGTTGCTCGCTACGCCGGCCAAGCCCGTGCCGCCACCTTGGGGCGTGCCTCCGAGTTGCGACGGCGGCTGCCGCGGCGTCGTCAGAAGGTTGCTGATCAAACTCGTTGCCGCGTTTTGTTGACCGGGAGTTGGTCCGCCCGTCTGTGAACCAGTCCCGGTGTTCGGTGCCCCGCCAGGGGGAAACGGGAAGGGTGGACGGCCTGGGTAAGGCTGGTTCGGATTGTACGGCTGATTCGGATTGTATGGCTGGCCGGGAGTGATGTTGTACGGATATGGTTGGCCCGGCTGCGGCGGATACGGCGGCGGCGTCCCAGGAGGCACCGGCGATGCGTATGGATTCGGCTGTCCTGGATATGCCGGTTGGAAAGGTTGCCCCGGATATTGCGGTTGCCCTGGGTATTGCGGTTGGCCAGGATATTGTGGTTGACCAGGATATTGCGGTTGACCTGGATATTGAGGCTGGCCGGGATATTGCGGTTGACCGGGATATTGAGGCTGTCCGGGTTGAACCGGATACTGCGGTTGACCGGGATACTGCGGCTGACCGGGATACTGCGGTTGCCCTGGCTGAACCGGATACTGCGGCTGACC
>WNFJ01374180.1_pt1 | contig 25285 bp, 17 predicted proteins | sample 5400461 | NCBI WGS metagenome assembly WNFJ01 (sample SAMN13153349, study PRJNA577476) | soil metagenome | isolation source: 115 cm saprolite on Douglas fir-dominated hillslope | place: USA:California | collected 2013-09-17
TTACCCTCCCGCTGTTGTCAATGTCCTGGACATTTCTTCTGAAAGTATGGCCGCTTTTCAGGTGTTCTTGTATGGCCGCTTTTGGGTGTTCACTGAGGCTAATCGAGGACAACTCTGATCATGACTCGGGTCTAAACTCGGGAGCAGTCCATGGGGTGGTCTAACAACCTGCAGGAAAACAATGGAGATCGTTTACTGTTTCCAACCAGATGCGAAATGACGCAGTCCAAGTATGAGTCGGCTTACGGGCGGGAACGACCCCGCCTGTGGCTACCGCGCGAGATCGCTCGCGCTGGTCGTTCCCGCCCTTGGGGTGCCGAGAGTGAATCCTAAACAGGATCGAAACTTGATCAGCTCGGCATCGCGAATGGATCGGAATCGGATACGGACCGGCACTGGTAAGAATCCTTCAAGAAACGCTCGATGAGCAAGCTCGAGGTATATCCGCATCGAAACCCCTATCCCGATTGGAACAACGTTGACCCTGAGCGGCGGCCGGTGCCTCGGCGACCCGCATCACACCGCGGCATGGTGATCGCTTTGGTTGTCATCGCTGATTGAGCCCCTCGATGGTCCTGTTCAGTTTGGCTTCTGGCCCGCAGTTTGGCCTTGCTGTAATTTCCGCAATTCACGCCAGCGCTTATACTGCTCGGCCTTTGCTGGATCAGGATCTTCCTCGCCTTTGAGCCAAAAGCAGAACCAGTCCACGTTGCCCTGTTGCGACACGATTCGGTCCCACGGCTTCTGCAGGATGTGTTCTCCGTCCTGCATGTAGATGAGCTCCACCGGCCGTCTTAAGCGCAACAGCCCTGCGAACCACTCCCATTCACCGAGGAGAGCCCCGGCATTGGGCGCGACGATTCGGACGGGGGTGTGCACTTCGTCCATGTTAAAACCAGGAGACGTGGCCATCCATTTCTTCAGGTTGCCTCCGAAAGGAGGACCACCGATCACCGCTTCGGAAGAGTCGGCAACACTCGCGCTGGCATTGTAGTAAAGCATGTATTGGAGGTACCCTGCGTCCAAACCGTCAGTTAAAGAGGCTGCAGCAAAGTGATACATCGAGTGGGTCAACGCATATTTCACATGCATGCAGGTACGGCTGAACCCAATAATACCGACTCGGTTTCGATCAATCAGGCCTATAGTGTCCAGATAGTCGATCGCACCCTCAAGAGCACCCATCTCGCGCGGCAGCTCGTTGGACGTCAGCATGTCCGCATAGCGCTCATCCATTTGTAGGACAACCATATTTCGTCCTGCAAGAGGCTGTGCCGCGAATGCGGTGCTGAAGGGCCCATCAATCCAAAATGCATGTGGCTCCCATCCGTGCGTTTGGATCACCAAAGGATATCGCTTCCCGGGCACGTAATCTACGGGATAGTAAAGGCCGCCTTTTTCATCCTGTCCGTCCGAACCCTTCCATGCGATTCCCTCCACCTTCGCAAATTTCAGTGCCGTGAATTGCGGATTTAGGTTCAAGAGTAGCGTCGACCGGTGCGTCCCAGGGTCAACCGCGTCAATCTGCGGAGGTGTATTCATATCTTGCACTAGAACGATCTGTGGAACGACCGCTCCCGCTGGAGTGTGCTGATCTTGCACCCAGTTGGTGCCATTCCTTCGGAAGAAGATTTGTGTTCGAGCCTCTCGCTCCGTATTTTGTCTTCTGGTTTCAAAGACAAGACGGTTGGTCTTGTCGTCCCACCCAACGAGCTGCAAGTCCCTGTCGGTGACTGTCGAGGCCTCTCGTGTCTCGATGTTCACTTCGATCACAAACAACTTCGCGCGTCTCACCTCTCTTTCGTGACCCTCAATACCATTCAATGGAAGATATACACTAGAGATCGCGACGGAATCGCTTTTTGGAGACCAAAAGAGCTCTTCCGAACTGTGAGATGGAAGTGGAGAATTAAGCAGAATTCGGCTCTCTCTGGTCCTAGTGTCAATCAACAGGTATCGCTGCAAGGTTGACTGCTGTCCTGGAGGCAGATGTTGCGTTGCCAAGCTGTGTACTATCGGGTCAGAATATTCCTGCCAGATTTCAGGGACGTCTAACACCTTGGCAGCGATTGCAATGTATTTGCCGTCCGGTGATAAGATCGGGGTCTCACCATAGAGTTCTTCCGACAATTGCATGAAACGGTTCTTGAACCCCTCCTTCTTAAAAAAGAGTCTCTCCTTGCCAAAAACTGGTCCCCCTCTGTGCCCCAGCAAAAGCTCAGGCAGCCACTCAGTCGAGACAACAAAACCATCACGCCGTCTCTTCTTGTCGAAGATGCTTGTTAAAGGCTCTTCTGTGGTGTATGCGATCTTATCGCCGCAGGCAGTAGTGCTGTAAGACAGGACGTCGGTGTTGCTGTTGGTAACGTTCTTTAGAATGCGCGTCTCTACGCTAACGCTGTATAGCTGGCGGACAGCTCCTGGGTATTCTCCCAAGAAAACAATGGTTTCATTGTCAGAGAGCCAAGTGACATCCTTAATTGCTTCCCTGTTGGAAGAGGACGACATGGTGAGGAGAACTACAGGTGTCGGAGATCGAGACATTTCAGCAGTTTTCCAGAGCAAAAGCGAATACTCATTCGCATTCTGTTCCAGGTTGCCCTTTCTCAGTATGACCACGAACTTGCTGCGATCAGGCGAGAACTGTGCCACGTGATCTGGAACCCAGGTGTCGCCCAGGTCCCCAAGTCTTGTCATGCGAATTGCGTCTGTTATCGTGACCGGGCACCGTCTTTCTGGTTTATGAGTAGCTTGTCTATGCTTGTCTGTTCCTGTGGATTTCGAAGTCCACGCAAACAGGGCGCCTCCAAGGCAGATTATGAGACAACCGAGAAATACAGCCTTCGAGGCAAGATCCTTCTCCGTCATGTCTAGCAACGTCACCCTCTAATTTCTAAAAAGAGAACCAATGGAAGCATATTGCGCAGATCCCCGCGGGATGCTGCGCACATCGCTTCAAAACTGAAACTTCAAGGCGACTTGGATGGACCGAGGTCCGCCCATCTGATAAAGGGGGCTGAGGCTCCCGCCACCTGCGTTTGTGTTGAGGCTCCGCCCTAGCATCTGAGTTGACTGCCCGAACGGGCCGTTGAAGCCGGAGAGATCACCGACTGGCTGTCCGAAATTGGGATGATTTAGTGCATTGAATATTTCTGCCCGAAACTGCAAACTGAGAGATTCGTGAATCGGGAAAACCCGATGGACTGCGAAATCCCACTGAGTAGCGCCGAAACCCCTCAGAGCATTTCGACCCAGGTCTCCCTGCCGGAGGGGACTACACGGAAAGTCCACAGCTGGATTGCAACCGGGCGGAGTAGTGGGTGGATTCACGAAGGCGGCAGGATTGAGAGCCTTCCGTCCAGGATATTGCGATCCATACAAGTAGGTGCGTATCCCCGGGACAAGGTCGGGACGAATGTTGGTAAAGAATCCTCCCGGGAGCTCTGAGAACGCCGAGTTATAAGCATTAACTGGCTGGGCAGAACGCGCCTGAATAATATTCTCGACGGACCAGCCTCGCAGGATCGCGGTGACAAACGCATTGAGCTTGGGGGCCGGAAGTTCATATGTCACTGCGCCAGAGAGTGTATTGCGTGTATCGAAATCAGATGGCCCTCGGTTTAAGCTCGGGTTGACCGAAGGCACCAGAGTATTGGCCGCATTTCCGATTGAGCCAGCGGAAGCAGTGTCAATCGAGTGTGACCAAGAATAGGAAGCGAGGACTTGAAGACTGGGTGACAATCGCCGTTGGAATTGCAATTGGAAAGCATTGTAGTCAGAGGTGCCTGCGTCAGTTGTCAGGTCAGCACCCGCAATGTTTGCGTTTGGAGAGATTATGACTGCGGTCTGTATCAGTCGCCGGCCAGCGGAGCCAACGTAGGAGGCACTAATCACCTGCTGCCGTCCCAAGTTCTGCTCCGCGGCAACATTCCACTCAAGGGTGTAGGGCAAGTTGAGATGGGGGTCGAAAGCTGCCAAGCCTGTAGCTTGTAATTCGGCTGGTGTAATCGGAGGGGATGCAGCCGCCGCGGAGGATAAAGGAAAGGTACCACCGAACGTGAAAGCTGAGGCTCCGAATGGGTAGGTGGGGATTGCTATGACGTTACCCACCTCGGAAGTCATCATGTCATAAAAGACTCCGAATCCCCCGCGGAGTACCAGTTCCCAGTTGGGCTTCTGGGAAAGTTGATAGGCACCCCCGATTCTGGGCGCGACGTTTCCGTATGCCGTGTTGAATATTGGGGTTCCGGCTGGTGCGAGCGCCAGCTGGGAAAGATTGTTGAGGTTATATCCAGTAACTGCATTCAGGCTTGGGCCACTTAGGGACGAAGGAGCAAAATCTACATCCCACCGCACGCCATACGTCAGTGTCAGGCGAGGAGCGATTCGCCAAGTATCTTGTGCATAGATACCGAGATTGCGGAACAGAATTGTCGCGCTACGGGAAGAGCTTACAACGCTTTCGAAGGAGCTCCCGGTTTCTGCGGACGGTACATCACTGAAAAAGGCAGCTTGGACGTAAGCACGAGGGCTTGAGACCGGTGAGAGGCGCCGAAAGTCAACACCAAACTTCAAGGCATGCCGACCTCGCTGCATAGAGATACTGTCAACTACGTTGAATTGGCGTTGGAGGTTATGTGCATTTTTACCGTCACTATAGAACATGCCGCTGCCAATGAAGAATCCAAATTGAAATGAGGAGTCGCTAACGGTAAAAGGAGTGGGCAATTGACTCGAAGCAGGCGGAACTACAGCGCCTCCGAATGTGTCTAGATAGTTTCGGCTGGCAGCATTCGATCTGCTGTAGTTGAACCGCACGTCATTCGATGTCTCGGAGGACTTTGTCCAGGTACCTCCGATGGTTGCAGTCTGTACCGTAATTCTTGAATCAGTGAGTCCACTGAGGCTCGGCCCTCGCTGCACAAGATCAGAAGGAGAGTAATCATACCTCCCAAAAACGTTGAGGTTGTTTCCGAGCACGTGGTCAATCCGAAGACTGTACGCGTCGAGGGTAGAACGGTTCGAAAAGCTGGCATTGAAGGGGGCGTAGCCGCTCCCTACGTCTGTGGTTCCATTGCCAGGCAGCGGGAACGCATTCAGGAAAGGCTGCACAGCAGGTATCGCATTTTGCCTCGCTGCGAGGTCTGGGACAGTCGTAAGGGCGGTCTCTGGCAGTCGGAGACGAAGTCCTTCGTACGACAAGAAGAAAAATGTTCGATCCTTAAGTATACGGCCACCGAGGGTCGCGCCAAAATCATTCTGACGTTCCTCAGCTTTCAGCAGCGGAGGATTGTTGATGTAGCCATTAAACCAGTCATTGGCATCCAAAGCATCGTTGCGAAGATAGTCGAACACCGTACCGTGGAACTGATTCGCGCCTGAACGGGTAACAATGGAAATCTGGCCTCCCGGTGTGCGGCCGAATTCAGGCGCATATGTCGAAGTTTGAATCCGGAATTCCTGAAGTGCATCCACAGAGACCAGACTGTTTGTCCCCCCCTGAACTCCGAATGAGCCGAGCGCACCCGAGAACCCGTTGCCTGGTTGACCAAACGTGTTGATGCCGACATTGGCACTGACGCCATCCACCATCCAATAGTTGGAAGTAGCACGCTGTCCATTAATTGAGAATTGCCCACTGTCGTAGCCGCTGCTACCGGGGACAAGCACTACACCCGGCGTGAGCTGTATTAAGGCCTGAAAGCTTCTGCCATTCAGCGGCAGGTTCTCGGCGAACTGGCGATCCACAACGGTGCTAACCGCCGCATCCTGGGTATTCACCAACGGTGCACCACCGGTCACGGTGACGCTCTCAGTCACTGAGCCAATAGGCAACGTAAAGTTTAGGGCAATGACATCCTGGACTCGCAGAACCACATCCTCCCTAACCGCAGTCTTGAAGCCCGACTTGGACACTTCAATCCGATAAGGACCGGGAGGAAGATTGGGTATTACAAATGAGCCCTCATGGTTCGTTTGACCGGTGTAGTGGATGTTGGTGTAGAGGTTGATGATGTTAACCTTGGCGTCGGAAACGACTGCACTGCTGGGATCCAGAACGCGGCCGGCAACGGTTGCGTTTGGGCTCTGGGCCCAAGAGAGCACGCTCGCCAGTGCAAACACGATCGAGAGGCGCAAGGTTGATTTCATGGAGAGCTGTCCTTTAGACAAAGATTCGGGCTTCGCTTTGTAATACCCAAATTTCGTCGGCAGCTGTACCAAATAGAATGACTCTTTTCGCTAAGGGCCTTGGAGGACGGCTTGGAGGACTGTCCTGGGACACAGGTGCCCTGAAGGGAAAGCCGTAGGCCGTTTCGGATATGCGATTACGGATGGTTAGCCGGGGTTTGTAGCGAAGCGTACAAAAGCTGCCGGCCCTTCGGCGTTTCGCTTCCGCCGTGCGGCTCAATGGTCACAAATACCGCGTCCACCTGGGAAAGAGCTTTGACGTCGCCATATTTCAGGACCCACCGTTTACTGGCTTCGCTATCTAAATACATCATGCCCATGTTGAGCGGCCTAGTATCGCCGTAGCCCCGCCGTCCCCATACCTGAAAAGTGCTGGCGGCTTTGACGCCGGGTTGCCGATCCAGATCAAAGGCGTAGAAGAGCAGCGATCTTCCTTTGGTATAGAAGACCCGGCCAAATGGTTTGCGTGGTAAGCCGCTCTTGTCGATATCGTAAACGTCTGCGATAAACAGGTCTCTTGCTCCCATTAGCTCGCGCAGATCCGGGTCACTGGTAATTTCCTGTTGTACAACCCCGAGGTAGGCTGCGGGTTGTGGGCGGCGAGAAGCACTGCCGATCTGATCCTCCAACCGGGAGATTTGGGCAAGGTCTGCTGCATGCTGATCCCGCATTGAATCGAACTTACGTTGGATTGCGACCAGGTTGGCTTCGGACTCCTTCAGTTTTTCGCTAATCGCGAGGCGGTCGGCTTCGAGAGTATGGGCCTGGGAACGGATTGCAGCCTGCTTAATCTCCTGCTCGCTGGTCTTCAGTTGCAGCTTGTAAATGGTGTCATCTGCCTGCCGCTTGAGAGCTTGCCATTTGTCCAGCTGAACTTTTTCGTTGCTGAGCTGGCGTGAAACCTGTTCGATGTCAGCGGTTCGCAATTGCACCTGACGCTCCAGCTCGCCATGTTCTCGCAAGAGAGCATCGAGCGTGCTGCCGAGTCGGACACCCGCTTGCGGATCAGTATTTAACCGCCGCTCAGCAGTGTGAATGCCCAAAATGAAGAGAGACACGGAAACCGTTGCTACGACGATGCCCGCCGCAGCGTAGGGCAACGCAGAGTTCAGGTGTGGAAAGAAAATCCGACGCCACCAAGGTTGTGGAATCAGGCTGGCTGCGATGACGGCCGTCCCCGCCTGCTGTTCTTCGGTCTCTTCTTCTTGGAGGCGGCGCATGAAGCGTGCCACGGCGCTTTCCGGCGACCACTCATTTTCAATATCGAGGCTCACATCGTTGGGCGCCAATAGTGCCATTCCTGAATTTGCAATCTCCTGGTATTTCGGTAATTCTTCTCGGCAGCTTGCGCAATTCTTCAGATGCTCGGAGAGCTGTTTCCATTCACTCGGGGTCAAGGCACCCGAACTGGCTAGCGCGCACAACTGTTCGTACGGCTCGTGATCGCTCGATTCCGTTCGGCGTATTTCTGGCTGTTTATGAATCATGGCGGCTGGACGTCCTTAGATGATTTGCTTCGATGATGCCCTTGAGCTCTCGCAGGCCCCTGTAATAATGATGGCGGACATTTCCCAGTGACTCCCCGAGCTGCTCACTGATTTCACGAAGGGTGTAGCCCTCAAAAAAGAACAGCTCCATGGTTTGCTTTTGCTTATTGCTTAGGTTCTTAAAAGCTTGCCGGAGCAGGTTTTCACTTTGGGCAACTTCGGCTTGGTATTCAGCGCTGGGGGTCGCCTGCATGGCATCGAGACAATGATCTATGGTCTGGTCTTCGTAAATGTGTCGTAGGCTGAGGCGGTGGCGACTGCGGTAGGCCTCGTTATATGCGATTTGCACTAACCAGGCCCGGACTGAGCCCCGTTGCGCATCAAACAATTGACAGCGTTTGTAAAACAGGAAGAATACATCTTGGACGAGTTCCTCCGCGGCGCCTTGATCGTGTAACACCCGACGCCCGACGGCGAGCACCACTCTCGCGTGCCGCCTCATCAGAATGGCAAATGAAGCTTGATCGCCATTTTTGACTCGCGACATCAGATCTTCGTCACTGAGCTCCGTCGCGGGCGTGGCCTCGGCATAATCGGAGGCCGGTACAACCCACGCCGTACGGATGAAACTGTCAGAGGAACTCAAGCGATGCCTCAACTTGCGTAAGAATCGACTTTACCGGATTGCATTCGAATCAACCCGTGACAATTTATCATGAAATTCCAGCGATTGTTGGAGAATAAATATTTCATCCGAGTTGGTACACGCCCGCTGGGTTTGCGGGTATTAATATGGCGCGCACTCGCGAGCCGGGGCAGAAAATCGCAGCTAGGACGGTTCGATTTAGCGGGACTAGTTTGGCTTCAGACTGGCCGGTTGGCCATCATGCAACCGCCGCAGTTCGCGCCAGCGCTTGTATTGATCGGCTTTCGCCGGATCGGGATCCTCCTCGCCTTTGAGCCAGAAGCAGAACCAGTCCACATTGCCCTGTTGCGAAATCCTGCGATCCCACGGCTTCTCCAAGATGTGCGCGTTCCTTCCGGCGCGCGAGATCGGTCGCGCTAGTCGTTCCCGCCCTTTGGGTCCTGAGAGTGAATCCTAAACAGGATCGAAACTTGATCAGCTCGGCATCTCGAACGGAGCAGAAGCGGATACGAGCAGGCGCTCGTAAGAACCTGTTCTGAAAACTGTGCGGGCAAACTTGAGATCGCCAGGTGAAATCAGCATCGGCTGAGTTTGCGTGCGGAAATGTCCGGGCTTGATCCTCTATCGGTCGCGATACAGTTCCCAGGCGGTGTTGCGGATCTTCTTGGGCGGGCAGAAGACGCTGGCGAACATACATTTTGTCGTCAGTCAGCTATAAGAGAACCTTCAGACAAGGGTGCCGATGCTGCTCCAGACGCAACTGCAACCCTAGTTCGCTATGCTAGTTTTCTGCTTCGCTTCGTTGTCCTGCTGCAATTTCCGCAGCTCGCGCCAGCGCTTGTACTGCTCGGCTTTCGCCGGATCAGGATCCTCTTCGCCCTTCAACCAGAAACGGAACCAGTCCACGTTGATCGTCTCTGAAGCCAGGCGTTACGTCGGGTTCGTCATCACGTGGGTGCCGGCTTGCAGCATGATGAGATCATGCCGCTCTCGACGAACCGGGTCCACTCGCTTCGGTTCATGCCCGCTATGTTGTCGGATGAGCCTGCCCGAATCTGCTGACCCTCCACGACTTCTTCCTGTTTGTAAAAGTTGCGGACCCGCAGATAGCGGCGCCGCAAAAGCGACCTGAAATAGGCAAACTGCAGAATCCAGGTCTTGACGGGACCCTTGGCGGGATCAAACCGCTCGCGCTGTAGGAAGATGGCGAGGAACACTTCTTGAAGAATATCTTCCGCTTCGGACCGTTCGCGGAGGATCTTGAAAGCCAGCGCAAAAACCTGCCGGAAATAACGATGAAAGAGCAGGGCAAAGCATTCTTCGCAGCCGTTGCCGACGTGCTGCAGCAGCACATCGTCTGCGAGCCCGTCGAGATGCTCGTGGGTCAACATCCTGGTGGGCGAATTATAGGCACGGTTGCAACACGGAAACAAGGGGAGTGCGGTGTAGATTATTTCTTCGCTTGCCGTGAGACAAATTCACTGTCTCAGGCAACTAGGTGATGCGCTTTCACGCGTACCGTTCCGCCCGACGAACCGAGTCAGTTTGGCTTACGTCCTGCCTCGTTTGACTGTTGAAGCTTACGTAGTTCTCGCCAGCGGGCGTACTGTTCGGCCTTCGCGGGATCGGGATCTTCCTCGCCTTTGAGCCAAAAGCAGAACCAGTCCACGTTGCCCTGTTGCGAGGTCATCCGCTCCCACGGTTTCTCCAAAATGTGCGTTCCGTCCGGGATGTAAATCATCTCGACGGGCTTGCCGAGCCGCAACAATCCAGAATACCAATGCCAATCCGACAAAAGCGACACCGGGTTCAAGGCCTGAATGCGGAGTGGCGTTTCTATTTTGTCCATAAGAAAAGATTCGTTCAAGGGAATCATTCATAAATTCAGGCCTGACTACCTTGTCCGGTTGACGAACGGCAAAACGCTGATTTTAGAAGTTAAGGGTCAGGATGACCAGCAACAGCAAACCAAGCGGGAATTCCTATCGGAGTGGGTCAGAGCAGTGAATGGGCACGGCGGGTTCGGTGAATGGACGGCAGATGTTTCCCGACACCCGAAGGACCTGCTGGAAATTCTGATCAAACAAAACGCTTAGTTCGTCCCCCATCCGCTAATTCCGCTACTCTAGAACGAACCGAGAATTTCAGAAACTTTCGTTCTGAGGTGTAATGCCTCTGGAATCTGTCGAGCGCAAAGCACAGCCAAAAGCCGTAAGAATGCTTCGCGCAGCCCCGCATCTGACTCAACTTCCATCTGGAAATTTTTCCAACAAGACGAGAGCGCTTCGTTGAATAAAGCCCCAAGATTATGACGATGCCAGTCGTCATCCGGTAGGGAACCAACAGTGATCGCCAGTTGTTTAATTCCCTGACGCAGCAGTACCCGCCCGGATTCCGTGCGCAGAAAATAAGCGAACCATCCAGCCGCCGAAGCATATTTCAGCCAGCGATTGCCCCACTGCGCGAACGTGCCAGCCATCGAGCTGACGAGATCCTGGTATTTGGCATCGCCCAGGACTACTACGCCCTTTTCGCTCAGGCCCATCAACTCCGTCGCGAGTGACTCGGCGCGGCTCCAGTAATTACCTTCTCCCGGCTGCCACGCTGGCAGAGTTTCTGTATACGCCACCATATCCTGCCAAATTTGCGAGAAGCCTTTCAGGTCGGGGCTGACCTGAAGCCCCTGGAGTATCCAGGATTGTGTGAAGTCCCTCACCCAGTATCTTGCAGCTGGACCCAGCTCAAGAATGGGCCGATAAAACTGGCGCGCCGTTTCAACAGAATTCGTATGAGCAACGAACTCCGCTACTCGTGCCATGATCCATCTATCAGACTCGTAAGGCGTTCCCTGAATCTCCGAGCGGTCATCTTCGGGCTTGGGTTTTGGCAGCGTGCGCATCAACAAATCAAACAGTTCCCGGACATACTGCTCTAGCCCGTACGCTTCGCCAGGGAGATGTTGACTTACCATTGCCCCCAGAAATCCAAATCCTTTCTGGATCACTTCAAGATCGATGTCCGGCATCTCGCGGTGCAACTTCCGGCCACCGTTTTGCTCACGATGCCATTCCCGCTGGGCCTTCCTGTGTTGCCTTTCGCCACTTGACATTGATCTGCGTTCAATTCTTTCGACTAGCCTGCGTCCAAGTGTTTCCGCGCGACGAAGCGGAATGAGAGGTCGCCTGAGCTTGCCCGCCATATATCTCCGAAACAGAGTAGTCCCGTACGTTGCGAGCTTCGAATCGTCCGCGTAGTATCCTGACTCGCGGATCGCTGCACGCCGCAGGGCGCTCCACAGCACCATCACATTCACTAACTCCCCAAATTTGTCACCGAGCTCCTCGCGCAGCACATAAGCGCGCCACAAAGTGAACAAGGTTGAACCGTAGTGGGACCCCGTGACCCCCTCGAATGCCATCCGCAAAACCCACTCCTCGCCGTTCTCCAGCAAAAGAGCAACACCCGCTTCCCCCAGGAAACCCTCAGCACCGTGATTGTTAATGGACGTCGGCGAATCATGTTCACTCTTTACGGGTTTCATGTCGCGTAGTGTGGCGAGACACCATTTCTCAAGACCAGGGTTTTCGGAAAGCCAGTTGCGATGTCTTATCACAAGAACCGCAAGCCCTCCAGCGATTGAACTAATTCGGTAATGTTCCTGCGATTCGCCGTCCTCGCTCGAATCCTTCCAATTCGCCAACTCCTGAATTTGCGCCGCGAATTCCGGCACGTCTGTTGGCTGCAGTTCTTCCTGGCGTTCCAATAACCGCCTTGCGCGCAACGCCAAACCAAGGGCAAGCATCTTCAGCTTGCTTTCGTCCTGCGATTCTTGCGCGATCTTTTGCAAATGAGCTGGCCAGGCCATTGTGATCAATACCTGGCCGTCCCCTTGCGGGGTTTTTGTGTAATTCCCAGGATCAAACCGGGCGAGGAAAAATTCCATGTCGAGGCGTGATTTTTCGTTACCTTGGCGAAGTTTGGCCCATTCAGCCTTCCTCGCAGTCAGATATTCTATCGTTCCCTTGTGCTGGAGCATAAGCCCCGATGCAATATCCCGGAGCAGAAAACGCCGATGCGGCATCCTGTTCCAATCTGCTGCGATCTTGATAGCCTCTTGCGGCTGCCCGGTAAATGAAATCATCCAGGTCTCACTGCTTTCGTTCATCGCTAGGCTCATTTGAGTCTGGTAAAGGTAGAAATTCCCCAAGAGGGGCTGAAGTTCCATAGCGAAAAGCGCCTGATACCTTAACCCGACCGAAACGAGCACGCCGGCGAAGGCCGCCGACGTGCCATGATCGAAAATGTATTGCACCCATTGAGTGATGCTTCGTTGACTTTCGATCTCTTCGTAAAACCATTTCTCCAGAGCCATCAAAGCGCATTCGACGGTATCGCCGTGCATCCCAAGATAACGATGCCAGGCGTAGACATTTGCGTGACCAATCCAACACACCCGTTTCCCGCTGAACTCGAATTCAAATCCGTTTCTTTTGCGCTCTTCGTCGCTTGGCTCTCGGCCAAGACCATCCTCAATCCACCGCGTCGTCGCGTAGTTCACCAAGCGAACAATCGCATCGAACCCTTGAGCTGGTGCGGTCTGCAGGAATCTCAGGAACGGTCCTTTCCAATACATGGCAGGGTAGCCACGCTGCCAGTCGGCGAGGCCGAGATGTTCACGCAAATGAAATCTATCGTTTGGGTCTGAAGGCCTTGGTTCCTCGATGCAAACTGCGAGCAACACCTCTCCCGCCACATCCGGGCGAACGGCAATCAGACCGTTCAATGCGGTTGTTTCCATGACTGCCGATCTAAAACCCTCTGAAACTTCCCGTAATGGACCATCAGCGACTGGAGGCCGCATCGGTTCCTCCCGATGCCAACTTATCCCAGGCACGGGCACAGGCATTCGTTTCTTGCGACTGTCTTCAGGATTTTTCTTTCGCCATTCCTCCCGGAGCTTCGCCTGTCGCTCCTCCTCATCAAGTCCTCGTTGAATGGCATGTTCCGGTTCGTCCCGGCGTGCACACAGTTCCAGGGCAATCTCCGCTACTTCATCTGGAAATTCAGGTGCGGCGGACAATAGGGCTTCGTAAATCACTTTGTCCTTATCGCCAAAATGCATGCCCTCTGCCACGAGGCCTTGCGCTTCTTTCGCCAGTTCCAACGCCAGCGCCGCCGCATCCTGCCGCCCTGGCATTCCGATCGGCATCGTGCGAAGCCAAAGCGCACAGATTTCGCTGGCTCTTATGACGGCGTGCTTGGCGACATCTTTTGCGTGGCGGTTCAGTGCATGAAGGACCGGAATCCAGTAAAGAGGTTGCGGAATACGGAACCATGCCTCGTATTGTTCCGCGAGCTTGGCATCCTTCAATCCGCTGATCCGCCAGTCAGGGAATGAGGCGACGTGCATGAGGCGCGTGAGCAGACGATGAAGAATCTGCCCTTTGTCAGCAAGAAGATCGGGCCACACCTGTTCAAGCAGCGATACCGAATTTGCCGCGAACAGCAATCCGTCCAGAAAGAGATCCGATCCAAGTTTCGATTCCGCGTCCTTTCCGGCGAGCTGGGTACTCGCGGTCCTCCAATTCTCAAGTCCGCTGCCATGTTCAGCTAATGACTGCGCGTATAGACGAATGGCACGACCCCACCGAGGGATATGCGCCAACTTCTTGATTTTCTGCGGGGCGTCATTTCCGGCGAACTTTAGAATCCGATACCTCGCCCAATCGCCCATTAAATCGTGCGCAAATTGTATTGAAGGCGGGCTTACTCGGATCAAGCCCTCCTGAGCGAATTCCCCCAGCAACGGAAGCTCATTTGCAGGAATGATATCGACATGAACCGCGCCGCTGAGCTTTTCGCCCTCGCGCTGCCCCAACGTTCGCAACAGCGAATCGCGCGCCAAGTTCATGCTGCTCGGACCCGCCCACCTGTCCCAAATGCTGTCGATGAGTTCCGTTTCCCCGATCCATGGCCGCGAATCCGAGAAACGCTGAGCTATGTCCGCTCTCAGTACCCAATCGAGAACCATGAGGTTCCGAAGAATAGGCTGCAGCTCCGTCCGCAACAGCAGTCGGCGCAATCCGGGAATGGTTTGAACCACGTCCAAAATTTCCTGCAATTTCGGTTTCTCGAAACCCATTCGGTGCGCATCCGAGATGCCCACTTCAGTAAGCGCATCGAGAGCCAAAGCCAAGGACTGGGACTGGCAAGTAAGAATCACTTTCCATCCAACAAATCCTTCCTCCTTTACCGCGCGCACCAATTCGATTGCGCGGCGGCGGGCCTCACCCTCGAATCTCTCAAAACCATCTATCACCAAGGCACAGCGTTGAACGCTTGCATTCGCGATCAATTCAGGAATGCGATGACCAAGGTTGAACGCATGGGCAAGTTCGGCCTGGCTCGTTTTAGACATCTGTTCCGCGCTCAACCAGATAGTTCGCTGGAAAGTCCCCCCGGCACTCACGAGCTGCGAGACCATTGCCGATTTTCCGCTTCCCGACTCGCCTGCGATGACGACGACGCTGTGCGCTTCCACCTCCGTTGCCAGCCGAACTTTCTCTTCCTGGCGGGCGAGGTGAACACCGCTTCCAAGAACGCTACGAACAGCCCTTACATTCTCTGCACCGACCGACTCGATCTTGCCCCAGTCGTTTCTAAAGTCCGGGTAGTCCTGCAATTCAAAATCAGCCCGGAGAATTCGGATCAACTTGGGAAGATCAAAATATCCTCCGGTAGCCCTATTTTCAGAGGCCAAATGGAGCAAGCGGCTCCAAAGTTTCGTGCCCTCTTCCACTGTTCCGTCACGCACGATTTCTCTGCAGAGATTGATGTAATCACCCTCCCGGTCATCCGAGAATCGCAAAACACGAAGCTTGGAGGTGAGACGTGCGGTTTCAACTGCATCCGGCGCGGTTCCGTTTGGAAATTTCCGCAGGCTGTCAAAAATCGCCCGCTGGGTTGCGGATGATTGCCCATCGTTCTGAAGCCTTGCACTCAAACGATCAGGGGTCGTGTTTGTCGCCTGCTTTTGTAGCTCGTGCCATTCATGTAAAGTCGGCTCGTCGATGACACCAACGATAAGGCCCAGGACACCCTTTGCAGGATCGAGAGTCGCAACATCACCGGCACGCCATTCCTCCCAAGCATCTTGCACAAATTCGCTATTGAAGCCCGCTTTCGTGAGTTGCCGGTTACTTTTCACCGATACCGCGCACCGGGTCACGTCTTGCCCCCACTGCAGAATCAGCAGCAAATCATCCAGGACATGTCCGGCGTCGCGTGTCTCAAAGTGCAGTTCCGTGATTGAGCCGAGGTCCGGCTCCAGCGGGAATTTCCGCTTGAGCATTTGCGCAAGAAATCCTGCCGCTACCTTATCGGCGAAAGTGTAACCACCGCCTCCGGTAGCTTTTGTTGGAGCGCTATTCCTCGTCATCTCTGGGGCCAGAATACACCCCTCCCCTTGGCACTCAATTCCGTACATCAGGCTCATCGTGGCGGGTTGCGTCGCACCCCTTCACTTCGGCAGCTACCGGCAACCAGAGAGCCACCTAGAACAATCTCGGAAACCCGATCCCAGACGAACGGCGGCGAAAAAGCCTTTCCAATTCGTAGCTGGTTGGAGCCCGATTCGTTCCGTTCGCTCGGATGAATGGTCCAAGATCCTTTACCGTATGCACGGTACCTGACGATTCCGAAATTCGTACCAAGAGCAAATCTTTGCCTCCGTGGTTTACAACCCTCGTCGCAAATGCTGGCGGAGGATCACAATAGCTCCGAATAATGTTCGTGATCGTGTCCGCCATCCCTTGGACCGAACAGCCCACAACGTGATGGTCATTATCCACGCCGAAGATAATCGTCCCTCCCATCGTGTTTGCGAAAGCAGCTGCGGTCTTCGCCACCTTCTCCGGCCTCCCCTTGTCCAGCTTTTCCTTAAATTCCAATGTTTCGCTCTCACCAGTAAGAAGGATCTGTTCAATTTCCTGTTCCGGCATTTCCACGAACACCCCTGGGTCACGCCAAGAGACATTACTCTTAAATGTTCTTTCATCCAACGTTTCTCCCGTCAGCCCGCACATCAGAACTACCGAGGCGAAAGTTGGGGTGTCCGCGAGGTCAATCTGCACATTCAACTTGTCGGGATGAAGAGTTTCCTGGAGAAGCCGCCCTGCGGAATTCTCAGCGTATACCTTGGCGATCAGATCAGTAGTGTGAACAAAACGACATTCCAGATCCGCCCGCAAACAGGCCAGGGCGATCGTGATTTTGGAAATTCTAGCCCTGAAGTCTGGGACAACGATTGCTACTTGCCCCCGAAAATAGTTCGTCCAACCCTGCGATCTAATTTCAAAGAAGTCTGAGAGCACTTGGTCAAGAGACGGATAGTAGGGCGCATCCACAGATACAAGGGACGTATTGCCAGGGAAATTCTGGCCGCTACTCGGTTCAAAGATGAATACTTCCGCAGGCCATCCTGACCATTCGGAATGTGGCCGTCGCGTACTCCCGCCCATGGAGAATCTGCCTTGCAGCGGAAGACCGCCTGAGCAATGCCCCGTCTCAAGCAAATTCCCAACCACAAGCTGGTTCAGGCACTTAGCCATCTCTATGCCAGACAACAACCGTCTGACGATCAGAACCTCCGGATACTCATACGTCAGAATCTCCGGCGGCCTTTCACGCTTGCATACAAACTCCAGTTTCGTAAGCCAATTCTGCCACCCCGAAGGTACCTTGCCGCACACGGTTGTTTGCACACCCGTTTCGTACATCTGCTCTCGCCTTGTCACCAGGTTCAAGATTCTATCTAGCATGGTTTGTTCGGCAGAACTTGCTTCCATCTCGCTAGGCTAGCCGAAAGCTCCATCGAAAATCCATCCGCCGAGTCGCGCCGACACCAGCGGTAGGCTTCGCATCTTCATGCCCACTACGTCCTCTTCCGGGTGGGCGCCGCTTGGCCGCGGCTCGGACGGTCGCTCGGGCCGATGCGCCGGTGTCGCGCCAAACGATAAAGCGTGTTTGTCACCCACCGCGCCGCCACTCACGCCCTGCCACCCCTCCTCCGGCCTCCGTTCTGCCCTTTGCTCCGTTCCGGCTTGTTTTTTCCCGCTGCCGCTCAAGTGAAGAAAAAAACAAGCCGGAAACGGCGCGAAAGGGAAAAACAATGAAATTAGAAGAACTCAAGAACAAAACCAAAGACGCAGTGGATTATCTCGTGCAGTCGCTCGAATCCGGGCGCAGCGAAGTGCTCACGCAGTATCTCGGCGCGATGGCCCGATTCCATACCTACTCGTTCCTACGTTGTGGGGAACATAGGAAGCTCTATGTTGTGCGCCGGACTATGTAAACACGGTTCACGACAGTCCGATTATGATCGGCCGCCGAGGAGTTTTCGAATCACCAGTGGAGAGCAACCCGATCGGTTTCGGCGCTCAACCGGCTCTGTCTTGGTTCAGCCTGAACTGGAGAGGAGGCGCTCTCCGTTAGTGAGTATTCCGCCTTGCGGGCGGGGATTTTCAAGGCATCGGGGTCTTTCGATCCGATGAGGTTCGAAGGCAGCGCAAGAAACTGATTCCCGCGCTGCCTATCATCGTCTCGATGAGCCCACCAGGCTATCCCTTGGCATGGTTGCATCCCTGCAATGCCCGCTTCCGTTTCACCTGGCGACGGCCGTTGTAGCTCCGCGTCGCCGATAGCGCATCCTGATCGGGGTAGTTCCGGGGGGTACAGTCCGATCTCCTTCTTTGACGCGAGCGAACCTCTGTGTCAGCCTAAATGCATGAAGCAGAGCGTGGATCTTTCAGGAACTGGTTTCTGCGATGTCGACGGCACCGGCTACGCTGCGGATTTCATCACTTACCTGGATCAAGCGGCAGATCACTTTAAACCGCTGAAAATCTTTACTCATTCACTTCTCCGACTGCGACCTGGTGAAAGAATTTTAGACATAGGGTGTGGCTGCGGAGACGATCTCCGCGAGCTAGCAACTTTGGTTACTCCGAATGGGTGGGCGGTGGGCATTGACAATAGCCAGTCGATGATCGATGAAGCACGCCGACGCCATGCTGGGTGTGAGCTTCCACTGCAGTTCGAGCGGGGCGACGCTGGGCACCTACGATGGCAGGCAGATTATTTCGATGTGTGTCGTGCGGATCGTGTCTTCCAGCATTTAACCGACCCGGAACGAACATTGAACGAGATGCTTCGTGTGCTGAAGCCGGGTGGCCGCGTACTAGTCGTTGATCGGGATTGGGGTATGGTTGCAGTGGACGCGTCTGACGTTGAAACGACGCGCGCAGTCCTGAATCGGGCTTCCGCAGGCATCCGTAATGGCTGGATGGGGAGAGGGCTTTGCGGACTCTTCAAGAAGTCGGGAGTCATCAATGCAGAGGTTCAAACGAAGAGCATCAGCATCAACAGTTTCGCCGTCGCCGACACCCTGCTGGACCTGCGAGTAGTGGTTGAGCATGCGATTGCCGAACAGCTCGTAAGCCAGGACGTAGCCGCTAAGTGGCTTAACGATCTTCTCTATCGCGATGCCGCAAACCAGTTCTTTGCGACGGTGACGCTATACATAGCATGCGGCAGGAAGAAGCAATCCGTTGGTGTGTGACTGCTGGCGGCGCACCTGCCGCTGTTGCCTGGCCACTGTCAACTTCCGATCCCGGCCGGCATGAATCTCCTGCTGTCGTCCAGCCAGCATGGCCTTTCGCGTGATGTAGCCAATGGCACTGTTCAAGCGAATGTTGTTGTAATGCTCAACGTAGCCGTACACGAGGCGCCACGCATCGTCTAGCGAGAGCAGTGTGCCCGGCCGGATGCCAGATGTGCAAAAAGTTCTTCGATTTCCATGACGAGCGTCAGAGTAACATCCGGAAAATCCACAAGCCGCCTCCCGTTTCTGCCCCACGTTGACGGATGGCGACCGTACTACGGGAAGACGGTAGATTCACGGAGCAAGTACGAACACGCCACGCCTGCCTTGTAGGACTTAACATAGTGCGGGCACACTTCTCCGCACCGGCAACGAGCCGGCAGGAGAAGATTATGCACACGGAAGCCGTCGGGGGAATCTCCCTCGTAGAGTTCCAGTCGCAGTACGATTCGTATCTGCTCAAGCGCGGTCTGTCACGCCAAACCCTCAAACTCCATCAGCAAGTGCTCCGCAGTTTTTTCTTGTGGCGTTTTCCCACAAGCGATATTCAGCTCCGGGACCTGCAGTTCAATGATTTCGTGCGATTCCTGACGCGGGAGTTTGAAAGGCTTCACCATCGGGAGAGCCAGAGGGTATGGCTGATGGTGCTCCGCAGTCTTTTGCGATTCCTGGCACAGGAAGGTCACATTTCGGAAGGCTGGGATCACGCGTTGCCCGTGATCGGCAACTACCAACATGCTCGGCTGCCCCGAGGCCTGTCACCAGAGCAAGTTCGTGCTCTGTTTAAGGCCAGCACGGGCAACAAGCTGCACAATCTGCGGGACCGAGCGCTATTGCTGTTGTTTCTGCGGCTCGGTCTGCGGCTCGGAGAAGTGGCCAATCTCAGCCCGCGCGACATTGACTGGAGAAGCGGGACGCTGATCATCCGGGGTACGAAGAGCCGCCGCGATCGTGTGCTTCCCTTACCTCGCGACGTAGGGAATGCCCTTGTCGCCTACCTGCGCGTGAAACGCGAAAGGCCCGAACACATTTTTCAGCCAAGACGGCCGCCATTCACTGAGGAGCGCCGCCGGACTCATGTCTTAAACAGCCAGCGATACCTTTTCCACTCTGTCGGTATTGCCAATCTCGGATCGCATTCTTTCCGCCACACGCTAGCAACTCAACTGGTGAACAAAGGAGCATCCTTCAAGGCCGTTGCGGATGTGCTGGGACACAAGTCCGTCATGACAACCCTGATCTACGCCAAGCTTGATCTGCAGGCGCTTAAGCAGGTCGCATTGCCGTGGCCCGGAGGTGCGCGATGACGTACTTGGAGCTGTCAGCTTATGCCGAAGAGTTCTTGGCCCTGCGGCGCGCAGGTTTTCGAGCCAATCCACACAGAGGCGGCCAGGATCGAAGGCGTCTCAGATACGCCGAAAGACTCATCAGAGGGTTCACCACATATTGGCAAGAGCAGGGTTGCCCTTGGCCGATCCCCTCGGCATTGGTTCTGGACTGGGTGACTCTCGGATCGGGTCGGCATCATTATTATCGTGATCTCCACCGCTTCTACGCTGTACGGGCTTTTCTTCAACAGGTGCGAGTGTTCGAACCCGGCACGCAGATACCAGAGAACATTTTCAGACCCTTACACCGGCGCCGTACACCGCACTTGTACTCGGAGTCTGACATCGTGCTTTTGATGGAGGCCGCATGGAAACTCCGCGCCGTCTGTCGCTTCCGTCGAGAGACCGTCCACACGCTGATCGGGCTTCTCGCGAGTACGGGAATGCGCATCGGTGAAGCATTAGGTCTCACTCTGGACGATGTGAACTTAGACGTGGACCCGCCGCATGTGGTAGTCCGCGACACCAAGTTCGGAAAGTCGCGTAACGTTGTTCTTCATCCGTCGACCGCCAAGCGATTGCGGCAGTATCTGAATCGGAGAACCGTAGCCCTGCGCGGTCAAGAGGCAGATGCGCTGCTTGTCAATCGATTCGGAAAACACCTCGGATACGTCTCCCAGTTTTCAACACTCCGCCGCTTGCTCAAACATGCCGGGATCAAGGCTGTTCCCGGCCAACGGCGGCCCTCGTTCCATTCCTTCCGGCACACGTTTGCCGTGCGCAGACTCACGCTTTGGCATCGGGAGAAGAGGAACGTTCAGGAACTCCTGCCCCACCTGGCTGTGTATCTGGGTCACTTGGGGCCCGAGAACACGTATTGGTACATCACTGACACCCCAGAACTGCTCGAAACAGCTTCGGCGCTCTTTGAAAAGCAACATCGCAAGGGAGGACCGAACCTGTGACCTCTTCTGGCTGTGTTGGACCTCTTCTGCAGATCTTCTTCACGGATTACCTGGTGGCACAGAAGCGTGCAAGCCCGGAAACGCTCGCCAGCTATCGCGATTCGTTCCGACTGTTGCTCCGTTTCGTGCACCGGGAAACTGGCGTCGAACCAGCGGACCTCACGATTCCCGAACTACACGCCGACATCATTCTGCGGTTCCTCGATTGTCTTGAACGCGAGCGCAGCAACAGCATCGCATCCCGTAACCTTCGCCTCACGGCGATCCGCTCGTTTTACCGCATGGTAGCCTTGCGCGATCCTGCCAACGTCGGTGTCGCCATGCGGGTGTTGGCGATCCCCATGAAGCGAACCAACATCAGGCTCCGGCATCACCTCACGAGAGACGAAATGGAGGCCATCTTGGCGGCGATTGAGCGCCGAACTTGGTGTGGGCGACGCGATTATGCCCTGCTTCTAACCCTGTACAACTCGGGCGCTCGCGTCTCCGAAATCTCCACGCTACGGCAGGCACAGGTGATCATGGGGCGTAAGACTTACATTCAATTGCACGGTAAAGGGCGAAAAGACCGCATGGTTCCTCTTTGGCCCAGAACCGCAGCCGTTCTCAAAGAATGGTTCCGTGAACTCGGCCAGCAGGAGCAGGAGCAGGCGATGGCCTTCCCCAGCATCCGAGGAGAACCGATCACCCGTTTTGCTATCCATCTGCTACTGCGAAAGGCCGTCAGAAAAGCTGTGTTGCACTGCGCAACTCTTGCCAAGAAACGGGTCTCGCCTCATGTGATTCGCCACAGTACCGCGATGGCTCTCCTTCAATCCGGCGTCGATATCGCTGTGATCGCTCTGTGGTTGGGACACGAGAGCATCGAAACCACCAACGCATACTTGCACGCCAGCCTGGCGATGAAGGAAAAGGCTCTGGCGAAGATGGAACCAATGGGCACGAAGCTTCGACGGTTCCATGCCAGCGATAAGCTCCTCGCCTTTCTGGAAGCGATCTGACTATGTTAACTGCAGGGCGCAGAACCCCGCGCCCTGCGCCGTTCCCGCGGCGGCGAATGACATACTTCACCGCATCACATACTCGTTCGGCAATGTCATGTTGATCGCCAGACAGAGAGCAGTGACATGCTGCTATACCTCGCTGGAGTCAATGAATATGCGGTCTTGCGCATTGTTGGGAGCAAGCGATGGAGCGTAGCACATTTTCGGAGGACAATTCAGTACCTTTTCGAATACAGAGTTCACTTCTTAGCAACTTGATGCTACTGTACGAGCCGTGAAGGCCCTACGCCTGCGTGGAATTACTTCTTGTTTGCCGACGATACGGACAGTGGCACGGGTTCGGATTCGAGTGCTTCGCCAGCACCGGCGTGAGCGCACCTGAAACGATGTTTCCTAGAAAGGCGGAGTAAGGCCGGTGTAGTCACCGATTCGTTTGGCGTCGTAGGGCGAATTGAGTCCTCCATCGGCGACGCTCTCGGTGTCGTAACCGAGGTCGCCAAGCTTGCCGAAGGTGCGGACAATCTGTTTGGCGTGATTCACCTCGATGACGCGATGGTTGTATTGATCGCTAATCAGAGTGTGACCGCTCCTCAAACGCACGGCACGCGTGGGCAGTGGACCAGTGCCTCGCGACAGGTTGCAGGCTTGACCGTGACAGGTGAAGTACTGCCATACCACGTTCTTATTTTGATCAATCTCGACGATACGGGAGTGGTTGGAATCGGTAATAAGCGTATGGCCATTCTTGAGCCGGCTGGCAAAAGCGACACCACTCACCGGCTCGTTGATGTTCGGATCACCGCTGCCGTACTGCCAGACAATCTCGCCTCCGAGCGGAGGAGTGGGCACAACCTCGATGGCGCGGTTGTTGTTTTCGTCGCAGATCAGGATGTGGCCGTTTTCCAGGAGTTCGGCGCAGTTCGGGTTGTTGAGCTCGTTGGGACCGTTGCCGGAGACACCCGTCGTGCCGTATTGCCAGACGATGTTCTTGGTAGCGACATCGACCTCAATGATGCGCTCGTTCGCCTGATCGGTGATGAGCACGTGGCGGTTGGGAAGCCAAGTGTTCTGCACAGGAACGTTGAGCTGATCGGGGCCACTGCCACCGGGGCCGAACTGCCCATATTGCCAAACAATGTTTCCGCCGCGGTCGACCAATATCACGCGGTTGTCGGGGCAGCCGCTAGGATTGGTGCAGTTGGGCGCTTCCGGCTGACCGCCTGGGGTTCCGGTGCCAGCCATCAACGTGAACTCGCCTACGCGCTGGGCGTCATTGGTGCCGATGATAGACGCCGGTGAGAAATCGGCTGGACCCAGGCCAAAATGCCAGACAATGTTGCCCTGTCGGTCGACTTCAATCACGCGATTGTTGAATTGGTCAGCAATGAGAGTATTGTCACGAGAGTTGAATTGGCCATTCTGCGCTGCGGCCGAAAGGCAGCCGCCGATCAAGAGTCCCAGGACACATGCGCTTTTCACCAACCTAATTTGGAGCCTCATACGCACCTCGGGCTGACATTAGCATCCATAAGAAGCGACCGCTCCCCCAGTGGTTGTCAATGGGTTGTAAAAAGAATGTCACGTATTCACCATCCATAGACCGGCGGACAATTGCCCCTTTGTCGATGACGGCTCCGTCAAGAACTTTTCGCGCCTCTCAGCATGCATTCGATTTCGTGACGGAAATTGACAAAATGAGGCGGCATTGATTTACCGGATTACTTCCCTATCGCCGACGACCCTATCGCCGACGATTCCGAAGCTGATCCGATGGTCGCCTCGTGCACCTGACAGTTGAGTTGTGGAAAACCCGACATCCCGAGAAAAAACACACCTAAGCACGGAGTCTGCCCCTTAGGCAATGCGCGCGCCCGTCTCGCCCATCGTCGCCGGGCGTGGATCTCGTGGCATACTGCCGTCACGCGACCATGTTGGCGATAACAGCCTCCTAGCAGAACAGTTGCTAATGGGACAAAAGATTTGCCAGTAGCAGAACGCCGGAGATAAACTGAACGCCAAAGACAAGGGCCAGGTGGGAGCAGTGGCGCAAGAACCCTAACAGGACCTTGAGGCGGGGGTACCGAGTAGTGAGCGTGCTCCTGGGCAACACGTGGCGGATATCCGTGTTGGGTGTCGTTCTCTCTCTTGTCGTCCTGCCCTCCGGCGCCGGTGATCAGGCACCGAAGCAATCGACTCGGCATGTCCCGGTCGTCGAGGACCTGGTCCAACTGCTGCAGGCGCGACCAGACTTGCGTGCGGCGCTCGAAGGCGCGATTCGGACGGCCGACCTCAAGGGCCTTCGGGACATGGACTCGTTCCTGATCTATCTGGACGGTTTCGTCACCTTCGTCCCCACCGAACACGAGTTACCCACGGCGCTGAAGCTCTACTACATCGTCAACCAGGCGCCGGGGGATCAACTGAATCGTGATAAGAGCTTCAGTGCCTGGATGAAAAAGCTTATCGAGGCCTGGGGCCAGTTCCTGGATACCATCCCTTCGTTTGTGGCACGACCGAACTACAACATCGGCGATTACCTCGTGGGACCGAGCGGCTGGCTCACCTTCAACCAGTTCTTTGCGCGTGAGGTGAAGCCCGGCAAGCGGCCGATCACAGAGCCTCGCAACGACAGGGTGATCGTGTCGCCGGTCGACGCCACATTCGCAGGCAAGTGGGACATCGACGCGAACTCGAAGGTCACGGTCAAGGGCGTCAGCTGGCCGGTCGCTAAGCTACTGGACGGCAGCCCGTACCAGAATGCGTTCGAGGACGGCATCTTCGCGCACATGTTCCTGCACCCCGATGACTACCACCGTTACCACGTGCCCGTCGCCGGTGAGATCAAGGAAGTACGCAACATCCATGGCCGAGTGTACATGGACCTGGCTCGGCGACCGGACGGCACTTTCTACGGGATCGACGGTGAGACGTACCAGATCGACCAGGAACGAGGATTGATCGTCATCGACTCACCCGAGGTGGGGCTCGTGGCCGTGCTACCGGTCG
>WNFJ01306622.1_pt1 | contig 25229 bp, 18 predicted proteins | sample 5400461 | NCBI WGS metagenome assembly WNFJ01 (sample SAMN13153349, study PRJNA577476) | soil metagenome | isolation source: 115 cm saprolite on Douglas fir-dominated hillslope | place: USA:California | collected 2013-09-17
TGGGGCAGGTGTTCGCCTGCCCCATTTCCATTAGAACTCACTTCACTTCGCATAAATCAGGTAATCCTGGTCCGATTCATCGTAACAATCCAGCTGTTGAGCAGTTACTTATATTGCTTTCTACAGGGTTAAAGGAATCATTTCTAAAGTGTAGTACTATCCCCGTCAGAGTACTAGTTTGGCTTTGTTTTGGGGAAGAGCCCTTAGAGCTGGACTCCTCTTTTCACGCGGCCAAAAGCTATCCCGTCATATATTTAGTGGCAAACTTAATAAAACGCTCTATATTAAGGTATCCGGGAAATCCAAATTAGGGGCAACTATTTGAATTGAATCAGGTCGAACCATGGTACTATACCTTCATCGCGGGTACCATTGAGGAGGTAACTTGAGAATTTTCTTAGTATCTCTGGCGCTCAGCGCGTGTGTCCTCGCGCAGCAAGCTTCCATCACATCTTTAATCGGCCGCGTCACTGACGCCAACGGCGCCGGAATTCCAGGCGCGTCGGTAACCGCTGTCGAGGATGGCACGAGCGAGACCTATTCCGCAATCACCAATGAGGCGGGCCTGTATTTCTTTCAGTTCGTCAAGATTGGCACGTACACTGTCAAGGCCACGGCCTCCGGCTTTGCCACGATGATGCATGCGGGCGTGCAGGTGGAAGTCAATCAACTGGTGCGCACGAACTTTGAGATGAAGATTGGTCAGGTGACCGAGCAAGTGATCGTGCTCGGCTCGACGCCGCCGATTGCGACGGACGAGGCGAGCCTGAGCGAGGTCTTGAACACGCGCGCGATAGCCAATCTCCCTTTGAACGGGCGCGATGTGCTGCGCATGGCGGCGTTGACGCCGGGCGTCATCCCCGGCATGAAGAGCCGCACAGGCGCCACGGCCGCCGGGGGCGAGGATTTTATCGGCGCCGGGGCGCGCGAAGTTCAGAACAGTATCTCGCTCGATGGCGTGAGCATCGTCTCGAACCTGATCAACCTATCGAGTGTGCGGCCGTCCACGGATGCGGTGGAAGAGTTTCAGGTGCAGACTGGAACGTATTCGGCGCAATACGGAACCATGATGGGCGTGCACTTGAACGTGATCAGCAAGAGCGGGACTAACGAGCTGCATGGCGCCGCCTGGGAGTTCCTGCGTAACGACAAGCTCGACGCACGGGATTACTTCCTGCCCGCGACGTCCGCGAAACCTCCGCTACGCCAGAACCAGTTTGGCGGCGAGATCGGCGGACCGGTGGTCATTCCAGGACTATACAAGGGCAGAAATCGGACATTTTTCCTGGCGGACTACGAAGGAGAGCGCCAGACGCAAACGACTACGGCACAGACAGCGGTATTCCCGGTGGCCTATCGCGGCGGCGATCTGTCGGGGATCAAGACAGCGATCAAGGATCCATTTAACGGGTTTGCTCCTTTTCCGGGCAACATCATTCCAGCCAGCGAGCTCTCACCGCAAGCCCAGAGGACACTAGCCTACCTGCCGCTGCCGAACCTGCCGGGCGCGGGCAACAATTATGTCGCCGCGATCGGCGGGGGAAACAATACCGACCATACGCTCGACCGGGTGGATCAGAATCTGGGCGATAAGACGCGTTTGTTTTTCCGCTACGTCTATCAGAACGCGAATTTGCTGCAGGGAACCGCGAATCCGTTTAACGGCTTCAACGTGCCTCTGACCGACCGCAACTATGCGGTGGGCTACACCCAGACAATCAGTCCGCGGATGGTGAACGATTTTCGCTTCGGGATAGAAAAGACTTTGTACTCGTCGGTTAATTTCTTTTCGAATGCCAGCCAGGCTGGAGCGGGTACGGCGCTCGGCATCCCCGGATTCACCACCTCGCTCGCCAACCCCGGGATTCCCGATTTTGAGATTACCGGATTTTCGTCAATCGGCGGGGGGAACGCAACCAGCAGCAACTGGACCCGGCCCGATTCCACCTGGGAATGGACCGATGTGCTGAACTACACGCGAGGGACGCACAGCATCTCGGCCGGCGCGGAATTTTTCCGCTTGAACACGGGAAGCCAGGGTCAGAACGCTTCGCGCGGCCTGTTCAATTTCACGGGCGCTATTTCGGGAATTGCGGCCGCCGATTTTTTATTGGGTTTGCCTCTGAACGATACGACGCCGGGCATCGGGGGGCTGGTGCTGGCGCGGCAATGGCGGGACGCATTTTTTGTCTCCGACAAATGGAACGTCTCGAAAAATCTGACGCTGACGATCGGCCTGCGGTACGAGTTGCCCACAGTGCCCGAATCGCCAAACGGATCGATCAACACTCTCAATGCGGCCGGCACGGCGCTAATCCCGCAGGTTCCGTCCTCGATTCCGCTGATTAACGCCCAGCACAATTCCTTCGCGCCGCGGCTTGGCTTTGCCTACCGGCTGACTAAGGATTGGGTGCTGCGCGGCGGTTACGGCATCTATTACAACGCCAATCAGATGAATTCGTACACAATCGGCGGATCAAACCCGCCCTTATCGAATCGAGTCACGTATAACTCGGCCCCGGCGAATCCGACCTTATCGCTGGCGAATCCAACGGCGGGGGCGCTGGCCAGCGCGGCGCCGACGCCGAACCTCAATGTCGTGCAACCATATTTCCCGCTGGCGATGATGAATCAGTGGAGTTTTGACGTGGAGCGGGCGTTGTGGGGCGGCGCTGGACTGGATGTGCAGTATCTCGGCTCGCATACCGGCCACCTGGACCGGAATTATTACAACAACACGCCGCTTCCAGGCCCGGGTCCGGTGCAGGCGCGGCGGCCGAATCAGAGATGGGGCGTGATCCGGACGGTGGCGAACGACGTGGTCGAGAACTACGACGGCCTCAACGTGGTGCTCAGACAGCGCCTCAACCGCGGTCTCTCGATGCTGGTGAGCTACACATGGTCGCACACGCTCGATGTGGGGACGGATTCGAACAACGCCGGCGCCGGCGCGGCCCCGCAGGATCCCTACAACTGGAAAGGCGACTATGGCAACTCGAACTGGGACATTCGGCATAGGCTGGTAGCGAGCTACTCCTACGAATTGCCGTTCTTCAAAACCGCGGCCGGACTTAGGCGCTATGTGCTGGGCGGCTGGCAGCTCAACGGTATATTCACCGCGCAAACCGGCACGCCGATCCTGCTGAACGCAGCCGGAGACGCCGCCAATACGGGAGCCGCCACGCCGGAGCGGCCGAACCTCATCGCGCCGGCCAGCGCCCATTGCGGCGATGGGCACATCGTGGGCTGTATTGCACCGTCATCATTCGCGGTGGCCTCGCCGTTCACTTATGGCAACGCCGGGCGCAACATCGTGAAAGGACCCGGTCTGACAACCGCCGACTTTTCCCTGTTCAAGAACGTGCCTTTGAAGACCGAGCGGGCGCACCTGCAATTCCGCTTCGAGTTTTTCAATATTTTTAATACGCCATCGTTCAACCAGCCCGCCGCGGTGTTTGGCACGGCGACGTTCGGTAATATTGGCTCCACCCTAATTCCCAATCGCCAGTTTCAAGTAGCGGCAAAAGTTTTATTTTAGGAAGTGATATGTTCGGGTAACAACAGCGCCTTACTGGTAATTTCTGGTGATAGTACTTCAAGGCTATAGTAATAGGTCAATATTTTTTGAGCACAAATTAAGGAAATCCACGGTTAAAGGTATTGACTGGTAGTGGTGATCCATATAAACTGCCGGTAAGACTAAAAGCTGCCGTGATAAGGATCGGCATAATTAACGTGAATATCTCACTGATTAAGACCCGGCGCCGGCCGTTGGCTCGATTCGCCGCACTTGCGCTGGCCGCCGCATCGTTCACCTTCTGGTGCCCGCAACAGGTGAAGGCGCAGCGCTACTCGGCGACCGCCGACCCGGACTCTCCCGAAGGGCAGTTCATCGAGCTGATCGGACTGCAAACCGAGGACGATAAGAAGTTGGCTCTGATGGAGCAATTCGTGGAGCGCTTTCCGAAGCACCAGGCGGTGGGCTGGGCCTACGAGCAGCTTCAGAACTCCGCTTTCCAAGCCGGCCAGTGGGATAAAGTCCTTGCGTTTGGCGAGAAGCTGGCGAAACTCAATCCCGACGATGTGGAAACGGCGAGGCTGAATATAAAAGCCGCCGAGGCTAAGAATGACAAAACGACCGCAAAACTCTGGTCGGATTATGTGCAGCGCATCGCCCTGCGCGTCCTCGATTCCCCGCCGCCCAAGGATCCCGAGCAACTCGAGGAGTGGAAACGCCGAACCGCCGCCGCATCCCAGTACGCCGTTCAGGACGAGTACGCGCTCTTTAAGAAAGCCCTTGATTCGGGCGATCCGCGGCAGAAAGTGAAACTGCTCGACGAGCTTCTCAAGCTCAATCCCGATACACAATATCTGTCCCAGGCGCTGCTGATCTATCTGAATTCCTACCGCGCGCTCGGTGACAACAAGAATGCCGTGCTCTACGCGGAAAAAATTCTGAAAAGCGATCGTACCAACGAGGATGCCATGTTGATCGCGGCCGAATCTTACGTACGTTATGGCGCCGCGCCGGACAAGGTTCTTTCCTACTGCGCCAAAATCATCGAACTGATGAACACAAAACCCAAGCCGGCCATCGTGCGGCAAGAGGATTGGGACCGGAAGAAGTCATTCTATACGGGCTCGGCGTATTGGATGATCGGTAACGTGCACATCAACCAGAACCATTTCGCGCAGGCCGATTCCGCCTTGCGGGCGGCCCTGCCGATGCTGCGGCACAACGAGCAGTCGAGCGCGTCCATCTTGTTCTATCTTGGCTGGGCCAATTATAAAATGGAGAACTTCGCCGAGGCGGTTCGGTTTTACAAGCAGTGCGTTGCCGTCCACAGCCAGTTTCAGGAACAGGCGGTAAAAAATCTCAACGTAATTCGGAGTGAGCAGGGAATTCAGTAAAAGGGCCGCTATTCAGAGCCCCAGCCATTCCTTCGTCTTCCGAAACACGGATGTGAGCGGCAACGCCTCCGTTCTTGTCAGTAGCCCGAAGTCGGCCGGACCGATCGCCAGCAGTTGGTCCAACCCATCGCGTACAAACAAGAACACAGTATTCCCGCGGTATTCGGCAAATTTAGCGTATTCCTGCCAGACATACTGATAGAACATTTCCAGATCGATGTAAGATCCTTCGAGGTCGGGCGGAGCGGCTGCGGCGCTGGCGGAGTCCTGATCCGAGTAAATCAAAAGACTGCTAAAGGGCTTCAGTTGATTCCGTAGGCCGAACGAGGCAATGGTGACCACGGGACGAGCCCGGCGGACGGCGTTCACCGCGGACCATTCGACAAAAGTATTGCTCAGAAGCAACGTACCGTTGCCGCGCAACAGCGTGGCGCGCAGAAACTCGGCCAAGACCGGATCCTTGGCCAGTTCGCTCTCCTCCGGCATCGCTTTCAACTCTTTGAGACGCGGTCCGAGCGTGGTAGATCCTTTGATGCGCTCTTTCTCGATGACATCCTGCACCGCAGTCATCAGGCGCAAACGATAAGGCTGCAAGCGCGCATAGCTTAGCCTGGCCACTCGGGGGTGGTGGCTCAAGCCGGACACGGTTTCGCCGGCTTCGATCACCCATGCGCTGTAGGGCGCCTCGCTCGAGGCGGCGTGGAGATCGGCCAAGGTAGGCGCGGATTCCTCGCGCCGCGCGCCCGTCAGCAGCAGCGGCAAATAGTCCTGACCACCGCTCGGCATTGCCAGTTTTATCCGTTCGCCCCGCGCGGAGAGGCGGGTCCACAGGCGTTCCGCGGTTGCGGGAAGCTCGCGCGGAGAGATGATTACCACCAAACGTGGACGGCCCTTTCGAGAGACATCCGCATCGAGAATCGGATCGATCTTTGCGAACGCAAAAGCGACGGCCTGCCGCCACCCGGTGTAATACTTCGAGCGATGGATGAGGCCGACTTGCTGCAGAGTGAATTGATGGCGCGGCCAGTTTGCGTCCGTGATGCCCATCAATCGCTCGGCTTCCCGGAGAGGAGCGAACAGCTCTTCGACGGCCTTCGCGGGGCTAGCCGCGAGCAGAGTGAACAAGCGCTCGTAGTAATTCCGCTCGGCGGGAAACAGAAGGCTCCATTCCTGGATCTGATCGTAAAAATATGTGCAGAACGTACCCGGGAGGCGCTCAAAGAGCCCGCTCTCAATGAGGCCTTGAATCGTTTTGGAAGTAGCTATGCCCATGCGGTATGCGCTAGGCAAGCGCCTCGGCGAGGTGCTTGCCCTCCATACCGGCAATGCGAAGGTCCAGCAACACGGCGGCGGTGGCGCAGAGATCGACATGGCTGACAGGACGGTCGGTCTCGCCCTTGGCGACGCCGCCGCCAATCGCCAGGGCCCACACGTTTCGGCAGGATGGATCGCCGCTGCGGTGATTGAGGAAGCCATTGGCGGCATTCATGTCACCATCGCGGCCGAGCTCGGGAACCACGATCATGGTCGTCTTGTCGCGATAATTGCGATTGCTCCGGACTTCGTCCCAAAGGCGGCCGGTAAGCTCATCGGTTTTCTGGATGGCGCGGAGATACAGCGAGTAGGATCCCCAGTGCGCCACGTCCATGTCCCAAAAATTAACGAGCAAGACCGTCGGAGCGAACTCGCGCATCACCTCGCGCGCTATAAAGAATGTCAGTTCGTCTCCGGTACTGGGTTTCTCCGGGCCGTGGATGTAATTAACCAGCGCTTTCGTCAGGGTCTCTCGCACGTTCGCATCCAGTTGCTGGCCAGATTTAAAAACGGTCCAACCCAAGCCCTCGTAGCCCTCGTTGAGCAGTCCTTCCAACTGCCTTTGGACGGTTTCGCGATCGGTGACGCCGGTGCGCGGGCGGTTGCGCACCACCTCTTTAATGGCTTCGGTGAGCAAGAGCTTGGGCAGCACGACGTTCGCGCCGTAAGGCGTTCCGAGCGAAGTGTCCGCGCTCGCGCCGATGCGCGAGAAGCCCTTGTTGCTGGCAACCACCCAGGTGTCCATCGGGCCCGCTCCGGTTGCTTTGCGATAGGCCTCGAAAATCGTGGGACTCTTGGCGTACTCGGCGCCGAAGTCGTTTACCCACTGCCAATTGCCCGTAATAATGCTGGACGTGGCATTGAAGTGAGAGAGGATGCCCGCGTTGGCGCAGCTTTTAAAAAAATATCCTTGCGGACGGAGCGCCGCCAGACGGGGGATGTTCACCAGCCCTTCCGGTGTAAAGGTCTCGGCGTAGCGGCAGCCACCGCCGAAGGTGACCAGGATGATGCGCCGTCCGGAATGATTCTTCTTCTTTTCCTGAGCGGCGGCGAGCACCCACGGCGGAAGAATGCGCGGGGCGATGGTCAATCCGGCGGCTCGAAGGAACTCGCGCTTCGTCATTTGTCGTTCACCATTGAGAGCCGCGCGTGAAGCTCACGCTCCGCTTGAGCCTTGTCCGGCTGGCCAAGACGATCATACACTCTGGCCAGATGGTAATGGGGAAGGGGCTCTTTCGGATTGAGCGAGGCGCTGAGGATCAACTCGGCGGCGGCCTCCGGGAATTTGCGCTGTTTTGAAAGTAGCAATCCGAGATCGAGATGAGACTCCCAGAAATCCGCTTTGAGACGGATTGAGCGCCGCAGCAAATCGCCGACGGTGGCTGCTTCGCCGCCGGCTGCGGCGAGTGCCTTGGCGAGAAGGAATGAGCTTAGATAATTGGATGGCTGCCGGCGATTCCAGGCCTGGTAATCATTCACGATCTCGGCCAGGCGCGGGCCGGCCTGGTCGAGCATGCGGCCAAGAAAGATATAGGGCTGCTCCACGGAGGGATCGATCCGGACAGTCTTGAGAAACGAGTCGATGGCTTCGTCGAAGCGGCGCTGACCGTAACGGGCGACACCCAGCGCAAGTTGCAGTTGAGAGCTCTTCGGATGGGCGCGGAGGCCTTCGCCGAGGACATTGGCGGAAGATGCGAAATCTCCGCGATGCAGTAGCGCCTGAGCGTAGTCGAAGCAGAACTGCTCGTTTTGACGATCTGCCGTCCAGGCGGCAGAGAGATTGACCGCCGCGGCGTCAGGCTGGCCCGACGCGATCTGAACGCGGCCCAGGAGATTACGGTTCGCCGGAATAGCGCTGCGGTCCACCGCTTGCCGGGCAAACAGGAGCGCCTCGGGAATATCGCCAGCCGCCAGAGAGAGCGACGCGGCGCCGCTGAGCGCGTCTGGATTGGACAGCGCGTAGGAGCGCTCAAACGATGCAGCCCGCTTGAGGTCGCCAGCCTCGCTATAGAAGATCGTCAACAAGTGGGCGACATTCGTGTTGCCCGCCCCCAGCTTCTCCGCGCTTTGAGCAGCGCGCACAGCGCCAGGTTTATCGGCAAGGCGCCAGTAAGTTTGCGCAAGCGAGGCCCAGACATAAGGGTTACCGGGATCGATCCGGGCGGCGGCCTCAAAATCCTGTCGGGCTGTGGTCAGCCGATGCTGCTGCAATTCGGCCAAGCCGTGGCGCAGTAAAGTTTCAGCCCGTTTGGTATCGTTGGTGGCTAGTAGGAGTAGAACGAACGGCAACACAAAGGGAACCCAAGTGCGGGCCGACCCCAGAGGCCGGCCCCGCGTCGGCTTTAGAACTGGAGCCGCAATGAGAACTGAATATGGCGCTCCGAACCTGAACTCGTACCTGTCACCTGGCCGAAAGTCGCGTTCTGGCGATTGTTATCAGGTACGTTTAACTGGGGTGTATTAGCAAGGTTGAAGCTCTCCGCCCGGAACTGAAGTCCGACGTTTTCCTTGATCCGCATATCCTTGAACAGTGAAAAGTCAAGGGTCCGGGTTGCCGGACCACGATTAGTCTGCAGCCCCAGATTGCCGCCGGTGAGAGGAGCGGGCGCGGTTACAGCGGTGGTGTCAAACCAATGATCCGGACCACGACCGATGCTGGGCGCGCCATTAGGATCTTTCCCCAGAATGGCGTCCGGGCGGCAACCGTTCCAAACGCCTTGGCAGCCGTTCGAACGAAGCGTGTACGGCACACCGGTGCGTAGCGTCAGGATCGCATTCATGCGCCAGCCGCCCACAACGAAATTGGCCACCGGATTCATATTCGACCCATGCGGCTTTCCTCTGCCGAAAGGCAGGTCATAGACGAATGAGGACGTGAAGTTATGCCGGATGTCCCAAGCGGCGCTGGAGTAGCCGGTCGCGTAGTTTCTCGGATTGGGGATGAAGAACCCCGTGGATCCGCTAAGCGTGGTGCCGGTGTTGGCGAATGCGTGTCCGTACGTATACGCCGTGATGAATTGCAGGCCTTGCGATAAGCGTTTTTCCAGCTTAGCAGTCATCCCGTGGTAATTTCCGTATCCGAAAGAAGCCGTGCCTGAAATGCCCCCTATATTCGGATTCAGCAAAAATCCGGGGCGGAGGCTGTTACAAGTGATTTTGGAGTCGGTGGTTCCAAAATTTGGACAGGCATTGGGATCGGGCTGGAAAAGCTGATGCGACTGTCTATTACCGACATAGGCGACTTCGAGAACCGTCTGCCAGGGTAGTTCATGCTGCATCCCAAAACTCCACTTGTGAACCAGGGAGTTCCGGAAATCTGTGGCGACACCGCGGAAAGCCACTGGAGCATCCAGCGAGAAGACATTCAACGGATATCCACCCGAGACTCCTCCAGAGAAAAACGGATTCGCTTCAAAAGTCCCAATCGTACGACTCCCCTGGCTTGCGCCGAGATTCGGCGATTCGTTGAATGGGACCGATTCCCCGCGATTCGGATTGCCCCCCTGGTTTTCCTCGCCGCCATAAAATATTCCGTACGAGGCGCGAATAACGGTCTTCGGCATCACGTTGTACGCCAGACCGAGACGCGGGCCGAAATCCATCTTATCCCACGCAATCATATAACTCGAAACCTCGCCGCGGGAAACCTTGACGTTGGGGAACGCGGTCGCGAAGTTTGGCGGCAGAGCGGCATTCTGGTCCTTGCCCTTGGGTATATAAAGGGTGAGATTGTCGAAAACAAAATTCGACTGCCGTCCAAACCTCTCATCGAACGGTGAGAAGAGTTCGTAGCGCAGACCAATGCTGAGAGTCAGCTTTGGCGTCACCTTCCAATCATCCTGGCCGTAAAATGCCCAGCCGAGCTTTTGGGTGGAGATAAAGTTCGTTGTGGAGATCTGGCCGCCATTCACCACTCCGAGCAGAAACGAAGCCATCGGATCGCCGGTCGCGGCGTTGAGCTTGGGGCCGACCTGCGGGATAGCCGTATCATTCTGGTTCAGGTTCAACTCTCCATGTGGAAAGGGTACCTGGAAAAACGGCAGCTTGATGATGCGGTATTCCGCTCCAAACTTGAAAGCGTGTCCGCCCTTGTTGATGGCGACGTTCTGAATGAAATCCAGAACGTTGCTATACTCTTTCGAGGGCAGCCAGTCGTTGGCGCCGACCTGGCTGTAGCGCTGGTTGTCGGAGGTATCGTTGAAATGAATCTGCGGCAGACCACCATTCAGAGGGCCTGAGGGATCGTAGCCGCCGATTCCGAGCGCTTTGAATTCGTCGGTAGTCGGATTGGCGCCAACCCGCGAAGTGACCAGCCGGCTGAAGCCAAAGCGTGTCTCGGAAATGATCGACGGTTTCCAGACTCGCGTATAACTCATTTGCGCGTTGCGTCCCAGGTCCTCTTCGGTAACTGCATTGAAGGGGCTGCCGTCCAAAGCTCCTGGAAGGGGCGGCCCATTGAACTTGCTGAGGTTCGACCAGCTCAGCGATCCGAATAGATTGTCCTTCTCGCTGAGTCTATAGTCCACTCGACCATCCCCCTGGTCGGTCTTCTGACTCCCGGGAGTTGAGGCGAAGTAATCGTTCTGCGGAAAAGTCCCCATTTTAATGGGCTGATTTGTCGCCGGGTAAAGAGCCATAATCTTGGCCGCCGCCGGATCGAAGCGGTTAGCGGGAATGATATTTCCCACGAACGGTGTACGCGTGGTCACGCCATTGGCGGTCCTGGTGCTCGCCGGGTCATAAATCACTCCACCGCCAGCGCCGTCGAGCAAGCTGGAGAAGTCGCCATGGACCATGGCCTGGGTGGGGATGGTGTAAAAGCTTCCGTAACCGATATTCTGGACGCTACCGCCGGTGGAGGCGATGCGCGTTCCCTGGTAGTCGCCAAAGATGAAGAGTTTATTCTTGATGATGGGAGCGCCAGCTGCAGCGCCGAACTGATTCTGCTTGAACGGGCCCCGGGCCCGTTGAGCCTTGTTGAACTCCCACCGGTTAGCATCGAGCTTGTCATTCTGGAGAATTTCCCAGAGAGTGCCATGAATCTCGTTGGTGCCCGATTTCAGATTGACGTTCACAACGCCACCCGCGCCGCGACCGTATTCGGCGTTGTAACCGTTAGTCAAAATTTGCATTTCGCCGATTGCTTCGGGGGCAGGACCCACCACGAAGGCGGTCTGATTCAGGAAGTCGATTACGTTAACATTATTATCGACGCCGTTTAGCAGGAAATTGTTCTGGCCGTTCGAGCGCACACCATTCGCCGAGAACCCACCACCACTCGAATCGCGGGCCCCGTTTTCGGGCGGGAGAACCCCGGGAGACGTGCGGGCTAGAAAAGCAAAAATACGCTGCCCGCCGAGTGGCAGTTGCGAGATTTGCTTGGCATTCAAGCTGGCGCCGAGCGTTGCATCTTCGGTTTGCAGCAAGGGGGCTTGAGCAGAAATCTCGATCGACTGGGTGATGTCGCCGACAGCGAGTACGATCGGCACGCCGACCCGGTCACCGCCGACGATAACGACATTTTTTTGCGCGACGCGCCGAAAGCCGGCCGCCTCGGCAGTGATGGTGTAGGTACCGGGCTTGAGCAGCGGCCGGATGTATTCTCCCGAGCCATTTGTCTGGAGGTCATACGTCAAGCCGGTCGCATCTTCGGTGATGGTCACCTTCGCATTGGGAATGGCGGCGCCCTGGGGATCGCTAATGATACCCGTGATTGTGCCTAGGTCTCTCTGTGCAAGAAGGAGGCTGCTACAGAGAATGACGAGTGAAAATAGGTTGCACAGTCGCAACGGAGTCTGCAAACGCGGCATAACACCTCCAGCTTGAAAAAGGCTATCACACTTTTCCTTGAATGCTACAAGAAATCTGTAGCTAATCCGATGTGAATTTGATCCGGTTTCGTAACTCTCTTACTCAGGGGTTTTAATCCCGTGCGATAGAATAGCGGGCGTGCGGCGCCTGGCAGCAGCGGTTTCGGTGGTCATTTCCGCGATAGCGCTATTCGCCGTAAGCGATTGGCGCGCCAAATACCTCGATGTCGCGGCAGCCTCGGGCTTAACCGCCAAGAACATTTACGGCGGGCTGCACCGCAAGGACTATATCCTCGAGACGACTGGCAACGGAGTCGCGATCTTCGATTATGACGGCGACGGCAATGACGACATCTTCATTGCCAACGGAACAACCCTGACTGGCAAAGCGGCCGAGGGCGGCCACCTGCAGCTTTACCACAACGATGGCAAGGGTCACTTTACGGAGGTGGCTGCTACGGCCGGTATGACACAAGTGGGCTGGGCGCAAGGGGTATGCGCCGGCGACTACGACAACGACGGTCACACAGATCTGCTGGTGACTTATTACGGTCATAACGTACTCTATCGGAATCGGGGAGATGGCACCTTCGAAGACGCGACGGCAAAGGCGGGGCTGCCGGTGACGGGTACCCGCTACGGATCGGGGTGCGCCTTCCTCGATTACGACAGGGATGGCTCCCTCGATCTGTTCGTTGCGAACTATGTCGACCTCAATCTTGCCGATACGCCACGTCCTGGCCAGAGCGGCTTCTGTGAGTGGAAGGGTCTGGCCGTGATGTGCGGACCACGTGGATTGCCTTTATCGCGCAACATCCTTTATCACAATAACGGCAAGGGAGTGTTCACGGACGTATCGGAGCGGGCCGGCATCCTGAAACCAGGCGGCCGCTACTCCCTGGGTGTCGCGGCAGCGGATTTCGACAACGACGGGTGGCCCGATATTTATGTCGCCTGCGACATGACGCCCAGCTTGCTGTTTCACAATCGTCATGACGGGACATTTGAAGAAAGTGGCGTCGAGGCCGGCGTCGCTTACAATTTTGACGGCCGGCTTCAGGCGGGTATGGGCGTCGCGGTGGGCGATTACGATGGCGACGGGCGGCTGGATATTGCGAAGACCAATTTCTCTGGCGACTTGACTTCCTTATTTCACAATGATGACGGAAGATTTTTCACCGATGTCTCACGAGAAGCTGGCCTGGGAGCACGGCAACTCCTTGGCTGGGGCGTCGCCTTCGTCGATGTGGACGACGATGGATGGAAGGACCTGGTCATCGCCAACGGCCATGTTTACCCGGAGGTGGAGGGCACGAAACTGGGCGACACATATCTGCAGCCGACGGTGCTGTACCGCAATTTGGGCGGTGGTAAGTTTGCAGACGTCACCACCATTTCAGGATCGGCTTTTCAGACACCTCGTCCCGCGAGAGGGCTGGCCGTGGGAGATGTGGACGGCGATGGACGGCCCGAAATCGTGCTGCTAAATATGAATGCTGCGCCGAGCCTATTGAAGAATACCTTGCCCGGTGGGCATTCGCTTAACATCAAGCTGATCGGAGTTGAATCGAACAGAAGCGCCATCGGCGCCCGGGTAAGCATCAGTGCGGGAGGCCGGAAGATGATCGATGAGGTGATGAGCGGCGGCAGTTATTACTCACAAAGCTCGTTCACACTGCACTTCGGGTTGGGAGCGGCTACGGTAGCGGATCTCATCGAGGTGCGATGGCCGACCGGCCGTGTTCAACAATGGAAGAATATTGCATCGGGTCAGACCGTAAAGATCGTCGAAGGGAACACGGGTCTCCAGCTGGAGGGCTTTGGACTGAGAGTGCCGCGGGACGCCCGGGACCGTGCTCCTACAAGATAACCGGCTGGTTCATGATGGATCATTCATCAGGACCGCTGCGGTGGCCGCGTGCGATTCTTACTGATTTTCGAGGCGTCCCGGACCCGCCGATTACTGATGCGCCATTTGCACCGAGCCCAAAGAAGCCAGGCAGGGCAGGCTGCGATTGGGCATGACGCAAATCTTGACACTCAGAGTATCTTCCCCGCAGGAGAACGGCACAACGATCCATTTCTCCTTGCCCGGGCTTCGCGCTGAAAAGCTGAGTCCGTAAATTACGGTCGGAATACTGAGGCCGAGCGCGCCGAGATAGTGTTCGGCGCTGGTCTTAAAGTTGCCGACGATCATGTTGGCGATTTCGGCGATGGCGTCCAATACCGCTTCATCGACTTCGGTGAACTCGGCTCCCAGCATGTGCGAGGACATCCGGCAGCCCATCGCCGCAGTGCAACAGACACTGGCCGTTCCGATCCATTCCCCCGCTAGCCCGACCACGGCAATGATTCCGTCGCTTTTCCCGCGGGAATTGGTCTCCGTGTAAGACTCGCCACAGACGACGTCCAGTCCGAGCATGGTCGAGAAAACGGCCTGAGTCGCTTCCTGCAACGCTTTAACAAGAGCTCTTTCATCCATCATCTGAGTTCCTTTTGATAGCCAGCGAACTAGAAAAGACCGGCCATCTTCTCCTTAATTTGATCCGCCGTAAAGGGCTTGCGAACATAGCCGCTGGCCCCCAGTTGCACCGCTTCCATGACCTTCGATTCGCCGCCTTCGGTAGTGATCATGATGACCGGCACGTGCCTGAACTCCTTGCTCGATTTCAGGATGCTCAGCAGCTGTATCCCATCCATGTTCGGCATATTGATATCGGACAGGATTAGATTGACCGGATGGCTCTTGAGGATTTCCAGGGCCTCCACGCCGTCGCCGGCCTCGAGGACCTTACCGAGACCGATTCCCGCCTGGCCCAGCATTCGCTGCAGGATCTTCCGTATCGCGGCGGAATCGTCGACAATCAACACATCAACAGCCATTCACTTTCTCTCTGAGCACATGTGTAGTATCGGCGTGAGGTACGAATGCTTTAGCAAATGGAGGATTTTCAATATGATAGGGCAGCTTGTGGACTCCTGCTTGATTCTGTGAGACAATGAGGACAAGCTTGACGGCGTTCAAACTTTAATGGGATACTATTTCGGTCCGGTTGCTCCTTCCGGATGCAACAGAGCTTTGGCTAAAGTTCGCCTCATTTCATCCGATCTTAGAAGGATGCATCCCCATAACCTATGAAGACCCGAATTCCAGGAATATTCTCTATTCTCGTAACGATGGCATTGTTTACAGGCATTGTGCTTGCCGCAACGACTCCCTCTCAAACACCGGTTTCCGCAGCTAAGAAAAAGAGAAGGAAGCATTCTTCAGCCAAAACGCCGCACTATGGAAAGCCTCTTGCGGCTACACTCGTATCGCAGCCGAGCAAGTACTTCGTGCCGGTAGTAGCTACCTCCTCGAAGACGTTCCGGCCAAGCGTGCGCCGACATACTGCTGGTAGGGGACTTTGGGATGAGCCGACTTTCGCCGACTCCACACTAGGCGATAACGTCGACGGCGAAGACCTGGACGTTCGCCGGGCAGCGGTAGAGGCTTTGGGCCCACTGAATGGATCGGTAGTGGTGTCGGATCCCAATACCGGGCGCGTTCTGGCGATGGTGAATCAGAAACTGGCGCTCAGCGACGGCTATCAGCCGTGCTCGACGATCAAGGTTCCGGTGGCATTTGCCGCGTTGAGCGAAGGCATCATCGAGCGGGATACCCTGCGGAAGATCTATGGCCGCACCAAGATGAATCTCACTCAGGCGCTGGCTAAATCGAACAACCAATTTTTTGCCGGACTGGGCGAGGAACTCGGGTACCAGAAAGTCAGTTACTACGCGCACCTGTTTGGACTCGGTGAGAAAGCCGGCCTCGATATTCCTGGTGAGCACGCGGGCCACTTTCCGGCCGAGCCGCCGAAGAATGGAGGCATGGGCATGCTGACCAGCTTCGGAGAAGAGATTTCGTTAACGCCGTTGCAGCTTGCGGCCATCATGGGGTCCATCGCCAACGGCGGCACGTTGTACTATTTGCAGCACCCCAGAACACCGGAAGAGGTCGCCGGCTTCGTGCCGCGCGTCAAGCGGCGCCTCGACATCGAGACTCAGATTTCGCAAGTTGAGCCAGGCATGCGCGGAGCGGTGCAATACGGGACCGCGCGCAGGATCAACGCCATCACTGAGGATCCCATCAAGGGCAAGACGGGAACCTGCAGCGACCGGCGCACCCATCTTGGCTGGTTCGGCTCGTTTGATGAAGTGAACGGCAGGAAAGTGGTCGTCGCGGTTCTGCTGACGGGCGGGAAGCCCTGCATCGGACCGGCGGCGGCCGGAGTGGCTGGCAATGTCTACAAGAATCTTGCCGCCCAGAACTTCTTCACAGCCAAGGCAACGCTCGTTCCGACAGCGATGGTCTCGCACGGCGAAACTTCACATCCGGCCAGCGGCTACTAACCGGGCTGGGTAACCGGCTCCAACACCCGCTCGGCCATGGCATAGCGGAGTTCGTCCAGCCCGGCCCCGGTCACACTGGAAATCGCAAAGAACGGCAAACCACGCCCGGAGGCCAGCGCCCGTAGCGATTCGAGACGCGCCGGATCCTGCGCGACGTCTGTCTTGGTCGCCACCATCAGCATGGGTTTAGCCGCCAGATCCTCACTGAAGGCGGCGAGCTCCTGCATGATCACCTCGAAATCGTGAACGGGCTCCCGGCCCGAGGACTCTGACACGTCCACCAGATGCGCCAGCAGCCGGGTTCGCTCCACATGCCGCAAAAACTGGATCCCCAGGCCATGCCCTTCGTGGGCCCCTTCGATCAATCCGGGTATATCGGCGATCACGAAGCTGCGAAAATCATCGAGTTGCACCACGCCGAGCTGTGGCTCAAGCGTGGTGAAGGGATAGTCGGCGATCTTGGGGTGCGCAGCCGAGAGTCGCGAGATTAGTGTGGATTTTCCGGCATTGGGAAAGCCCACCAGCCCGACGTCGGCAAGCAGCTTCAGCTCGAGGCGCAGCCGTCGCTCTTGACCCGGCCGCCCTGGTTCATGCTCCGTGGGCGCCTGATGGGTGGCAGTGGCGAAGCGGGCATTCCCGCGGCCTCCCCGGCCTCCGCGAGCTACCAGGAAGCGCTCGCCGGGCGTCGTGAAGTCGTGCAGTTTTTCACCGGTGTCGGCGTCATAGACGACCGTGCCTACCGGCGTCAAAACATCGATCGATTTGCCTTCATGACCGGTGCGATCGCTGCCTTCGCCATGCCGGCCTCGCTCGGCCTTGTGCTCGGGATTGAAGCGGAAGTGCAGCAGGGTGTTCTGGTGCGGACTTGCGACCAGGTAAACATCGCCGCCGCGGCCGCCATCGCCGCCGCTGGGTCCGCCGCGAGGGACAAATTTTTCGCGGCGAAAAGCCAAGCAGCCGTTGCCGCCGTTGCCTGCTTTGACGTAGATACGGACTTCGTCGATGAACACGGGTCGAACGAGCGCTAAAGCCCGTTCCCCCTAGGCAACATCGGATTTGATGCTGACGAAGCGGCCCATGCGGCCGCGGTCGCGAAACTCGACGACGCCGGTCACCTTGGCGAACAGGGTGTCGTCTTTGCCCCAGCCCACGTTCTCGCCGGGCTTCAGCTTGGTACCCCGCTGCCGGACGATGATGGATCCGCCAGGGACCACTTGACCGCCGAAGACCTTGACTCCGAGGCGTTGCGCATTGGAGTCGCGGCCGTTTTTAGAACTGCCTAATCCTTTTTTATGTGCCATTTGAAGCCTATGCGACGATCTCGTTCACGCGCAGCTCGGTGAAGTGCTGGCGATGGCCGATGGTGCGCTTGTATTGCTTTTTGCGCTTGAATTTGAAAACGACGATCTTCTTGGCGCGGTCGTTGGCGGTGATGGTAGCAATCACCTTGGCGGCCCCGAGCTGCGCTTCGGTAAGCATCTCGCCGTCCTTGAAAACAGCGAGAACGTGGGGAAATTCGAGCGCCGACCCCACGTCGAAAGGCAGCTTGGCCACGCGGATGACATCGCCGGGAGCCACCCGGTACTGCTTTCCGCCAGTTTGAATGATTGCGTGCATGGAACCTCTTTGAGGGCGGGCACACTGAGAGCGCCGGTCCCGCTAGTCTAATTCCCTATATTACACTATCCGAGGCCGGACGCCAAATTCGGCCGATAGGATAATTGTGATCCGTTTGCGCTCCAGCTTGGGTTTAACGCCGGCCTCATTGGCCCAAGCCTTTCCCTTCCATTTGGCTTTGGATCGCCAGGGCAGGGTGCTGCAGACCGGCGACGTGCTGCGCCGCCTATGCCCCCAGTTGGCTGAGGGTTCGCGGGCCGAGGCAAGCATTCGAATCCGGGATCCGAAGATAGCGCTGGATTATCGCGCTATTTGCGCGCGCGCCTCCGAGGCATTCATTTTAGAGATCGTCTCGAGCGGGCTGCGCCTGCGCGGACAAATGATCGAGGAACCGGAGATCGAGGCCCTCTTCTTCCTCGGTTCACCTTGGCTGACAGAAATCGGGCAGCTTGAGAAATTTGGCCTGGGATATCATGACTTTGCCTTGCACGATCCGCTGCCCGATTACCTTTCCACGATCCAGGCCCAGACGACCGTGTTGAGCGACGGCCGGGCCATGACGCAGATGCTGACCGAACAGGCGGCCAAGCTGCGCGAGGCCAACCGCAAGCTGGAGGCGCACTATGCCGTGACCCAGGCGCTGGTGGAATCGCGGACTCTGCTTGAAGCGGCTCCAAAGATTCTGCAGGCTATCTGCATTACTTTGAAATGGGACCTGGGAGCGTTGTGGTTGTACGACGATCAGGCGTCCGCATTGCGTTGTGAAGCGATCTGGGGCCGGGACGGCGCGCCCTACAGCTCGCTTGCGCGCGCGTCGGAGGAGTGTTTACTCCAGCCGGGTAGGGGGGGCCCCGGCCGGGTGTATGCGGATTGTCAGCCGCTTTGGATTGCGGACGTTGCGGCAGATCCGCGAGCGCAAGCGGCGGCCGAAGCGGGCCTGCACACGGCCTGCGCCTTTCCGATTCTGCACTCCGGCAGACCCTTCGGAGCGATGGAGTTCTTTAGCTCGCGGACCCTTCCGACCGATCGGGAGATGCTCGAAATCTTATCGGATATCTGCGCCAAGATCGGCGTTTACGAGCAGACCAGCCGAGCCGAAGAGGCGCTTCGCCAAAGCGAAGAGCAATACCGGCACCTGTTCGAGGATGTCCCCACGGGCCTCTACCGCGCGGCTCCGGATGGTCGAGTGCTCATGGCAAATCCGGCGCTGGTTCGTATGCTGGGGTACGCCTCATTTGCAGCGGCGGCGGAACACGATTTTGGAGGCGCAAAAAGCTGCGCGGCGGGAACGGCGATGCAGGATAGCTCTGAAATTCGAGGACGCGAATCGCGCTGGACTAAGGCCGACGGCACAGACATTTTAGTGAGGGAGAACGTCAAGAGCGTGCGAGACGATACCGCGGCGATCCGCTACTATGAGGGCGCCGTCGAGGACATCACCGAGCGGAAATGGGTAGAGCAGGAATTGCGGCTGTATACCGAGCAATTGGAGCAAGCGCAATGCCGACTGGAGATTCAGTCGAACGAGCTGAAGAGGACGCGGGATGAGGCTCTGGACGCTTCAAGGCTCAAATCCGAGTTCCTTGCCAACATGAGCCACGAGCTTCGCACACCCATGAACGGGATCATTGGCATGACCGGACTGGTGCTCGATACGGTACTGACGGAGGAGCAGGACGAATATCTGGGCATGGTCAAAATGTCGGCCGAGTCTCTGCTCAGGCTGTTGAACGATATCCTGGACTCATCCAAAATCGAGTCCGGCACTGTCGAGCTGAATCCACGGGATTTTCGTCTGGGAGAGTTGCTCGATGCATCGCTAAAACCCATGGGTCTGCAGGCCGCGAAAAAAGGTCTCGCGCTGTCCTGCGAAGTCCATCCGGAAACGCCGGACGAACTGTTCGCCGACGACGGCCGTTTGCAGCAAGTGCTGGTGAATCTGGTCGGCAATGCCATCAAGTTTACCGAGCGTGGAGAAGTGGCGGTGAAGGTTGTAGTGGATTCAATTCGCGGCGATACGATCGTGCTGCGCTTTTCCGTAAAAGACACCGGTATCGGGATACCGAAGAGCCAGCAGAGCTTGATTTTCGAATCTTTCCGCCAAGCCGATGGGTCGCCTACACGCAGGTATGGAGGATCGGGATTAGGGCTCTCGATTTGCGCCAGCCTGGTCAAGCTGATGGGCGGGAAATGCGGGGTTGAGAGTGAGGAATCGTGCGGCAGCATCTTCACGTTCACGGCCACTTTTGGGCGCTCGCAAAGGCAACTAAGCGGACCGGGCCCGAATCCTGGCGCTGGATTTGACGGCGTTTCGGGCATGAAACCCATTACCCACTGATAATCGCGATGCGCACGTCACTCGCTTAATCGGCCAATCTAAGGCTTTTACCTATCACGGCAGTACCTCCCGCAGGGTAGAATAGACACGTGCGACAGAAGGCATATTTCCTTGCCGGTACTGCGCTGCTGATCTTGTTTGGTGCGATTGTGCTGTCCTGGCAGGATTGGAAAAGTTTTCGCGAGGCCATTGCCGAGTCCAGACATGCCCGTGCCGTTCTCGATCTAAACGAAACGCTCCTTTCCGCTCTTAAGGACGCCGAGACTGGAGAACGAGGCTTTCTCCTGACCGGCGACCCAAAATACCTGGAGCCTTACCACCAGGCTTTGCTGATTATCCCCGAAGCGTTAGCCCAACTCCGCGCGCTGACGCGGGATGATGCCCGGCAAAGGGACCGTCTGACTCGCCTTGAACCTCTGGTTTCGGAAGAATTGGCCGAACTCAAGCGCACCATCGAGATTGCGGAAAACCAGGGGCTCTCCGCGGGCGAGTCATTTATTCACGATCGCGGAAAGCAAGTCATGGACCGGATTCGGGGCCTGTCCAGTGAGATCAAGAGCGAAGAGACCGCAGGGCTGACCACGCGCCGCGATGCCCTGGAACGGCATGGGCAGCGCACCCGGAGCGCGACTCTGCTCGGTGACTTAGCTCTCTTCATTTTGCTGGTAATCGCCGGAGTTGTGATTGGCGGAGCAGGGGCGCGAAGCGAGCAGCTTATCGCAGAACTGCGTACTAGCGAAAAGCGGACGGCCGAGGTCCGGGACCTATTGCAGACCACGCTCTTCAGTATTGGGGATGCGGTAATGGTTGCCGATGCCCAGGGCAAAATCACGTTTATCAACCCGGTGGCCCAAGGGCTAGTCCAATATACCCAGAAGCAGGCGGCTGGCCAGCCGGTTGCGGAAGTCTTCCGCATCGTAAATGAAAGTACCCGCCAGACGGTGGAGAGTCCTGTGACGCGTGTCCTTCGCGAGGGTACCGTAGTCGGATTGGCGAATCACACGGTACTGCTGGCCCGCGACGGACGGGAGATCCCGATTGACGACAGCGGGGCGCCCATCCGCGATCAACAGGGGTCGATAGTCGGCGTGGTGCTGGTATTTCGGGACATCAGCGCGCGGAAAAAGGCCGAGGAAGAGAGCCTGCGCCTGGCTTCGATCGTGGAGTTTTCCGGCGATGCTATTGTGTCACAGCGGCTCGATGGGGTCGTGCTGAGCTGGAATGCAGCGGCCACCCGCATGTTCGGCTATTCGGAAGCCGAAATGGTGGGCACTAAACTTTCGCTTCTGGCGCTGGAAGATAATCTGGACGATCCGGAGCGGGTTTTGGAGCGCATCCGCGCCGGTGAGCCCGCCATTCACTACGAGGCGGTCCGGCATCGCAAGGATCGCTCACTAATTGAAATCGCCGCCGTAGCCTCGCCCATTCGGGACAGCGCTGGAGATTTGATTGGCGTGTCGAGAATTTGCCGGGACATCACGGAGCGCCGCCGCACGGAGAAGGCGCTTGAGCGGCTGCACAAGCAGAACGCGGGCATCCTCGAAAGCATTCGCGACGCCTTCGTGGCCATCGATAATAACTGGGTATTCACGTACGTCAACGCGGAAGCCGAAAGGCTCCTCGGAAAATCGAGGACTGAGCTGATCGGCAAGGTTTATTGGCAGGAGTACCCCACCGCGCTTGGATCGATCGAACGGTTGCGGCGATGCGTCGCCGAACAGGTCGCCATCAGCTACGAGGAGTATTATCCGGAGCTGGGCGGCTGGATTGAAGCGTCGCTCTATCCCGCAGCCGAAGGCGGAGTCTCTGTGTACTTCCGGAATGTAACGGAACGCAAGCAGATGCTGGAGGCCTTGCGGAAGAGTGAGGAGCAACTGCGGCTCTCCGCCGAAGCGGCCCAGATCGGTACCTGGAATCGCGATCTGGCCACCGGTTTTATCCAGTGGTCTCCGCAGCTCGAGACGATTTTCGGATTGGCCCCCGGTTCCTTCCCGAAGAACATGGAGCAGTTCCTGGCGCTGATTCATCCGGACGATCGGAGGCGGGTCTCCGAAGCTGCGTCCAGGGCAATCGAGGCGAACAGAGAGTTCGACGTGGAATTCCGGATAAGCCGGCCGAACGGGGAAATCCGCTGGATGCTGTCGCGGGGCCGGCCATTTTATTCGGGGGACCAGGCGGTCTCCTTCGCCGGCATTACGATGGATATCACCAGCCGGAAGCAGCTCGAAGAGAAGATGCGGCAAGCGCAAAAGCTGGAGAGCCTGGGCATCCTGGCCGGCGGAATCGCTCACGACTTCAACAATCTGCTGGTCGGGATCCTGGGTAATGCCAGCGTGTTGATGGAAGAGACACCGCCCGATTCGCCTCTCCGCATCCTGGTGCAGAATCTAATTCAGGCAAGCGAGCGGGCGGCGCATCTGACCCGCCAAATGCTGGCTTACTCGGGAAAGGGCCGCTTCGTTGTCGAACGGCTGGACCTGGCGCTGCAGGTTCAGCAGATCCTGGCGCTGATCGACGCCTCGGTCCCCAAGAGTGTCAAAGTCTCGCTGAACTTCGCACGCGATTTGCCGCCCATCGAAGGCGATGCGGGCCAGATTCAACAGCTGATCATGAACCTGGTGATCAATGGGGCCGAAGCGATCGGACCAGGCGGGGGAACGGTTACGGTTTCGACAACCTTGCGGGAAATCGGTCCGGACTATGTGAGAGATAACCTCGCGGGAGACAGTATCCCGCCTGGATCCTATCTGGTGCTCGAAGTACACGACGACGGGATCGGCATGGATGGAGCCACGCAGGCCAGGATTTTCGATCCGTTCTTCACTACCAAGTTCACCGGGCGGGGACTCGGTCTGGCGGCGGTGCAGGGGATCGTGCGGGGGCATCATGGCGCGCTGACTGTCTACAGCGTGCCTGGAGAGGGGACGGCATTTAAGGTGTTTCTTCCCGCGGCGCGCGAGCAAGCGCCGGTCATTGCGACCTCGAGCCCTTCCGGGGAATTCCACGGCACAGGCACGATCCTGATTGTCGATGACGAGGAAATGATACAGCGTACTTTAAAAACTGCGCTCGAAAGATACGGGTATACGGTGGTGTCCGCGGGAGGAGGCCGGGAGGCTGTCCACGTCCTCGAACAAATGCAGGACGCGATCGCACTGGTGCTGCTGGATATGACCATGCCCGATATGAGCGGAGAAGATACGTTCCAGGCGTTGCTCGCAATCCGCGTGGACGTCCCTATTATCGCTACCAGCGGCTACAACGAAATGGAAGCAATGCGACGCTTTGGCGACGGACTCAGCGGCTTTATCCAGAAGCCATACACCCCGCGAAAGCTGGCCGAGAAGATCAACAGCGTGCTGCGTGAAAAATCATGCGGTAAGTCGGCTTCTTAGGCAAGTCATCGAGCAACACCGTTTTGCGAAAAGCGCCTATTGGGCGATTGCCATGGTAGAGGTCGCGCTTACCGTAATATTGCCCAGAACGAAACCGATGAGCGGGGTAATTGGGTAGCTGACCTTGACGGCGACGGTATTTCCGGGGGTGTTATTCGGATTCCATGTTGTGGAAACCGAGACCAGGCTCGTGTCGAGGGCCACGGCTTGATTCCGGATCAACGTCCGAATACTGTTACTTGTCGCTGGGCTGCTGGACAACGATCCGCGGCTGGCGGCGTAACGGGCGCCTTCACGCGCGGCGTAGGATACGAAGTTGTAAGTGAAGACACCCATCGAAAACTCCATGATTCCGATGAAGATCGTCATACACAACAGCAAGCAGAGACCGGACTCGACAATCGCGTTGCCGGCGCTCCGCCGCAATCGCCCGCGAGAGATGGGAAAAGAGTTGGTCGGCATGCTCACTGGCACCTCATGATGGCCGCAGCCCCAACAGGAAGCGGATTCGGCACCCCTGGCCAGGAAAGGATGAGGTTATAAGTAATCGTGGCGGCGACCTTGACATAACCTTCAGCCCCGGATGCAGTGCAGGCCACGGCTGCTCCACTGGAATTCTGGCAGTAGGAGGTAGCCGTGGCGGAGAAATTCGGGATATTCTGTGCGTCGGTTGTAGCGGCTAGTTGCATGCCGGCATAATTGCCGAAGTTGGCGGCGCTTTGGATGCCGTACTGGGCGCCCGCCCGGGCAGCGCTGACGGCGGCGTCGCTGTAGTAAAATACTCTGCCAAAATCGATCACTGCCGATAACAGGAGCATCAGCATCGGCATAGCGAGGCCCATTTCGATAAGGGCGTTACCACGCTGCCACGGCTTGCGTATTGTTTTGATAGTTGATTTCATAGGTGTCACCTCACTCCGCCATTACGATCCACTTCTTGAAACCAGGATTGTTGCTCGCGAATGCTGCCGGGAAGTTGTTCAGAGTCATGGTTGTCGTACCAGTGAAAGTTACGGTTTGGGCAACTAACATAAGATACCCGTTCGAATCGCTCGTGCCGGCGAAGGATAAGTTGCTGTTCGGAAAATAGATTGCGCCATCGATCGTAACGCCGGCTCCGCCGTTAATCGCAGCGTCTGACGACTTATTGGCGGCGAGGTTCCGGTTTTCAAATAAAGCGATGCCTGCATAGGTTCCGTCAGTTGGCGCCGTGAGCGTGAGGTTCGCCTGGCTGTTCACGCTGACGACTCCGGCATTGGCGTTGCTGCCGTTGAGGCCACTGCACGGCCATCCGGCAGCGTCGGTGATGTAAAAGGTCACGCCGTTCGCCGTGACCGTTCCGGCAGTGATGCGCAGACCGGAGCCTCCCGCAATGATATAGAGTCCGGGAGAGAAGTTCACGTTGATTCCGCTGCCAATCGTGATGCCACCGCAATACACGCCAGGAGA
>WNFJ01023269.1_pt2 | contig 25217 bp, 22 predicted proteins | sample 5400461 | NCBI WGS metagenome assembly WNFJ01 (sample SAMN13153349, study PRJNA577476) | soil metagenome | isolation source: 115 cm saprolite on Douglas fir-dominated hillslope | place: USA:California | collected 2013-09-17
CTAGAATGGTGACAAGCGGCGGAGTCGAGGGTCCCACCAGATTGCCAACGTCAACATTGCGCAGACCGACTCGCCCGTTGATCGGCGATTTTATGTAGCACCAGTCGAGGTTCACCTGGGCTGCCTCGGTCGCGGCCTGAGACTTCTGCGCGTTCGCCACGGCCGTGTCGTAGTCCTGCTGCGATACGACCTTTCTAGCACGCAGGTCCTCTTGTCGCTTCAGATTCACCTGATCCAACTCGGCTTGCGCTTTCGCCTGGTCGAGAGCGGCTTGATACGGGCGCGGATCGATCGTGAAAAGCAAGTCGCCTTTCTTCACGTCGGAGCCATCCTGAAAATTACGCGTGATGATTACGCCAATGACCTGCGCCTGCACTAGCACACTTTCGTAAGCCGCGCAGGTGCCGATTTCATCGAGGTAAAGCGGCACATCTTTTATAACCACTTTGGCGACGGTCACAGGACGCACTGGCGCCTGTGCCGGTTTCAAGGTGCTGACACCGCGCTGAAAGGTGCGCAGCAGAACCAGAACAGCCAACACGGCAAAAAGCACGTAGGCCCAGCGCGGAACCGAGTGCGCTCTCTTCCGTCGAGCCCTTGTTGCCTCAGGCGGCTTATTCACGATGCGACGCTCTTCCTCTTGGACAATGTTCATTTTCTAATAGTGGACGTTACCGTGGACCGGAATTTCGCCTGTGCGCCATTTCCGTTTTTCTTTTCCGCTTTTTCGTAAATCTGTGTGAGCACGCGCATGCAGGTACGCAGGTCCGCTGCCGAAATATTTTCCATTAATTCCTGGCGAAGTTTTTCAGCTTCAGCGCTGATTTGAGAAATCACATCCTGCGCCCGTTGGCCGAGCAGCACCATCTTGCAACGGCGATCATGTGGTGAACCCCTGCGGATGATCCAGCCTTCCTTCTCCAGCCGGTGCAGCAACGTCACAACGGTAGGCTCTTCCACGCCCAGCCGAGCGGCAATCTCCGCCTGAGTAAGCGCATCTCCTGCCAGGGAGAGGTGCAGCAGCGTGCGCCATTTGGCCTGGCTCAGACCCATTGGCTTGAGCCGTTCGTCCAACTTCAGCCGCCAGGCACGGGCGGTTCCGTGGAGCAGAGGTCCAAATGTTTCGTCATCGAACATGTGACGCAGGTTAAATTGGTTAGCATGCTAACCAATTCCAATCTGCTAGCCTGTCAACGTTCCTTTTTACGGGCCGACCTTGAAGAGAACTAATTCACGATTGCTGTAATCCCGCACCCGAGCAAGTGGCCGCGCCTGGAGCGGCGCCCACTTCGAGTTAGTTGCTGCTTCAGTTTCCTTCCCGGCTGGAAGCAGAAAATACCGCGCATCAGCCGGAAGGTTGTCGATGTGGCTGACATATTTCACCGGTGACTTTAGATAAAAGAATACCGGCTGATAATCTGGATTCACTGCATAAATCGCCTCATTCGCAGGCACCAGCGCGTTGATCTCTGCGGCGGCTTTCTTCACCTGCTGCCTGTTTTTCAAAACGACTGCGGTGAGCGGGTAGCCAATCGCACCGATTACAATGCCCAGCGCGACAAAAGTCGCGACGACCCTGGTCCAATCACGCTCGCTCCTCGTCCAATTTCGGGGCCACTGCAATGCATTGCCGACGTAAGTCATCGCCAGCAACCAGCAAGCGGGAGCTATCACCGGCATGCTGTATCGAGCGAGAGCGCCGGGAACCAGATTGACTGCAACAAACGGCACCGCGATTCCCCACGCCAGCGCGCGTGCAAAACGCTGCTGCGCCTGATCCCGAAATTTTGAAAAACGGGCGAACGGAAATAAGAGAACCCAGGGCAGAAAATACACAAGACTGTGCGGGATGTTCTGAATCCAGCTGAAAAATTTAAAGTCAATGCCTCTTAACCTCCCGGTGAATTGAGCTGACCACTTGTCTACCGCCACATCCGTCGTCGTGCGTTGCAGAAAAGGAATGGCCCACGCCGCCGGGATAGCCAGCATGATTGCGAGCCCGACAAAGTGCGCGGGATGAAAGACAAGCCGCCAATCTTTCGCATGCCAAAGGACGGCGAGCACGATCGCGTAAAAAAACACGAGGTGCGTCGGACCCTTCGCCAGCAGCCCTATCCCAAGGAAAATCGATGCCGGGATCCAGATGAGCCAGGGCGACTTTTTTTGATCCCAAAAGCTGAGCCAAAAAATAATTGCCAGACCACAAAGCGAGACATAAAGGGCTTCGATTTCTATCAAGCGGCCTTTTTCGATCATCCCGATGTTTGTCATCCAGATTAGGGCCGCAACGATCGATCCTCTCGGGCCAAGACTTGGGCGCGCAATGGTGACAAATGCAATGGCCACAGCAAGCACGGCAAGCGCCGACGGCAGACGCGCTGTCCATTCGTTACGCACTCCAAGAATTTTGAAAGATGCGGCTACCAGCCAATTCACCAGAGGAGGCTTGCGATAGTACGGATTACTTCCTATCTCCGGGACGATGTAGTTACCGGTCTCGAGCATCCGGATCGCCGGCAAAATTCGTCGTCCTTCTTCGCCTTTAATCGCAATAGAACCCAGCGCCGGCAAGTAAATCAAAGCCCAAACCAGAAGAACAACAGAGACGGCTTGGAGGCGCGAATTCATTGAATGCTGGATGTTGGACATTGAGCTTTGAACGTCAAATCAAACCGGAGCGCAGCTTGACGAGAAGTCTTCGCCCAGTTATTCTTAGTGCCTAGTCCGCGCGCTGATCGGAGTGGGAACTGGCGTCCCACTCTTTTTAGTCTGCGGGCTGCATGTTTTTATGAATGCGGAATTTATTGCCATGCTCGATTACCTGGAGCGGGAGCGCGGAATCAAACGCGAAATCCTGCTCGAGGCAGTTTCGAACGCCCTGCTTTCCGCCTCAAAGAAGAGCGTCGGCGCGTCGCGGGAGCTGCGCATCGATATTAATCCGAAGAGCGGCGAAATCCGGGCACTGGCCAACCTGGTTGTGGTCGACCAGGTCAGCAACTCGCAGGATGAGATCGAGCTTTCGAAAGCACGCAAAATTAAACCTGACACCAACATCGGGGACACTGTGGAAGTAGAAGTCACCCCGAAAAATTTTGGACGCATCGCGGCGCAGACGGCGAAACAAGCGATGATGCAGCGGATTCGCCAGGCCGAAAAAGAAATGATTTATGAGGAGTTCAAGGACCGCGCGGGCGAGATCGTCAGTGGAACTGTGCGGCGCTTCGACCGGTCCGACGTCATTCTCGATCTTGGAAAATTTGAAGCGATCATGCCGCAGCGGGAGCGCGTTGTCGTGGAAGATTACAACGTCGGCGACCGCCTCCGCGCGTACGTGGTCGCGGTCGAGAATGGTGTCCGCGGACCTGAGATCATCGTCTCGCGCAGTCATCCCAACTTCGTGCGCCGGCTTTTCGAACTGGAAGTGAGCGAAATCGCCGACGGCACCGTGGAGATTCGCGGGATCGCGCGCGAAGCCGGTTATCGCACCAAAATCGCAGTGTGGAGCGCAAACGAAAAGGTGGATCCCGTAGGCGCCTGTGTGGGCATGCGCGGTTCCCGAGTTAAAAACATCGTGCGCGAGCTCAATAACGAAAAGGTCGATATCATTCGTTGGAGCTCGGGTCCTAAAGAATACGTCCTGGAGGCGCTTAAGCCGGCGAAAGTGAAGAACCTGGTTTTCGATACTGAGAAGAAAAGTGTCCAGATTTCTGTCGATGAAGACCAGCTTTCGCTCGCGATCGGAAAAAAGGGACAGAACGCGCGGTTGACTTCGCGCTTGACCGGATGGGAGATCAATATCGGCAAGGACACCTCGGCAACAACGGTGGTGGAACAGAAGGTAGCGCAAGCTGCACAGACACTCGCCGGCGCCCTCCCTCTCAGTGAAGAGCAGGCGCTCACCCTTGTGAAATCTGGTTTTACCAATCTCGAGGGATTGCGCGATGCTGATGTGCAGGATTTAGTGGATATTCTCGCGGTCGATGAAACAAAGGCGCGCGAAATTTACGAGGCAGTGCACCGGAAGGAACTCGTACAGTAACATGGCTCTGGTTTAGGAAGGCTTGAGCCATGAGCAAAATTTTGAAGGAAGAACAATGGCAACGAAGACGAGCAGCAAAACTGCAACTCGCAAGCCAGCCGCAGATGCGGCCGGGCGCAAGACTACCACTGCTCAAAAGTCAGCCGCCGCGTCTAAATCAAAGCTCCCGAAAAAAGAAGTAAAGAGCGATATCCCGCAGGGGAGCGCAGGTGCGACTGCAGCGAGTAAATCGGGTGTAATTCCGCCGCAAGAGTCGGAACCGCGATCTATTCCGGCACCTACTCACGAAGTAGAGAGCGTCTCACTGATTGATCGGAAAAAATCGCGTAAGAAGGCAGAAGACGCGGAACCAAAAGCAAGGCGCGACGTTTTACCTCCGATCTCGAGAATCCGAGCCTCACTAGAGGCTACTGCTGCTCCGCCGAAGTCCGAGCGGCCACCTGTGCAAGCGCCTGCAAGTGAAGCGCCGGGCGCCGTTGCTGCTGGTACGGCTGGGCCGGTCGTCGACAGACCTTCTGGTGAGGCCGAAACCGCGCCGCAAAAGGTCATTCTGATAAAACCCCCGATTATTGTTAAGCAGCTGGCAGGCGAGCTTGGGCTCAAGCCGCATCAAATCATTGCCGAGTTGATGACGTACAACATCTTCGCCAACATCAACCAGACAATCGAACCCGACATCGCGTCAAAGATCGCTGAGAGCCACGGGTTTATTCTGGAAAAAGAGCGGCGTGAAAAAGGCGCTGGCGTTCACAAGGTAGAACAGGTAGTAGTCGCGCCGCCTCCACCGGTTATTGAAAAGAAGGAGGAGCTCAAGCCGCGTGGTCCCATCATCACGTTTATGGGCCATGTCGATCATGGCAAAACAACGCTCATGGATGCGATTCGCAAGACGCGTGTGGCGGCTGGTGAAGCGGGTGGGATCACGCAACACATCGGCGCCTACACCGTCAATCACAATGGTGCGACACTTACCTTTATCGATACGCCCGGTCACGCCGCCTTCACCGCAATGCGCGCGCGCGGCGCGAATGTAACCGATATCGTCGTTCTCGTTGTCGCCGCAGATGATGGCATCATGCCGCAAACACTTGAAGCGATTAATCACGCCAAAGCAGCGCCGCATGTGAAAATCATGGTCGCAATCAACAAAATCGATCTGCCTTCAGCGAACATCGACAGGGTGAAGAAACAACTCCAGGAACACGAACTGACTCCGGAAGATTGGGGAGGCGAAACGATTGTTTGTCCCGTCTCGGCAACGAAGGGCACTGGAATTGATCACCTGCTTGCGATGATGACGCTGCAAGCGGAGGTGCTGGAGCTTAAGGCGTCGCCCACAGCCAGACCGCGCGGCACTGTCATTGAAGCGCAAGTGGAAGCGGGACGCGGCCCCACTGCCACTGTCATCGTGCAGATGGGCACGTTAAAGGTCGGCGACCCGTTCATCTGCGGCGATTACAGCGGCAAGGTAAAATCGCTGCTGGACGATCGCGGCCAACCTATCAAGAAAGCCGGACCTTCCACGCCAGTGAAAGTGCTTGGATTTACCGGGCTGCCAAATGCCGGTGACGAATTCCTTGTCATGGAATCCGAGCGGGCGGCAAAACAACTGAGCGATGAACGACTCGAGGCAAAACGCGCCAGCAAACTGTTCGTTCCCCAAAGGGCGACGCTGGAGACGCTGCTTGAAACGGCGGGAGGCCAAAAAGTCCTTCGTATCGTGTTGAAATGCGACGCGCAAGGCTCCCTCGAAGCGCTAGTTGGAGCGGTGAAACAGATCGAAACCAAAAAGGTCACTCTCGAAACTATTCACTCCGCCGTGGGACCGATTTCGGAATCGGACATTTTGCTGGCAAGCGCTTCGGACGCGGTCGTGATCGGTTTCAACATTAAGGTTGAGTCGATGGCTGTCTCTGCTGCCAAGCGCGAAGGCGTGCAGATTAAGCTTTACAGCATCATTTACGAATTACTCGACCAGATCAAAGACGCGATGGCCGGGTTGCTTGAACCCGAGCTTCGCGAAACAGTGATCGGACACGCAGAGGTGAAACAGGTTTTCGAGTTGAGCAGAGGCATTGTCGCTGGTTGCCTCGTCACCAATGGCCGCATCGCCCGCGCGGCGCGCGCCCGCATTCTGCGAAAGCGTCAGCCTGTTTACGACGGCGGCATTTCAACGCTGCGGCGTTTCCAGGACGACGTCAAAGAAGTGCGCTCCGGCCTGGAATGCGGGATCAAGCTGGGCGACTTCAGCGAATACCAAGTAGGCGACGTGATCGAGTGTTATCAGCTCGAACAGATTGCGCAGAAATTGTAGGCAGTTAAAAAGGTTGAAACGTTAAAGCGTTCAAGCGGAAAGGCGCATTGTCATTCTGAGCGAAGCGAAGAATCTCTGACTCGTTCTTAAGGCAACGCTAAGGTGACACCAGAGATGTTTCGCTTCGCTCAACATGACAACCCTCGGCGTAGCCGCTTCAACGCTTTAACGTTTTAACGAACATGAAACATCGGCAACTACGCGTAAATGAACTGGTGAAACGTGAGCTGAGCGCAACCATTGCGCGCGAAATAAACTTCGAAGGCGTGCTTGTCAGCATCAACGCTGTTGATGTTACGCCCGACCTGAAGAGCGCGCATGTGTTCGTAAGCGTTCTCGGACCGGCAACCGGCACGAGCGTGATTGATAAGCTGGAAGCGCATCGTCCCGCGCTGCAGGCTGAGCTCTCCCGCCATGTTGTTTTGAAATACACGCCGCATCTGGTTTTTCATCTCGACCATTCCATCGAACGTGGTGCACGCGTCCTTGAGATTTTACAGGATATTGATAAACCCACGTTCGAGAAAATTGGCAAGGTCCTGCGCGATCATCAGCATTTCGCGATCTTGGGTCATGTTCGGCCGGACGGTGACGCGCTCGGCAGTCAACTCGCCCTCGCACTGTCGCTTGAGCAACTCGGCAAGGATGTTCGCGTCTGGAACGAAGACGGCATGCTCGAAAAATATTCCTTCCTGCCACGCGCTGAATTGTTGACCAAACCTCCGGCCACGGCCGCCCACGTAGATGTCGCCATCGCGCTCGATACCGCAAATCAAAAACGCCTCGGAACCGCACTGGCTGCAGTTGCTTCGGCAAAAATCTGGATCAACATCGACCACCACCTCAGCAACCCCGGCTATGGCGATCTGGTGCTAGTCGATGTAAGCTCGCCGGCCACGGGAGAAATCATTTTCAACCTCATTAAGGGCCAGGGTCTCCCTTTCAACCATGACATTGCAGAAAATCTTTATGCCGCGATCTCCACTGACACAGGTTCGTTTCAATATCCAAAAACGAGCGCGCGCACGTTCGAAATCGCCGCGGAACTTGTGCGCGTTGGAGGTCTCGACGTTGGAAAAATAAGCCAGCAATTATACGAGAACTATCCGCGACGGCGCCTGGAATTGTTGCGAGAACTTCTTCGAACCACGCGTTTTGGCGAGCACGATCGAGTCGCAAGTTTTAGCCTAAGCTTAAGAACAGCCGCAGATCTGGGTGTCCTTCCCGAAGACAACGAAGGCTTGATCGATCACCTCCGGGCAGTTCGCGGCGTGATCGTCGCCGTCTTTTTTGAAGAACTTGCAGAGGGCAAAGTGCGCGTGAGCATGCGTTCGAAAGACGAAGCCGTCGATGTTTGCGCGATTTGCCAGAAATTCGGCGGCGGTGGGCATACACTGGCTGCCGGCGCGCGCATTCGCGGAAGGCTTGCCGAAGTCGAAGAAAAGGTTCTGGAGGAGATTCATGAAGTCCTTAAGCGCCGATCCTGACGGCGTCCTGCTGGTCGATAAAGCTGAAGGCATGACCTCGCATGATGTAGTTGCGCTGACGCGGCGAAAGCTCGGCATCAAAAAAATTGGTCATTGTGGCACGTTAGATCCGATCGCTACTGGTTTGCTGCTGCTCACGATTGGACGTGGCACAAAAGTTCAGGATTTGCTGATGAGCGAAGACAAGGAATATGCTGGCACATTTGTGCTCGGCGTGACCACAGACACGCAGGATCGACAAGGTAAAGTGATTCAGCAGCGGCCGCTTCCAGCGCTGGATGAAAATCAAGTTCGCGCGGCGTTTGAAAAATTTCGTGGCGATTTTTATCAGCTGCCGCCAATGGTCTCCGCAAAAAAGCACGGTGGCGTGCCGCTTTACAAGCTCGCTCGCAAGGGAAAAGTAGTCGAGCGCGAGCCTCGGTTGGTGCACGTCTATCACTACACAATCGATCGGATCGCATTTCCTGAAATCAACTTTAGCGTCCTATGCAGCAAAGGGTTCTATGTCCGCACGTACGCGCATGACATCGGCGAAGCGCTCGGCTGCGGCGCGCATTTGAAATCGCTGCGCCGGACAACGTCCGGCCGGTTCGAGGTGGCAAATGCGATCACGGTCGATCAAATCAAGAATGCGACACGCGAAGAAATTCTCGATCGGATGCTCAGTCTTCCGGAAGTTTCGAGAATGCGCGGAGCCTGAGCAAAAATGACGAAACTCGAATGACGAATGACGAATTAATGACGAAGCACGAAGCACGAAAACGTGGCTGCCAACATTTTCGTCATTCGTCATTTGGATTTCCTTCGTCATTCGTCATTCGTCATTCGTCATTTACTTGATGGAAACGCTTCGTTCTATTTCAGAGTTATCGAAACTACCCGGCCCCATATTCCTTGCGATCGGGGTATTCGATGGCGTTCATCTCGGCCATCAGGCAGTCATCTCCACCTCCGCCAAACACGCCCGGGCGGTCAACGGAACGCCGGTCGTGGTCACATTCGATCCGCACCCGGAAAAAGTGTTGCGACCGGAAGCCGCACCTCATTTGCTCACCGCTACCTCCCACAAGATCGCTTTGATTCGCGATCTCGGTGTGGACCATCTTCTGATCATTACATTTGATAAACAATTTGCTGCAACCGAGCCCGAAGACTTCGTGCAGCAACTAGTGAAATATTCGAAGCCGCTGCGCGAAATTTGTGTGGGACACGAATGGTCGTTTGGGAAAAACCGCCGCGGCAATCTCGAACTACTCAACCAGTTCGGCGCCCGCGTCGATTTCGGAGTCGTGGGAATTCCGCCGGTGACAGTCAATGGCGAACTGGTAAGCAGCACGGCGATTCGGGGAGCGGTCGAAGCAGGCGCTCTGCCAAAGGCGGCGGGGATGCTTGGCCGCGAATACACAATTCTTGGAACTGTTGTGGGCGGCGATAATCGAGGCAAAAAGATTGGATTTCCAACCGCAAACCTGAGCGCCCACAATGAACAGTTCCCACCAAACGGCGTCTATTTCGCCCAAGCGAAGCTGGATGGAGTAATGTATCCGGGCGTGGTGAACCTCGGTTATCGGCCAACCGTGGACATCGGCAAATCTGAGTGCACTTTGGAGATTCACCTTTTCGATTTCGAGCGCGATATTTACGGAAAAGATCTTGAAGTGCGATTCATCCACTATCTCCGGCCGGAGAAAAAATTCGAAAGTGTCGAGGCGCTCACCCGCCAGATCGATCTCGATGTGAAGCAGGCGCGCGAGCTATCTGGGGCCTAGCCGGGACACTGTCTCAAAACCGCAGCCGGGCTACATCGCGCACCTCTGGGGTTTTGCGAACGGCAACGATGACAGCGAAGGCGCCAACCACAAGGCCGCAACCGAACGCGAACACGAGCAACAGCCAAATCGGGAAGTCCGACAACTGGATCACGCCTTCGCGAATGAAATGGCCACCGAGCAAATAGGCGATTCCGCTTCCGAGTAATGTCAGGCCGAGGAAAATCATTGCGCGCAGCCATCGCGGTTCATGTCGGGCTGCAGGCAATTTGACCATGACGCGCGCGGTGAAGCCTTCGTCGTCAATATACGGCGTCGCTTCGCGAAGTTGTCGGTCCAGCGTTTCGTCGTCGATCATTGCGTTCATTATATCAGTTTGGTCCCCACGCGGCCAGTGTGCGCTTCAGTTTTTCGCGTCCCCTAAGCACGTTCGTCTTTACCGTACCGAGCGGAATCTCTAGGACGCGACAATCCATTTTGGCAGCAAAGGACAACCGCAGTGCGCTCGTGCAAGGGAAGTAGATTCAGGGCATGCATAAGATCATGTCTCAAACCAGGATCGATAGTCTGCGGATCATGCTCGGCCTGCAATTGCTCCTCATCCACGCCGACAAGCTCTTTGCGTTTCCGCGCATCTTCACGAAAACAATTGTAAGCGATGCGATACACCCAGGTGGAAAACCGCGCTTCACCGCGAAAGCTCCGAATGTTCTTGTACACACGGAGAAAAGTTTCCTGCGCGAGATCATCCGCCAGGGCGATATCTGTGCGGGTGAGTTGTCGAAGGAGGCCGCGCACACTGGATTGATGCCGGCGCACGAGCTCGCCGAACGCATGCTGATCGTCATCGACAAGAACTCGTGCGATAAGGTCCGCATCAGTTAGCTCCACAGCCTCGATATTACGGTGCCGGCGGAGGAGGAGGAACGTTGTTTTTACCTTCCAATTTCCATACCAGGAGATAGCCGAGGCCGATCAGAAACGGAATCAGTCCCAATGACCATGCGCCGCCTTCCCAATCGTTCACGGCGCCAAAGAAGATCATCGTACCGAGTCCAACCATGGCCCAAATAACTCCACGACGAACGTCCGACCGCCGGCGCACCCCTCGCGTGGCAGGCGCAAGCAGTTCTGCTGGAATCGGCTGACCTTTCTCCACCATCATCCGTATGGTGCGCTGCCGCATGCGGCTTACCATTAAGGTGAACATCCCTATCATGATTACGATCAGCACAGGCGCGCCGAATATTGACAGAAATACGATCGCCACGATTGGAATCGCGATGAAGTCGCGCATTTTTCGGACATCGGCATCTTCATCCTTATCGCCTCCATCAATGGTGATTCCGTGGTGGCTGCGAAGCTTTTTCTCCAGCTTTTGGTGAATTCTGTCGGCGAGATCCGATGGAGAAACACTAGCGGTCGTCGTTGGTGTTACTGTTGCGGCTGGCGGGCTCGCGATCGGCGACGCCGTGGGGGCCTGCGCAAACAAGCCCGCAGCGAGCGCAATGAAGCAAATGCACAGGAGAATCAATTTTTTCATATTGGTGCTTTAGTCATAGGATGCAGTAAGCGCGCCATTTGGATTCAACGATTTCAAGCCTGCCGGAGCAATTAAAAGGTTGCGCGGCGCAGCTGGCTGGACATTATTATTCGCCTCTTAAACGCGGGTGTAGCTCAGTTGGTAGAGCACCACCTTGCCAAGGTGGACGTCGCGAGTTCGAGCCTCGTCACCCGCTCCAGCCTCCACACAGAGCGCAGCGCAAAGCGGAGGCTGGAGCGAGTGCGCCGTAGCTTTAGCGGGGGCGGACCGCCCAAAAGGCCCACTACGGCTGCCGGGCGACCCTTGAAATGAAGTTGCCCTCGGTAGATGTGAAGTCATAAAGTTTCGCCATGAAGATGAAATTGCTCCTGCCGGGCGCATTCGTTGGGGGTCTCCTCTTTCATGCCGCTTCTGTGCAAGCCGCAAACGAACCAAAAGATAAAACGCCATGGAAGATTACCGGTCAGCTCGAAGAAGCCTGTTCATGCGATGCTGCGTGTCCTTGTTGGTTTAATTCCAAACCAACCAAGATGACGTGCGGCGGAGGCCAGGTGCTCTTCATCGAGAAAGGTAACTATGGCGACGTGAAACTCGACGGCCTTGCCCTCGCAACCATGGGCCAAAGTCCGGAAGGCAAAACGATGATGGAATCGTATGGCAATTGGAACTTTGCCTATTACTACATCGACGAGAAGGCCAACCCGCAGCAGCGCAAAGCGCTTCAGGCGATCGCTGGAGCAGTGTTGACACCTGGAGTCTCCAAGAAAACGGAAACACGCTACGCCGCAATCACTCGCAAAATCGAGGGCAAAGAACATCAAATCACGATTGGGCAATACGGCACGTTCCATGGACATCTCGTCGAAGGTGGAATGGGCGGTGCGCCGAAAATTGTCAACCCGCCGGGCGCCGATCCGCTGCATCACCAATACGAACAAGGACGGACGACGAAGATGACTTACAACGATGCGGCCCAGAATTGGTCGTGGAGCAACTCCAATTACATGCTCGGCACCTTTAGCATCGACAATGTTCAATACGAAAAATTCGCGGCTGGTCTCGCGCAAAAGATGGCCGGGACGGAGGCCGAAAAAGCGCCCGAGAAAAAATAGAAATCGGAAAGGCTGAGCGCACGGGCGAAGCGCGGGTTTTGAAAAAATTTGACGGCGCGCGCCGCTGCCAGCTACGTTGCTGGCAGCCTTGGCGGCTTCGGTTTCTCTGCATTCCACGCGGTTTAATCATCAGCCGCGGCAACAACCATGCAGAACGAAGAACTTGCTTACGTCATCGTCACGTCATACTCGATGCGCAAATCGCGCACCGGCGGCATCGTGGGCCGGTTGATTTCCCGCACGGGACTCGATCTCGTTGGCGGGCGCATGTTTGCGCCGAGCGCAGAATTGGCGAAGCGCTACGCGGACACAATTGTGACGGAAACCGATCCGCGTCATCGCGCGACGCAGGAGTTAATTCGTGAGTACGTTCTGGAAAATTTCACCGGCGAAAGGAACGATCAGCAGGCGCGTGTGTTATTCCTCATCTTTCGTGGACCGGAGGCGGTGGAAAGGATTCAACGCACGGTGGGCCACATCGTGCACGAACGGACCAGCGGCGAAACCATTCGCGATACCTACGGCGACTACATCACGGATGATTCAGGCAACGTCACATACTTTGAGCCCGGCGTGCTGACGTCTTTCGATCCAAAAGCAGTCGAGTGGGATTTGAAGCTCTGGGCGGATTTTTCTGACTCCGACGGCGGCATCCTGGATCGCAGCGTCCGTTTTCCAGCCGGCGCAAAAGTCGAAAAAACACTCGTCCTGATCAAGCCCGACAATTTTAAATTCCCAAATCTGCGGCCCGGCGGTGTGATCGAAGTGTTTTCTCGGTCGGCCTTGACCATCATCGGCTTCAAGGTGCACTGCATGAGCGTCGCCCAGGCGAAAGAGTTCTACGGTCCTGTGTTGCTAGTTCTTGAGGAAAAACTCGGCCCAAAAAGCGGCCGTGAAAACTGGGAAAGCATTATCGAATTCATGGCTGGCCGAAAGCCCAGTGAATGTCCGCCGGAAGAGCGCGATGCTCCTGGAACGGAAAAATCGATCGCGATCGTGTATCAAGGCGTAGATGCGGTGCGCAAGATTCGCGACGTGCTTGGCCCGACTGATCCGGCCAAAGCCCCACCCGGATCAATTCGCCGAGAATTCGGCCAGACGATCATGGTCAACGCCGCGCATGCGTCGGATTCGATCGAGAACGCGAAGCGCGAAATGGCGATCATCCAGATTGAGGAGAATAATTTCAAACCTCTGATTGAAAACTTCTATCGGCACCAATAGTTTGCGCTCCCATTTTGAATAAGCTTACCACCATGGAAATTTCCGAACGCGCCGCTCAACTGACTCCTTCGCTCACTCTCTCGATCGATAGCAAAGCCAAAGCTATGAAGGCTGAAGGCATTGATGTGTGCGGCTTCGGCGCAGGCGAACCGGATTTCGATACACCCGAGCACATCAAAAAAGCCGCTATTGACGCATTGGAGTCCGGCTTTACCAAATACACCCCCAGCGCCGGCATCCCGGAGCTGCGCTTGGCCATCGCGGAAAAATTGGCCACTGATAACGGCTTAAGTTATCGGCCCGGCCAAGTCATCGTAAGCAACGGGGCGAAGCATTCATGCTACAACGCGATTCTCGCAACATGCCAGCCGGGCGACGAAGTCATCATCCCATCGCCATACTGGGTCAGTTACCCGGACATGGTTAGGTTGGTCGGCGCCGAACCGGTGATTGTGCCCACCAGCGAACGCAACTCCTGGAAAATGCGGGCCGAAGACTTTGAAAATGCAATGACCCCGCGCACGAAGATGTTGATCATGAACAGCCCGGGCAATCCGACCGGCTCCGTTTATACACGTGAAGAATTGCAGGCAATAGTTGAGGTCGCCGCCGAGGAAGACATCTACATTTTGTCCGACGAGATTTACGAGAAACTCGTTTACGACGACGCCAAACATGTGAGCATCGCGTCGCTGTCGAAAGAAGCGTACGATCTCACCATTACCATTAACGGATTCAGCAAATCCTACGCCATGACAGGTTGGCGGCTCGGTTATCTGGCGGCCGCGGAAGCGGTGGCGAAAGCGGTTGATTCGATCCAGAGCCATACCACCTCTAATCCCTCGTCGTTTTCGCAGTACGGCGCGCTTGCAGCGCTCAAAGGCGATCAACAACCGCTCGCGGATATGCGCGAGGAATTTGACATGCGTCGCAATTACATGTTCGACCGCATCTCAAAGATTTCGAACGTCACTGCGGTCAAACCTCAGGGCGCATTTTATGTGCTCGTGAACATCAGCCAACTGGGACTCACTTCTCAAAATTTCGCCGACCGTTTACTGAGCAAAGCAAATGTCGCGGTTGTTCCTGGAGCGGCCTTCGGAGACGATCGCACGATCCGGCTTAGCTACGCCACAAGCCTCGACGTAATTAAAAAAGGTCTGGATCGCTTCCAGGACTTTTGCCGCACACTGTGATTTGTCATCCCGAGTCGCGAAGACGACGAGGGACCTCACAGTCGTAGCGTGCCAGAATCTACTCTGCAAAAACGCGGGTGCGCATAATGATTGCAGCGCACGTTTGTTTTGCGTAATCGACATTCCTTTCGAGAGGTTCCTCGCTTCGCTCAGAATGACGCGCTAAATATTTTTGATGCCAGGTTATCTAGCGCTCATTCTCCACGCGCATCTCCCGTTCGTTCGACATCCGGAGCATGAGCACTTCCTCGAAGAAGACTGGTTCTTCGAGGCAGTTACCGAGACTTACATTCCTTTGCTGCGGATGATGCGGCGGCTACTGGACGACTCTGTTCCGTTCAAACTCACGATGTCCCTCACGCCAACGCTGTGCGCGATGCTTCAGGATAAGCTTCTGCACGAGCGCTACGTGCAGCATCTGGATAATTTGATCGATCTCACCGCGCGCGAACAAAAGCGCAACCGCGACCACCCGCAGCTTCGGGCGCTCTCGGATTTTTACTTCGAGCAGTTCTCGAAGAACCGCAGTCTCTTTGTCGATGAATGGAAAGGTGATCTGCTCTCTGTGTTTCGCGAACTACGTGACACGGGCGCGCTCGAAATCATCGCCAGCGCCGCAACGCACGGCTTGCTTCCCATTCTTCAACAGCAAGTGCCTCAAGCGGCGCGTGCGCAGATTTTGATCGGCCGGGATGTGTATGTCGATCTTTTCGGCGCAGAGCCAACCGGTTTTTGGTTGCCCGAATGCGCATACATATCGCGTTTGGACCCAATTTTACAGGAAGCAAATATTCGCTGGTTTGTTCTCGACGCGCACGGCTTGTTGTTTGGAAAACCGCGGCCGCGCCAGTCGATTTATGCGCCCTGCTATACTCCAGCAGGGCCTGCTGCTTTTGCGCGCGACAGTGACTCAAGCCGACAAGTCTGGAGCGCGCATGAAGGCTATCCCGGAGATCCAGCCTACCGGGACTTCTACCGTGATGTTGGTTTCGATCTTCCCATGGAACATTTAGGGCCGATTGCGCGTGGAAGCAGAAAATTCTCCGGTGTGAAGTACCACCGGATCACCGGTCGCGGGAATCAGAAACAGTTGTATGATCGCACGGCGGCGGAAAATGCAGCGGCGAAACACGCGCGTCACTTTCTCGAACAGCGCCGGCAGCAACTTCGGGAAATCAGCGATTTGGATGTCGACCCGATTGTCGTGGCTCCATTTGATGCAGAATTGTTCGGGCACTGGTGGTTCGAAGGACCGCTTTTTCTTGAGCAATTTATCCGCCAGGCGGCAAACGAAAAAGATTTTTGCCTGACGACGCCGAGTGAATACCTCGCGGGTCACACCACACAGCAAATCATTGAGCCTGCAGCTTCAACGTGGGGCGAGAACGGCCATCTCGGCGTCTGGCTCGATCCGAGTAATGCCTGGATTTACCCGCGCCTGCACACCGCAACTCAGAGGATGAGTGAAGCTGCGCGCGCGCATGCAGAAAACTGCAGCCTATTAGCGGATCGCGTGCTCAAACAACTCACGCGCGAACTTTTGCTCGCGCAATCCAGCGACTGGGCATTTTTAATGAAAACCGCGACTGCGCGTGAGTACGCCACCAAACGAACTACCGATCATCTTGCTCGCTTCAGCCGTTTACGCCATCAGTTTGTTACCGATGAGGTCGATGACGAATTTCTTTGCGACTGCGAATCGCGCGACAACCTTTTTCCGAACGTGAACTGGCGCTACTATATCTAGGCCACTTGTCATTCCGAGCGAAGTCGCTTGCCCCGCCGTAGCTTTATGCGAAGGCTGGGAGGAATCTCTCGATATTTTTTTGGCAAGTTCGAGATGTCTCGACTTCGCTCGACATGACAAGAATCAATTTCGCATTTCTGATAACCATTTTGGCCTGTGTCGCTGCCGCGCAGGAATCGCCAACGCCGACTTCTTCGGCGATACCGGCGGAATCTCCTTCGCCTCTGATCTCGCCCGAAGAATCTGCCACGCCTCCGCCCGCTCCGGAGCAAATGCCTTCAACTTCACCTGCCAGGACTGCCCGCATCAGCTTCGTGCCGCCGCCACTGGAAGGAACGATCAGCCTCGGCGTTTACGATAAAAACGGTAAACTGCTGCGCGTTCTGCATCAGGAGGCGAAACTAAACGAATTCGCAATCGGCGCAGACGCGCTGGTAACTCAATGGGATGGAAAAAATGAGGATGGTGAGGATTTACCCGCTGGAAAATATCGAGCTCGCGGTTATCTCGTTGGTGCTCTTAAAGTGGAAGATCTCGGGCAGGTCGCAGATTCTCCGCCTCAAAACAGCCCTAGTGGCAGCGTGAAAGTGAAACTTATGCCAAATCCGCTGGCCAACGATAAAAGATCGACAATCGATGTAGTCACCGGATTTGACAGTGACGGAAGCTACTTGAAAACAACCGACGGGCTGCCGTTGTTCACGGTGAGTGAGTCACCAAATTTGACTCGCCTGCAGGTTGTCAAGACTGGCGACAAATCGGTCGATATTTGGCAGGATGACGGCTCAGGTTTTCATCGATTCCGCATCTCAAATGTTAACAAAATGATGTCCTTTGATTGCGGCGAATTCGAATTGAAATGAACTGAAGCGGCGGTCCAGGACCGCCGAGACGAAGAACCTGTGCTCGCTGCGGCGAGCACCGCTACAACATCTGGCCACAACTCGGAATATCTGTTACTTAACCCACAATGCCCTCCGCACCCGAGCTTCAAAATACGGTAGCCAAAGCCGCCAGCTTTAGCGGCACCGCTCTGCACACGGGCGAAAAAGTCACCCTCAAACTTCAGCCCGCGCCAGTCGATCACGGAATCAAATTTAAACGCAAGGATTTGCAGGATGAGCCAACCATCGACGCGAAAATCGAAAATCTGAAGACCGTCGAGCGCGCCACGACCATCGGCGAAGGCTCGGTGCGAGTGCACACAGTCGAGCACGTTTTGGCGGCGCTGTGGGCGATGGGCGTGGACAACGCTGTTGTCGAGATGGACGCAAACGAACCGCCAATCGGCGATGGCAGCGCCCAAGCTTACGTCGATCTGATCAGGAAAGCCGGTGTCACGGCCCAGGAGGAGCCCCGAAAATTTTTCGACGTGCGCGAAACGGTGCACGTCGAATCGAAAACGGGCGCGTTGCTTGTTCTGTTGCCGGATGAGAAGTTTCGCATCTCGTGCACACAAGCCGGACCAAACAATCGGTTCGCGCAGTTTTTGTCGATGGAAGTCACACCCGCAGTTTTCGAACGCGAGATCGCCCCGGCGCGAACCTTTGTTTTCTATGAGGATGTTCAGCCGCTCATGGAGAAAAATTTGATCAAGGGCGGCAGCCTCGAAAATGCGATTGTCGTGCGCGGCGAGGCGGTTCTCAGCAAGGAGCCATTGCGTTTTGCCGACGAATTCGTCCGGCACAAAATTCTCGACATCATCGGCGATCTCGCGCTGGTCGGGCGCCGTATCCGAGGTCATGTGGTGACGGTAAAGCCCGGCCATGCTGCGAATGCGGATCTGGCCCGGACAATCGCACGCGAGCAGACCCAGAGAAGCGCGATGAGCGCACCGCGCGCGATCCCAATAGGCGATTCCGGTCTGGACACTGGCGAAGTGATGAAGATCCTTCCGCACCGCTACCCTTTTTTGATGGTTGACCGGGTCATCGGCTTCGAGGGCGAAAATAAAATTACGGCCATAAAATCCATCACGATTAACGAACCGTTTTTTCAGGGGCATTTCCCCGGTCATCCAGTCATGCCTGGAGTAATGCAAGTAGAAGCGATGGCGCAAGTGGCCAGTATTCTTTTGTTCAAATTGACGAAGACTTCGAGTCGCGTTGGCTATTTCATGAGTGCGGACCAGGTGAAATTTCGGAAACCGGTTTTTCCGGGCGACACGATTTTCATTCATGCCGAGCTGACGAGAGCGCGTGGCAATCGCATGGCGAAAACGAAGTGCTACTGCGTAGTAAACGACGACGTCGTTTCCGAAGGCGAACTGATGTTCACGTTTCTCGATAAATGAGCGAACCCTCACCCTCCCCTCTCCCTTACAAATGGCGAGGCGTCAGCGATCACACGCAACGCGCGAACGCGCCGGACAACACCGCAAAGCTCCTTCCGCCTCTCCCCTTGTGTAAAGGGGAGAGGATTGAGGTGAGGGGTTGGAGAAGATGAGCGACGCGGAAATTCACCCGAGTGCGATTGTTTATCCGGGAGCCGAAATTGGCGCGGGAACACTCGTCGGACCCTATTGTGTGATCGGACCCGATGTCGTGCTCGGCCCAAATTGCTGGCTTCAACATCATGTCACGCTCTGCGGACCGATGAAGGCCGGTGCGAAAAACAGATTTTACGCCTATTGCTCGATCGGCCAGCAAACACAGGATTTAAAATATCGCGGCGAACCGACTTATCTGGAAATTGGCGATGAAAACACGTTCCGCGAATTCGTAACGGCACACCGGAGCACAACAAGCGAAGGCAAAACGCGAGTCGGCAATTGCGGAAATTTCCTGGCTTATAGCCATATCGGCCACGATTGCACCGTGGGCGATCACGTCATTTTCTCCAACAACGGCACATTGGGCGGTCATGTGCATGTGGGAGACCATGCGATGGTGGGCGGGCTCACCGCCGTGCATCAATTTTGCCGGATCGGTCGGTTCGCGATCACCGGTGGCTGCTCGAAAATTGTGCAGGACGTTCCACCGTTCATGATTGCCGATGGCAATCCTGCGGAAATTCGTGGGATCAATCTGGTCGGGTTAGAACGCAAGAATTTTCCGCCCGAAAGCGTGAAACTGATCAAGGAAGCCTTTCGCCTGATTTTTCGCTCCAAATACAATAGGCGCCAGGCAATCGAAGCGATGCAAAAGGAATTGCCTCAGACACAAGAAATCACCGAAATCATCACGTTCATCGAGCAAAGCGAGCGCGGAATTATTCGGTGAAATTGAACCGCGGATTACGTGGATGAGAGGAATAGGAAGACAGGCATCCTGCCTGTGACGGCACGCGGGCTTCCCCGCCTTTCGCATGTTAAATTGTGAGCTGCAGTCCGTCATAGGCGATACGCACACCCTTCGGCAGCTGGGATTCCGCCGATTGTGGAAGGTCATGGCAGAGGTGCGTGAAATAAGTGGCGTCGGGCTTTACGAGCGCGGCGACTTCCAGCGCCTGGCCCACGCTCAAATGCGTTGGATGCGGTCTGTCCCGGAGCGCGTCGATGATTAAGACTTTCACGCCCGCGATAAGATCGACAATCGTGTCCGGCACGGCGCTGCAATCGCTTAGGTAGGCGACAAGTTTTTCGTAGGTGTCTGGAACACAGGCCTCCTGGCCTGTGCGGCCACCGGACATTTTGTCCGGTATCTTGGACTCACCGGAGTGAAACTCCGTTGGCCGCACAGACTGCGAATCTGTGTTCCGGAGGCAGGCGCACGCACGCGAGAAAAGATAGCCGTTCACGATCGAGTCGCCATGCGGCACCGGCAGCGGAGTGATCAACGTCTCGCCAAGTTTGAACGGCCCATCAATGATGTGCGGTTCGGGCTTGAGATAATATGGAGCCGCGTTGCTTGGGTTGAACGCGAACTGAAACACACGTTCCAAGTCACGCATCGTTTCGGCCGATGCATAGACCGGCATCGAGCCGCGCGCGTGCGAAAAGCGCCGGAGATCGTCGAAACCCATGATGTGGTCGGTGTGCGAGTGCGTGAAAATCACCGCATCCACGTTGCGGATATTTTCGCGCAGCGCCTGTGTTCTGAAATCCGTTCCAGTATCCACCACCCACGAACACTCCGGCGTTTCGATGTAGATCGAAGAACGCAGCCGTTGATCCCGCGGGTCGGGCGAGCGACAGACGTCGCAATCGCAACCAATCATCGGCACACCCTGCGATGTGCCCGTCCCAAGGAACGTAACCGTAAGTTGAGAGTTGAAAGTTGATTGTTGAGAGTTTGAAATCTTCAGGAGTCGAACTGTTAACTCTCAACTAATAACTCTCAACCTTCCCAATGCCCGCCGTTCTCACCCTGTTGCGAATCAAGAATCTCGCGCTCGTGGAAGAGCTCGAGTGGCAGATGGGTCCCGGATTTATCGCCGTTACTGGAGAAACCGGCGCGGGGAAATCGATCATTATCGGAGCATTGCAACTTTTGCTAGGTGAGCGCGCAGACAAATCGCTCATTCGCACCGGGGCTGACCTTTGCACTGTGGAAGCAGTTTTCAGCGGCCAGGATCTGCAAAAGATAAATCCACAACTGGTCGAAGCTGGGATCGACCCGTGCGAGAGCGATCTCATCATCAAGCGAAGCTTTTCGGCTGCTGCAGGAACGCGCCAGTTCATCAACGGTTCGCCTACGACGTTGTCGATCCTGAAAAACCTCGGGGATGAACTTGTCGATCTTCACGGGCCGCACGATCACCAATCATTGCTCTCGCCGGAGACGCAATTGAGCTTGCTTGATTCGTTCGCGCGCGCCGAAGGGCAACTCGATGGATATCGAAAGCATTACCGGCAGTTACAGACGCTGCTTGCCGAACATGCTGCACTGAATACGGCAGAAACAGCGCGCGAACAGGAGCTCGATCTTCTTCGTCATCAGATTGCCGAAATCAAGTCAGCGAACCTGGTCGCGGGCGAGGAAGAAGAAATTGAAAGGCGCTATGAACTGGCGAGCAACAGCAAGCGGCTGATTGAGCTGGCCAGCACAATCGCCAATAAACTTTCCGAAGCGGATGGTTCCGTTCTCTCGCAGCTCGCGGAAACACAACGGCTGCTTCGTGAGTTGGAAAAGATCGACAGTTCAGTTGCGCAGTTTTCATCGGTTCACGCCGCGAGTGTTCTTGAGCTTTCCGAAATCGCGCGTGCGCTTTCCGCGTATGCCGAAAAACTCGATCTCGACCCGCAGCAACTCGCCGTGCTCGAGCAACGCGTCTCGCTCTTTGAAACGTTGAAACGCAAATATGGCGGCTCAATCGCCGAAGTAATCGCGTTCCGCGAGCGCGCGGCGGAACGGATGCGGAAAATTCAAGGACGCGACATGGAGTTGGAACGTCTGGCCAAAGAAATCGAAAACGTTCGCGCGCAAATGAATCGCGCCGGTGAAGCGCTGCGCAAACTGCGAGTTAAAGCTGCACCGAAACTTTCCGAAAACATCCGGCGCAACTTACGCGATCTCGGCTTCCGCCAATCGGAATTCGAAGCAAAGCTCAGCGCGCTCGAGGAACCGCGCCCGAATGGATTCGATTCGGCGGAATTGCTTTTCTCGCCGAATCCAGGCGAACCACTGAAACCGCTACGCGCCATTGCATCCAGTGGCGAAATCTCACGTTTAATGCTGGCGATTAAATCGGCGCTGGCGGCGCACGACGCAATTCCGCTGCTCGTATTCGACGAGATCGACACGAACGTCGGTGGCGAGATCGCGCACGCAGTTGGCGCAAAGATGCAGACGTTAGGACGCGATCACCAGGTGATTTGCATCACTCATCTGCCGCAAGTCGCTGCGACTGCCTCTTCACATTTCGTCGTGACGAAGGATGTCGCGGGCGGCCGCACGTTCTCCAATTTGCATGAAGTGACCGGAAAAGCGCGCCAGGAAGAAATCGCACGGATGCTCGGCGGCAAAAGCGAATCGGCACTCAAGCTCGCAGCGAGCTTATTGAAACAGAAGTGATGGTGTCTGCAGCTATAGAGGCAGCCGTGTCGGCTGCAAACCACTAGCTTTCGCGGGCCACACGCCTGCCGCTACAGTCGATCGATAACCGCGATTACTTCCCCACTGGCCCGAGTGGCAGGACGACTTTGCCGAAGACTTCGTTGAGCACCTGCGCCAGGCCGGTGTAGATCGCCGAAAACCCGCAGAAGATTCCTTCGTAGCCAGTAAAATGCTTGAAGTCGGGACCCGCGCCTATGTAATCGCCGATTGCAAGGAGGAAAAAAAGAATTGTAAGCGAGCCAAAAACGACCTGCCCGGCGACGTGCATTCGCAACGTGCCAACAAACATGACAGCCGTGAACAAACCCCACATCGCGAGATAAGCAGCCATGGCAGTGTCATTGGAGGGCGTGGCCCAGCCTAACTTTGCCAGGATAATCAGCGTGACCAGGGACAGCCAGAACAACCCGTATGAAAGAAACGCAGTCGTCGCAAACGTGTTGCCTTTCCGCCATTCCATGATACCGGCAACAATTTGCGCGGCGCCACCATAGCAAATTCCCATCGCCAGGATCATGCTGTTCAGTTCGTAACACCCAGCGTTGTGGAGATTCAGCAATACAGTTGTCATGCCAAAACCAAGCAACCCAAGCGGCGCCGGATTCCCTGTTGTATCTTTGATTTGAATAACGGATTCATTCATGACGAAGCCAGTGTGCCGAAAGAAAGATCGAGGAGGCAACAACAATATCGAAGGCGAACGATTTAGCTTGTCGACTCGGCAGGACTGAAATTATCGTGCGAATTCTCCCGTATGATTCGCCGTGATTATCTCATTATCGGTGCCGGCATTGCCGGCGCGAGCGCATGCGAAGGAATTCGCAAACACGACAAACGCGGCTCCGTGACACTGGTCGGCGCTGAAGTTTTTCCGCCTTACAAACGATGGATACTTTCGAAGAGCTTTTTGCGTGAAAAGGATCCTAATCTTAAAAAACTGCAGGAGCCCGACGAGCGCTGGTTCGACGCGCATAAGATCGAGACCCGCTTCGCTACAGTGGTAACACAGTTCAACATTGAGCGGCGTCTCGCCGTGCTTGCCAACGGCGAAACTATTGAATTCAATAAAGCATGCCTGGCGATGGGTAGCCGGCCGGTGCGACCGCCCGTTGCCGGAGTCAATCTCGGCAACGTCATTTACCTGCGAACGATCCGTGACACGCTCGCTTTAAAGGAGATGGCGGGTGTGGAACGAGGCATCATGGTCGTGGGCGGCGGACTGCTTGCATGCGAGGCAGCAGCGAGTTTGCGAATGATGAAACTAAAGATCGGTCTAATGCATCGTGATGCTTATTTGTTGAACCGCTATCTGGATTCGCAAACCGGCGCGTGGCTCACCGATTACTTTACAAAACACGGCGTGATTCTGTCGCTGGGCGAAAGTCTCAATGGCTTTGAGGGCAAGACCGTCCTGCGTAACATTCAGACAAAGAGCGGCAACCGGTTCCCGATCGGCCTCGCTGTAGTCGCCTGCGGCGCAGAACCGAATCTCGATCTTGTCCGCAACACGCCATTAGCGGGCCCGCACGGTTCACCGGTCACTGAATACCTCGAGACAGAAGAAAAAGGAATTTACGCCGTCGGCGACCTGGCATTTTATCCAGATCGAGTCATGGGCGGTGTGCGGCGTCAGACACATTGGGAAAACGCCCGTAATCAGGGCTTGGTTGCAGGCGCGAACATGACAGGCAAGAAGCGCATCCGGTACGAGCAAGTCCCCTACTTCTGGACAGAGATGTTCGATTTACGGATGGATTTCGTCGGGGATTTCAGTGTGCTGCCGACTCGTATCGACCTTCGCGGCACATACGCGAAGAAAAAGTTTATCGCCCACTATTATCAAGGCGACAAGCTCAGGGCCATTCTGCTTTGCCAGCAAACGCAACGTGAGGTGGATTCAGCCAAGACGCAGTTGCGCGCGCTGAGCAAGTGAAAGCGATGCCGAGCGGCATCGCGCTCCACAGACCTCAATAAATATCGGCCGGAATTTGAAAAGCCGAATTGCTCACCCGCACCAGCTTCCAATCCCATGGCTTTCCTGAGAGACGATGCCACTCCAGCTCGAAAGGCGTCGGCAGTTTGTTGAGGTGTTCATCAAGCACTTCCATAACGCCATCGTCGCTGCTATAAAGCGTGATTTTGCCGATCCAGATCGCGCGCCGTGGTTCGACCTGCACGGTAGGGTCTAGTGCAATGATCCTTGACCCGCGCACCCATCGAAAACCTTCCCGCATACGTTCAAGAACTCGCGCTCGATCGTCGCCCCACTGGTCCTGATAATCGTCCGCGATAAAGCCGGACATGGTATCCCAGTTTCTGTGTTCGATCGCGCGAAAGAAATTTTCAGTGTGCAACCGAACCTGATGCTCAGATCGCCAAAGCCAGATGAGATACAGTGCTATGCAAACCGCGAGGGCCAACCCGCCATAGAATCCTCCACGAAACGTAATCGTCACGGGCGCGACTTTATTCTCTCCCACAGATTCCACCATTTCAAAAGGCGACCGTCTGTCCGTCCACGCCCCGAAAAAGAATCGAGGAAGCGGAACCCTGGCAAGATTTTAATCTTGACTAGCCTCCACGATTTCCTTAAGGAAATTGCCTTAAGGAACTTTTCGGATTACGTCACGCGACGTTTCAACGCATCTTCGGCCGGACTGAGGAAGCCCGAGGGCGCTGAAACTTTCGCTGGAACTGCCGCTTGACGCGATCTCCAAGTCCAACTGGAACCCTGAGCCAGTCGATGCGAGTCGCTTATTCGAAGAAGTCTCGCAGCTTTGGCGGTTCTCG
>WNFJ01450623.1_pt1 | contig 25210 bp, 19 predicted proteins | sample 5400461 | NCBI WGS metagenome assembly WNFJ01 (sample SAMN13153349, study PRJNA577476) | soil metagenome | isolation source: 115 cm saprolite on Douglas fir-dominated hillslope | place: USA:California | collected 2013-09-17
AGATCCAATTGCCGCAGGCTGGCACTGACGGCGCTGCCGGCGGGACATTTGTCGGGCTGTTTGTCCGTCACAAATTCCGAATCGACGAACAATCCGTGTTCGAGGTCATCGATGCCAATCTCCGCGGCTTCACGAAAACCAATCGAGCACAGATGACCGGTAACTTTCAGACCGCGCTTGTGCGCTTCCTCTACAACCGCGCGCAGTTCGTCGCGCGTAATGTTCATATAAGCCTTGAATGATGTCGCACCTTCATCGGCCCAGAAATTCACCATGCGACGCGCGTCTTCGGGCCCGGTGAGTTCGTGCATCACCGGCGTGAACGAGCCACGTCCTTCCAGGTAGGGCGCGGTAATGTGCATCTTCGGCCCGATCATCCTACCCGCGTCGATCAGCTTCTTGATTTCGAGATCCGTGAAAGGCACAACGCTGCCGGTGGTGCGAATCGTAGTGACGCCGTTGGCGAGATAAAGCCGCGGAAAGCTGCTGCCCATGTTCGAGTACATCGGCGGGTTTCCGCCCATGGGAAAGAACATGTGGTCATGCATGCCGACTAAGCCCGGCAGGACTGTGTAGCCTTTGAGATCGAGTGTCTGCGCGCCCGTTGGCACGCTGGCGCTTGCGCTCGGCCCAACTGTTTGAATTTTGCTGTTGGCGATGACTATGGTCTGATCGTCGAGCGGCCCCGCGCCGGTGCCATCGATCACGCGTACATGTGTCAGAGCGATTACCGGCGCTTCGACGCGGATGAACTGCTGGCGATCGGACGGAGGCGTCTGCGCCAGACAGGCGATGACTACGGCGAGCAAAAGGAAGAGAGCGGTTGTGATTTTCATGGCGTTCTCCAAACTGGTCTGTAAGCAAGATTAGCTCGCGATTCGGGGCGTCGGCAGTTACAGAACCGAGAGCGGTAGCGACGGGATGCGAGCATTCAATTCTCAGAGCGTTCTGCATTTTTCAAAAGTCGAGTTTAGCATCCCATCGCTGGCGCTCGGGGTTCTGTACCATTCCGCTGTCGCCCACTTTCGTGGACTCTGATATCCTTTCTCGACCTCATCCTGGGGCTTGTGCCCCAGGCTTTACGCTATCGTCCGCTCCGCGGACTTTGTTCACCAGCCGGGCTCTCACCTCCGGCCACTCTTCCCCGATGATGCTAAAGACAACCGAATCGCGTATGCGACCGTTCGGCATGATCATGTGACTGCGCAAGATGCCTTCCTCTTTCGCGCCTAAACGAAGAATGGCCGCGCGCGACTGCTGGTTGAGAAGGTCCGTGATGAGCTCGACCCGGACGCATTGCCAATGTTCGAAAGCGTGCGTCAGCAGCAGCCATTTACTTTCCGTGTTTACCGCGGTGCGTTGCGCGCTCTTCGACAACCAGCTATAGCCGATAGCGACGCGCCGATCGGCCGGGACGATCTCATAGAAACGCGTGGTCCCGACGACTTCACCCTTGTCGAAAAGATCACGAGTATCGGGATCCCTTGCTGACGCGCGGGCTAGCGCCCCGCTTTCCCCGGCTTCACCAGACATCTTGCGGATAATGACGAATGGCAGTTCAGTACCTTTCGCCTGACCCTCCAGTGCAGCTTGGATGTAAGCAGCCATCGTCGCGCGAGTGGGCACAATGGTTACCGTGGAATTCCAAAGCTCGCCGCCGCCGGCAGCGGCGATGAGCGCTTCTTCGTGCGCCACCGACAGCGGTTCCAGACGTACGTGCTGACCTTCAAGAGTGACTGGAGAGATTTCCACTGTTCCGCTTCGGCTCAACGCGCGGACCGAAGAAATGCGAATGTCTGACGAGCTGCGAGCTGTTGAAAAAAAAAGGAAATGGCGGAGGGGACAGGACTCGAACCTGCATGCCCTTTCGGGCGGCGGTTTTCAAGACCGCTGCACTACCATTATGCGACCCCTCCGCATCTCGGCTGCTTGAGACTATATCGCAGGCAGTTTGACGCCTCAACCCAGAACCACCGGGGTGAAGGTTCTTCGGAGATGAGTCTGGGTAACGACCTATTAAACGCAGAGGACGCTGAGGCACTCGCAGAGGCATGCAAAGGCTGTCTCTCTGCGTACCTTCGCGAAAACCTCCGCGCCCCCTCTGCGTTAAAGATGTACCTACCTTAGGCTCAAGTCTGGACGAACCAGACCCGGTCGTTACCGCTCCCGGTTCTGACCTCACCGCAAACAGCGCAGAATTGACAACCTACTTCCCCTGTAATAGAGTCCGATACGCACCATGCGAAAGAGCATTCCGCAAACTCACACTCTCAATCACTCGACAATTTACGCAGGAGAAAGTTTCATCAGTTGAAGCAAATTGAGCTTCCACCAAAAGGACTGGAAACGCTTTTCGGCGTTCACGACCAGAACATCAAATACCTCGAGTCGCTGCTCGACGTTCAAATCAACGGGCGTGGCCACAGTCTGAATGTTGACGGCGATCCCAAGGACGTCGATACGGTTGAGCGCATTCTGGCAGACTTCTCGCAGTTGTTTGCCGAGGGCCGTCAGTTTACCGACAAAGAGCTGCGCGAGGCGTTCGCCCAGATCGCCGAAGATCGCGCCTACAGCCTGCGGGATTATTTCACGCGCTCGAGGTTCAGCCCTGCCGGCAAGAAACAGGTGGCGCCCAAATCGGCGATGCAGCGGCGCTATATCGAGACAATTCAGCAAAAAGACATCGTCTTTGGCATCGGCCCAGCCGGAACCGGTAAGACCTATCTGGGTGTGGCGATGGCCGTGCAGGCCCTGATGCAGAAGCAGGTCAACCGCATAGTCCTCGCCCGACCCGCCGTGGAAGCCGGAGAGAAACTCGGATTCCTTCCCGGTGATTTGCAGGAGAAAGTTGATCCATACCTGCGGCCGCTCTATGACGCGTTGTTCGACCTGGTCGATTACGAACGCGTGACCCGTCTGTTGGAAAAGCGGGTGATCGAGATTGCGCCGCTGGCATTCATGCGCGGACGTACCCTCTCTGACGCGTTTGTGATCCTGGACGAAGCGCAGAACACCACCAGTGAACAGATGAAGATGTTTCTGACACGCATTGGTTTTGGATCAAAGGCGGTCATTACCGGAGACGTGACACAGATCGACCTGCCCACCGGCAAACGCAGCGGCCTGGTCGAGGCCGAACGCGTGCTGGCGAATATCGAAGGCATCGAGTTTGTTTACTTCAGCGACAAGGATGTCGTGCGACACAAGCTGGTGCAGATGATCATCAAAGCCTACGAGACACATACCAAGAAGAGCGAGATCTAAGATGAGTCAGAAGCCCGACCGTCAGGGAGGGCCTCTTGAGCCTGACTCTTGAGGTGAACTCAAAGGAGCCCTCCCTTACGGTCGGGCTTCTGACACCTTGCAATGATCGAAATCGTTAATCGCCAGCGACGCCGCAAGATCAACGCGAGGCAGTGGCGTGTCTTTGCGGACGAAGCGATGCTGACACTTGGCAGGAGCCAACAAAGCGCGACGATTTCCCCTCGCTACCGCTCCGGGTTCTGTAAAAGCACAGCCCTTCCGCACATCAGGCGGCAGAGCCACAACCACAATGATCGAAATCGTCAATCGCCAGCGACGCCGCAAGATCAACGCGAGGCAGTGGCGTGTCTTTGCGGACGAAGCGATGCTGACACTTGGCAGGAGCCAACAAAGCGCGACGATTCGATTGTATTCGTCGCCGATGAAGCTATAAAGAAGCTGAACCGTCAATTCCGCGGAAAGAATTACGCCACCGACGCGCTCTCGTTCCCCAGCGAACCGGAAGCCTTCGAAGTTGATCAGCAAAAGCATCTCGGCGAGGTGGTTATCTCAGTGCAGCGCGCGGCGGCCCAGGCCAGGGACAATGGCGTCAGCTTTTCGAATGAAGTGAAGCAGTTGATTCTGCACGGGCTTTTGCACCTGTCAGGTTACGATCACGAAACTGACAAGGGCCAGATGAACCGGCTCGAACTGAAGCTGCGAAAACAACTGAGAATCTAACTCTCTGTTTAGCTCTGTGAATCCTCTGTCTCTCTGTGGTAATGATTGCCTGTTCACCACAGAGACACAGAGGAGCACAGAGAATACACCGAGAAGAACGCCGTCGCTTTTGTCTATTTACCGTTTAAGATTTACCATCTACCAGCCTCTATGGAAGTCGAACTCGGCCTTAGTTTTCTGCTGCTCCTGGCGCTGACATTTTTGGCCACCGTCGATATGGCCTTTGGCCAGTTGAGCGATGTGGGACTGCGCCGGCTGGCCGCCGAGGCAGAAGAGCATCCGACCGCCCGTTACACGCCTTTCCTGAAGGAGATTCTCGAGAATCGCGCGCGCTTTAGTTTCACCCTCTCGGCCGCGATCCAAATTCTACTGATCGTCTTCTCGGTCCTGGTCACCTACATCTCTCTGCAATGGTTTTCCGCCAACAGCCTGGCGCTGTTTATCTCGCTGGCATCGGGACTGGTGCTGGCGGGAATCTTTCGCCAGTTCATCCCGCGTCTGCTCTCTTTGCGTAATCCGGAAGGAAAGTTGCCGCGCCTCTTGCCGTTGCTGCGGCCCTTCTATCGCCTGCTCGCTTTTGCCGCCGAACCATGGCACCGGTCGTTCGATCGCTTGCGCCAACAGGAAGAGCTTGAAGAGGCGAACACCGAAGAGGAAGAAGACGACGGCGATGACATTCAGGCATTTATCGATGTCGGCGAGGCCGAAGGCATTATCGAAGAAGAAGAGCGCCAACTGATTCACTCAGTCTTTGAATTCGGCGACAAGACCGTCGAAGAAGTCATGACGCCGCGGACAGAAATCGTCGCGGTGGCGAACACCGCTTCGGTGCGCGAGGCCTGCGATCTGATGATCGAAACAAAGCACTCGCGGCTGCCCGTCTTTCGCGAACAGATCGACAACATCGAGGGTCTGATTTACGTGCGCGACCTGCTGATTTGCTGGACTGCCGATAAGGCGGAATTTCCGATCACACCACTAATTCGGCCCGTCTATTTCATCCCCGAAACAAAACCCGTGGCCCGGCTGCTCGAAGAAATGCAAAAAGCGCATGCCTATCTGGCCATAGTGATTGACGAATACGGCGGCATCGCAGGATTGGTGACGGTGGAAGACATCCTGGAAGAGATCGTGGGCGAGATTGAAGACGAAGACAAAAGCGGTGAAGAGCCGGAAGAAATCGTCGCGGCGGGCGACGGCGTCTATGAAGTGCTGGGCGGCACCGAGATTGGAAAGATCGAGCGGTTGTTCGACATGGAAATCGAGGCCGATGATTTCACCACGATCGCCGGTCTGGTAATCGCGCAAACGGGCAGCGTGCCGCGTCCGGGAGCGTGTCTGACTTTTCGCGGCCTCGAGGTCGAAGTGCTCGCCGCCGACGAGAAACGCATCGAACGTCTGAAATTGAAGCGGGCGCAGGAAGTGAACGCCAGCGATGCGGCGGCAAATAGATGAAGATAGAACTGCGAAAACTTGCCGGCCTGTTTTCAACTCGCCTGAGTGGGCCTTCAGTCTGCGAAGCTTGCGGCGACGAGTTCTCGTGTGGCGCGAGCTTACGCGGTTGCTGGTGCTCAGAGATCAAATTGAGCGACGAAGCGCGTGCTGAATTGAAGTCTCGATATAGTGGTTGTCTTTGTCGCCGATGTCTTGAGAGCTTGGCTGAACGCGAACCGGCAACCCACGGTGTGTGAGTTTCAAGTGAAACGGATCTCATTGGCACCTGGCTTCAGCCAGGTGTTTACCGAGATTATGGACCCAAAACCCTTTCAAGGGTTTGATAAATGAAAACCGTTGAAACGGTTGGTGTCACACAGAGTGATCACCGCACTGAAGTGCGGTGCTAATGAGATTTAACTTGACCCATGCGCCAATCTCCACAGTTGACAACCCACGCGGACTCGCCGACTATTCCGTTTCACGTTCGCTAAATCAAAAAAGCAATTCCATAGTCCACTAGTCCAATAGAGTCTTGGCAAAAAAACAAAGCAAATTTCTGCGAGGCCGGCGAATCGATCCAAAGCCCATCACCGGCAACACCAAACTTGTCGAGTTGGTTGACAACGCATTCCTGGCCTACAACGCCGCGCGCCTGCGCGAGGCCTGTTGGCTATTCACCGAGAAGATGCTGGAGCCGGACGTCACCGTTGGGCTGACGCTGACCGGTGCGCTCACGCCCGCGGGTCTGGGCATGTCGGCTTTGATTCCGCTGATCCGGGCCGGCTTCGTCGACTGGGTGATTTCGACTGGCGCTAACTTGTATCACGACACGCACTTTGGCCTGGGTTTGCCGATGCATGAAGGCAATGCGCAGACTTCCGATATCGTCCTGCGGGACGAAGAAGTGGTGCGCATCTATGACATCTTCTTTGACTATTCAGTACTGTTGGATACCGACGCATTTTTTCGCCGGGTGATTGAAGCGTCTGAATTTCAGCGGCCGATGTCCACGGCCGAGTTTCACCACCTGGTGGGCCGATATGTCTGGGAACGCGAACGAAAGCTGGGCCTGAAGAATAAGTCACTGCTATCGGCCGCGTACGAATACGCAGTGCCGCTCTATACTTCATCGCCGGGCGATTCATCGATTGGCATGAATGTCGCCGCCAAAGCTTTGCAGGGAAACAAGCTCGCTTTCGATCCCTCTCTGGACGTGAATGAAACCGCGGCGATTGTGTTGGCGGCAAAACGCGGCTTGATTCATGACAGCGTCAGAACCGGGCGCGATAGCGACCGAGTCAAGCACACGGGCCGAAAGAAATCCGGCAAGTCCGCGATTTTCATTCTCGGCGGCGGCTCGCCCAAAAACTTCGCCTTGCAGACTGAACCACAGATTCAGGAAGTGCTGGGTATCGACGAGCGCGGCCACGACTATTTTCTCCAGGTGACCGATGCGCGGCCTGATACCGGCGGACTGTCCGGCGCGACGCCCGGTGAAGCCGTGTCGTGGGGCAAGGTCGATCCCGATCGTCTGCCTGACGCAGTTGTTTGCTATCTTGATTCGACGGTAGCATTACCTTTGATCGCAGCGTATGCTCTAGCCAGGCGCAAGCCCCGACCGCCGCGACGGCTCTATCAACGTAACGAAGAGTTCATGAACCTGCTGGTGGCTGAATATAAGAAGTCGAGCCGAAGATAGCGAGCGCACACGGGATGGCCATGGTCGAAACTAAACCTGCTTACTACAATTGTTCGAAGTGTCCGGCGTACTGCTGCTCTATATACGAGCGCGTACAGGTAACCAGGCGCGATCTAAAACGCCTGGCAAAACACTTCGCGGTCGATTTGGAAACTGCGGCGCGGCGCTTCACCAGCATCTGGCAAGGCGAGCGCGTCCTGCGGCGCAAGGCCGATCCGATTTTCGGCAAGGCCTGCAAGTTCCTGAATCCCGACACGCGGCAGTGCACCATTTATCATGCGCGGCCACTGGTGTGCCGCGAATTTCCGGCCCGGGCGCGGTGCGCTTACTATGATTTGCTGCAGTTTGAGCGGGTCCAGCAGGGCGACGATACCGTTCTGCCGCTGGTGCAGATCACCTTTCGCAACGGCCACAAGTAATTAGTCATGGAAGATTTTTTGAGAACCCTGATCGGTCGCAAGATCGACGCTCGCTGCGGTGCCACGTTGAACCTGCGTGGCGAAATCCTCAACGTGGAAAACGGAGTGCTGCATTTGAAAGACGAGGATGGCGAGGTGTGCTATGTCGCCGTCGATAAGATTATCGCCGTCTGGGAAAAGCGTGATAAGGATAAGGAACGACAGCCGGGTTTCGTGTTCAAGAGCTAGAGAAGTAAGCATTGGCTCAACGGTGCGTTAGCCCGACCGTAAGGGAGGGCTCAGAGTTCGGCGCGGAAAGGAGCCCTCCCTCACAGTCGGGCTAAAGCACTGTCGGTTAAGAAACCAAAAGGCCGCAGCGGAAACTATCCGTTGCGGCCTTTTTTACTTACTGACTTCGGATTCAATTAAGGCTGATCTTCCTCTTCAACGTCCGTTACCGTCGCAGGCGGCTTTGGCACGCGCGCTTTCTGATTCATCAGCGGTGTTTGCATCAGATCCAGCGGCACTCGGCGAAAGCCATCGACGCGCGACAACCAGTAATCGTTGAAAGGCGAATAGACGACGCCATGACGCCGCGAGGAATGATAAAACCCGTGTTCATCGGCGACGATGCCGACATGCGCCAGCCCGCTGAAGAAAACCAGAGTGCCAAACTTGAACTCCTCACCCTTTGGCGGCGCGGCGAACGTCGCCCAATAGGAACGCGCCGGACCACGTTGGAAATTCAGACCTATGTCCTGAAACGAGCGCCAGACAAAGCCCGAGCAATCAAACGAGTCCGGACCTGTCCCGGTGTAGTGATAAGTCGCTCCCAAATGCGATTGCATCGCCGTCAACAAGATCTGATCAAAACGGCCGGTTACAACGTTAGCGCCGGCGGTCCGCGGTCGGCTCTGTTCCGTCGACGGCGGCGTCGACATTTCGGTCTCCAATCGCGGCGCGCCACCAGAATCAACAGTCGTCCCGGTTTTGCGCGAATCGCTTTCGCTGCTTTGCGCAGCGACGCCGGCGGTCAGAAGAAATGCGAAGCAAACAACAAGCAAGCAGGGGAACAGTTTTCGAACAGTCAAGGGGTTTCTCGATTCTGCTAATCAGTTTTTGGTATTGCTTAACTCAATGCGGGAGGAGTCGGGGCAAGATCGATTCTAACTGCTGCGAGTGAGTGCCACAACAAGCAATGTGACTGTTTCGTGATAACGCATCATCGTGAGTAAAAGAGTGACCCGAGTGACCCGATTGAGGTCATCTGATCAGAACCTGTTCTTAAAAGTTAGATGACGAAAGACCAAGCGTCCCGTCTGAGAACATAGGCGGTCAGTTTGACGGTGCGAAGGTTCAAAACGGGACAAGCACTTTCGGAAGCCTTTATTTTGAAAGGGCCGAAGCAGGCTCGCGAAGATTTTCCAGGACTTTGCTTGTGTTGCGCTCGCGATTGCGGCTTTCGTACATCGCGCGATCAGCGTCCTCGATTGCTCGACCCAGTTCCTTCAACGATTGGAATCCGCAGACGCCGGAGGAAACTCTAATCGTGACTGGCGCAGCGGTCCATTGCTCGCCATTTCTTTCCAGAATCTCGTTCAGGGATTGCATCCGCCGGCTAGCCTCTTCCTCGCGAAGCTTGAACATGAGCACCAGAAACTCGTCGCCGCCCCAGCGGAACAGCATGTCGTCCGCGCGAATCAGCGAGCGCACGGCGCGCGCCACTGCGCGAATTGCTTTATCGCCAACACTATGACCCATCGTGTCGTTGATGAGCTTTAAGTTATCGATATCGATAACCGCGACGCAGCCGTCTACTTCGGATTCTGAGTTTCCGGCATCGCGGCTGAGCAAAGAATGAAAAGCGTGCCGGTTCAGCGCTTCAGTGAGCGGATCCATTCGGGCCATCAATTCCAGTTTGTGGTGGGCTGTGGTCATCTGGCGATTGGCGGCTTCGACTTCTCTGCGGACGCCCTCCAGCAGCACCATCATAGTGCCAAAGCCCAGCAGAATTTCCAAAAGCAGATCGAAGATGGATGTGTATTGCAGATAGCCGGCCGGCACCGTGATTCCCCAAAGGCCCTTGCGGGCTGCGAAGACCGGAACGTAATGAAGAAAGTCGAGAGTTAAAAGAACCAGCGCTGCCGCCATTACGCGCAGACCCGGGCTTCCCTCGCGACGGCGAAACGCCGGGAACAGCGCGATGAACGACGCCGCGAACAACCCGGCCATGATCGTCGCCTGCACCGTGAAGAGATCGTTAAAGTCGAGGGAAAGGTACGGCAGCACCGCAGCCATGATCGCTGCGGGAATAAATAGTGAGTAGGCGCGCACCGTCGGTCGCGTCCCGGTCGCCAGATAGCGGCAGCCACCAATGAACATCAGACCGAATGTGTATTCGCCAAAAAAATAGAGCGAGTAAAACAGACTGTGCCCGAGAGCGATATGAAAGCCGAGAAACAAACTTACCAGCGCCACGGACAAACTTATCCAGGCGCCCGTCCAGCATTTCAGCGCAGCGCTCTTGATCGAGCCTCGCATTGACAGCGAAAGCAGGGCCATCAATAAGATGCCAACACACTGAATTGCCAGTCCGACGTTTGCGCTCATCTATTTTCCGTGAGTGTGAGCTGACGCATCTTGAGAAGATGCGAGGAGGAGGGGGCGAACCTGCTCGCCAAACGCATTCTACCGAAATGAGTATCGCGGGCGCTACAACTTTGTTTGCGGGTAATGGCCTAGCCATCCGAAACGCGGGTTTTGACCAAAAAGCTTAGGAAAACACGCAGATCTGACGGTCGGGCCATCACCCCCTTCGCGGCATCGACTCGAGGATTACCGTTGCAATTCTGACAGCAGCTTGCGATTCAGCTCGGCATCAATCGGCTCGAGCATACGACTCTGGGCCATGGCTGAGTCGCGATCTCCGATTTCCAGATAGGCCAGACCGAGGTTGTAATAGGCCTCAGGTTGGTCGGGTCGTAAACGCGCCGCGTGCTGGTAAGCTTCAATTGCTTGTTTGAATCGCCCGGCGTAGTAATGCGCATCGCCCAACTTGTTGTAGGCTTCCGCCGAGGTCGGGCGGAGAGCCAACGCGCGCTGATAGGCGCTAATCGCCTCGTCATTGCGGCCCTGCTTGACCTTGCAATAGCCGATCTGGATCCAGGTCTCGGGCCGGCGCGGATTACGATTGGCGGCGGTCTCGAAATAATTGAGAGCGCTCTCGTAGTTTCCCAGCCACAGCGAATCAATCCCGCCGCGATACCACAACTCAGCAATAACCTCCGGCTGGGTCGTCGATCGGTTCTTCATCGCCAACTGATCGAAGGTAACTAATTGCCCACGTGACAGTGCAGCCACGCGGGGCGCGCCCAGCGCCAGATTAATATTCTGTCCGTTGGTCACCTTAACCGTGATGATACCGATGACCTGCCCGCGCATATTGAAGAGCGGGCTGCCGCTGTTGCCGTGCGAAACCGGCGCCGTAATCTGAACGATGCGGCCGATGTCCGGCACTTCGCGGACGGCAGAGACGATTCCATCGCTCACCGAACCTTCGAGCCGCAGCGGATTCCCGATCGCGAAAACTCTTTCACCTTCTTCCGGCAAGGCAACTGCGAGGGTCAGCGGTCTCGAACGTTCCGCAGGCAGGTCGACACTGAGTAACGCCAGGTCGCCTTCGTCATCAACAGCCAGCGCGCCGCCAACCGGGTAAGTTCGGCCCTTGCCTTCGAGCGTGTGGATTTCTACTCGGTGCGCGCCGCGAATGACGTGCAGGTTGGTCACCACTTCACCGGGCCGAATAAAGAATCCGCTGCCGCTAATCAGCGGCTCTCCTTTCGCGTCGTAGGTCAGAACCGAAACGACCGAAGGCTTAACGCGGCGGACAAGATCGGGAAGCGCGTCCTGCGCGCGGGCTATCTGAATAACGGAAAACAGGAATAGAACGACGACGGTGAGACGGGGGATACTTCTTTTCAAGGCGACCTCCTACTGCGTACTGCCAAACGAGACTGAAGGGTGCGTCAACGGCGCGGGCAACTTGCTCGTGAATCCGCGCTCACGCCACTTGAAAACTAAAAAGTACTCTTGCCGGGATTGTCTGCTGTTTCAGCGCTGCTCACTAGCCGGCGCTATGGTCGGGAAGACTCAAACGAGACGACAGGGGACGCCCTCGTCGCGGGCATATTACCCCAAGCTTCGCTGGTTGGGAAGAGAAATTTGGATAAAAAGGGCGCCAGAGTTGGTTCGGGCTGACGGAAGCCCTTCTACCCGTCGCTGGGAACGCGGACGTCCCCGTCCGCATTGAGCGCCAGCGCGAAGAGCCTAAGCGAACTTCGTTCGCCGTCCGGACGAGAGTTCCGCCCTCCCGGCGCCCCTAAAAGCAAAACACCCGCCATTTTCAGCGGGTGTTCTACTACTTAGGAACTGTGGAGGAAGTTAATCTTCCTCGACTTCGGCGACTTCGACTTCTTCCGCCTCCTCTTCAACCTCGGCCTCGGTCGCCGCCGTGACGGCGTGCACAGGAGGTGGTGGCACGGGCATCTCGCCGCCCAGAATCCCGGGGAACTCTTCCAGTTCCTCGCGCTGGGCCTCGCCAATCGTTTCGTCGCGTTCGATCTCCACGTTGCGGTAGTACTCCATGCCGGTACCGGCGGGAATCAGACGGCCCATGATCACGTTCTCTTTCAAGCCGCGCAGGTAATCGATGCGACCTGAGATCGCCGCTTCAGTAAGCACGCGGGTTGTCTCCTGGAACGACGCCGCAGAGATAAATGAATCGGTCGAGAGTGAGGCCTTGGTGATGCCCAGCAGTAAAGGTTCAGCCTGAGAGACTTCGCCCTTCTCGCCGTGCACCCGCTCGTTCTCGTCTGAGAAGCGGAAGCGATCGACCTGCTCTTCCAAAAGGAATTCGGTGTCGCCCACTTCCTTAATCTTCACCCAGCGCAACATCTGGCGCACGATGACTTCGATGTGCTTGTCATTGATGTTCACGCCCTGCAGACGATAGACTTCCTGAATTTCGTTGGTCAGGTATTCCTGCAGACGGTTCATGCCCAGCACGCGCAGAATGTCGTGCGGATTGAGCGGCCCGTCCTGCAACGCCTCTCCGGCTCGCACGCGGTCACCTTCCTGCACATTGATGTGCGTGCCGCGCGGGATATCGTACTCGCGCTCTTCACCATCATCGCCGGTGATGATCAGTTTGCGCTTGCCCTTTGAGATGGGCCCAAGCTTGACCGTACCGTCGATCTCAGACATCACGGCCGCTTCCGCCGGACGGCGAGCTTCGAACAGCTCGACGACGCGCGGCAAACCGCCGGTGATATCTTTGGTCTTGGTGGTTTCGCGTGGAATCTTGGCAATGACATCGCCCGGTTCCACTTCCTCGCCGTCGCCGACCATCAGGTTCGCGCGAACCGGCATCTGGTAAGTCTTGAGCACCTTGTTAGCGGCGCTCCGGATTTCCAGACGCGGTTGTTTCTTTTCGTCAGGCGAATCCTTGACCACCATGTGCGAGAGACCAGTCACCTGATCGGTCTCTTCTTCAAACGTAACGCCTTCTTTCAGGTCCTGGAACTTCACGCGACCGCCGACTTCGGTAAGGATCGCGAAGGTAAACGGATCCCAGGTTGCCAGCAACTGATCCTGTGCGACTGTGTCGCCGTCTTCGACCAGAATGTGCGCGCCATAGACAATCTGGTAGCGCGCGACTTCGCGGCCGCGCTCGTCCATGATGATCAGCGCGCCGTTCCGATTCATGGCCACGCGTTCGCCCTTGCGGCTCTTGACCGTCTGGAGTTCCACGTATTTGATTTTGCCTTCGACCCGCGCTTCGTGCTTGGAAGATTCTTCCAGACGCGCCGTGCCGCCGATGTGGAACGTGCGCATAGTCAACTGCGTGCCGGGCTCGCCAATCGACTGCGCCGCGATCACGCCAACCGCTTCGCCGATGTCCACGGGCCGGCCTGTCGCCAGGTTGCGACCGTAACACTTGATGCAGCAACCGCGACGCGATTCGCAGGTCAACACCGAGCGAATACGCACGCGCTGCACGCCTGAGCGCTGAATTTCAGCCGCCAGGTCTTCGTCGATCTCCTGGCTGGATTCGACGATCACCGTGCCTTCGACCGGATCGATGACGTCTTCGAGTGCCGTGCGGCCGACGATACGATCGCGCAGGCTCTCAATTTCCTCGCCGCCTTCGACGATGGCCGCGGAAGAAATACCCCGCAGCGTGCCACAATCCTGCTCGCTGATGATTACGTCCTGGGCCACGTCGACCAGCCGCCGCGTCAAATAGCCGGAATCGGCCGTCTTCAAAGCAGTATCGGCGAGGCCCTTGCGCGCGCCGTGTGTCGAAATAAAGTACTGCAACACATTCAGGCCTTCGCGGAAGTTTGATTGAATCGGGGTCTCAATGATTTCGCCCGAGGGCCGCGCCATCAATCCACGCATACCCGCCAGCTGGCGAATCTGCTGGGCCGAACCACGAGCACCAGAATCCGACATGATCAGGATCGGGTTCATTTCGTTGGTGGCCTTTTCGCGATCGTCCATCGCCTTGAACATTTCCTTGGCGACCTTGTCCGTAGCTTCGGACCAGATGGCGATGACTTTGTTGTAGCGCTCGCCGTTGGTGATCACACCGTCGCGATACTGTTGCTCGACCGTGATCACGTCCTTCTCAGCCTTGCCTACGATCTCAGGCTTGGAAGGGGGCGTCACCAGGTCGTCGATGCCAATCGAGATGCCGGCTTTAGTCGCATACAGGAACCCGAGCGTCTTCAGATCGTCGAGCATCTTCACGGTCATTTCGTGACCGAGGCGAATATGCGAATAGTTGACGAGTGATTGCAGGCCCTTCTTGCGCAAGGTGCCGTTGAAGTAAGGCAATCCAGCCGGTATCGAGTCGTTGAATATTACCCGGCCGACCGTGGTATTGATTACCCGCCGAATGTCTTCCTGAGCAGTCGCGCGCAGAATATCCTGCGAATCGTGCTCCTGCGTCAGATCGATCAAGTCGCCAGTGATGCGCAGTTTGATCGGCGTCTGCGTCGTTACTTCCTTGGCATCGAGGGCCAGCAGCACTTCCTCACCTGAGGCAAACACGCGGCCTTCGCCCTTCGCGCCTTCCTTGTCGCGGGTGAGATAGTAAATGCCGAGCACGATGTCCTGCGAAGGCACGGCGATGGGCTGGCCACTGGCCGGACTGAGAATGTTGTTTGAAGAAAGCATCAGCACGGCCGCTTCGATCTGCGCTTCCGGCGAAAGCGGAATGTGCACCGCCATCTGGTCGCCGTCAAAGTCGGCGTTGAATGCCGTACAAACCAGCGGATGGATCTTGATCGCCTTACCTTCAACCAGGACCGGCTCGAAAGCCTGTATGCCCAGGCGGTGCAGTGTAGGCGCGCGATTCAGCAGCACTGGATGTTCGCGAATCACTTCTTCGAGGATGTCCCAAACGACCGGCTCCTGCCGCTCGACCATCTCGCGTGCCTGCTTGATCGTCGCCGCGTGCCCCTGCTTCTCGAGCTGGTTGTAGATGAATGGCTTGAACAGCTCGAGCGCCATCTTCTTTGGCAGACCACATTGATGCAGCTTCAGCTCCGGCCCGACAACGATCACCGATCGCCCGGAATAGTCGACACGCTTGCCGAGGAGATTCTGACGAAAGCGCCCCTGTTTGCCTTTCAATGTTCCGGACAGCGATTTAAGCGGACGATTGTTGACGCCGCGCAGAACGCGGCCGCGACGGCCGTTGTCGAACAACGCGTCGACCGCTTCCTGCAGCATGCGCTTCTCGTTCCGGACAATAACTTCAGGCGCCCGCAACTCCATCAGCTTCTTCAGACGGTTGTTGCGATTGATCACGCGTCGATAGAGATCATTTAGATCGGAAGTGGCAAAACGTCCGCCATCCAAAGGCACCAGCGGACGCAGCTCGGGCGGAATCACCGGTATCACGTCCAGGATCATCCAATCCGGATGATTGCCGGACTTGAGAAACGAAGTCGCAACCTTCAGGCGCTTGGAAAACTTCAGCTTCTTCTGTTGCGAAGTTTCTTCGCGCATCCGGCGGCGCAACTCGACGGCCAGTTCTTCGATGTTCACCATCGACAGCAGTTCTTTGATCGCTTCGGCGCCCATCTTGGCCACAAACTGCGCCGGATAGTCACGCGTCAACTCACGAAAGCGCTCGTCGGTCAGCAGCTCACGTTCCTTCAGTTCTTTAACATCGCCGGGATCGATGACGATGTAAGATTCGAAGTAAAGAACCTTCTCCAGCTCGCGCAGCGGAATATCGAGCAAGTGCCCGATGCGCGACGGCAAGCCTTTGAAGAACCAAACGTGTGAACAGGGACTGGCCAGATCGATATGGCCGAGCCGCTCGCGACGCACCTTTGCCTGGGTAACTTCGACGCCGCACTTATCGCAGATCACTCCGCGGTGCTTCATGCGCTTGTACTTGCCGCACAGACACTCCCAGTCGGCGACTGGCCCAAAGATACGGGCGCAAAATAAACCATCGCGCTCCGGCTTAAAGGTGCGGTAATTGATCGTCTCAGGCTTGGTAACTTCACCGTGCGACCACTGACGGATCTTTTCGGGTGAAGCCAGCGAGATGCGAATCGCCTCAAAGTCAGGCGCGAGTTGCGTTTTCTCTTGATGAAATCGAAACACGTCTTATCTCCAGTTCTCTGTTTCTATATCAAGTTTCCGATTAGTTGATCTTTGGTCTTTGGACTTTGGACTTTGGCGTACCTCCGAATGGAAGTCCAAGACCAAAGACCTAAGACCGAAGATCAGCCCTTCTTATATCCCGCTGGTGATCAGCGGCTCAGCAATCGGCTCGTCAGCTTCGCCGTTCTTTTGCACCAGTTCAACGTCAAGGCAAAGCGATTGCAGTTCGCGCACCAGCACGTTGAATGACTCCGGCAAGCCCGGATCGAAATCCGCTTCGCCCTTGACGATCGCCTCATAAATCTTCGACCGCCCCGCGACGTCGTCCGATTTAGCCGTCAGCAACTCCTGGAGGATGTGCGCGGCGCCGTATGCTTCCAGGGCCCACACTTCCATTTCACCGAAGCGCTGTCCGCCGAACTGCGCCTTGCCCCCCAGCGGTTGCTGCGTGATCAGCGAGTACGGCCCAATCGAGCGGGCGTGAATCTTATCGTCGACCAGATGCGAAAGCTTCAGCATATAGATGTAGCCGACCGTCACCTTCTGTTCAAAAGCGTCCCCGCTGAGCCCGTCATACAAAATCGCCTTGCCCGACTCGTTAACAATCTCGGGAAGTCCGAGTTCGCGAGCGCGAGCGCCGGCCTCGCCCAGCTTCTGCTTAATCTCTTTCTCGGTCGCGCCGTCGAAAACCGGCGTCGCGAAATAGAGACCCAGGACGCGCGCGGCCCAGCCGAGGTGAGTCTCGAGAATCTGACCCACATTCATTCGTGACGGGACACCCAAAGGATTCAAAACGATCTCAACTGGAGTGCCATCGGGCAGGTAGGGCATGTCCTCTTCCGGCAGGATGCGCGCGATCACGCCCTTGTTGCCGTGCCGGCCGGCCATCTTGTCACCCACCGAAAGTTTCCGCTTCATGGCAATGAAAACCTTCACCATCTTGATCACGCCCGGTGAAAGCTCGTCGCCCTGTCGCAGCTTGGCAATCTTCTCTTCGTAAATATCCGAAAGAATCTTGATCTGCCGCTCCGTCCGATCCTCGTACTCTTTAACTTCGGCAGTCGCATCGACGCGCGAGCCAGCGACCTGAGCTTTGCGCAGCGCTTTGGGTTCGACTGTTTTAAGCATCTCGCGAGTAATCGGCTCGCCTTTGGTAATTACCACCTCGCGATTGGCGGTCAGATCGTGCGAAAGCTTGCGGCCTTCGAACAGTTCGTAAATGCGCTCGTCGCGTTGCTCGTGCAGGATGCGAATTTCATCTTCCAGGTCACGCCGCAGACGCTCTTCTTCGCCCTCTTCGATCGACAGCGAACGCTGGTCTTTTTCCTGACCTTTGCGGGTAAAGACCTGAACATCAACTACCGTGCCGTCGATTCCCGGCGGCGAAACCAGCGAAGCGTCTTTAACGTCCGCGGCTTTCTCACCAAAGATCGCGCGCAGCAGTTTCTCTTCCGCGGTTAGTTGCGTCTCGCCCTTGGGCGTGACTTTACCGACCAGGATCGAACCGGGCTTGACCTGGGCGCCGATGCGAATGATGCCGCTCTCGTCCAGATCGCGCAGCATATTCTCGCCGACGTTCGGAATGTCGCGGGTGATTTCTTCCGGACCCAGTTTCGTGTCCCGCGCTTCGATCTCGAGTTCCTCGATGTGAATCGAAGTGTAGTAATCCTCTTTAACCAGCCGCTCAGAAACCAGGATTGCGTCTTCAAAGTTATAGCCGCGCCACGGCATGAAGGCGACCAGGACGTTGCGGCCCAGCGCCAGCTCGCCGCGATCGGTGCAGGGCCCGTCAGCAATCACCTGACCTTTTGCGACGCGCTCTCCCACGTGCACGATTGGGCGCTGGTTAATGCAGGTATTCTGGTTCGAACGCTTGAACTTAATCAGCGTGTAAATGTCCGCCGTCACTTCGCGCGAGATCGTGCCGTCCACATTGTGATCGGCTTTGACGATGATGCGCTCGGAATCAGTGTAATCGACCACGCCATCGCGTTTCGCGATTACCACGGCGCCTGAGTCGCGTGCGGTCACGTTTTCCATGCCGGTGCCGATGTAAGGGGCTTCGGCCCGCAGCAAAGGCACCGATTGGCGCTGCATGTTCGAACCCATCAGGGCGCGGTTCGCGTCATCGTTTTCCAGGAACGGAATCAAAGACGCGGCCACGGAAACCAGTTGCTTCGGCGACACGTCGACGAATTCGATCTCGTCACGCTGGGCGAGAATAAACTCGCCGGCCTTTCGCGCGGCGTTCCGCTCGTTAACGATGTAACCGTTCTCGTCCAACTTGATGTTGGCCTGACCGACGACGTGCTTATCCTCTTCCCAGGCGGTCAGATAAAACGGGAACGGCTCAAAGCTCGCTTTTTCACCGCTGGCGCTGACGCGCTTGTTGGCTTTGTTGACATCATCGTGCGGCACGTGATCGTTCGGCTTGAACTTTGTATCGCCGCCGTTGATGACGCGCACAAACTCAGTCACGACGCCATTGACAACCTTGCGGTATGGCGATTCGATAAAACCGAATGGATTGATGCGCGCATAACATGACAGAGACGAAATCAATCCGATGTTCGGACCTTCAGGCGTCTCGATGGGACAGATACGCCCATAGTGAGTCGGGTGTACGTCGCGCACTTCGAATCCAGCGCGCTCGCGGCTCAGACCGCCTGGTCCCAGCGCCGACAGGCGCCGCTTGTGGGTGATCTCGGAAAGCGGATTGGTCTGATCCATGAACTGTGACAACTGCGACGATCCGAAGAACTCGCGCACGGCGGCCGTGACCGGCTTGGCGTTGATGAGATCGCGCGGCATGGTCGTCTGCATTTCCTGATGGATCGACATCTTTTCTTTGATCGCGCGTTCCATGCGCTCCAGCCCGATGCGAAACTGGTTTTCCAGCAACTCGCCGACGGCCCGCACCCGGCGATTGCCGAGGTGATCGATATCATCAGCCTGATAGATGGGTTTCTTCTCGTCGTCGACCGGGTTCTTGCGCATCTTCAGGACGTAAGACACGACCTCAAAGAAGTCGCCGGCCGCCAGTAGCGGATCTTCCATCCGCAACATCTCCGGCTTGCCCATCTTGATATTGAACTTGAGACGGCCAACCCGCGAAAAGTCGAACTTGCGCGGATCGAAGAACATGCCTTCCAGCAAACGATAGGCAGTTTGGACTGTCGGCGGATCGCCCGGACGCATCTTGCGATAAATCTCGAGCAAGGCGTCGACCGGCTTGCTGATCGTGTCTTTCTTCAAGGTCTGAGAGATCACGACGCCGACGTCATCGCTTTCAGGGAAGAAGACTGAAAAGGTCTTCACTCCGCTTTCGCTGATTTCCTGAAGCTTGCTGGCCGTGATTTCGTTGTTTGCCTCCAGAATCACTTCGCCGGTTTCGGTGTTGACAACGTCGGCGACCGCGTAGGCGCCTTCAAATTGAGCAGGCTCGATTTCAACTTCGCCAATGTTGGCTTTGCGCAAACCCTCCAGCGACGTGCGTGTGATTTCCTTTCCTTTGCGGACGATGGGATCGGGGCCGCGGCCCTTGATGTCAAAATCAACCTTCATTCCCACCAGGTTCGTCTTGCCTGATTCCGGCACCTGAACCATCAAACGCCCGTCTTCGACGTGCACGTCGTCAACCACGTAAAAGGCGCGCAGCAAATCTTCGTCGCTAAACACGGCGGTCTTTACCAAATCTTCGAGCTGGCCATCGCTGCCGAAAGTCTTATTCTTCAGATTCGTGTTCAGCCATACACCCAAAGCCCGCAGAAAGATTGTCGCCAGGAACTTGCGCTTGCCTACGCGCACATAGAGTAGGTTCTTTTGATCGTATTCGAACTCAACCCAGGAACCGCGGTAGGGAATGATCTTGGCGATGAAAATCTGTCCGCGCTTGAAGAAGACGCCCGGCGATCGATGGAGCTGCGAGACAATGACCCGTTCGGTGCCGTTGATAATAAAGGTGCCGTTGTCGGTCATTAAGGGAATTTCGCCAAAGAAAACTTCTTCTTCCTTTATGTCCCGGATCGATTTGACGTTAGTGTCCGGGTCTTTGTCGTAAACGGTAAGACGAATCTTGACCTTCAGCGGCACGCTGTAACTCATGCCGCGCTCCTGACACTCCTGCTGATCGTGCTTGTGTTTGAGTCCTACCGGCTCTCCGCAGTTCGGGCAGAGTTCAGGGCGGACCGAATTGAAAGTGCCACAGACGTGACAGAGGGTTTCGCCGGGACGCAGCGGATCGACTTTGATACTGGCGCTGCAATTCTTGCACGCCGAGCGCAGGTATTTCAGCCCTTCCAAATTGCCGCATTTGCACTGCCAGTTTCCGATGTGATACTCGACAAAGTCGAGCGTGGCCGTCTCGCGAAAATCCGAGATCGGAAAGACCGACTTGAACACCGATTGTAATCCGGTGCCCTCTCGCTCTTCGGGGAGCAGGTCCATCTGCAAAAAGCGGTTATAGGACTCGCGCTGAATATCGATCAGATTCGGAATTGGTACCGCCGTCTTGATTTTGGAAAAATCCTGACGTTCCGGGGCCTGGCTCGTGCGCCGCCCCAATCCTGTGTTCACCGTCTCAAGCAAGTTCGCAGCCATGAATGTTCCCTATCGTTTCGGTTACGCCTCGCAAGCGAGGCCATAATTACTGGTCAACCACGCCGGACGCCAAAAAAACTGGCAGATGGTCGCTCTAAACAGACGTATGCGCGGTCAGAGCGCACCATGCCCCAACCGCTTCAGTAATGAAAAGCGACTTCCATGCTTCCAGATTTTCCGGGAGTAACGCCAGCGCCTCAATACTCCCCTAAGTTAACCACTCAGGATTAAAAGGTCAAGCCGTCAAAGCCCAGTGGCAAGATCTCAGGATCGAGAGTCAGATGTCGAACGCCGCAGCCGACACCTGACACCCCGCATCTGAAACCTAATTATTTAACTTCGACGGTTGCTCCTGCGTCCGCCAGTTTCTGTCTGATGGTATCCGCTTCTTCTTTAGAGACGCCTTCCTTTACTGCTTTCGGCGCCGCCTCGACCAGATCCTTGGCTTCCTTCAGGCCAAGCGCAGTTACCTCACGGACGACCTTGATCACATTGATCTTATTACCGCCGATGGCCTGAAGAATGACATCGAACTCGGTCTTTTCTTCAGCGGCGGCAGCAGTCTCGCCTCCACCCGTAGCAGCGGCAGGCGCTGCCATCGCAGCAGCCGCAGCCGAGACACCGAAGGTCTCTTCCATGAGCTTTACCAACTGGGACGCCTCGAGCAACGTCAATTCCTTTATCTGATCGACGATTCCCTGCAATTTATCGGACATGATGAATCAAATTCTCCTGCGTTCGTTCTCAGCAAAGCGTTGAGTCTGCTGTTTTCATCGGCGGCCCAGCGGTTTGCATCTCCGCTGCGCTCGCCATCTCCATGGCCGTCCACTGACAAAAGCATGACGGCCGTTATTGAATTTCGAAATTTGAATTTCGAAATGCGAAATTTCTTATGCGCCCTGCGCTTCTTTCTGCGCGCGCACTTGTTCCGTGACTATCGCCAGACTGCGCGGCACCGCCTGCAGTACAGTGACCAGACGTTGCGCTTGGCAATTAATCAGGAACAGCACCTTGGAAATCAATTCCTCGCGCGAAGGCAGACTCGCTATCGATTCGACTTCCTTGAGTGCGACGACCTTGCCTTCAACCAGGCCCACTTTAAAGCTGAAGATATCCGGGTTTGCCTTGCCGAATTTGGCGATGGCTTTCGACAAGCCCACGGGATCGCTGGTACTGAGCGCCACCGCGGTCACGCCTTTGAACTGATCGCTCATCGGCTCGAGCGGGGTACCGGCCGCGGCCTTCCGCGCCAGAGTGTTCTTAACAACTGAATAAGTGACGCCTGCCTCGTGCAGTTGTCGCCGCAGTTCCTGGTCCTTGGCGACGGTCATTTTGTTAAAGCTCACCAGCATCGCCGCATTAGCGTTCCTAAACTGTTCAGCGAGGGCGTCGAGGTCTTTCTGTTTCTGTTCGCGGTTTTTCATCCGTAACTCCTCACTTATTTGGCAAACGCCGCCTCGTCCAGCAGCACGCCCGGGCTCATGGTGCAGGCGATATTAACCTTCTTCATATACTTGCCCTTGGCCGTTGAAGGTTTCGCCTTGACCACGGCTTCAATCAAAGCGCGCGTGTTCTCGGCAATTTTGTTCTCGTCGAACGAGACCTTGCCCACCGCGGTGTGAATGACTCCGGTCTTATCGACACGGTATTCGACTTTGCCGGCTTTGGTTTCCCTGACCGCAGTCTTTACGTCAAAGGTCACTGTGCCGGTTTTAGGATTCGGCATGAGCCCGCGCGGCCCGAGCACTTTTCCGAGTCCGCCGACTAAACGCATCATGTCGGGCGTCGCCACCACGGCGTCGAAATCAAGCCATCCACCCTTGATTTTAGTAACCATGTCTTCGCCGCCGACAAAATCAGCCCCGGCTTCCTCGGCTTCCTTGATTTTCTCGCCCTGCGCGATCACCAGGACCGTTTTGGAGCGGCCCAGGCCGTGCGGCAAGACGAGCGTGCCGCGTACCAGCTGATCAGCTTTGCGGGGATCGACGCCCAACCACATAGTCAGCTCAACTGTCTCGTCAAATTTTGCGAAGGCAATCTCTTTGAGTAACTTGACCGCTTCTTCCAGATTGTACTTGCGCCCGTCCTCAATTTTCTCAGCCGCGGCGCGATATTTCTTTCCGTGCTTTTTCATTCAAAAACCTCCGAGGTGCCGGCGAGGAAATTGCGAATTTCGGATCGCGAATTACGAATTCTCGCAACTCACTCTTGAAGCTTCGCTCTCTTTCCTCTCCCTCTCTTACAAAGTCAAACCATGCGAGCGCGAAATTCGCAATCCGAATTTCGCAATCTAAAATTATTCCACCGTCAATCCCATCTGCCTGGCGGTACCTTCGATAGTTCGAATCGCGCTCTGCAGATTGGTGGTGTTCAGATCGGGCATCTTGGTCTTGGCTATTTCTTCCAACTTGGCCCGGGAAATTTTCCCGATCTTTTCTTTCTTGGGATTGCCAGAACCCTTTGCTATTCCCGCCGCTTTCTTTAACAGATCGGCGGCCGGCGGCGTTTTCGTTTCAAAAGTGAACGACCGATCCGCAAAGACCGTGATCACAACCGGAATCTTCATGTCCGGATCCATCTGCGCGGTTTTGGCATTGAAAGCCTTGCAGAATTCCATGATGTTGACGCCGTGCTGCCCCAATGCGGGGCCGATCGGTGGCGCCGGATTGGCCTTGCCTGCCGGAACCTGCAGCTTGATGTAACCTGTAATCTTCTTTGCCATTATTCTTCTTCCGTAAACCTTATCTTCTCAACCTCAAGGAGGCCCAATTCAATTGGTTCATGCCGACCGAAAATCTTAACCATGACCTTCAGCGTGGCGCTATCCTCGTCGACTTCTTCAATTCGGCGGGTGAAACACCGAAACGCGCCTGTCTTGATACGCACCATTTCGCCTACTGAATATGAGAAGTTCGGTTTCATTCCTCCTCAGTGAAGGTGACCTTCTCGACATCCAGAAAGTTCAACTCGACCGGCGTCGAGCGGCCGAAGATCGTCACCGTGACTTTCAACGTCGACTTATCCTCGTTAACTTCTTCGACCTTGCCGGTGAAACTCTGGAACGGGCCCGATTTGATGCGTACTGTTTCACCCGCCGCATAAGAAAACTTCGGCTTGGGTTTTTCCGCCGCCTCGGCCACGTGATGAACGATCTGATCGACCTCCTGAGGCGTCAGCGGCGTCGGATTTTGCCCGCCCACAAATCCCGTCACCTTCGGTGTCGAGCGAATCGCATGAAAAACGTTGTCGGGAATATGCCCGCGCTCGTCGCACTCGATCTGCACCAGGACATAGCCGGGATAGAACATCCGCGACGACTCGACGCGCTTATTGCCGCGCATTTCGACCACGGTTTCCGTGGGCACCAGCACCTCGCTGATCGCATTCTCCAGCTCAGTCCCGGCCACCCGAGCTTTCAGGCTTTCGCAAACCTTCTTCTCGTGACCTGAATACGTATGAAGTATGAACCATTGATTCATTTGCAAAACTTTCCGCTCGTCAACCGCCCAGCCAGGTGCGTAAGTGATCTATTAGAAATGCCCAAACTCGATCGACCCCAAACAGATAAATGGCAAAGAAAATGACCGCAATCAAGGTTATGATGGTGGTGTTCTTTACCTCGTTAGCCGTAGGCCACGAAACCCGCCGCATTTCGGCGCGGGTATCGCGCAGAAACTGTGCGGTTCGCGAAAAAAATCCGGCATTCGTGGCCCGGTGTTTTTCGCGACGACCACCGCCATCACCGCTTGAGCCAGGATGCGTCCCTCGCTCGATCCTGGGTGGCGGCGTTCCGCCGGGCGCGTCTGGCGCTCGGACGCTCGCAGTCTCCGTTTCCAACTCGACGTCCTCTTCTTCCACTTTAAGCTTTCCGAACTTCAGTAACTCAGCTCTTCCCTAATTCAACTGGCAGGGGTACCAGGATTCGAACCCGGACTTTCGGTTTTGGAGACCGACGTGCTAACCGTTGACACTATACCCCTTCGGACATTGCCAATTGCCAATTTTCGATTGCCGATTACTTCTTGCTTCCAACGCCAATTGAGAATCGGCGATTGGCAATCGGAAATGTTACTTGGTCTCTTTATGATCCGTGTGCTTACGGCAGCGCCGGCAAAATTTACTGAACTCCAGACGATCCGTGGTTGTCTTCTTGTTCTTGGTCGTGACGTAGTTGCGGCTTTTGCAGTCCGTGCACTGAAGTACAATGTTGTCGCGCGGCATAAATCAAGTCTCCAACTTCAAAAATCTTTCTGAGGTCTCGAAACTCTCAAATCTTAAATCTCAAATTTGAGATCTGGGATTAGAGTGGCCCTATTCCACCACTTCGCTTACCGTCCCGGCGCCCACCGTTCTCCCGCCTTCCCGAATCGCGAAGCGCAAACCTTTCTCCATCGCAATCGGCGCGATC
>WNFJ01708446.1_pt1 | contig 25182 bp, 27 predicted proteins | sample 5400461 | NCBI WGS metagenome assembly WNFJ01 (sample SAMN13153349, study PRJNA577476) | soil metagenome | isolation source: 115 cm saprolite on Douglas fir-dominated hillslope | place: USA:California | collected 2013-09-17
CCAATAGCTTGGGCCGAGATCAGGCTGTGCCAGAAGGGGAGCAATCTTCTCGGCCAAGCCGCTGCTCTTGTGTCCGGACTTGGCGCTCTCGGCGCGTACATCACCGGGCAAAAATAACAGCGTCAGGACACAGAGGAAAATAAGCTTGTTTATCTTCGGCATTTCCATATGCCAGTTTAGTCTGTCAGGGAAAACAATAAGTTAACTTGCCGGATTACCCCACGCATTTTAGTACTGTCACCGAATCTACGTGCCTTTTGTGACCCTTTGTCTCCTTTGTGTTTAAATCTTGCCATGCGGCCAGGTTACGAATGGAAGCTGGCTCGGCGGAACCTTGAGCTGGGTGTGCGCACCCTGGTGATGGGCGTGGTCAACGTCACTCCTGACTCGTTCTCTGACGCCGGGCGGCATTTTTCCCAGGAAAATGCGGTCCGACACACATTGCAGCTCCTCGACGAAGGAGCCAATATACTCGACATCGGCGGAAAACTGGCGAAGGCGGGGTCACGGCTGCGGAAGAGCTCGGCCGCGTGCTGCCGGTTATTACAACGGTGCACGAGCAGCGGCCCTCAGCCCTGATTTCCATTGATACCTACAAAGCAGAGGTGGCCCGGGCTTGCGTGCGGGCCGGAGCAGAAATCGTGAATGACGTGAGCGCCGCCCGCTGGGACCCGGAGATGTCGCGCACGCTGGCAGAGTTGAAATGCGGCGTGGTGCTGATGCACGCGCGCGGACGTCCGGAAGAATGGCGCACGCTGCCGCGCCTCTCAGGCGACGCCATGCTCGAACTGGTAGGCCACGAACTCAGAGAATGGAGCGCGGCCGTGATCGCAGCCGGTGTCCAGCGGGAGCGTATTGTTCTCGATCCCGGCTTCGGCTTCGGCAAAAACTTTGAAGAGAATTACCCGCTGCTGGCCCGGCTTAACGAATTGCACTCCTTGAAGTTTCCTCTGCTCGCAGGCACCTCGCGCAAGTCTTTCATCGGTCGCACCTTGGCGCGGGAGCAAGGTTCCACCGGAAAACAGGATTCCGGTGAAAAAAAAGACGCGCCGCCCGATCAGCGCCTCTACGGTACGCTGGCCACGGTGACGGCGGCAATTCTGCGCGGAGCCCATATCGTTCGTGTGCACGATGTGAAGCCTGCGGTCGAAGCGGCGCGTGTGGCGGATGCGATCTTAGCGACGAATGTCTAAACAATATCGCTAACACTTTTTGCGGTTCCCTGCATACGTTATCCATCATGACTGAATCGAATTTAGAAGACCATAAAGAGGGAAATTCCTAGGTGGTGCCAACCCAGACCCTCCTTCGGAGGGCCGGATGCCTTGAACGTTAGTCGGCTTAAATTAAGAAATCCACTTTTTGCGGTAAGCTAATAAGCAGTATTGCATGCTAGAAGCTATGAGCAGAATTTCAGAATCTTCCGTAGTTTCTCTTATTCGCGGCGCATCCATTGGTTGGGTTGCGATGATCGCAGTATTCGCAAGTTATATGTTTCTACTTCCCCATGGTCCACATTTTGCGCCAGAGGTTGGTCCAGTGGGATCATTTATGACCTTTGGTACTGTTTATTCCATTATTTATCTTGTTGACTTCGTGCTTCTTGCCATCCCAACTTATTTTCTGCTCTATGGCAGGAAGCCGCCCCTCCGTCGTTGGCACTGGGCCCTCTCTGGCAGCGTGCTTTTTCTTCTCAGTTTGATTGTCTGGTGCTCTGCCTATGGCTTACGTAGTAGCGCTGAGCTTTTGTTCTATGCTGTGCTGGCAGCTATTGCTGGTGCCGCTTCGTTTTACGCTCTGCCATCCCAACATGCCGTGACGATCAGTGGCTGTTTGTGACAACTCGAACGCGTCCCGTTAATAACGAACATCAACAAATTCACTTTTTGCGGTAAGCTGTAGGTTTATGCTTCGATTCTCTACCTCAGGTGAGTCTCATGGCGAGGCTCTGGTTGCACTTCTCTCCGGCATGCCCGCCGGTTTGAAGGTTGACGAGGAGTTCGTCAACCGCGAGCTATGGCGCCGCCAGCAAGGCTACGGACGCGGCGGACGCATGCGCATTGAGCGCGATACCGCCCACATCCTCTCCGGCGTGCGCCACGGCCAGACCATCGGTTCGCCCATCGCGCTCACTCTGGCCAACAAAGACTGGCAAAACTGGCAGGAGTCGCTGCCGGTAGCAGCGGGTGATCCCGAGAAACACAAAGAGGTAAAGTCTCCACGGCCCGGGCACGCCGACCTGGCCGGGGCCCTTAAATACAACTTTCCCGAGGCGCGTTACATCCTCGAGCGGGCGTCGGCGCGCGAATCCGCCGCCCGCGTCGCTGTGGGCGCTCTGGCTAAGCTCTTTCTGCGCGACTTGGGAATCGAAGTCCTGAGCCACGTCGTGGCTGTGGGCAGCGCCCGCTTGACCATGACGGAGATCCCCTGGGAGCGCCTTGAGGCCCTGCACCAGCGCGATGAGGTCCTGTTGAACTGCTTTGACGAAGAGACCGAACAACGCATGAAGGCCGAGGTAGACCGCGCCTTGAAGACCGGCGACTCCATTGGCGGCGTCTTTGAAGTGGTTGCGCACAATGTGCCTCCCGGTCTTGGCACCTATGCCAACTGGGATGAGCGCCTCGATACCCATCTCGCCGCAGCCGTCATGTCATTACAGGCAGTCAAGGCGGTGGAGATTGGCACCGGTGTGGCTTCGGCCCTCTCTTTTGGCTCCGAGGTGCACGATGAGATCGGGTACCAGAAAGGGAACAACCTTCCGTTCACCGGCTTCACACGGAAATCGAACCACGCCGGCGGAGTCGAAGGCGGCATCTCCAACGGACAGGATATTATCGTGCGCGGTTATCTCAAGCCCATCTCGACCTTGCGCCGTCCCCTGGAATCGGTGGACTTCAAGACCCGCGAGGCGGTCAAGGCCGCCTACGAACGCTCCGACGTGTGCGTGGTCCCGGCCGCCGGCGTTGCCGGCGAAGCCATGGTGGCCCTCACCCTGGCCCGCAGCGCGCTGGAAAAATTCGGCGGCGATTCGATGACCGAGACCATCAGGAACTTCAAGGGATACTGCCAGCAGTTGAAAGAGTTCTAATCCGCGTGATCCGTGAAATCGGCGGTGGGCTTTTCTCTGAGAATAGAGAGCTACGCCCGAATCGCTTTCACCTCGAGATACTCTGCATCGACGGTTGTGGTGCCATCTTTGGCCTGGTTGTGTTTGGCCCACATACTTTCCAAATCAGAACGCAGGGCGGCTTGCCCGGCGGCATCGAGCCGTGAAAAAGCCACTCGCGTCGGCCCAAAGTATTCACGAAAAAGCTGCACCACCTCCGCAGGAGGGAACAGATACTTGAACGTACACACCTGCCGTGAGCAGGTGATCTTAGCGACGCCTTTGCCGAAGCGCTCGCGCACCGTAGCTTCGTCTCCCCAAAGCACCGGCGCCGGAATTCCCGCGGGCGGGGGAACATGGGCGGCCATGGTGCGAAAGTTCTCGCCGACAAATCCGGTGGGAGTCCAGTTGGCCATTGCAATCAGGCCTGCGGGACGACAGACGCGCCGGAACTCTGCCGCCACGCGCTCCGGACGCGGGGCAAACATAGCGCCGAACATGGTCACAATGGCGTCGAAAGAGCCGTCGCCAAACTTCAGTTGCTCGGCGTCGCCCTCTTCAAACGTTGCCTTCACGCCTTCCTTGGCGGCACGGGCACGTGCCTGTTCGAGCAGGTTGGAGGCAATATCGACTCCGGTGACCACGGCTCCGGCGCGGGCGATGGGGATGACGGTGTTGCCGGTGCCGCAGGCTACGTCGAGAACCCGGGTCCCGGGAGCAATACCGAGGCGATCGGCAAAATCTTTTGCCGCCTCGGCGGTATAGGCGGCAATGACGCCGAAGTCTCCGGCCATCCAGGTGTCGCGCATACGATTCTTCAACGCGTTGATGTCAACAGGGGCGGGCTGCATAGAGAAAGCTCCTTGACTCAAAGAATACAACAGCACGAACTCAGACGCTGGAAAGCCATCGGGGCTGAAGCCTATTTGGATTTAACGCTGACACCCGGTTGAAGCCGGGTGCTCCCACCGCGCCGCAAGCGGACGCAAGCCTATTCTCTTCTGCCAACAAACTCTGCCACGCGGCTCTCTCCAACGGTTTCCCGGTAGTGCAGCACGCGCAGGGTCGCAAAAGCGCGCAGCAATTCGTTCGCTTCAAGAAGATGCAGCGGATGCGTTGGCCCCTTCAACGTGCCGCGCAGGTAAGTCTTGTAAATCAGCAACCCGCCGGGTTTTAGCATGTCGACCAGAGCAGGGAAGAGCTTTCGCTGCAAATAAAAGAACACGAGAAGCAAATCAAAACGCCCACGTAATTGCCGCGTGTCAAAGTTATTCAGGTCAGCAGCAACGGTTTTAATCGGCAATTTTCGCAGCAGGGCGTTCTTTTCTGCCAGAGCGATACCGTTTTCTGAAACATCAATCAACGTCGCCTTCCATCCCTGCTTGGCGTAGAAGAGGGCATGACGTCCGACGCCGCCGGCCACATCAAGCACCTCGCCCGGCTGCGACAATAAGGGACGCACATATTCCTTATCTGCCTGGAGCAGAAACGGATCTGGCCGCATCGAAGTATGCGAGGCTGCGGCGTACTTGGCATTCCACAGCTCCTTTTCCGAGCGCCGGGGTTCCGAAATGTGGGATGGAGTGCCCTTTGCAGGTTTCACCAATAATATGCCCTTTCGCGACATGAAAACTTTAGCTTATAATTCTCGGAACCCTGGGGTTCTGTGATCGGCGGAGGTACCGTGGATATACAAGTCCGCAAAGATGCTAATCGGAACGTACAGGTAATCAGCATGCGCGGCGACCTTAAAGTCGGCGACGCCGTAGATGATCTTCGCCGCACCATCACACAAACCCTGGGCTCAGGAAACTCCCGCATCGTCTTCGATCTGAGCGACGTGAAGATGCTCGACTCCAGCGGCATCGGGGTTCTGGTACGCACCCTGACCGCGGTCAAGCAGCGCGGCGGCAATGCCAAACTGGTGAACCCTTCCGAATACGCGCTGCAATCACTGCAGCGAGTGGGGCTGGCAGAGCTCTTCCAGATTTACCACGACGAAGAGACCGCGACGGATTCCTTCGCCAACTAAACCTATCTAGTTTTTCTGTACATGGAGAACGGTATCGCCCAAACAGGAAAACGCAAGATCCTTCGCGCCAAAAAACGGCGCTCAGGATGACAATATACAAGCAGCAATGGCGAAATAGGAACTACAGTAACAGCTAAAACAGCATCGTCCAAGAATATCAGGCGTGGTGCCGGTGTGGGCATCTTGCTTATCACTCGGAAAGGTACTGCAACGGCGATATTCGACAAACCCTTCGCGCGGTTGCGTTATACTGAACCCATCCGCGATGCCGCAAACGCTCGAAAAGACGTTTTTCCTCGAGACCTTTGGCTGTCAAATGAACGTCCATGACTCAGAGAAGATCATAGGCACGCTCACCGCCCAGGGATACCGCCAGGTTGAAAGCGTTGAAGAAGCCGGACTGGTCCTCTTTAACACCTGCTCCATCCGTGATAAAGCCGAACAAAAAGTTTTCCATCGCCTTAACGATTTTAAAAAGCTTAAAAAACAGGGCAAGCGTTTCGGTGTGCTCGGCTGCGTGGCCCAGCAGGAGGGCGAAAAAATATTCGAGCGCGCCCCCTACGTCTCGCTGGTCGCCGGGTCGGCTTCTTACCGCAATTTGCCGCAGATGCTGGTGCAGCTCGAGGCAGGGAACTCGCGCGTGACCGGTCTTGATGACCGCCAGACCGATGAGACCTTTGAGACCGAATTCACCGCTCGCAGCAATCCTCATCGCGGATACATCACCATCATCGAGGGCTGCGACAAATTCTGCTCTTACTGCATCGTTCCTTACACGCGCGGCAAGGAACGCAGCCGTACCTCCGATTCGGTGCTCTCCGAGGCGCGCAGAATGGCCGAGGCCGGCTACACTGAGATCCAACTGCTGGGGCAGAATGTGAATTCCTATCTCGATCCCAGCGGCAAAAAATCGTTTGCCCAATTGCTGGCGGCCGTAGGAGAGGTGTCAGGCATCCGCAGGGTTCGCTTTACCACATCGCATCCGCGCGACTTCACCCGCGACATCGTGGAAGCTATCGATTCGCTGCCCACGCTCTGCGATCATGTACATCTGCCGGTGCAAAGCGGCTCCTCGAAGACGTTGCGCGCCATGATGCGCCTGTATACGCGTGAGGAATACCTGGAGCGCATCCGCTGGATCAAGGAAGCCAGGCGCCCCATCAGCATTACCACCGACATCATTGTCGGCTTCCCGGGCGAAACCAACTCCGACTTCGAAGAAACCATCACATTGCTGGAGGAGGTTGGCTACGACGGCGTCTTTGCCTTCAAGTATTCGCCGCGGCCCCACACCCCGGCGCTCAATATGATTGACAGCATCGTGGATGAGGAAAAATCAAAGCGATTGGCAATCGTTTTGGACCGTCAGCGGGAGATCCAGAGAACGAGTTATTGCAGACATGTAGGAAGTATTGTTGAAGTGATGGTTGAAGGGAAGAACGAAGCCCGCGGGCAGTGGATTGGACGCACCTCGCAGAACAAAACGCTGAACTTTACGGCGGCGGCTGAGAAGTCACCGGAGGTTGGTTCTTATCATCCAATTAGAGTGACGGCAAGTTTTCCCAATAGCCTCGTAGGTGAATTGGTAGCCTGACGATTCAGGGGAGAATACGATGGAAGTTGAAATGAAAATTCGGGGATTGATGATGGATCCGGTGACCAATATGCCGATCGTGGTCCTGAAAGACGTAGGTGGCGACACCGTACTGCCCATCTGGGTGGGCGTCTACGAGGCCAATGCCATTGCCCTGGAGATCGAGAAGGTAACGACCCCCCGTCCCATGACCCATGACCTGATTAAGAATGTCCTGGTAGGGCTGAATACCCACGTCCACAAGGTCGTGGTCAGCGAGCTGCGTGACGACACCTTCTACGCCGTGATCTGGATGGAACGCGACGGGCACGTCATCAGCATCGACTCGCGTCCTTCCGACGCCTTGGCCCTGGCCCTGCGGCTCGATTGCCCCATCTATGTCGAGGATGAAGTTCTCAAATCCTCCAAGCTGGCCAGCTCTATCAATGAGCGTGTCTCCTCCGACGAGCTGCGTAAATGGCTGGAGTCGCTCAACGACGAAGACCTGGGCCGCTACAAGATGTAAGCGAAGCCGCTAGCTTCCAGGAAGTTGGAAGTGTGAAGTAAGAAGTTAAGAAGGAGTTGATCGCGGCCTAATTTTCATTCGTATTTCGTATTTCCTACTTCTTACTTCCTATGCCCGATCCCGCCGAACAACTTGCCCGCATTTACCAGGCTGGCTTCGACATCGAACAGTTTGACCGCTATCCGCAAGCTTTGGGTGTAGTCCGTGATCAATGCATCGCATTGCTTGAGGCCACTCCAAATGGTCTGAGCATGATCGGTTCGCCGGGACGGCGCATGGGTGAGCTCATGGGGGTTTTAGTGGAAAAAGATGGCCGCAAGGTCTTTCAGGCAAAACAAGAAATCGTTGAGGCCACCCCCGAGCTGCTGGAAAAGCTAAAAGGCTTTGAACGCGATCTTAAAGACCTGCTAAGCTCCGTCGCGTAGCTTTGCGCTGTACGGTAGTGGGCTATTTCTAAAGGCCGGACCGGAGCAGGTCTGAGGAAGGATAATTGTAGTTAGAATTTGGATCTACTTAACCGACACCTACGTAACCAACAAGAATACCATCCCCGCCACAATTCGCTTTGTCGTCAACCAGGCAAGGGCTAGAATTGAGACTAGCTCCCCCAAAAGTTGGAATCGGAAGGATCTGTTCGTATGGTCCGATTGAACGCAGACGCAGATTCTCTTTTGCGAGCGGTATTAATTGTCATTGCTGCATGCTTTTGGCTGAATGGCTGTGGCGGTGATGTTTCTCAACCTCCACCTCCTGCCAGTTTTAAAATTCAAATGGCCAGCGTCGATAACGCAGGAACGCGAGGAGACTCTTACAGCACTACTCCTTCCATCAGTGCCACGGGCCGTTATGTCGCGTTCATCTCGGCAGCCGGCAATTTTGCGAGCGCCAGCCAGCGACCACAGGTTTTTGTGCGCGACACGTGCATTGGAGCTAGCGATTGCACGCGCAAGACTACTTTGGTTTCAGTCATGAGCGATGGAAGCATTGCTGGCTCGAGTTACAATGGAGCTCTAAGTTCTGACGGGCGCTTCGTGGCGTTTACGTCTGCTATTAGCAATAACACGGCGCGTGTTTTCCTCCGGGATACATGTGCTGGAGCGCCCAACTGCAGGCCGTCGACTCAGTTGGTTTCCGTGGCCAACGATGGAACCCCTGCCGACGGTAACAATTACAATCTGGCAGTCTCCCAGGGAGGGAGATACGTCGCATTTCAAACCGATGCGCCGAGTCTTGGAGTCCCGTCCAATACGACTCAGATAGTTGTGCGCGATACGTGTCTTGGAGCACAACACTGCACTCCGTCGATCCAGATGGTTTCCGTGGCCCCGAACGGAGCACCCGGCAACAATTCATCGGGTTTTTTCCCGATTTCGATAACACCAGACGGGCGTTTTGTTGCGTTCGCATCAGGCGCTAGCAACCTGGTCCCTGGCCAGACAGGCAACACTGGCGCCGTGTTCGTGCGAGACACTTGCGCCGGCACTTCCTTCTGCACCCCTTCGACTTTTCGTCCTACGGTAGCGAATGATGGAAGCGAGGCCAATTCTAATATTTTCGAGGCTTCGATCAGCAACAATGGGAGGTTTGTTGTTTTCAGCTCCGATGCAACCAATCTGGTTTCCTCACAACCCGCGGGAGGAGCGTTGTTTGTGCGTGATACGTGCATCCAGGCCACCTCGTGTAGGCCCTCCACCACGTTGATTGGCACCACTTCTGTGAATTCCCCTGTAATCGCCGTCCCTGCAATCAGCGGCGATGGACGGTTTGTAACCTACATGGGTACCGACGTAGCCTATCCTCCGCAGCAGGTTTTCATGTTAGATACTTGCCGGGGCATCGTGGGCTGCACTCCGTCTACCAGGCTGGTTTCGGTTGCCGCCGATGGCACACCGAACAACGGATCCCTAAGCAATGGCTTTTTTGAACCCATTCCGCTCGCGATAAGTAGTGACGGCCGTGCAGTGGCTTTTACCACATGGGCCAACAATCTCGTGCCTGGGACTCAAGACAACCTGGATTATCAAGTGTACGTGGCACCCAATCCTTTCAGGTAGCAGCGCCCGCTCCTAACACCACCTTGGGCTGGAACAGCGTACCCGCGACTCGTTGGACAATCGCAATGAGCTCAGTCTGGTTGCGAAACACTTTGACCAACTTGGCGGAAGAAAACTCGGGCAGGTTTACCGGGTTGCCGTTAAGCAGACGGGGCAGGGCCTCAGGTGGCGCGGTAACCGAAGGAAAGCCGGGTAAGAGGGTACGGGGATGGCGTAAATACTGGCCAATCCATGACTTTACATAATATTCGTTATCGGACGTTGTAACGGGTGCCTCTTTGTCCCTCGCAACCATCAGTTGCTCCAGGCTGCAGGCCTCCTCGATGCGGAACTCCCCTACTGCAGTCCTGCGAAGGCTGGCCAGGTGGCCGCCTACGCCAAGCTGCCGCCCTAAGTCATGCGCGATGGAACGCAAATATGTCCCTGAAGCTACTTGAGCACGGAAGCAGATCAAGTTCTCACGGACACCATTGATTTCAAACCTTTTGACCTCAACTTTCACCGGCTTCAGCTCAACGCTCTGGTTCTTGCGGGCGAGTTTGTAGGCAGGAACGCCGGCGACCTTCTTGGCGGAATACGGCGGCGGCATCTGCTCGATCACGCCGGCGAACTTACCTGCGGCTTCACGAATCTCGGCCTGCGAACACTTCACCTCGATTTCAGCTCCGATGGCCTGTCCGGTGGCATCATAGGTATCGGTGGCAAAGCCCAGGCGGATTTCGCCTTCGTATTCTTTTTCGCAATGCAGATAAAACTGTGCCAGCCGCGTCATCCTACCCAGCAGCATGGGCAGAACTCCGGTCGCCATGGGGTCGAGTGTCCCCAAGTGGCCAATCGAGCGCTCACCCGTGATGCGTCGCAGCCGGTTGACGGCGTCATGCGAGGTCATGCCAGCCGGTTTGTCGAGAATCAACACTCCATCCATATTCTGAATCTCAAACTTGCATTATGTATTCTATATAGTCGGCTTCCAATTCGATGATTCCCATCCGTGACGACGCTCCCCGCTACTCCACTCCTTATGTGAATTATTTCCTGATCGGGTTGAATGTTCTTGTCTTTCTTTTTCAGAAGACGCTGCCATCAGACCAGCAGAACGTCTTTCTCGCCACGTTTGGCATGGCGCCGGCCAACGTGACTGCTTGGATCGGTGGAAGCCACCAAATCGGGTTTGTAGACGCAATCCTTCCGATGTTCACCGCAATGTTTCTGCACGGTGGCTGGATGCACCTGATCTTCAACATGTGGGCTCTCTGGATTTTTGGCGACAACGTCGAGGACCACCTTGGTCATCTGCCGTACCTGGGGTTTTATCTGGCGTGTGGCATCCTCGCTGCCATGGTCCACACCTTGTTCAATCTGCAGTCCATGGTGCCCAGCGTCGGCGCCAGTGGCGCCATCGCTGGAGTCATGGGGGCCTATTTCCTGTTGTATCCCTCAGCCCGCGTCCTCACGCTGGTGCCCTTTTTCTTCTTCTTTTTGACCTGGCTGCCGGCCTGGATCATCCTGGGATACTGGTTTGTGGTGCAGTTTCTAAGCGGAGCGGCCACCTCCATTGCCTATTCGAACAGCAATGCGGGCGGAATCGCCTTCTGGGCACACGTGGGAGGGTTCCTGGCCGGGCTGCTTCTTATCAAGCTCCTCCCTGCCCGGCCGCAGCGATTTTCGTACGAGTGACGAAGAGAATCAGAAGCCATCAGGAGACGTAGGGAGCTACGTCTCTACCACAGCGAAGACGTTTCCCACAAAGCGCCACATTCATCAGTCTGCTTTTGTCTTTAATACCGGCAGCAGGCTGTTGTAGTCATCGGTCCATAAGCGCAGGCGGCGAGGGATGATGATTGATTTTTGTGCGTTGCTGATCTCCGGGCGGGAGAGGAGTTCGGTATTTGCAGTCACCAGCACCCAATCAGAGCTGTAGGCTGCGCGCTCATCGTCATCCGGCGAGATAATCAAGGCAGTTTTCAATCCTGCATGCTTGGCTTGCTGCTCCACCACCGGCGCCAAATCGAGAAAGTGATTCGACACATGGAAGGCGATGATGCCCGATGGCTGCAAGTGGCGGCGATACAAATCGAGCGCCTCGGCGGTGAGCAGGTGGACCGGTATAGCGTCACCCGAGAAAGCATCTACCACCAGCACGTCATAATGCTGCGGCGCCTCGCCAGCCAGCGAAATGCGTGCGTCACCAGAAATGATTTCTATCGCGGCCGCTGATTCACGCAAGTAGGTAAACGCATTGCGGGCAATCCCCTCCACCTGGGGATTGATTTCATAGAAGCGAAACACATCTCCCTGATGGCCGTAGGCGGCCAGCGTGCCCGTGCCCAGCCCGATTACTCCCACCCTGCGCGCTCTGTTTCCGCAGCACAGATCGAGCGCAAGTCCGACACCAGAGTCGCGGGCGTAGTAGGTCGTAGGTTCTCTGCGCATGTCGGGAGCAAAGATCTGCAGTCCGTGCTCTATGGTTCCGTGATAAAGCACGCGAGTAGCGGTGGTGTCCGGTGGTTCGATGCTTTGAGTCACGTGCAGGGTCCCATAGAAATTGCGGACTTGCAGGAATGAGTCAACCCGGTCGTTTCCTACCTGCACAAAAATGAGTTTGACCAGGGCCACAGTCACGGCCAGCCAGAAGATGCGCGCCATCCATCCGGTTTTCCAAGTGACGGCCAGGCCCAGTGCCGCAGCCAGGACCAATCCACAGGCCAACTCGTAGTTGCCGGTAAAAAAAGTGGGCGCCACCACGCCAACAAAGACTGCGCCCAGCGCTCCTCCAGCGGCCATGCAGAGATAAAACCCGCTGAGGCGCCGAGGAGCAGGACGCAGACGGTGAAGCTCAGTGTGGCAGAACAGGCAGATGAGGAACAGTGTTGTGCAGAAAAGCGCAATAGTGCATGGCAGAGAGATGTTGATCTCGGAAACATGCAATAGAGATGCCAGATGCGCGAAGTCTGGGTCGTAGAGCACATAGGCCACCGGCCCCAGCGCAAGGGCAAATAACAGCAGAATCAGCCAGCGTGGCCGCCAGCGCTCGCCACCGAAGGCGACTACGAAGCTCATCAGATAGACAACCAACGGGATGATCCAAAGCAGGGGGATGGCGGCAACATTTTGACTCAAGTAGTTGGTGACCGCGGAGAGCAACAGTGATCCACACGCGGCCAGCAACACCCACAGCACGCGGTCACCGGCGGTAGGCAAAGACTGAGGCGAGGAGGAGTTCCCTTCTGGTCTCGCTTCTGGCGCTCTGGAGGCATTGCGAATTGAGTATCCGACGCTGGCGCACACGCATGCGAATACCACGAAGCCGGGCATCCACACAATGCTTTGCTGGCGCAGGCTGAAGTACGGCTCTATGAGCCACGGATAAATCAGCAGCGCCAGCATCGAACCTGCATTGGAGACAGCAAACAGGCGGTAATGCTGGGAAGTAGTCGGGAAGCGGCCCCTGCCCGTGATTGGAACGGAAGTAGAGCGCGCATACCAGGCCTGCAACAGCGGACTGGTAGCCGATAGAACCAGAAAGGGAGTGCCAATGAGCAACGTCAGCAGCCAGAGAACACTGGCGATCGGGTGCGCCGGGCTGGCGCGCAGATGCGGATTGATGCTGCGGCTGAACTGTGCCAGGCAGAGCGCCAGCAGAACGACATATGTGATCACTTGCCTGCGCACTGACAGGCGCGTGATAAGCGCGTGAGCGCACAGGTAGCCTAGCAGCAGAGCGGTTTGAAAGAAGACCAGACAGGTGGTCCAGACGGCTGCCGAACCCCCGAGCAGCGGAAGCAACCGCTTGCCCGCCATGGGTTCTGCCAGAAAAAGCAGAGAGCTGCTCAGGAAGATGGCTGCTGCATACAGGATTTTAGGTGAGCGCATCGGCCGCTGATGAAGATAACACGAGCGCGATTAGCCGGTACGTAGGTGATGGATGTGTCCTTCTACAACGTTCCCGCCACCGGGCCGATTATCAATTCTGAAATCACGGTCCCCTCGGAAACACTGATAGCGTGTAGAACTGCTTTAGCAACGCTTGCGGGCGACACCATGCGATCCCGCGGCGCCTCCGGCCAGAACTGTTGCCAGATGTCGGTCGCTACTGCTCCGGGGATGAGCGCCACGACCCGAATGCCCCGCCCACGTACCTCTTCGCGTAGCGCCTCAGTGAATCCCAGAGCGCCGAATTTCGACGCACAGTACGCAGACATGCCTTGAAAGACCTGCCTGGCGGCGACCGAGAGATTGTTCACGATGGTGCCACCCGCACCCATCAGCGGCAAGGCCGCACGGGTTACCAGAAATAATCCGGAGAGATTCGCTTGTATAACCTGCTGCCATGTTTCCCACGACAGTTTTTCTATGTCTGCCAGCGGATGCGCCATGCCGGCGTTGTTGATCAGGATATCGACTTTCCCGAACCGCTTTTTTACAGCAGAGAAGAAATTTTCTACAGCTTTTGGATCGCTGACGTCGCAGCTCTTTTCGAGCACGGCAAGCTTGTGCGATTGCAATCGTTTTGCGGCATTCTTAAGCGTATCGGCGTGGCGGGCGGTGATTGCCAGATTGCATCCGGAGGCAGCCAAAGCATCGGCAATGGCAAAGCCAATGCCCCGGCTGCCGCCAGTGATGACGGCAACTTTGCCTGCGAGCGGCCGCACTGGTTGGGCAGATGCTTTCTTAGTAGGCATTAAAATTTAGACCTTTTAGTTTTCTCTGCGCCGAAAGAGCAATGCCGTCCGACAAAAACGCAAGATCTTTCGCGCCAAAGAACGGCGCTCAAGATGACAAGATGAAACGGACTGCACGAAATAAGAAGCACAGCAGCCGTGAAAACGGCTTAAAACCCGTTGCTGCTCTTTTGCCGGATCAGCGACAAAAATTCCTCGCGGGTCTGCTGCTGATCACGAAAGGAGCCCAGCATGGAAGAAGTTACCGCCGAAGAGTGCTGTTTTTCCACTCCGCGCATCATCATGCAAAGATGCCGCGCCTCGATCACAACCCCAACGCCCTCTGGCTTGATCGCGCTCTGGATGCACTCGGCGATCTGCGTCGTCAGCCGCTCCTGCACTTGCAGGCGCCGGGCGAAGGCATCAATCAGGCGGGGAATCTTGCTCAACCCAATCACCTTCCCCTTGGGAATATAGGCAACATGCACTTTGCCGAAGAACGGCAGCATGTGGTGCTCACACAGGCTGAACATTTCCACGTCTTTTACGATGACCATCTCGTCGTAACTGACTGTAAACAGCGCTCCCTTCAGCAGATCCTCGGGATATTCCTGGTACCCCTTGGTCAGATACTGCAGGGCGCGGTCTACGCGCTCAGGTGTGCGCAGCAGGCCCTCGCGCTCCGGGTCTTCACCCAGTCGCACCAGAAGCTCGCGCAACAACTCTTCGGTGCTGGCTCCCGTCAATGACACGGGTTCTGAGGCTGGTTTCACGCTTCCCTTTCTGGAATTGGCCTTCTCATTACTGGATTTGCCCATAATCAATGCGCCAATTCCCTGCCGCCGGCGTATTCGAACGAGTTCATCATGGTTTCTTCAATCCTGACTCGTTCCACGTTTGCCGGACGAAAGCCCTTTTGCAGCCGGTTAAATATCTCTACACACAAATTTTCTGTCGTGGGAACCAACTTCTGGAATTCATCCACTGTGTTCAGGTTCGTATGATCGTAGCGATTCACGATTTGCTCTTCCACAAAACCATCCAGATCCACGAGGTTGCAGACCATACCGGTACTCGGCTCCACCTGGCCGCTGACGGTGACCTCCACAATGTAATTATGCCCATGGCCGTATGGATTGTTGCACTTGCCATAGGTTGCCAGATTTTCTTCCGGCGACATCGACTCGTTGTGCAGGCGATGCGAAGCCGAGAATCTATAACGCCGCGTCAGGTGCGCTTTCATGCTTCTCCGTAAAAATCCACGAACAAATCGGCCGTCTCGTACAAGCGTACACGGTGCAGTTGCGCCAGCTTCAGCTTGGGTGTGAGCCGCTTCCAGATGGCGATGGCTATGTTCTCCGAGGTCGGAATCTGGTGTGCAAACTCCGGTACTTCCTTGTTCAAATGCCGGTGGTCGAGCGCATCGACCACCTCGCGGTTCATAATCTCTTTCAACTGCTTCAGGTCCATCACGAAGCCGGAACGGGAATCAATCTCACCCCTCACCGTCACTTCCAGGATGTAGTTGTGTCCATGCCCGTGAGGGTTGTTGCATTTGCCGAAGATGCGGCGGTTTTCTTCGGCAGAGAATTCTGGATTATTATAATAATGCGATGCGGAGAATTCGACCCGTCGCGTCAGATAAATCATTCATTTCTCCGTAGTGTTGGCCTCGGGCCTTGATGGAGCAGATTGCCGAGAAAAGCCAAAGCACTATAAAATTTTCGCGGCAATATCCCGCGTAACCATAACCCGTAACCATGCCACAAAATAATACGCAAAGGCAGGTCAGTTTGGATTTCTCTCAGCAATCCGCCGCTCGAAAATGGAACTCTTTTATTATACGGAGTATGCGGCCCCTGCCGAAGACAACGTGTTGGATTGCGGTGCTGCTGGCTTTAGCAGTGACCTGTGGCTGCGACCGCGGCAGCAGCACCGATATGGTTGGAAAGAGCGCGCCCGATTTTACCGTGCAGGATTCCGACCGCACAGTTTCTCTGCATGAACTGCACGGCAAGGTGATCGTCTTGAACTTCTGGGCTACCTGGTGCCCGCCATGCGTCCAGGAAATGCCCTCGCTGGTCGCTATGCAGTCCCAACTCAAAGACCGGGTCAGCGTCCTGGCTGTCAGCGTGGATCAAAACCCCGAGACCTACCACCGCTTCCTGCGCCTTTATGGCGTAAATCTGCTCACGGTTCGCGATCCGGAACAAAAGAGCAATACTCTCTACGGAACGAAAATGTTCCCTGAGACTTACATTATTGACACCCGCGGCATCATCCGGCGGAAGTTCATCGAACCCGTGGACTGGACGAGGCCTGAAATCATGGAATACCTGAAGCAACTCTAGTCTAGCAAGTTGCTGAAAAACGCTCTATGGGCATGAAGACGTGTCAGGGCACGGATTCATGAGCCTGCCCTGAGCGAAGCCGAAGGGTGCCGCTAAGCTGTTGACAATAAACAACACCGATCTGCCGAAGGCATGCGCGTAGCCGGGTGAGCTCTTCGTGAGTGCTGTCCCGCGCGAACGAAGAGCGAGGGCGAAGCCCTCAGATGCAAAGCGGAGCGCACAAAATAAACGTTTTTCAGCAGCCTGCTAGAAAACTTCTTTGACGTCAACGGCCTTGCCCACGATATCAATCTGGGTCTGCTGCAGACCATTGGTGGTGGTGTCGTAGATACGCAGTTCCCCGCCCTCGCAAACGTAAACCACGTTGCGACTGGGAATTGGTTCGATTCCAGTTATGTCTCCCGGCAAAGGGGCTCCCGATGGCCCCGGGTAGGGCGCGTGAATAACCGCCATTGCGGGGTTCGAAGCAGTGTCATAGATAGAAAGGCAGCCTTGGGATACATTCGAGCAGGCGCGGGCCCCGATAAAAAGCTTGCCGTTGCTGCCCAGCGCGATTCTGTCATGAATGCCATCGCTGATAGATGCGGTTACCATAGCGGTTAATGTGCTAGCGTTCACTACCGTCAGTTTTCCCGCGGCCGGAGTTGTTGGTGAAGTCCCCGCGACATACAGCGTGGTTCCATTCAGCAAGCCGGTGCGGGCGGCTGGGAGATCCAAGTGACCGGTTATCGTCTGTGTTGNNCGTAGCAATCGAAACCGAGGCCACGCTCGCGGCAACACCGCCACATTCACTACCGCAATTGAGGACGTAGGCGGTGGAATCGTCGCTGGTGAACACAGCAAAAACGGGATTATCAAAACCGGGTCGGGGCGTGGCCCCGGCAGCGGTGTTGGCAGGATTGATGAAGAACACCTGAGTGTTGCTCGGGATGCTGTTCGACGGCAACGGCGTGGGATCATCCGAAAACACCAGCAGCGTACTGCCGTTATGGCTCAGCACCAGGCCGCGGGCGCCGGGAACAGAAACCACAGTTGCGCCGGCCGCTAAATTGTTGGTGTCGAAGATCTCGACCGCTCCCGCCAGAGTTGCGCCGCTGGCAATGGTGTTTCTTTCCGCAACAAAGACGAAGCGATCGTCGGATGAAATGGCAAAGCTCTCCGTGGGGTTGCGCAAAGCAAGATTGCTTTTTGCGGTTTCGGCAGTGTTATCAATGACGACCAGGCTGTTGGAGCCGCTGCTGTAAACAACGGTCTGCTTCTTGTCCTGACTCTCTACCATCTGAGTGGGGGCGAAACCGCCGTTGATGCTGCTGGCCGAGAGAGCGTCTTTGGCGGCATCCACAATGTGGACCACGCCTCCTGTCTGATTAGAGACGAATGCCCGCTTGGCAATCTTGCTGGCAGGGGTGGTGGGGGTGCTGCTTGAATACTTTTTTCCGCAACTAACCCAAAAAGCGACAGCGACAACACACACTAAAAGAGCGATTCGCCTCACGTTGACTCCCAAAGATGATGACTAAGGAATATACCGAACCTTGCGATTATAACAAGAGAGCGATTAGCCATTAGCTCTTAGCGATTAGCTTCAAAATCAAAATGCCGCAGACCTGTCCCGGCTGGCCGTGGATAAACGCAGATGAACGCTGATTTTTCAGGGTTCTATAGCGGTTCCATAGTTACTGTATCCACCCACCGTGGAAGAGCAGGCCTTTAGGCTTGCGTTAGGATGGCAAACCAAATGGGCTTCAGCCCCCGGTGCCGCGCGGATACACCATCTTTGGAACCGCTCCAGCAATGGAATGCAACAAAGACGCCAATGGAGGGGACATCTATCGGCTCAAGACAAAACAAATCAGGATGAGAATTGAGGGATACGATATTCTTACATCATGTCCTCGGATTTCCTAAAGCGGCTGGCCGCGGGACCCATCCTGTGCGATGGGGCCATGGGTACCCTGTTGTATGCCAAAGGGTTTTTTATTAACCGGTGTTATGACGAACTGAACCTCTCGCAGCCCGACCTGATTCGTAGTGTCCACCAGGAGTATCTGCAGGCCGGCGCTGAAGTCATTGAGACCAACACTTTTGGAGCGAATTCTTTTCGGCTTGCCCGGCACGGCTTTGGCGATCGCGTGCACGACATCAACCTGGCCGGGGCCAGCCTGGCGCGGCAGATTGTCACCAGGAAAGAGACTGACCAGACTTTTTTTGTTGCTGGTTCAGTGGGGCCGCTAGGTGTCCGCATTGAGCCTCTGGGAAAAACCTCGCTCGAGGAAGCCCGCGCGGCCTTTCGCGATCAGATTGCCGCGCTGGTAGAGGGCGGTGTCGATGTTATTTTCTTCGAAACATTTACTTCGTTAGAAGAAATCCACCAGGCCATTCTGGCGGCGCGCGAGGTCAATAGCGCTATTCCTGTGGTGGCCATGGTCACCATTGACGAAGAAGGCAACTGTCTCGATGGTTCCAGTCCCGAAGCTTTTGGGGCCAGGCTCACCGAGTGGGGGGCCGATGTTGTGGGCTGCAATTGCAGCGTAGGGCCAGCCGTAATGCTGGATGCCATTGAGCGAGTGCGCCGGGTCACGGCGCTGCCTCTGGTGGCACAGCCCAACGCCGGTCCTCCACAATCAGTGGAAGGACGCAATATTTATCTCTGCTCTCCTGAGTACATGGCCAGTTACGCACGCAAGCTGGTTGCCGCAGGAGCGCAAGTCGTAGGCGGATGTTGCGGCACCACGCCGGAGCATATCCGCTCGATGAAGGCAGCGCTGCGGGTGGGCTCAGCCAAAGGCACCGGCTTCCAGGTGGTCACAGAGGCGGCCAAGAAAGTTGAGATCGTGGTGCCTCCGCTCGAACAGCGCTCGCGCCTGGGCGCCAAGATTGCCAGCGGCGAGTTTGTGACCATGGTGGAGATTGTCCCGCCTAAAGGCATCGACGCCACCAAAGAGATTGAAGGGGCGCGCTATCTCAAGTCGCTGGGAATTGACGTCATCAATATTCCCGACAGCCCCCGGGCCTCGGCGCGTATGAGCAATCAGGCGCTTTCCATCCTGATTCAGCAGCAGGTCGGCGTGGAGACCATTCTGCACTACACCTGCCGCGACCGAAACGTGCTCAGCATCCAATCGGACCTGCTAGGCGCGGCCGCGGTGGGACTCAAAAATATTCTGTGTGTCACTGGCGATCCGCCCAAGCTGGGAAACTATCCGGATGCTACCGCGGTGTTTGACGTGGATTCCATCGGGCTGGTCAACATTGTTCACAATCTGAACCGGGGTCTGGATATCGGAGCCAACGTGATCGGCGGAAAAAACGGCACCGGCTTTGTGGTCGGCGTGGGCGCCAACCCAGGTGTGCTCAACCTTGACGAAGAGATCAGACGCTTCGAATACAAAGTTGAGGCCGGAGCCGAGTTGGCCATCACCCAGCCGGTCTTCGACGTCACACTGCTGGAAGTCTTTCTGTGCCGCATTGAGCACTGCCGCATTCCAGTCATTGCCGGCATCTGGCCGCTGGTCAGCCTGCGCAATGCCGAATTCATGAAAAACGAGCTGCGCGTCTCTGTTCCCGACTCCATCATGAAAAGAATGGCGTCTGCTGCCAATGCCGACGCAGCCCGGGCCGAAGGTGTCGCCATTGCGCGCGAGATGCTCCTGGCCGTGCACGACGTCGTGCAGGGTGTACAGCTCAGCGCGCCACAGAGCCGCTACAGCTCCGCCGTGGAGGTCCTGCGGGCGCTCGAAGACGGGCCAAAGGCGAACGTGCAAGTGGGATCCTGATCCTGGAGGGATGCGGCTCGCTCGTATGTGTCTCGGAGGGTTCGTCCGGAAAGAACTGATTTAAGTTGTTCATTCTTTTGGGTGTGCTCAAAAACAAGCTTTGTATCGTGGGGCGAGAAGACATGTATCAGGGCACGACTACAGAGGCTGCGGAAAAGTCCTCGTGTGTGAAGACAAGTATCAGGGCACGAGTTGGTCCGAAAGAACTGATTAGGTTGTTGATTCTATCGGAGCGTGTTCAAAAACAAGCTCTGCATCAGGCACGACTTCAGAGCTTGCGGAAAAACGCTGTATGGGCCTGAAGACGTGTCAGGGCACGACTGGTAGCCCATGCCTTTAGGCATGGGTGAGCGAAGCGAAAAAGTGCCGTTTAGACCCTTAAAAATATGGGCTTTAGCCTCTAAGGTTTGAATGTTGGAAGCGAAAAGATATTTTGCAACAATCTCTGAATGGTTCGTACCCTTGTTGATGCACCATCCTGATGATGCAATGCGTCAAACTGAACCACGGCTCACAATTTTGGAGAGATGAAAGTTTTACAAATTTTCCTGCTTCAGCAGTTTAGCTTTGGGCATAGAATAAGCCCATTGGAGTCTTGGATTGCCTAAGTTCGAAGAGTGCCTCGCCCGGCTGGAAAAAATCGTGAACGAGCTCGAAAAAGGCGAACTTCCACTGGAAAAAGCCCTGGCATTATTCGAAGAAGGCGTGCAACTCTCAAATTCGTGCCGCAAAGAGCTTGACGAGGCCGAAGGCAAGATTGAAATTCTGATGAAGCAAAACGGAAAGTTGCAAGCAGAGCCGTTTGAAAGCCGCCCGGCCGAAGCAGTCTCGAAGAGTTAATAATTCAGCGTTCCCTTAGTTGAAGCCTCCGGCGTTCACCGCCGTGAAAACGGCCCAGCTTTCTCAAGGTGAATCGTTATGAAGCCACTTAACCTAGTTCTTGCGCAAGCAGATGCCCAAAATGCCGTGCTCCTGGCTGAAAACCTGCAGAGCCATTTCAAAGGAGTCTCTCTGGCCCGCGATCTGGAAGAAATCCGGCGCGCTGTCGTGCAGAATCGCGCTGATGTAGCCGTAATCGATCTGGAAATGGCATCGCTCTCGGCAATTGATCAACTGCGGCGTGAGTTCCGCAACCTGGAAATTGTCTGTACCCATCGCCTCGCCGATGAGCGCCTGTGGTCTGCCGCGCTGGGGGCGGGCGCTATCGATTGCTGCCATCCCTCGGATGTGCGTGGAATTGTGCTGGCCGCCAATCGTACCGCCATTATGGCGCGCACCACCGCCGCATAACGTTATCTTTGAAATAGGAAAACGAGTGGGCAGCGCGATACTCGTGTGGCACAGCGCGGCAAGCCGCAATGCTATTGACGCGTCGCTTGCGACGCACGGTGGGAGCCCCGGCCTTCAGGCCGGGGAAAGCTTTTTAAGAATTGGGCTTCTGCCCTGGCCTGCCGACCCCCTGAAAATCGTCGCGAAAAGCATAGAATTTAGGACATAGTAGTACGGTCGCCTGCCGCGGCTTGCCGTGGGTACTCGGCTGTGCTCCGTAGCGCCGGCATCCCGTCGGCGCACCGTCATTTCCCATCCACGCCAAAAGCTTCACACGAGACGCTGTCGCTACTGGATTTGTCACAAACCAAAAAACCTAACAGCTAATGGCTAAGAGCTGATCTTGTTATACTCATTGTTTTCCCATGCCCACTGCCTCGATTCAAGAAACCTTAGAAGCGGGACGCCATATTGTGGACGCAGCCCTCGACCGCCTCATTCCGTCCATTGACCAGCAGCCGGAGTCCATCCACCGCGCCATGCGGCACAGCGTTTTTGCCGGCGGCAAGCGGTTGCGTCCGATCTTGTGTCTGGAAGCGGCCCGCATGATTGCGGGCTCGTTGCCTGCGGGAATCGAAGAGCTGGGTTCGGCGCTGGAGATGCTACATACCTATTCGCTGATCCACGACGATTTGCCGGCGCTCGATAACGACGATCTGCGGCGCGGACATCCCACGTGCCACGTGGTGTACGGCGAGGCGACGGCCATCCTGGCAGGAGACGCGCTGCAAACCTTTGCCTATGAAGTGCTCGCCAAGCTGCGCTGCCCGGCGGAGGCGAAGGTCCGCATCATCGAAGAAATTGCCCGTGCGACGGGAACGGTGGAGGGCATGATCGGCGGCCAGGTGATGGACCTCGAGGCCGAACGCAAGAACCCCGATGGCAAGACACTGGAGTTTATCCACCGATACAAGACCGGCGCGTTGATTACCGCCAGCCTCGTCACCGGCGGTCTCTATGCAGGCGGTGGCCATCGGCTGCGCGCCTTCGGCCGCTCGGTCGGGCTGGCATTTCAGATCATCGACGACGTGCTCGACGTCACCCAATCATCGGCGCAACTGGGTAAGACCGCGGGCAAAGACCAGGCCGTTGAAAAAGCCACTTATCCCGCGCTGTTTGGATTGGAAGCCTCCATCAAGCAGGCTGACATGCTGGTGGCTTCGGGTTGCTCGGCGCTCGATTCTTTCGGCAGCCGCGCCGACATGCTGAAGACGCTTGCTCACTTCCTGGTGGAACGAAAAAAGTGACCGCTCCTCTCGCTCTCGACATCCTGGCCATTGCCGCGCATCGCGACGACGTGGAGCAAACCTGTGGCGGAACGCTGCTGAAAATGGCCGAGGCCGGACATCGCACCGGTATCCTCGATCTCACGCAGGGTGAAATGGGCACACGCGGCACAGCCGAAGACCGCGCACGCGAGGCCGCCGCTGCGGCCAAGATTCTTAAAGCAGTCTGGAGAGGCGCGCTCGATATCCCCGACGCCCGGGTTGAGAACACCTGGGAGAACCGCTTGAAGATTGCGCACATCCTCCGCGAGCAGCGGCCGAAGGTCGTGATTCTTCCCTACTGGCAGGGACGGCATCCTGACCACTACACGGCTTCAACTCTTGGCTACGAAGCATGCTTTCTCGCCGGCCTGAGCAAACTGGATTTGCCGGGCGCGCCGCATCGTCCTTTCAAGATCGTTTATGCGACTTTGTACTACGATATCCGTCCGACTTTTGTGGTGGATATCACAGAACAATTCGAGCAACGCTTGAACTCTATTTACACTTACCAATCACAGTTCACCGACCAGGAAGCCGGCAGCAAAGACTTCCCCGCCCGCGCCGAGATTCGCGGACGCATCGAAGCCATGGCCCGATTCTATGGAATGATGGCCGGCGTAAAATACGCCGAACCCTTTCTGCAAAAAGAAGTCGGACTCGTGGACGACCTGACGTTAATTCCCGTCAAATCGATATAGCCCGCAGCGCGTAGTCCGTGTAGCACAGCGCGGCAAACCGCAAATGATTCTGCTCCTGCCGCACTATTCTGGCCGCACAAGCTCGTGTAGCACAGCGCGGCAAGCCACAATGCTATTGACGCGTCGCTTGCGACGCACGGTGGGAGCCTCGGCCTTCAGGCCGGGGAAAGCTTTTTAAGAATTGGGCTTCAGCCCTGGCCTGCCGACCCCCTGAAAATCGTCGCAAAAGGCAAAGAATTCAGGACATCGTAATACCCCCGGCTGTGCTCTGCCGGCGTCTCTCTGGCCGCTGTATGGCATATTGCCACAGGTTTCCGCGCCGTCTCAGAATACGCATGGCTTGACAACGTACCTTGCCTTGCCTTATACATAGCAATACAAGGTATATGGTCTTACTAGGAAAGACGAAACCCGAACCCGACGAGAAGTGGGAGGCCCAACTCCGCAAAGGCTGTTTGGAGTTAGCCATCCTGGCCAGCCTGTGGGGTGGAAAACTCTACGGACTCGAAATCCTGCGTATGCTGGAAGAGAACTCCGATCTCGTTCTCGCGGAAGGAACCGTGTACCCCATTCTTGGCCGCCTGAAAGAAGAGGGCCTGCTGCAATCAGAGTGGGTTGAGGCCGAGGCTGGACACCCGCGTAAATACTATTGGCTGACACCGGCCGGACGCCAGAAAGCAACCATGATGGCGCGGTTCTGGAACGGGTTTGCTGCCAACTTGAATCACCTGCTGAAGCCGGTGCTCAACGGGAAGGGGAAAACACAATGAACACTGCCACTTGTAATCCAATGATCGAACTCTATTTTTCTGAGCTGGAGTCCAAAATGGCCGGCCTACCCAAGCCTGCTCGCCAGGAATTTCTGCAGGAGCTTCGCGCTCACGTGCTCGACCGCCTGCTACAGACAGCCGAACCGACCGCCAAACCAATAGAAGATCAGTGCCGGGCGGTTTTAGCCGCCTTGGGTGCCCCCGAAGAAATCGCCCGCCACTATCTCATCGAGGCCGCCCTGAGCCGGGCGCGGCGAAGCAACTCTCCTCTGCTCTTGCTGCGCAGCACCCTGCGTTGGGCGCTGACCGGCATGCAGGGCTTTGCTGTTTTCATGGCCGCTCTGGTTGGTTACATGACTGCGCTTGGTTTTTATGTCCTGGCGATACTGAAGCCGATTTTTCCGCATAACGTTGGACTGTATGCCGGCTCGTTTGGATTTAACTTTGCCTACATGCCTCACCCTCATGGACACGAGCTGCTGGGGCCGTATTTCACCCCTGTCACCATGTTCCTGGGTCTGTTCCTGATGCAAGGCACAACATTGTTGATCAGGTTCTTGATCACCCGATTCGGGAAACTGAAGCAGAAAATTTGACTCATCTCCGCTGCGCAACCGCCACGCCATCGCGCACTGGAATAATAGTTGTAAAAAAATCAGGCGCGGCATAAAGAAGCCGATTGAATTCCCTGACTCCGCAGGTCGCAGCATCTTCAGCGTTCGGATCGGCGACGTCTCCCTGCCACAAGGCATTGTCTGTAATCAGCAGTCCACCTCTGCGCACACGCGCGGCGGCCAGGGGCAGCACCCGTGGATAATCTTCTTTATCGATGTCGTTGAAGATAATGTCATAGGAATCAGGCTTCTCTTCCGAAAGCATCTCCAGGGCGTCGCCCACGCGTATGTCAACCCGCGAAGCCACTCCGGCCCGTTCGAAGTAGCGGCAGGCCTCATCGGCGTTCTTTCTGCTGCCATCGGTATAAACCACCTTTCCCGTTGGACCTACAGCCCGCGCCCACCAGAGGGTCGAATATCCGAT
>WNFJ01710021.1_pt1 | contig 25179 bp, 19 predicted proteins | sample 5400461 | NCBI WGS metagenome assembly WNFJ01 (sample SAMN13153349, study PRJNA577476) | soil metagenome | isolation source: 115 cm saprolite on Douglas fir-dominated hillslope | place: USA:California | collected 2013-09-17
TGATCGGTGCAGAGGGGTGCCTGCCTGAACCTTGAACCGCAAATGGGGATTGCAGCGTCGGTGTTGCAGGCGCTCGGTGCCCTGGAATGGGTACTTGTGCAGCTTGTCTTGAATGTCCGTACGAGAACTGCAGTTGCGTTTCGGCAAGATTTGGCCAAAGCCGGAATTAATATTCCCCCCTCCATTATTGAGTCCCGGAAATGGTTTCGAGCGTTCCGTTGCGCTCCTTCGATTGCTAAACATCAGCACGGATTTGGGGGCCTGCTCCGCGATCGGCTTATTGAACTCGGTTTTGAAGAGGATTTAGTCCGGGAAGCGATTAAGGGATTGGAACGCGACCTCGTGGACTTGTGCCTCGACGTGCAAAGTGCCGTTGCCAAGCAATTGGGACGGGATTTGGAGGCCAATGGACTTCGTGTGCCGACGTCAATTCTGGAGTCTAGCAAATGGAGAGATGTTTTCACGCGAGATCAAGCGGAGTTACCGCCAGGCGCGGGGTCAATAGTGCAAGAGGGAAGCGACTGCAACGTCTTCCGCGTAGTCGAACAGCGAAGGGAACTGAGATGTCATGGCAAGCAAAGCCTCCATTAGTCGGATCTCCGAAGCAGCCAAAGAGAAGATTCGGAATCTGTACGTCAGACATGGCGTTCCCAAACATGCGCTTGCGAGGAGATTTCATATACCTCCGGGTGGTGTGTCCAGGATCACTAAAGGATTGAAGAGCCTCGAAGCATCACAAGAAGTTCAGGCGTTAGGCTTGCGGAATAAGAAGATCGCTGCGAAGTACAGTTATCGTTCGACAATGAGATGGTTTCACGCGCGTAATTCTACCTGTTTCTTCTGACCGCGACGAATCAGTGACGCCTCTTCTTTTTCTGAATACCCTTTAAGACGTCTTCGATTGTCATGTCCAAAGCATCAGCAATTTTAAGAAGCGTGGCTAGGCGCGGCCACCGTTTTCCCTGTTCGATGAGACCCATGCCGTTTCGACTGAGACCTGCCTTTTCTGCCAAGTCTTCCTGACTAATCTTTTTGGCAACACGTAGTTGCTTAAGGCGATTCGCAAGAAACGCAAGCTCTGGTTGCATTCGAAAGAGTCTGGAGGCGGCTCACCCCACCGTCTACCAACAGATTGTATGGCCAACAATAGATGGCATCGTGTGTGGTAGACTCTCAATCAGCGGGACGCTCTGGTGCGGAAACACCAACGCGCCCCTATCCATAGGCTCGCCGAAACAAGGCCCAATGGCTAAGACGCATTGTGCTGTAACACACCAATCAGGGCAAGGCTGCGCGTCCCGCAAATTTCTATCGAAGGACGCAGCGATGTTGCACTTCCTATTCGAAGGAGTCCCGGTCCCACCATGTCCTGAACCGCTTCCCCAGGCAGATCCTATATTTGCTTTCGTATGTTTCATGACGGTCTACCTGATTTTCCTCGGGTTGATTCTCCTCTATCTTCCTGACTACATAGCACGACCTATAATGCGAATCGCGTTCGGCGAAAGGAAGACCGAGCAATGAGCAAGTCAAAGAGAAAAGCAGCGTTCAAGCTGCTACAGCGAGGGAAGCAGTATCCCGGAGTACACTGCAAGGTTGTTGATTTTGTCGATCACGGTTGGGGTGAGGGCATGCTCTTTGTCCACGTCCGGTTCATGGACAAGACCGAGGTTTGCTGGTGGCTGGCCGCTCATCTGACCATAGAGGAAGCCGACCTGAGCGACTGGAAGCGGGGCGAGTTCGACCGCACCAGGACGTTTGTCTCCAACGAAACAGATTCGGAGTCATTCTGATGGCGCATCCAGGAAAGAAGACTAAAGCTGCGAGGAATGCTGCGCTCCTCTTCGGAAAGGCGGTGCGTGAAGCCCAAATAGCCGTGAAGTTGAGCCGGTACAAACATTCGCTTGAATACGCAATACCAAGGGAGGCTTATTTTCATTCGCCTCGTCCTCCCCAAGGCCAGCAGATGGACCTACGTTGCCCGAATTTGCTACACTTCGGATCTGAAGAAGGTTTCGCTGGCCTACCAAGAAGGGTTATCCCGCGTAAGAACAAAGAGTCGCTTGCGTGCCTTGTTGTTTGGTGATGATGGCCCAAATGTAATCGTGGGCACGGCCGTGACCAATGGAATGCAGGAGACAGAGTTCGCGAGGAGGCTCAGGCCTCCGAAGAAGTGGTCCTACGGCAAGGTTTTGCTGTGGGCAGGGATTCTCTCAGTCATTTCTCTGGTTTTCTATACCAATACTGTGATGTCTAGTTCGTCGATGGTCTCTGGGTTTCCCGTCGTGGTGTTTGGAGTGATCGGGACGGCTGTGCTCCTCGCATCGGTGGCCGTGATCTGGCGGCACAATCAGTTGGTTTATCCACGAGCCTACGATTACTGGGAGCGTTCGTTTGTTTGCCAGAGGTGCGGGGCCGTGACCGCAGAGTCCGGCACAAGCTTGGTCTGTCCGGAAGCGTGGACTCACACATTTGGGAAAGGGCGGCGACGGGGGGCAATTTATTCCCGGGGCATGTGGTGAGAGCTACGGCGCGGTTGCCGGCGTAAGTCGCCAGCGTTCCGCTGACGCAACCCATTGGCCTGACTCAACCTTCGCAATGATGCTTTCGATGACGAACGGGTAGCCTAGAGCGCGTAGAGCAGCGTATTCGATTGGAGGTTCCCGCTGCAAATCAATTCCGCCCCAGAAGTGAATTAAATAACGGTCGCCCAGTTCGCGAGCTTTCCTCCATTCATTCTCTGAGAGGAAAAATGTTTTGTCATGATCGCGTCTCCCTTTGACCTCGACGCAGCGAAACGGCGACACGGAATGATCCTCGACGTCCCATCCGATACTATCTGAATCTTGCGCCACCCATACAATCTTTGAGGGCCGAGCGATCCGAGTTCTCTCGTATTGGACGGTGTACATCTCTGCCCGGTCACCGACCGCCTTCCGCTCGGCAGCCCATTTGGGGATTTCGGTCTTCGGTGGGAGCAAAGCCCATACTGCATTCATCTCCGCCACGAGTCCTGGTGGAATGGTGACCGTTGGAAGAATGCGGACCTCGTCCCAGAACTGTAGGACGCCAATTAGCTGTGGCGCTCCTATCCGGGCAACCTTGGCAGGGCAAACGAGCTCTCCACCGTCGTTCACTTTTCCGGATTCAATTAGGGTTCGGGCTTGGCGGTAGAAAAAGCCAGAGCGGATTAGCGTCAACGCAAATTCTCTTGGATTTCCTTTTCTGATGGCACGTGCGACCCTATCCCCAGCGGCTGTGCGACGCATTAGATCGCGGGAAGTGGAAACTAGATTTAGCTTCACCAGCAACTCGACAACCTTATTGATTTCTTCGAGCGGTCCGCCACATCGTTGCCATAAACGTCTAGCTGCTTGCTTTGTTGGAATTGGAGAGTTGCCTGAAGGTATTTCGCATAAGGCTGTTCCAAGGCGCTCGACTCGTAGTCCAGTGAGCCAATCGGGAGAGACCTCCCAGTCCATGTCAGTCTTCTCCGAGAAGATAGCGAAGCAACTCGGCTAAATCTTCGTCATCTCCCTCAGCTTCTCGGAGAGGATCGTCCGCCAAGGCCACAGGACGCAACTCGGCTCCCTCAAGGAGTTGCCGCATTTGCGTTTCCTTTCTGGAAATAGCGCTGTCCACCAGGTGGTCAACCGTAAACCGCTGTTCAATGGTCGCTTGGAGGATGTGGATCTGCACGTTTGCATCGGGGGGTAGTCCCAGCCGATGGATACGGTCGATGGATTGGAGAAAGAGTGCGCAATCGTAGGTGCGGTCAAGATAGATCGCGTTGTGGCACGTTCGGTGGAGTGAAATGGACTCAGAACAGGATGCGGGGTTCGTAACGAGGACCGCAGGACCCTCACTCGCAAGGAATCGTTCGATAATGCGCTCTCTTGTTTCTTCATCCTCGATCGTTTGAGTTTTAGACTCTTCCTCGTAAAGCGTTTCTCGTGCCGTCGCTACCCGGCCGTCGATCTGAAAGCAAGGAAGCTTGAGTTTGCTTCTCACTAGTTCGCTGAACTGGTCTAAGTTCGGGACAAAATTGCTCCAACACACAACCTTCTGACCACGTGTCGCGATTTCACCAATCAAGCGCAAGGCCAACAGTGATTTGACAGGCGTTTCTGTTGTCCGGTAGGTGGCAAGCCGCTCCAGCAATGACGCTGAGGGGGTATCGATGCGAGGTATTCCGAAGAATCTGTCAGATTGGTTTAGGAGGTCGGGATTCGTGGCAGCCTGGAGCAGGCGAAGGGGGCGATTGCGGCGGAGCCGTTCGATTTTTTCCTTCCAGGTGGCGGCCTCGGGCAGGGAACGGCGCAATTGATTTTCAATCAAGTCATAAATCTCAGCCTGAGTTCCAGTCATTTCTGCGATGTGACGAAAGACCTCGTAGGGCCGAAGATTTAGGGCGGCCTTCGGCGTGCGCGAAATAAAGGGTTGGATCTCGTGCAGAACTGCCTCGAATTGTTTCTCGACACGAATTGCGAAATCGTCGCGCGGACCGGTCAGCTCCCCGGACGGCCACAAAATACGGAGCTGGGAGAACAGGTCCCTTCCGCTCTGGGGCATCGGAGTACCCGAGAGGATGTGCCTCACCCTTGCATGTTTTGCAATTTCAATCAGACTGGGTGCCCACAGGCCGCCGCGAAAACGTTTTACGCGATGAGACTCGTCAGCGACGAGCATGATCCTTTTTGACTTAAACAGCTCTATTAAGGCCGAACGATCAGCCGCGGCGGAGGCATAGCTGAGAAGAAGCAGATCACCATTTTGTGTTTGCGTGTACGCGCGCCGGCGTTCTGTCGTCGTTCCTCGAATCCGTTTGGGTTTGATCTGGTGACCTATCGCGGCCTTGATTTCTTTCTCCCAAGGAGCGAACGAGGCTAGCGGACCAACAACGACAATCAAGTCGATTGTGTCGCTTGCTAGGTGGGTTGCAGCCAAGGCCAGCGTGCTGGCGGTTTTCCCAGAGCCAGGCACGGAAAAGTTTGCGGCATTGACGGCAGTCAGGCCGTGTAACAAGGCTTGTTCTTGATGAGGGTAGAGAGTTCGGCTCGCAGACTGCCACCCGAAATTGGTCAGGAGCGATTTGACTTTGGCCAAATCAACATCGGTAATGCCTTTGCGAAAAGACGCTGCACTTTCAGTGGCTCGTCTGAAACTGCGACGCCGCTCAATTTCGAGTTCAACGGCACGGTCGGCGGTGCCTACACGGTGAACGGTCCAGCCTTTGTTTTCAAGGAAAGTGTTGATTCGGACGATGAGACTATCGAGCGACACATGACGGCGAGGGCACTTCCAGCCGGTGGGAGTCTCGGTACCTCCAAGAATTGATGAGAAAAAGAGACGCGCGGATCGGTGCTGCAATAGCTCTTCATGAGAGGCAATGACGCTGTCCGCTTCGACGGTTATTTCGACAGGACGAGTCTGCGCCATTTCTCTCAACCCAGGTTCTGGCGGGCCTGGTCGCTCCATGCAACGATTTCCTCAAGGAAGGTTCGTGTATCGGTGGCTTCGTCTCCTGCGAGGGAAGTCGATAAGCGCTCTGTTGTCAAGGAGCGAAGGCGGCCGACGACTTGGTCGAGCTGCGATAGAACGTCGAGATTTGATGCATTCCAACCATCAATTGCATTCTTGACGAGTGAGCGGACACGTTCACTCGGATAGTTTGAGACTACAGGGCCAGGAGGGTCCGGCTCGGTCTCAACGTCCTCAATAGCCTCACGTTCGATCACACCGGGCGGGCCAATTTCACCACCTTGTTGAGATTGTTGCTCAATGTTCTCGACTCTGGAGAGCAAGGAGCGGAATCGGTCCCGATCCTCCTTAAATATCTTCCAAAGGACTCGGATATCACCGTGCGTGTTTCCCGCTGAGATAGCAGCGAAGGCTAGGCGCAACATATCGGGCGCATCGTCCGGATAGTCTTGCTCCATCCGAGACATGATTTTCCCGACATCTCGAAATCTTTCAATCTGACCGATAAGGTTCTGGTGCAGGCCCGCAGCATTGTTTAAGGATAGATACGCGTCCATATACCGGATCGCACCTAGTTGAATGGCGGCATAGAGTTTGTCGCCTGCGACGAGATGCTTTAGGTCGCCGGCTACTTGGTCAATTGAATTGGGGTCTGCCCAGTCAATATTTTTCAGATTGGCTGCTTCCCGCAGCGTGAGAAGCAGGTTGATATCGGTGTATCTGATTTTTAGGTTCTCAGTAAGCTGCTCGCGTTGTTCCATCTCAAAGAGCTGTTGCTCGTTAACGTCTTCTGGAGACAAGATGATTGCTTCCACGTACTTCCGCCCCTCGTTTCCGAGTTCATCCTCCAAGCGCTTCAGCATCGCGAGGCGTCGGTTACCATTGCGGACGAGTCCATTGGGACGAATCCAGAACGGTGTCTCCTGGCCTCGGTTTAGCCAATCCTCTCTAAGGGCTTCGAAGTCCTTGGTAGGTTTTCCGACGACGCGATCTCCATCGACGTCGAGCGAAGTATCCAGCAATATCGTAATGACGGATTTTTCATCGACTGGGACATTTTCAGGATCGAGTGCGCGTCCGAGCTTCTGTTCCATTAATCTGCGTTCCGCGGCAAACCTGCGATTCTCCGCGTTAAGCAACAATGCCTCCACGGGCACACGGAAGACCTCAAAGGATCGCCATTCGTCCTTGCACCAGAGCCGATCGTGCCGTACGGACTCTCTCTGTTGGTCGATACTGCGTTGGCGCTCTTGGCTGATCATTTGATCCTCCCGCGCACAGTGATTATGCGGTGCGGTGATGGTTGAGAAGGGCCTTCGTTAGGTATTCCGCGCGACTCGCATCGTGGCTGTATTCGGAGACGTGACGCAACAGAAAGGCGAATCGAAGGCTCTGCTGGTCAGCAATTCCAAGTACCAAGCCGTTCTGTAGCAACTTTGTCTTCCATCTCGCGACGTCCTTGGCGGCAAGTTTGCGGGGGGTAACAGGGTCCTGTGCTGGGCAAAGCATCCGTGCTTCAGTAGGTTTCCGGCAGCAAAAAACAGCGTCCCATTTTAGATTGCCAGCCGCACTATGGAAACGGCTTCTGCCTTCCGACCTAACTGGAAACACATTGGTAATGCGTCGAGGACCGCTGATCCAAGGGACCGCCAGGCGAGGGGATTGTTGTGGTGGAATGTGAATACGACTATGCCTGCGTCCTTCAAGCCCCGGTAGCACTCACGGAAAACGCTGGCTAGGCCTCGAGAGAATCGTTCGTGCTCGGCATCTAGTCTGCGGGCTCTCGGTCGAACATACAGGGATTTGTCGAGCGGCGTTCTAGTATCCGTTTGTCCGGGGTAGGAGTGTAGACTCAGTCGCTTGAGCCAAACGTGGTAAAAATCTGAGAGTTCAGAATACGGCAGATTATCGAAATAGGGGGGGTCCGTCAGAATTAGGTCGATACTCTTACTGTCGATTACTTGCAAATCTTCTGATGATCGATTTAGGAGAACTCCATAAGCCTCCGCGAGGTGTTTGTTTGGAACGCGCGCGAACATTTTGGGAGCCACCGATTCGCCAGTAATAACCTGTTTCGGCCTTTTCGTCTTGCGCTCGTAGCGATATTCAAATGGCTTCGCCGCGTATTGTTTTCCACGAATGACCTTGTAGTAGCACTTCTCGAAAGAGCCGCGACCAAGTTCTGCACCCCAAACGTTGTTCTCCACAGGACGTATCACCCTGTGATAGGCATGGACACCGAACAGCGGCGTGAGTTTCTGGTAGTCGAAAGCGTAGAAACACAGCATATTGTTTGCCGCAAGACAATCCGAGAAGGCTAGCGCCAGAAATGCCCGTAGCTTCGGAGGCTTCACTTGTTTAATCGCACGCGCCAATGTGGCGAGACACAATAACTGCCTGTCATTGAATAGGTCTCGATAACGTCTATAGCCCATCGACACTGGGCGCTTGTCCGATCGGTTTCGGACTGGGATTGTTTCTGTTGGGACAGTTATTCGATTGCTGGAAATCTTGCGCCATTCGAGTGACGCTCTGCGATACAAGGCCAGGTCTTGCTGATCCACCCTTTTGTATACGCGCTTGTCTGACCCGTCAGGGAGGACTTCGAGCGCGAACATCCTCTGCGTTGGAGCCTGGCGTTTTGCATTCAGAGAATCGAGGGGGGCTGCGTGGCCACAAGCGGGGCAGGTGAATCGAGCCTTGCAGACAACGCCCTTGAGGATCGATGTCGAGCGCGAGCAGGACTTGCACGTGAAATTTCGCCAGGGCAAGGGAACAACCGCTATCTCATCACAGTACTTACAAAAGACGGTTTGAGTCTTGGCCTTGTGGTCCCTTCGAAGCTGGTAATGAGGATGTGCCGGAGCGCTTCTTTTGCAGTCTGGGCATTTGAGGATGTCGACCCAAAATGCGTAAACAATCGTACCCATGCGGGCATCTGGCATGCGCGTACGATACCAGGCCAGAATCTTCTCTCTTACTTGGCTCCTAACTAGCTCGAACTCGCGGTTCAATGCTTTCGCGTCAATGGGTTCGAGCTCTCTGCTTGTGACGAAGCAGGCAACCGGGTCGATGTCGACACCAATAACATTGGCGCCACACTTGGCGGCTTCGACGAGCGTAGTTCCGCCGCCGACAAAGGGATCAAGTACGGTGAGACCGGAGAAGTTGTGTTTTTCGTAGAAAAAACCATTTTTCAGCTTAGAAGCGGAACGAGCAGGTGTGTTTGCACCCAATAGCATTAAGCGAAAAATTGAACCGAGGCGTCTCGCCCACCATTTATGAATCTGGTAGATCGGCTTTTTGGAATTGCCTTCCCTCAAAGCGAGGCGGCTGGCCCGAATCACTGGCGGATCAGTTTCGAGGGCACACGACCGAGGAATTGAGGTCCGCTGTTGTTCCACCTTATCCTGTTCCCCCACGGGCTGTAATGGCAGGCGTTATCGGGCCCGACGCTGCTACGTTTTCTGTTTTATACACAGTAGTCGGTATCAACGCGACAAGTATATACGAAGATCTGCTCGCATGACCCATGAAACGAGTTTGGTGAAACGGTCCACGGCTACCGCTTGCCGGACTGAACCCCTAGATCGAGACACATGCGGGCAGGAAGCTTTGCTGAACTCGCTACGAGGATGAAAGTGACAGGAAAGATGATCGAGTCAGCCATCGCGGTCATCCTTCCCGTTTCCAATGGCGAGATTTCGCGCTTCCGGATGCTGGAGGATTGCTTCGCGGTCTCTCGGGCAGCAAGGTCATGATCGGATCGCAAGCTCGGTCGATGATACCCGCAACCTTGGATTTCTGCCTATTCCTAGGTAACTTCTGGTTTTGCCGTGATACGCCCAGTATCGATACGCACGGCCAATCCTTTTCTACACGCCGGACTACTGGTGACAGTCGAGCTAAAGGTGATTTCCGCCATGGGTTAGCGAGTTGCGCATCCGTTCTTGGCCACAACGAACTGTCACCGAACTAAAGCCGCTATCATCGGTCACCTAGAAGGTGAGTACAGGTGTAGCCGTGTAACAGGCAAGAGCCCCGAACAGGGCATTTAAACCCAGCTTGCAGGCTTCGCTAGGGAAGTTCCGTCAGGCAACGCGAGGGGGTCTGGGAAGAGGCTCTTAGCGAGATGGTGTTCTCGCATTTTATAGTGTAAATCCACCTGCTTCTTAAAATCCTCTGATGCCCTGCCGATTGGGATTACGAGGCCAATCTGTTTGCCCAAAAAAACGTTTCGAACTATTTTTACGGCTGGAAGAAGGTCGGTATCCCCTGAAATAATAATTGCTTTTTCGTACCGCTCCTGAATGGCTCGAACAAGCAGGAAAAGCGCGATATTTACGTCCGTTTGTTTTTCCTCGACACTCCAGAAATCTCCCTTACACAATTGGCAGTGTTTCTTCTTACGCTTAAATTCACCGTAGATGGTCTGAACGCCGTCGCTTTCGAGAGCCCTGATATACAACTTGTGGCGCGCGGTTTTCCCCGCATCCCAAGTAGCGATAGTGGTGAAATACATAATCTCTTCCAGCGTATCCTTGCCAAAAACAAACATGCTGGCTAGTTTTTTCAGATTCAGCCACTTGTATTTACGGAATTTGTGAATGTATATCATATTGCGGCCTTGGAGTAGTAGGCGGACGCGAGTCGTCCGACCGTTCTTCTTACCAAGCGTTCTGTTCCACAACAACTCAAGATCGCGATGCCTCACTCAGGAGTCCGAGGTGGGGAACAGCCAAGAGATCCTAGCGAGCCGTGGGAGTTGTCTAGGTAATTCCCAAGGCCTTATTAGCCGCCACTTGCGCGTCGCCGTAAAAGATCGGGTCCAGTCGTTCGGCTACATCCCCCGACACTTCGAGGAATTGACGACGGTTCTCGATGGGGATCATCGCCCGCCGTGCTCCGTTTTCCATAGCCACTTGGCAGGGCTCCACCAGCGTCTGTACGCCCTTGATGTTCCCCTGGATACTGATATCTCCGAGAATCACAAGAGCCGCCTGCGCTGGCACACGCTTCACGGCTGACATGACTGCAACAATCAGCGCCGTGCCGCATTCGCAGGGCACGTGGTTCTGCATTAGGTCGATCGCCTCCACGTGGAAATCGGTCAGATCAAAACTCGAGGCGATCCCGAGCTTAACCTTGTTGGTCTGGAGGTAGCCGAATGCTCTCTGGATCGATTCCTTCATTGCCCCGTCGATTCCGCCCGCGAGCTTCAATTTGCCCGTCCCGGTGGCGCACCCAACCTCAAGGCGGTTCAATCCGACCTTGCCCTGGTCATCCACGGACGCGGCATACACGGAGCCGGGCTCCAGCGGGTCGCTGGAAATAACATTCCGAGTACCCTCTTCCGGGAGGCCTACGAAGCGTTCCTCGCCCGAGTCTTTGTCGATATAGGAGAACGAGGTCTGGAAAAACTCAAAGGACCCCATTTTCTTAAGCTGCTCCTTCACCCGGCGACGACCCTCCATCGCGATCTCGAGCAACTCCCTCAATTCTTCCTTGGCGACTTCACCATGCGGATGTATCAATTTCACCAGGCCGGCGACTGTCTTGCGTACCGCTTTCACATCACGGCTCTTGAGCTGAGATCCAAGGCTGAAGTCCCGGTCAATGAGTTCCGTGAAGTTCCGCCGACGCATCTCGCGCAGGGCCTCAGCAAGATAGTCCACCACAAAACCGTAACCCGAGCAGAACATGGCCATTTGCATCTTCGGAATTTCCCAGCCAGGGATGTAAAAGTGTATGCGGTCCAAGAAGGCCATGTCTTCGCGAATCACGTCCGGCATCGGCGCGAAGAGGTGCGATGAGCGAACCATTACGTCCACCGGCTGGTTGGTATTGCCGAACATGGCAATCGAGGCCGTTCCGCTCATTTGCTCTTTACCGCGGGCGAAGGTGCCAGATTCACAGTAAGTCTTGAGCGTGGTGACCACTTCCTTGGGCATTTTCTGGAGGTCGGCCACTTCGTCGAAGGCGACTGCATCCCACAACCCTACGAGGCCGATGCGACCAGTGGCGATGTTGTAAAAAAGATTGGCGACCGTCGTTGGCCCAGTCAGTAATATGGCGTAGGGCGAGAGCTGCTGATAGCCGAAGCTTTTTCCGGTTTCGCGTGGCCCCAGCTCCACCAAATTGTAGTTTTGCTCCGCCAATGGGACTAGCCGAAGTAGGTAGAGCATCTTGAGACGCTTGTTCATGTTGACCGGTTCGAGACCGATGGTTCGAATCAAAAGGTCGATCCATTCGTCTGTCGTAAATCGCTGCCGGCTTTCAGCGAACTCCTTCACATCGAATGTCGCCACTTGGATCGGTTTGAGATCCTCAATCCAGAACGGGCTGCGCTTGCCAGCTGCTTGCTCGTCATATTCGTGCCGCAATTCGATTTCACACCACACGCCATCCACCAGCAATCGGTCAAACTGTCGCACGAATCGGTCCGGCACGTGCACAAACTTCGTGCCGAAATTCACAATCTCGGCCCAATATTTGTCATCCTCGGAAAGATAGCGAACCTTCACCTTGTCGATAAGTGTGTAGCGGCCTTTCTCCTTGACCAAAGACTGGACTTTGTTCGCCTCATCCGGACGCACAAAGTTCTCAGTCAACGTAGAGTTGACAATTTTCAGCCCGGCCTCCACTGCCACCGCATCATCGGTTGCGCAATACTTTCCGAGCAGATATTCCAGGACATAGACGGGGACGGTGGAACCGAATTTGATCTTGCGCACCAATTCTTTTCGGACCACTTTGCCGGCGAATACTTGCGAAATCTTGCGGTCGAGATCCTCAGACGCAACGGGCGTTTCAGATGGCAATCAACACCTCCACGTTCTCGATTCTCTTGAGCTCGACTCCAGTCGCGGCATCCAAGAGGTGCACAGTGACTATTCCGGTGCTCGGAATATTGCCAGTGAGCATCAACGTCACCGTATTCGGCTCCGTCGTCTTTGGATCGGTCCCGGATGAGCGCATTGCCACGTCGCCGCTCGCTTCCAGATAGCCGTACGTCCCACTGACCGGCATTGAACACGGCACGCCAGCCGCGCGGACTTCCACTTTCAGCTTGGGCCATTCAGTTTCGAAAAGCCCCTGAGATTGTCCAGTCACCCGGACACTCATGAAGCGGGTGGTGATCTTCGGACTTCCCAGCGCCAACTCCCAGATCATCTTTCTTGCGCTCTGGGTCCCCGTCCAAGTGGTAGGAGTCAAGGTGAGGACGGGCAATAGAATTTCCTGTGGTGATAACCCTCCGTGGAAGTACGCTGTTGGTCCCGCAGTTCGGAAACCAGCGAGGTTCCACGGCACCGCGATTTCGAGGTCGCTCGATACTCCGAGCTTCTCCAGTGTCGTGTAAAGATAGCTGTCGTTGGCTCTACCGCCTTTGCCCACCCAAACTCGCCGGTGCAGTAATGCCCCAGTTTGAGCGGGTGGATCGATCTTGTCCGATTCCGCCAAGTCTTCGCCGAACACGTAGCCGTGATCCGCAGCAATCACGAAGCGTTCTACGCCGCTTTCGGCCAGCCTCCGCAGCGCCAGGGAGAGATGACTCAGAACCTTCTCCATGTGCTCACGTGTGCTTGTCATTTGATCTTCGCCGCTCTGGTCGATCTCGCGCGATGTCACAACCACAAGCGCCGGACCCGCACTCAGTTCTTTTAGCTTACGCTTGAAATTCGCCGGCTCCTCCAGCTTCAATTCCGCAAACGGTACACCCGCGTTGTTCCGCAAGTAGTCCATTCTGTCCTGCCGATTACGAAGAACCGCGTCATGGATTGTCACGTGGAGCTTAGGTACGGCAGAAAGCCGCAATCCGCTGGCGGCACCGGGAAGAAGGGCCGCCATACCGACCTCTGTGATAGAAGGCGCCGTGCCAATTACGCACTCCAAACGCGCGTCAAATTCTTTACCAAGCAGTGCGGGCAGTTCACGCGCCAACTCAAACCGGAGAGCATCCACGAGGATGTAAGCAGTGCGATGTTCTCGGCACAATGGTGCAACCACAGTTTCACAAATCTGGGACTGGCGATAGAAGCCACTCACGCCGAAGCCATCCGCGTTCCAGGCCCGCAAGAAAACTTCAGCTAAGGAGCCAGCAATTTGGGAATAGCGATGTCGTGCGCGAGCGACCAGTTGCTCGATTTCCGCCGGCGGATCTCCAAGGGCAAACTCCAGACTACTAGCGCGTTTTTCCAGACGCCGATGGAGTGTATCAAGGTCACACCACCCATCCGAATCCCGCGTGTAGGCAGTGATGAGTTCAGTAACGGTAAGGGGCCGCTTGAGAGCTGACTCGATGTCTGATGCTCGCCCCATCAAGTACGCAGCTTGCGCTACTAGAGTCCATTCTGCTTGCAGGTCGGGCTCCTGTTCGGCCCAGAACCCAGCGCGGCGCCCTTCGGCGATCTGTGTCAAGGCGGCGTCTTCTTTAGCAGCGAGACGAGCGGCGACACTTCGGAGAAGCCTGCGTTCAAGCCCTTCGAACGTGACTACCCGCTCCAGGAGCTCTTCGGAAAACTCGATCGATTCGAGATGTAGAGCTCTCTCAACCGTGAGGGCGAGTTGGCGATAGCTGAGTGCCAAATCCCTGCGATTTCGCCATTCACGCGCTAATCCTGCGATGTGAGGACAGACTTCAGCGCTGGGGGCGTATCATCGCCAAGAATCCCCAGAAGATCCGCGGCGAGCACTTGCCGGGCTAGGGTTGCTCGCATGTCAGCCGGAGACTGTTGGTCGGTCGCGGCAACTCCGAAGTGGATCTTTAGTGTTTGGGCCCAGTCGGCCAAAGCACTTTTAGAGGTCAATTCCGCATCTCGCCCAGAGTGAGCCAGAAAATCCAGTGCCGCCTCTTCCGCTACCGGCGTGCCAAACAGAACAGTCAAGACCGTGGGGAGTGCTACGTCGCTTCCATCTCGATTCAGAGATTCCAAATCCGCCAGCGTAAGACGATTCTCTTCAATCTCCCTGTCCAAGCGTATAAGGCGTGTTTCTGCTACGCGGCCCTTGAGGGCCCGGCGTGCGATCACCGCCAGCTTCGTGTTCGCTTGACCCATGACGCCGGGACGGAGCGTCTCGCCCAACGTGAGTAGCTCAGAGAGAGATAGATGAGCGTCATCGTATTCGAGAGGGAGGTAGAGCAATAGTCTAGGAGGTTCGGGACCACGGATCAAAGGTTCGGTTGCCGCTCTCAGCGCGTAGTAGCTGCCGCCATAAACAAGGATTTGGCAGCCTGGGATCTGGATCTGGTTTAGGACTGATTCATAGTGACGGTTCGGATCAAACCAAACCACCAAGCCGCGACCCTGAATGTACTTGGTTAGAACTTGCCGGAGTTCGTCGAGGATGACTCCCATGTCGTTTCCTTACGCCAGCCCCTGGGCGATGGTGTAGCTCTTATTTTTTGCGCAGGCCTTGAGCACCTGTTCGGGCCAGTAGCGCATGGCTGTTTTCGCCCAGTTGAACTCACCCTTTTCGAGGTCTCTCCAAGCCTTTTTGAGATCAAGCTTCGCATCTACGCGTTTCCATGAAGGCGTAAGGTCGTGGAGCGGTGCAGCGTTTAACAAGACACCATCATCATACTCCGGCGACCAATGTGCCGTTCCTGGTTTTCCATGAGCGTCCCGAATTGGGACATTGTTGGCTGCCGATATACGCTCGTCAAACGACTTTAAATCTTCGAGCTCTTCGGCCAGTTCTCGAGCGTTTTTCGCCCAGATCGCTTTCTCTCGGACACTTGCTGCACCTTCCTTGCGCTTAGCCTCCTTCAGTTCGTTTTCGAGTCTGTGAATGCGCCCTCCGAGATAGTGTTTGCCTTGGAGGATCGCAAGCGTCTGGTCTGTGGCACGCTCATGGAAAACGTACGCGCTATACTTGCGGTCCGGGGACTGGAGCAGCCAGTAAACCGGCCGCTTCCGAGAGCGTCTAACGTGCTCTTTGAAGAACGGACCGAGCAGATATTCCTCCACCGACTGCCGAATGGCACCCTGTGTACCCGTGGCGGTGTGAATGATCTGTTCCGCTTGAGTATCCCCGTGGATTAACCTGAGAATCTCGACGACGCGCAGGGCTAGATCGTTGGGGTGACCTTCCTCGATCACCATTATGGCATCCGTGCTTGCCATGTCTCGAAGTTGTGCGCCAACCGTCGCCTTGAATCGTCCACTACCGAGTGCGTCTCTTATTCCGGGTTGGAACCGCCCAAGTGAAACTCCCACTGCATAACTGACCCATTCTTCGGCTACTTCCTCAATCCGGACAGGGGGAGCTTCATCTGCTTCGACTTCAATTGCATCATCAGCACCAGATTCGGCCTCATCTGACTCTAGCGTCTCTACGGGCTCAGATAAGTCGTCCTCTACGCATTTGCGATCTGTAGGCGAGATCCCATACAGAGAATAAACATATTCATCGATCCGTTGTTCGAGTTGACCGAGTGCACGTCTGCGATCTAAAACAGCGATACTGCCATCTCGCCAATCGATAGGAGCGGAGAACTCGTAAGTCTGATCAGACTCAAGGCTGTCTGCTTGTGAAAGCGCAACTGCCTCGCGAACCAAGTCCGCCAATTCAGTTCCTAGCTTAGACGGGATCGGTACATTGGAAATATCTGTTACACAAACGTTAATCGTGGGGTTAAGAACCCTCAGAAAATACGTAAATATCCTAGAATTTAGAACTCCGAGGAGTGCGTTCAAAAACTCGCTGTCTTGAACATGTATGAAGTTTCCGCCTTGATCGAACAGGCACCCGGCGGGAACAATGCGGAATGAAAGTGATCCCGAGCTTACAGCAGTGAATGTGATCCCGGGCAAGAAGTACATATCTGTGGATTTGATGATCCTTGACCAGCCCGAATTGTCATAAAGGGGGTCAGCCCACGCTTTCAATTCCTTGCCATCATTTCCATAGTTAATGATGTACTGCCGATTGCCGTACCATTTGCGAAAAACCCCGCCCTTCACGCAGGGAAACCACTGCTTGCCTGATTCCGCTGCATCTTTACCCGTTGGGTAGCGAAGTCCGATCCGACCGGAGCCAACTTCCCACCAATACCGCATGAATCTAAAGTTGTCCGCAGTGGTCAAGCCCCTTCGAGTATCGGCGAACTCACCTAGTCGACTAAACTCCTGGAACTTCAACCGAAGTCCATCAGTAATCCAATAGACCAATGGGTTTCCGGGTATGGCGCCAAAGTTCCCTTGGAGGTAGTGATAAATCCGTGGGTCTGCCTCACCTCTCTTCATTCGCGCCAATGCAGCTTCAAATCCCATCGTCTTGGCTTGCGCATCGGGCTCTTTGACTAGACGGAAGTAAACCCCCACCGAGTCCTGACGTGCCGACTGGAAGCTCTCACGACGGAGGACGAAAGCTGTCGTGTTCACTTTCTCCCCCTGCACTTCGGGAAAGGCTCGGGGGCCAGTATGCACCATCGTCTCAACGGCTGCGGCGTTCAAGAGCATTAAACGCAGGTCTTCAAAACTCGAGATGAACATGAATGATTGCTGGGTGATCATTGCCAGTCGGCCGCCATCCGCCAAGAGCTCGGCGCAACGCTCGATGAAGGCAGAGTAGAGATCACCTTTGCTTTTCTTGTAGTTCAGCTTCATGAACCTGGACATCTCGGGGTTCATGTTGCGGTTGGACATGTAAGGAGGATTCGTGAAGACTACGTCGAAGCGGCGAACCAACACGTCCAGCAAGCGCAGGCCTTTGCTTGTCTCATTGCCGAAATACGATTCATCGATTCCCTGTTTAGACTTGACCGCCACATAGTCGTCAATCGCTTTGCGCAGCCTTCCCGCCTCAATGTTCCGGAAATGCTCTTCGAGTCTCACCAGCGATCCCATCATGCTTGCTTCAGCAACACTTTCGCAGAACTTCTGCAACAGCTCGCGGGTGACGCCTTGGGGCAGGCCAACTTCCTTCGCGATGTTGGCCAGGTGTTGTCCGCGGAACACAGCGACGTCGGCACAGGCAAGGTTGCTCTCAGCCAGCACCGCTCCCTTGTATGCAGTCTTGGCGCGCAGATAAAGGGCCAGAGCTGCCAACTGAACTGCGCGTAGATCAATGTCTATCCCGAAAAGGTTATTCGCGAGGATGGCGGTGGGAATCTCCTCTTCCTTCGTAACCGAAGCATGTGCCGGCCAGCCCGGCTTGCCAATATTCTCAAATTCCTCGCGATACATCTGAACAAACAAGTCAAAAGCGACCAACCCAAAGTGCATCGTGCCAGTTGCAGGATCGAGAACTCGGATTTCCTTAACAGGTTTCAACGCAGTCTTGGGAGGATTTGCTGGAACCGGGACAAGCGACTCGAGAGCGTCAGCAAGCTTGCTGTCCGGATGCATGGACAGCCAAAGGCGTCCGAGGCTGTTCTGAACAAGGAAACGAACAATCCAGCGCGGCGTGAAGACTTGAGTTGCAGCCGGAATATCAGATTTCTGGAATTTCTTCTTTTCCTTGAACACCCTATTAAACGCAGCATCCTTCTCTTCTGCGATGAAGAACTGATAGAGCCAGCCAATGGTCTCCTCGTTTCCTGGCTCCCAGGCAGTTTTCATGTCTTCCGCGTCAAGCGCGTCAACGACTTCCCGGAGAACACGCGGACGGGGGAAGAGCAGACTGGCCAGATTCTCTGGGTCGAACAGAACTCGCACTTCCTTCGCCAATTCTCCACACTGCCAAAGGAGAAAATGTCGATATGCGCGGTCATTCGGCCCTTCGCCAAAGTCATCCAGAGGCATGCTGCCTTTTTCGAATAGCTTCAGGTCGGCGTCGTGACTAGCCAAGTAGATTTTGAAGCCGTTTGAATCGTGGTAGCGGTCGATGGTGCCGCGCATCAGTTTCCGGCCTTCCATAAGTTTGAAGGCGACCAACCGATTCAGATGGGTGAAGGCAACTTCTTTCACCAGCTTCTGATAAGCATCGGCTGGGGGGATGCTTGCTTCTTGCTCGTCCGAAAGCAACTTCTCAAGTCGCTTTCGCGTCGCCATTGCCTCTGGAATGCGCGCCAATATGGGCAGTTTCGCCTTCGGTAGAAATATGCCGTCTGGCTCTAGGCCATAGACTTGGAGTAATAGGGCCTCCGTCTCCTCGACCAACTTTTGACGCGCCCAGAGCGTGAATGTGCGAAGGTCAGACATGGTCTGCTTCTTTGCGTGCGCCGAGGATTTCCTGGAACTGGCCCATCCTTATCGTCACCAACTCATCAAACGCAAGGCAAACGTGGCCGATTGTATCCACGGCCTGGCGAGTCCACGCGTAGGCGATGGCCTGTTTCTCCATGCCCGCTTCGCCGAGATTCCGGTCTGCCTTATGCACGATAGCGTTGCGCCGCTCAATGCAGTCCGCGACTGTCTTTGTAACATCTTTGCGCTCTCGGCCTAGGTGGTGGGCCACTTGGTCCCATGGGGAGTCCAGTCCGAGCAAGAGCCCCACCGTCTTGAGTCCCCCGACTGAGCCGAGGTTTTTCTTCTGAACAAAAGTCACGATCTTGTTGCCGAGAAAGACAGCGCGCTCCCCGAGGCTCATCAGTCGGAATGCTTCACCAATTGAAAAGGATAATCCGTCAAAATATTTAACAACCTCGCCTTCGTTTGGAAAAAACTCATGCTGCTTCACTTCAATCACTGTAAAGATATGTGTCGCCAGAATGGTCGAAAGATAGGTTTCATAGGCCGTACAGCCCGAAACAACGGCCTGACGTAGAAGGTTCGATAGCGACTGCGGCCGCATGGTGGCGGTGGGGACGTTCGCCTCTTCTCGGATACAGCCCAGGAAGAAAGAGTTGAGCACAAGCTGGAGCTGCTCATCCGGAGCTGTTCTGAGCATTTCCCGAAGCCCAACCACCAACGCACCTTCAGTCACCAAACCATCATTTTCCAGCAGTCGGTGGATGTGTAGGAGCAACTCGGCGATCCGAAAAGTCATCACATCAATCCCAGGTCGCCTTGCGCTTGAGCTCGCGCAGGCTGAATAGCTTGTCCTTCAGTCGATCGAGAGCCTGCTCGATTTCAGCGTCGGTTAAATCCTCAAGTGGTTGAGACTTCGGGAGGAAGTCGCTCAGATGGATGACCTCCACGCCATCCTCCTGCTTCGGCAGCAACTGCACCGCCTGTCGCAGCTGCTGGAGTGCGCCGGCACGAAGAGCAGGAAGCAGGCCCAGGTCTTCTTCCAGGCTGCGAGCGGTAACTCCGGTCTTCGCGTCGGCGGAGGCGAACGGCGGAAGATCCAGCGAAGAGACGGCACGGCGACGGAGTGGAGCGAGGATCGATTCGCGTTGCGTTTCTTCTACCTGACTGAATTCGGGTTGGGCCTGAATTTCCTCGATTGCCTTTGTGTACTCTTCTAGTCGCCGACGATGACGCTCCTCGACTGCCTTCCGGTAGACGGCGTTGATGGCCTTCGCCAAATCTGAAACTTCGGCGAAGCGCTCAGGCAGATCCGGTCCTTCCAGAATCTCGCGAAGAGTCTGCGCGCGCGAAGGGATCTCATCGTGCTCGCCGATTAACCGAAGTATCGGAACCTGGTCGTCCAGTGTGGCGCGAGCTTGGCGAATGACCTCCAAGTTTTTGTCCGTGAGAAAGGTTCTGATGCGGAGAGCCCCTTCTCTGAGTTCGCGGAAGCTCTTGCCCTCGCCGGCGAGCATGCGTACACAGTCGTCCGGTTGGCTGCCCAGCACAGTATCGAGGGTTTCGCACCATTCGCGCAGACGTTCGGACACAGGCAGCCGGTGCGCCTGCGCCTGGGCCAAGGCTGGAAGAACGCTTTCCTTCTCCGCCCGCGCCATTTTTTGGAACTCGTTGGCGATGGCCGACTCCTCGACATCCACCTCGCGGCCAAGCATGTCTTCCAGGTTTCTGACTGCAGAAGTGAGTGTCTTCAGATCTATCGATTCTCGCGGGGCAAAGCTCGCAGATTTGAAAGCTGTGTTGTTGGTCAGTGGAGTTCGGGCCTGCGGTTCCTGGTAATTGCGATAGCGGCGGCCTTGGTGTGTGACCTCAATGCTACCGGCCCGGAACAGAACGGCGAGAACGAGACGAACCACTTCTCTTTCCCAGCCATATCCGATCCCGCCAAAATAATCGGCGATTTGGCCACCCGTCACCTTGTTGCCGTAGGCGTGCTCTCGCTGCAAGTAGCTCAAGATCTCCTGAGCGATTTCTGCCTTGGTGTTGGGAACGTATCGGTTGCCTTCTTTGATGACCAGATTCAGGCCCTGCTCGGCGTAGAAAAGTGGCTGAAGATTGTTCAAGTTTGCTTGTTTGAGAAATTCCTCTGGTTCATCGCCGTCCATCTGACGGCAGCCCATTTGAACTTTCGGGTAAAGCTCAGGCACGGCCTTTGCAGAGAGGCCACGCATCATGGCGGCCAAGTCCGTGCCTAGATCTCCGGCCTCAAACTTGAGGCCACGGAAGAAACCGACACCTGATTCAAGGCTGCGGCGCAGGGTATTCGTGAGCTTTGTTTGAAGTTTCTCCTGGTTTGTGCGTTCCGAAACCAGCAAGCCCTTCTCAACGTCGGTGACTGTTTGCTCGCCGGTGAGGTGCCCATACTTGTCAATCATTTTTTGGGAAGCGTGCAGGTCTTCCATCTGCGTTTCCGCTTCGGGCTGGATAGAGAAAAGCCAAAGGATTCGGTTTTTATTGCCGTCCTGGCGGCTTTCCGATGCGAAGTGGCTCTGCCGCTTGGCGAAGTCTTCGCTCTGATCGAGACTCAGGAGATCAATTGGTATCTGCCCTGCTGGCGGCAAGATCTGGCCGTCCAGGGTGAGCCCCACATTGAACGTGCGCAGCCCGTTGTAGTTGTATTGGCGCGCCCTTGCGGCAGAGAAGATTTCGCTGACGGCTCGACGCAGGATTTCGTTCCGCTCCGACCGTTTCACTGAGGCATAGCTACGCTTTTCCTGTTCCCAATTCTTCTCCTGAGCTGTCTGGAGTTTCCATCCATCGTCCGTCTCACGGACGAACTGTGCTTCTTTCAGACGGAGTAGCAATACTTCAACAGCTGCAACCGGCGCCTGCCCATCTACCTTATCGATGAGCATCGCTGCGATATTCTTCGATGTGCGAGGGAGATCACGGACGAACTCAAGGAGGCATATTGCCTTGGCAACGCGAGCTGCAAGGCCGGGGTAGTCCTTATCCTTTTCGAAGCGCTGGCGGATGTCGAGGATGTCCTTTTGCTTCTCGGATGGGATGTTGCCCTCCACTAGCTCATAGATCATGTCGAGGCTCACCAGTGTGCCAACAGGCTGCTCGGCCATGCGCGTGCGATCTGAGACGAGCATCTCGTGAGATTGTTTGATAATGGTACGGTTGCTTCCGCCAAGGTGCTTCGGGGCATTAGGTTGAAGCCGGATACCGGTCATGATGTCAATCGAAAGGTCGATAAAGTGTGGCAGGTAAGGGTAGAACTGAACGAACTCTTCTTCGCTGAAATCTGTGCGGCGCGCTGTGCGCTCCAGCTTGCAGTTCTGAAGCAGCATCGGACCTATCTTTTGAAACCGGTCGCGGAGAACCGGCTCTTTTTCTTCCTTCTTCGACAAAACACGCTTGGTAGCGACTTCTCGGATGTCCGCCGGCGAAAGATCGATTTGATACTTGAACCGGTCCTGGAGCTTTGGCAGGTCTATTCGGGCACTAGCGATGTAGTTGTAGACTTCCTGGAGTTTTTCCTGAGCCGTGACTATGATCCAAGCCGGGCCTGGAATCTCGCGCTTGCGGAGCCTGTCCAAGCTGACGCGACCAAATTGCTCAACGACTGCTCGAAGATTCTCAAGATTCTCGCCACTACGTGCGACGTACTGACCCATTTCATCCACGATGAATGCGAAGGCTTTGCCTGGCCGCCGCTTTGCACATAGGTCAAAACAGCGGTCTACAACGTCCTTCACGGTGAGTCGTTGGACAGGACGGGCTTTTACGGACTGCAGCCAGGTGTCCTCGGATTTGTACGTGCCTCGTTCGAGGTCATGAAGAATGGTGCTCGTCCGAGCGAACTTTTGAGCGCCCTTGCGGATTCGACGCCAATCCTCCTTATAGCGCCGCTGGCAAAGATCTTTGAACGTCTCGAGCTTGCCTTCCCGTTCCAGCTCAATTTCAAGGTCCGCAATATCGTAGTCCTCTGCATAGTCAAGCTCGCGAAGCAGAACGCGGTACATGACCTCAGCGATCCGTTCTGCATTTGTTTGCACGGAGAGGTCTACTTGCACGTCGAACATAAAGACTTCACAAGGAATGCTGGAGTTGAGAAATTCTACAAAGTTGGTGATGTTCTTCTGTCCAACTTGGGCAAGGAATAACGCACTGGCCGATTTGCCGAGGACGGTCCGATTCGCCAGGACGTATCCCAGGTTCTTCGCGAAAGAAGACTTACCAGACCCGAAGAAACCAGAGATCCAAACTCCTACGCCCTCATTCGGCGTTTTTGGCGCATCCGCCATGGCCCGGAAGAGCCGCTCGTATTCGCTCTTAATGCGATCCGTGGCGATATATTCAGTCAACTCCGTGTAGACAGTCTCTTCGTCGGTGTTATTGACCTTGATGATCTCTTCAATAGGCTTGCGAAAATCGCCCTTCAATAAGTCGGCAATCCTCGTCATGAATCTCTCCCATAAATCTTCACCCGATAGCTGCCCAATGCCTGATCCTCTGACCTCAAACCCATGTAATTCAGAGTGTGATTCCACTTTCCTGGGTAGAAGAGCACGGCAGGAATTTTCAATTTGCCACCTAATTGCTCGAGGAGAGATGACACACGGTAAGCTCCAGGCGCAAAGACCGTCGCATGAATCAGAAACATGAGCGAGGTATCCTTTAGAGCGGCCACGGCTTGCATGAGCATCGGGCAAAGGGGCCGGAAGTCAGAGTCGGACAAATACTGATTCACTTGTCGCTGTGCTGCATCGAAACCGTGTTCCCGTTCGAGAGTTATGAGTACATCAAGGGCTTCGGATTCGCGGATAGATTCCCAGAACATGTCCGCAAGCGAAAGTAAACCAACTTTTCGTCCCGACTTGTTCTCGACACGAGTTGCAAGCTTCTGGACTTCACCCCGCATAAGCCATTCGTTTTCTTCTGGAACAAGTGGGTCGTACCGGAAAATGGCGAACGGAAGTTCTCTCGCCATGATGAACGCTGGCGGTCTGGCTACGAGATCAGCCTCAAGTAGCCTAATTCGATCGCTCAACGACAACACGGGCGTAATCCTCCAATTTCTCACAAGGGAACGATATGCTTATGGTACTTCCTGCAGCATGATACGCGATTAGCCGGCGTTGATGGGCCTCCAAAAAATAATGCTCCACTGCGGGTGTCTGCAGGAGGAAGAGATGCCAATCCGGATGAAATACCAAGTTTCGTCCAAGGATGCCCCCGCGGTGTAAGCAAAAAGCAAGGTATGCAAAAGATCCGACCGGTAAGATATAACTCGCAAGTCGCTTCTGGGATCTACCCTCCAAGATACCAAAATCGCGGAATGCAGCCAAAAGGCCCCGAGCTACCCTTGTCGTCACTTCGGGTGACCATGCGCATCCCTTGCCGACCAGCCAGACACGAACGTCCTCCACAGTGATCCCGGCACGCGCCGCCCTCAGGCGGTGAAGAAGGTATTCTTGGCAAAAGTCGAAGATTAAAGGTTCTGCCTTGGCACTTATGCAGTAATAGAGCGGTTTGACAAGTTGCGGTGAGGCATTCTGGTCTTCGAGGGGCCGAATCAATCGCCAGGCGTTTCGCGGTGCGCCATCGACAAAGCGCGGGATAAAAGTTCTGCGCAAAATGTCTGCAGCTCGGGCGCGAGTAGTCTTGTTTAGAACATTTGAGCGGATCACAGACTGGGTGATTTCTTCCGTCGGTCCCTCGTGCCAACATCTGACAAGTTGTCGCATCTCCTCGATAAGGGCCCCACCCTTCTGAATCCGAGTGTTGTAAACGGACGCGTTTTGGATCGGGACACGGGTTCTGGCCAAGAGGTCACTTTCCAAGCAAACGCCTTTCGAGAAACATGTTTTACAAAGCTTACTCCGCGCCGCGCTAACCGATAGTGTCCGGCAAGGTCAATACAGTGGCTCCGGCGTGATGCGGAGACGTATACCGCGTCTCAAAGCATGGCTATTCTACGACAACTTCGAACAGGTGTGCCGCACGTCGTGAACCGCCATGCCGCCTAGACAGGTGAATGAGCAGAACCACACTTCAAGTGCAACGTCGTTGCAACGACATCATTGGTCGTCGGCCCTAAACCTGAACAAAAGGCTGGCGGAGAGCACCGCTCCACCGGTGTGTACCTAAAGTCATAGAAAGTGGGTTTCACAGTATGGGATAGACGCAGTATGGATATCCCACTTGAATTGTGCAGAGCGCGACGGCGGTGGCACTCGAAACTGAACCCTAGCGGAAGTGCGCGCCGCGTTGTGAGAAAGGAGTCTGGCCGTTACATTAGCTCTGGCGCTTTTTGGCGGGAACTCCCTTATCGACACCTCGCAGCAGGTCGCTGAGTGTCACGCCGAATCCGGTAGAGATCGTCAGGAGAGTTCGCAGGCTAGGGACTCTCTTTCCATTTTCAATGAGTCCCACGGCGACGCGATGCAGGCCGCAGTGATCGGCAAAGGCTTCTTGACTAAATCGCTGCTTTGCCCGCAGCTCCCTCATGCGCTTCCCCAAAGCCAACAAGACCTGTTGCATTCGGAAGAGTTTG
>WNFJ01235443.1_pt1 | contig 25160 bp, 26 predicted proteins | sample 5400461 | NCBI WGS metagenome assembly WNFJ01 (sample SAMN13153349, study PRJNA577476) | soil metagenome | isolation source: 115 cm saprolite on Douglas fir-dominated hillslope | place: USA:California | collected 2013-09-17
TGGAAGAAGGTGGACGTGGTGCGGCCGCAGCCGGGGCACGCCGTGACCTGAGCCGTGAAGCTGCGGAGGCCGAGCGATTGCAGCACCTGCTGGGCGACCAGGACCTCCTCGGTGCGGTCGCCGCCGGGCCGCGGGGTCAGGGACACGCGGATCGTGTCCCCGATGCCCTCCATCAAGAGCAGGGACAGGCCGGCGGTGCTTGCGACCATCCCCTTCATCCCCATCCCCGCCTCGGTGAGGCCGAGATGCAGCGGGTAATCGCCCCGGGTGGCGAGGCGGCGGTAGACGTCCACCAGGTCCCGCACACCGGAGACCTTGGCGGACAGGATGATGCGATCGTGCGAAAGCCCACACTCCTCGGCCAGCTCGGCGGAGCGGATGGCGCTCTCTACCATCGCATCCATGGTGACGTCGCGGGCGTCGCGCGGCTCGGCCGTCTTGGCGTTCTCGTCCATCAGCTCGGTGAGTAGCTGCTGGTCGAGCGATCCCCAGTTCACCCCGATACGCACCGGCTTGCCGTTGGCGACGGCCACTTCCACGATTTGGCGGAAGTGGGCGTCGTGGTGCTTGGAGCCCACGTTGCCGGGGTTGATACGGTACTTGGCGAGCGCCTGCGCGCACGCCGGATACTTGGTGAGCAGCAGGTGCCCGTTGTAGTGGAAGTCGCCAATGACGGCGACGTCCACCTGGGCCACGATCGCCGGGACGGCGGCCGCCGCAGCGTCGTTATTGACGGTGATGCGCACCAGCTCGGAGCCCGCCTGGTGCAGGGCCCGCACCTGCGCCGCGGTCGCGTCGGCATCCGCAGTGTCGGTGTTCGTCATGGACTGGACGACGATCGGATGGGCGGCGCCCACCTTCACGCCGCCCACGTCCACCGTCACAGTGCGCCGGCGCGTGGTGTTCATTGGGAAGAGCAATCTAATAGGAGCGACGGCCGCTGGTGACGCAGGTCACGCACCCGGACTCAGCGCGCCCCTTCCTTACTATGGGGACGACTCAGACGACGGGGACGACTCGGACGACCCCGTAGCCCGAAGCTCGATCGTGACCGCTGTCCCACGCCCGGGGGCGCTGTCGAGTGTGATGGTGCCGCCCCAGCTCTCGACCAAGCGGCGCGCGATCGCCAGGCCCAGCCCCGAACCGCTCGACGTGGTGGAGAACGCCGGCTCGAACACCCGCGGCAGGGCTTCCGGGGGGATGCCGCGGCCGTTATCGGTCACCGTCAAGCGCCGGCCATCGGCCGCAACCCGGACCACCACTTCCTGGGCGTCCGCCTGGCGGGCGTTTTCCAGCAGATTGACCAGGACTTCCTTCACCTCGTCGCGCCGGGCCTGGACGGAGGATCCCGTACCGTCCGCCTCGAAGCGAACAGCGGCGCCGCCCGCGCCGCCACCCAGGCTGTACAGCTGCACGGTCTCCCGTCCCACTGCAAGAAGGTTCACCGCCTCGAGGGGCGGCTGAGCCGCCGCCGGCGTGCCGAAGCGCGAAAACGCACGGGCGATGCCGTCGAGGCGGTCGATCTCGGCGAGAATCCGCTCCGTCGTTTCCTTCAGCGTGGTGTCGAAGGCGGGCCCCGTGCCGCGGCGGGCTCGTCGCAGATGCTGAATCCCCAGGCGGATGGGTGTGAGGGGATTCTTGATTTCGTGCGCCACCTGGCGCGCCATCTCGCCCCAAGCGATCACGCGCGCGGCGCGCGCCAATGCGGTGGCGTCGTCGAGCGCTACCACGCAGCCATCCGGCGCAGGACCCAGGGCCGCGAGCTGTACCCGGATCTGGCGGCCGCCGATCTCGAACTCGTGCTCCGCGATCCCCAGGTCCGCGCGCCGCAGGAATGCCTCGACCGCGTCCCAGACGGCCGCCCATTCGGCGCTCGTGGCGCTAGGGAGCGCGTCACCCGGAGCGAGCGTCACGCCGAGGAGCTCGGCCGCCTGGGGATTGGCCAGTGTGACGCGCAGCGCGTCGTCCACGGCGATGACGCCCGTGGCCACGTTGGCGAGCACGCGGGCCGTACGCTCGCGCGCTTCCTCCAGCGCGGTCTGGCTGCGGCGCACGTCAGCGGCCATGCGCTCGAACGCGGTGATGACCGGCTCGAACTCGCGCGGGGCGGACGGCCCGAAGGCGGGCGGGACGGCACCCCGACCCACCGCCAGCGCGGCGTCGCGCAGCGCCGCCACCGGCCGGGCCAGCATGCGCCCCGCGAGTCCGGCCAGGTATACGGCGGCGGCCAGGCCGGCCAACGTCGCGAGCACGAGGCCCAACGCCAGGTCCGTCTGCTGCCGGCGCACAACTTCATCGTCAATCAACTGCGGCGCGGCTAAAACCGCCTCGGTTTCGGGCGGTCCCGCGCTGAGCACACGGTAGCCGATGCGGATCGGGCGCCCGGCGGCCTGGCCGTCGGCCGTCGCTTCGATTTCGTCTTGGAGCGTCAGGCGCTCGAACATGCGGGCCTGCAGCAGCGGATCCACGAGCCCCAGCTCGCCCAGCACGGGCGTGCTCGTGCCGGCCAGCGCGCCGTCCTTGTACAACCAGAGATCGGCGTCGAGCCGGTCACCGAGATCGGCGATCGCCGTTTGCACCGCCTCCGGGCGGTCCAACGCCACGGCGCCGGCTGTGCCGGCGGCGTCGCGCAGCGTCTGGGTGATGCGCAGGTCGCCCGTGCGGCGCGCTTCATCCTGCAGACGCGCGAAACTCCACGCCGCGAATCCGATCACCGGCAGCACGAAAAATGCGACCAGCGCGCCGGTGATGCGGGCGCGGTAGCTGGTGCGCACCGCAGCCAGCCAGTCGCGCCACGGCGGCAGTTCGCCGCCGCCGATCCACCAGCCGACGAGCCACATGGCCGCGAGCACCGCGACGTCCGCCAGCACGATCAGCACGCCGCGCACGGCGAGCACCCACGGCCCGCGCAAGTCGACGAGGACGTGGACGTGCCGCACGCCGCCCGGAAATGCGATGCGGCGCTCACCGCGCGCCGCCCACCCGGCGCGCGTCCAGATCACGCGAGCGCTCGGGGCCCCCGGCCCGTGGGTCGGCGGGGTGAGGGCGATCGCATAGGGCGGTTCCGCCGACCCCGCGCCCCCCAGCACCAGCGCGACGCGGTTGGGCGGGATGAGCCGCGAACGCGGACCCACGCCGACGGTGAGCACGCGACCGTCGGGGAACGGCGCCACCAGGATGTAGTGGACTCCCGGCACGCCTTCGAACCGCTCCACGCGCACGCCGGCCCGGGTCCGTGGTGATCGCACCAGCCCCGCGACGAGAGGCAGCGACAGGTCGATCGTGGCGAGACGCAGGGTCGCCGCTGGCGACCCGTCGCGCGCCCACAGCGTCAACACGGTGGGGTACCCCTCGGCGGCGAGCGGCGAGCGCAGCCACAACCCGTACAACTCGCTGGCCGACGCCGGCACCGGCTCCGCTCGCGCGGCTTCGGCGACACGCTCCAACAACGCCACGCTGAGCGCGTCGCCTTCGGCGCCCAACCGCTGCACGTCGCGCTCGGCGAGCGCGAGCCGCCCTTCCAGCGCTGCCCCCCATGTCACCAGCGCTGCGGCCGTCCCCGCGACCGTCGCAATGCCCAGGAGCGACCACGCACGCCGCGCCGGGACTATCACGCCGGCCAAGGCCGGGAGCCACAGGAACGTGTACCACTCGGGCCAGGCGCCATACGGTTGCCACAGCCACAGCCCCGCCAGACCCGCGATCGCCGCCCAGACGCAGGCCGCCGGCAGCACCCACGGTACACGCCGCGGCTCGGCCGGCCCGCGCAGCAGCGCAGCGGCCAGCAACACGAGGGCCATGGCTGTGCCGGCGAGGGCCACCTGCCACGTGAGCCACAACCCGACGCTCACGCCCATCGCCGGCGGTGCGATGCCGCGCCCCAGGTAGCGCACGAGGTACGGTGCGCACAGCACGAGCGCCGCGGCGGCCGCGACGTGCCACCAGCGGCGCGTCACGCCGCGGCGCCACAGGGCGCCGGCCGCCAACAGGAGCACCAGACTCACCGCCGTGAGCGCGCCCGCGGAGGCGGTGAACACGCCGAGCGCCTGGCGATAAAACGTCGCGGGCGAGAACGCCGCGGTGAGCGACAGCGCCGGTCCGAGCGGCGCTCGCACCGCCACCCAGGCGCTCACCACAACCGCCAGCCAGCGCCAGGGGCCGCTCGGCGCGGCGACGAGCAGCAACACCATCGCCAGGGCAAGCGTGATCGTGCCCCAGCGCGCCCACTGTTCCTGCGCCGCCAGCTTGGCGTCGCTTTGCGCCGGCGGCACCGGCTCGACGCTGAACAGGCGGTTACTGTCGGTCGCGAACTCGAACGTGTCGGGACCGCGGGGCGCGGTGCGCGGCGCGTAAAAGCGCAGCGTCACCCCGTGCGCGCGGCCGAAGGCGACCCCCAGCGCACCGGCGCGGTCGGCGATCGCGGGCGCGGCGTCGAGCAACACGCTGCCAATGGCTTGCCCGCCGTCCGCCGTCTGGCGCCGCGCCTCCAGAGTCACGTAGAATGGGGTGATGACGGCGCGCAACGAGTCGACTGCGTCCCGCTCGGGAAGGAAGCGGTGGCGTCCGGCCCACGCCCACGGCGCGCCGTTCGGCGAGAGCACGGCAGTCGCGTGCTCCGGCACGTCGCGCTCGGCCGCCGCGGCGCGCCGCAGGACCTCGAACACACCCTCGCGTGGCAACAGCGCCGCCGTGCGTCCCCGCTCCGCCAAGCGCTGGGCTTCAGACACGGCCGCCTGGAGCGCCGCCGCGAGGGCCGCCGAGTCCCGCGCCACGCGCGCCTCGCGCTCCGCCGGCCAGCAGCATTCGATGCGCCGGATCTCCAGCCATCCGGCGACTAGCGTCGCGCCGAGGGCGAGGGCGGCCGCCGCCGCGGCGAGCACCCGGCCGCGCGGGCGGGCGAACGGCGCCAGCAGGGCGGCCGCCGCACCGCCCGCAGCGCTCAGCGCAACCCAGGCCGCGCCGCCGCCGTGGAGCCATTCAGCCGCGGCGATCGCCGCGACGACGCCAGCGAGCACCACGTGAGCGGACCGCTTCACCTCAAGTCCCTCGCCCCCGACGCCGTGCGCGGCGCGCTCGAACGCGACCCGCGCCTGCTGGTGCCCGTCGGCACCTGCGAACAGCACGGCCCACACCTGCCGCTCGGCTGCGACACGATCATCGTCGACCGGCTCGCCGACGACCTCTCGGCCGACTGCGGCATTTTGCGCGCGCCCACCGTCGAGTACGGAGTCAACACCGCCACCAAGCGCCCCTTTCCGGGTAATGCCAGCGTACGCCGCAAGACCCTGCATCGCTGGATGAACGATCTGCTCGGCGCGTGGGAACAGTGCGGCGTCGAGACCTTCATCATTCTCACCGCCCACGGCCACGACCCGCACCAAGAGGCCTTGTCGACGTTGCGCACGCGGCGCGCGCGCGTTTTCACCGTGGACGTCTTCGCGCTCGACTTCACGGGTCTGCTCGACGACCCCGACGGCCCCACGCACGGCGGCGAGCTCGATACGTCGCTGCTGCTCCACCTCGCGCCGGCCCTCGTGCGCATGAACCTGGCGCAGGACTTCGAGCTGCCCGACCGGGCGCGCGCCCGTTACCGCCGCGGCGCCGACGCCCTGCCGGCCCACAGCCCCGGCTCGCTCGGCCGGCCGACCGCTGCCTCGGCCGAGAAGGGTGCGCGCCTCTATAAGATGATTTATGACCGCATCACCACGCGAGTTCTGAACGGCGACCCCGCATGATCGCGGGCCTCTTCGCCCTGGCGCTGCTGCAAACGGGCATTGATCAAGGCACGCTCGTCATCCGCCAAGACAGCGTGGATGTCGCGCACGAGGGGTTCCGACTCACGGCCGGGCGCCTCAGCGCCGGCAACGCCGGCTGGTCGCTCGCCGCCACCGTGCGCTACGACCGGGTGCGCCCCGTGCTGTCCCTCGCGCCCATCCTGGAAGTCGACGCGGACTCGCTGCCGCTCACCCTGCAGTACGATGTCGCCGATCCGCGCGAGCCGCTGCGCATCCTGGCCCAGCTGGGCCGGGCCCGGCTCACCGTGCGCATGATTACGCGCTCGGTGGAGCGGGCGCGCGAATTCCCCGCCACCGGCAACACCGTGGTCCTGGATGATTCAGTCTACGCCTTTTACGTATTTGCCGCGTGGCGCGCCGGCGCCGCGCCCACGGCGATCAATGCCATCTTCCCGCGCGCGCTGCGGCGCGAGACGCTCACGGTCACGGATCTGGGTCCAGAGTCCGCGACGGTGAATCACAACGCCCTCACGCTGCGGCACGTCACCGTCACGGGTGGCGTCAACGGCATCGTCCACCTCTGGCTCGACGCGGCTGGGCACCTCCAGCGCATCGAGATCCCCTCCCGTCACGTTGTGGTGGAGCGGCTGCCCTAAGGTTGACCCCCCACCGCCCGTAACCTTAGGTTACCGCGAGCTCCGAACCGCAGCGCGCGTGCCCCAGGTCGAAACTCACGACCGCCGTAGCGCGTATACGGTGGCGTCCCAACGACCTGTACGCTTTCAGGAAACAAAATGAGACACGCGTTCTTTGCCGTCGGGCTGTTCGTGTGCCCGCCCTTGGTTGCCCAGCAGGCCGTGCCGGCCAGCCTCTCGCTCTCCGACGCGATCAGCATCGCGCGCGAGCACAATCCCGCGTACCGCCAGACCCTCAACAACCGCACCGCAGCTGCGTGGAACGAGCGCGGCGCCTTCACCAGTTTGGTGCTGCCGTCGGTTACCGCCTCGGGGGGCGTGAGCTATACCGGCCCCGGCCAGCAACGTTTCCTCACGAACACGTTTTCGCAATCGGTCTCGACCGTGTCGTCGAACTACAGTTTGAGCCTGAATTATGAGCTCTCGGGCGCGACGCTGTCGGCCCCCGGCTTGCGCCGGGCGCAGGCGAACGCGGTGGACGCCGACATCGTGGGCGCGGGCCAGGCGCTGGTGGCCAACGTGACGACGCAGTACTTGAACGTCCTGCAGGCGATCGACAACGCCCGCGTGGCGGAGCGGCAGCTGGCGCGCAACGACGACGCGCTGAAACTCGCGCAGGCGCGCTACGCCGTGGGACGGGCGAGCCTGATCGATGTGCGGCAGGCGCAAGTGGCGCGCGGGCAAACCGAAGTCGCCCTGCTGCGGGCGCGCACGGCGACGAGCATCGAGAAGCTGCGCCTGTTCGAGCAGCTGGGGGTGACGGCGCCCACCACGATCGAGGCGATCGTGTTGAGCGACACGTTCGCGGTGCAGCAGCCGATCTGGAAGCTCGACGACCTCCTGACGATGGCGGCGGAGCAGAACCCTTCTTTGAAGGCACTGCGGGCGCGCGAAACCGCCGCCGCGTGGGGTACGCGCTCGGCGGTGGCGAGCTATGGCCCGTCGCTGAGCGCGTCGGCCGGCTGGTCGGGCTTCACCCAGCAATTCACCGACGTGGAACCGCTCCGCGTCGCCGGGGAGACACAGGCCCCCATGCTGCAGCAGGCGTGCTTGGACAACAACCAAATTCGCGTCAACGCCGGCTTGGCGCCGAAGCCCGCTGACTGCTCCTCGTTGGTCTGGGGGACCGCCAACGAGCAGCAGCTGCGCGCGCAGAATTCCGTGTTTCCGTTCAACTTCACGAGCCAGCCGTTCCAGGCGCGCCTGACGATCACCCTGCCCCTGTTCGCCAATTTCCAGCGGCCGGCGCAAGTGGCGGAGGCGAAGGCGACCCAGCAGGACGCGGACGAATCGGTGCGGGCGCGCGGGCTCGGCGTGCAGACCGAGGTGAGCCAGGCGTACCTGAATCTGATGGCCGCCTTTCAGACGATCGCCATCCAGGACACCAACCGCACCGCGGCGCAGGAGCAGCTCCAGCTCGCCACCGATCGCTACACGATCGGGTCGGGCTCGTTCCTGGAGCTGCAGGATGCACAAGTCGCCTCGCTGCGCGCCGCCTCGGACTATGTCGGTGCCGTGTACGATTATCATCGCGCTCTGGCCGCGTTGGAAGCCGCGGTCGGCCGGTCGCTTCGTTAACGAGAGGAATCAGCGAACATGTCCAAACGCAATAAGGTGCTGGTGGGAGCGGGCGTCGGCGTCCTGCTGATCCTGCTCGTGGTGGTGAGCGCCAGCGCGAATCACGACAGTGGCGTCGAGGTGCGATTCGAGAAGGTCGGCCGGCGCGATCTCGTGGCCGCGGTCACGGCCAGCGGCAAGATCCAACCCAAGAAGAAGGTGGACATCAGCCCGGACATCACCGGCCGCATCACGCGGATCGCGGTGAAAGAAGGCGATTTCGTCCACAAAGGCGACTTCCTGCTGCAGATCGACCCGACGATTTACGAGGCGAACCTGCAGCAGGCGCAGGCCAGCTTCGCGTCGGCGCAGGCGAATGCGGTGCAAGCGCAAGCGAACCGCGATCAGGCGCAGCGCGCGCTCGCACGCACCAAGGAGCTGCACACGCAGAACCCGCAGCTCGTGACCCAGGAGCAGTTGGAGCAAGCGCAGACCGCCTTCGATATCGCGGAGGCGAACCTCAATGCGGCCCAGCACCAGGCGGAGCAGACGCGCGCCGCGGTGGCGTCGGCGCGCGAGCAGCTCTCCAAGACGCACATCGTAGCGCCGATGACCGGCCGCGTGACCCGCCTCGCCAAGGAAGAGGGCGAAGTGGCGGTGCCGGGCACGTTCTCCCAGGAAGTCGGCCTGCTGATGACGGTGTCCGATCTGTCCGTGATCCAGGTGAAGGTGCAGGTCGACGAGACGGACGTGGTCCGCGTGCACCTCGGGGATTCCGTGGAGGTCTCGATCGATGCCTTCCCCGATACCGTGTTCGCGGGGCGCGTGACGAAGATTTCCGACAGCGCGATTCTCACCGCCGGCGCGTCGGTCGCGGGCAGCAACACCCAGGCCGTGGATTACACGGTGGAGATTACCCTCAACAATCCGCCGTCCGACGTGCGGCCGGATCTCTCGGCCACGGCGCGCGTGATCACCGACACGCGGCGACAGGCGGTGGCGATCCCCATCATCGCGTTGACGGTGCGCGAGAACAAGCCGATCGCGACCGAGAACCAGCCGCGGCCGCGCGACACCAGCAAGGTCACCGGCAAGAAGCGCGACACCGAGGGCGTGTTCGTCGTCGCGAAGGGCGTGGCGACGTTCCGGCCGGTGAAGGTGGGCGTCGCGGGCGACGAGTACTTCGAGGTGTTGGACGGGGTGCGGGAGGGCGAACAAATCGTGGCCGGCCCCTACCAGGCGATCCGCGACCTGCACGACGGGGCGCACGTGCGCGAAACGAAGCAGCGCGCCGACACGAGCCGAGTGAAGAAGGCGTCCTAATGAGCCAGCCCCAGGAGTTTCGCACCGGCGATACGCCGCTGCCGGATATCGTCATCCTGACGCACAAGCTGGCGCGGGATTACGACATGGGATCGGAAATCGTGCACGCGCTACGGGGCGTGAGCTTCCAGATCCGCCGTAACGAGTACGTCGCCGTGATGGGCCCGTCGGGCTCCGGCAAATCGACGCTGATGAACGTGATCGGCTGTCTCGACACGCCGAGCGCGGGCGAGTACTGGCTGAACGGCCAGAAAGTCAGCGACTTGTCCGATGACGAGCTGGCGCACATCCGGAACAAGGAAATTGGGTTCGTCTTCCAGACCTTCAATCTCCTGCCCCGGGCCAGTGCGCTGCACAATGTCGAGCTGCCGCTGATTTATGCCGGTGCCTCCTCCAGAGTTCGCCGCGAACGGGCCGCGGAAGCGCTGGCCAGCGTGGGCCTGGGCGACCGCATGGAGCACAAGCCCAACGAGCTGTCGGGCGGCCAGCGCCAGCGCGTCGCGATCGCGCGCGCGCTGGTGAACCGACCCAGCATCCTCCTCGCCGACGAGCCGACCGGCAACCTCGACTCGGCCACGAGCAGCGAGATCATGGACGTGTTCGCCGACCTCCACAGGCAGGGGCAGACCGTCGTGATGGTGACGCACGAAGCCGATATCGCGGCGCACGCCAAGCGCGTGGTGACGCTGCGCGACGGCCTCATCGCGACGGATCAAGCCCGAGCGGCCTGAAGTGCACCTCCTCGACGCGGTGCGGCTGGCGCTACAGCAGATCCGCGCACAGAAGTTGAAGAGCGGGTTCTCCCTCCTCGGCGTGTTCATCGGCGTGATGTTCCTCATCGCCGTCGTGTCGGTGGTGCAGGGCATGAACCGCTACATGACCGACAAGTTCGCCGGCACGATCCTGGGCGTGAACACGTTTCGGTTGCGCCAGTTTCCGGACGTGCAATTGGGGAACGTCACTGACTCCACGTGGCGGGTGTGGCAGCGCCGCCCCCGCATCCACTACGACGACGCCCTCGCCGTGATGCGCGGTCTCAATGTGCCGGTGGTGACCGCCTGGGAGTCTTCGACGCGGGCGACCCTCAGCGCCGGCCGGCGGCAGGCCACAGGCATCGAGGTCACCGCCGCCACCGAGCAGTACTTCGACATCCGCTCCCTCAAGATCGCGATTGGACGGCCGTTCACCGCGGAGGAAGCGCGCAGTGGCGTGCCCGTGGTGGTGCTCGGGTTCGAGCTCGCCGCCAAGCTGTTCGAAGGCCAGGATCCGCTGGGGCGGGAGGTGAAGATCTTCGAGGTGCCCTACCGAGTGATCGGGGTGGTCGAGAAGCAGGGCAATCTGTTCGGCCTGTCGCTCGACAAGTTCGTCGTCACGCCGGCGGGGGCGCCGGTGAAGCGGTACGTGAACCCGCCGCGCGTCGTGGACGCGCTGGCCGTGAAGGCGACGACGCAGACCGACATGCGGGAGGCGATGGCGCAGGCCGAGGCGATCATGCGCAGCCGACGTCACCTGCGCCCGCGCGACGGTGACAGCTTCGCCCTGGAGACGGCGGACGAGGTGCTCGACTTCTGGGCGAAGATCAGCCGGGTGCTGTTCATCGCCCTGCCGGGGCTCGTGGCGATCTCGCTCGTCGTGGGCGGCATCGTGATCATGAACATTATGCTCATGGCCGTGGCGGAGCGGACGCGCGAGATCGGCATCCGGAAGGCCTTGGGCGCGCGGCGGCGCGACATCCTGCGCCAGTTCCTCGTCGAGGCGGTGACGCTGGCGACGGTGGGCGCGGCTGCGGGGGTCGGCACCGGGATCGCGCTCGCGGGACTCATCGCGGCGATCTCCCCCTTGCCGGCCAGCGTCGCGCCGTGGTCCATCGCCGTCGGCGTGCTGCTCGGCGGCGGCGTCGGCGTCGTCGCCGGGGTGTACCCCGCGACCCGGGCGGCACGGCTCGATCCCATCGCCGCCTTGCGGTTCGAAACATGACCGGGCTGTTCGAGGGCGTCGGCATCGCGCTCGCCTCGCTCCGCGGCAACAAGGTCCGCGCCGCGCTCACGATTCTGGGCGTGGCGATCGGCGTCATGGTGGTGATGATCATGGCGGCGATGATCAGCGGGATCAATCGCAGCGTCGCGAGCACCTTCGAGCAGATTGCGCCGCGCACCTTCCTCGTGTGGCGGTTCTTCCAGGCCGGCGTCAACATCTCCGACGGCTCCGACGAGACGAGTCCGTGGCGGCGCAACCCGCCGATCAGCGACCTCGAGGCCGACCGCGTCGCGGCGCTCCCGAGCGTGCGCTACGCGACGCGCCGCGAGGAGAGCTCGGCGCTGATCGAGTTCCGCGACCAGCGGCTCGAGTCGGTGAGCATCTCGGGGCTGTCGTCGCAATGGGTCGAGGTGAACGGCGGGGACGTCTTCCCCGGCCGCACGTTCACGCGCGTCGAGGATCTGGCGAACAGCCATGTGGTGGTGATCAACCGCAAGCTCGAGTCACAGCTGTTCCAGGGGCGCGATCCGATCGGCCAGGCCGTGAAGATCGCCGGCGCGCCGTTCACCGTGATCGGCGTCTACACGCCGCCGCCGAACCTGTTCAGCGGCGCGTCGCCGCCGTTCGCCGGCATCCCCCACGGCGCGTTCGTGAAATCGGTGCCCTACTTCAAAGGGTGGATGCGGCTCGCCGTGTCACCCGCCCCGGGCTACACGCAACAAGAAGCCATGGACGAAGTCGTCGCCACGCTGCGCTCCCTCCGCGGTCTCAAGCCGGGGCAGGAGAATACCTTCTCGATCGTGACGCAGGATAAGCTGCTCGATTCCTGGAACCAGGTGTCGGGGATGTTCTTCCTGGTGATGATCGCGTTGTCGTCGATCGGGTTGATGGTGGGCGGCGTGGGCGTGGTCGCGATCATGATGATCTCCGTCACCGAGCGGACGCGGGAGATCGGCGTGCGCAAGGCCTTGGGGGCCACGCGCCGTGAGATCCTGTGGCAGTTCCTGGTGGAGGCCGCGACGCTGACGCTCGTGGGCGGCGCCGTCGGCATGATCGGGGGCGGCGCGATCGCGTGGCTCGTCTCAGCGGTGACCCCGATCCCCGCGTACGTTCCGGCGTGGTCGATCGCCGCGGCCCTGGGCGCCTCGGCGTTGACGGGCGTCGGTTTCGGTCTGTACCCGGCCAACCGCGCGGCGCGGCTCGATCCGGTCGACGCACTGCGCTACGAGTAGGCCGCGCCGGCTATGTTTGACGTGGACTCGGACTTGATGAGGGGACCGGCCTGATATGCACGTCTTCGACGCAATCCGCCTGGCGCTGCAGCAGATCCGCGCGCAGAAGCTGAAGAGCGGGTTTTCGTTGATCGGCGTGTTCATCGGCGTCACGTTCCTGATCGGCGCCTGGTCGATCGTCAACGGCATGAACGTGTACATGACCGACAAGTTCGCGGGGACCCTCGTCGGCGTGAACACGTTCCACTTGCGCCGCTCGCCCAACGTCAACTTCAACGTCGAGGACTCAGTGTGGCGGTCGTGGCGGCGGCGCCCGCGCATCAAGTTCGCCGACGCGAACGCCGTGACGGAGAAATTGACGGTCCCCGTGGTGACCGCGTGGTACTCGGACGACCGCGGGCCGGTGGAGTACAACGGCAAGGTCGCGAAGGACATCACGCTCGAAGGCGCCACCGAGCGCTACTTCGAGATCATGAACTTGAATATCGCCGTCGGCCGGCCGTTTACGGCGGAGGAATCGAAGGCCGGCGTGACGGTGGTGGTGCTGGGGTGGGACCTGGCACAGAAACTGTTCCAGGACCTGAACCCCATCGGCCGCAGCGTCAGGATCCACGGCATTCCCTACCGCGTGATCGGCGTGGTGGAGCGGCAGGGCAACCTGCTGGGCATCTCGCTCGACAAGTTCGTGGTGGCCCCTGCCCTGTCGCCGATTCAGCGCGAGGTGAACCCGCCGGGCGTGGTGGACGCCGTGATCATCAAGGCGAGCTCCGAGCCCGAGATGCGGGAAGCGATGGACCAGACCGAAGCCATCATGCGGAGCCGACGCCATCTGCGGCCGCGCCAGGACGACAACTTCGCCATGATGACGTCGGAGGGCGTGCTGAATTTCTGGAACAAGCTCAGCAAGATTCTTTATGTCGTCGGCCCGGGCCTCGTGGGCGTGGCGCTGGTCGTGGGCGGCATCGTGATCATGAACATCATGCTGATGGCGGTGGCCGAGCGGACGCGCGAGATCGGCATCCGCAAGTCGCTCGGCGCGCGCCGCCGCGACATCCTGCGCCAGTTTCTGGCCGAGTCCGTGGCGCTCGCCACGGTGGGCGCAAGCCTCGGCATTCTCACGGGCGTCGTGCTATCGTTCCTCTTAAAGGTGGCGACGCCACTGCCTGCCGTCGTTTCGCCGTTTTCGATCGTGCTCGGCGTGGTCGTCGGGGGCGGCGTCGGCATCGTAGCTGGGGTGTACCCGGCGAGCCGTGCATCCCGGCTCGACCCCATCGCGGCATTACGTCAGGAGTGAGTCCATGACCCCGTTGCTCGAAGGCGTCGGCATCGCGCTGGAATCGTTGCGCGCACACAAGGCGCGGGCCGCCCTCACGATTCTGGGTGTCGCCATCGGGGTAATGGTGGTGATGGTCATCGGCGCGATCATCAGCGGATTCAACAAGGGCGTGTCGGATATGCTGGAGCAGTCGGGCCCCAAGACATTCTGGGTGGGCCGCTACTTCTCCGCCGGCGTCAACATCTCCGACGGCTCCGACGAAATGAGCCCCTGGCGTCACAATCCGCCGGTGTCGCTCGACGACGCCCACGCGATCTCACGGCTCTCGTCGGTGGCCTGGGTGGCGGTGGACGAAGGCGGCCAAGCCGATATCACCTTCGGCGACAAGGCACAGCACAGCGTCCACATCGACGGGCGCAGCGCCGCCTGGCCTAACGTGGCGGGCGGCGACATCTCGCCGGGCCGCTCGTTCACGGAAGTCGAGGACGCCGCCGCGAGCCAGGTCGTCGTGATCAACCAGAAGCTCGACGAGCTGCTGTTCGACCAGGTGGACCCCATCGGGCGGCGTATCCACCTCGGCGGGCTGCCGTACACGGTTATCGGCGTGTTCAACCCGCCGCCGCAGTTGTTCGGCGAGCAGCCGTCGCCCGAAGCGATCATCCCGCACGGCGCGCTCGTCAAGTACGTGCGCCACTGGAAGGGATGGATGGGTCTCCTCGTGGGTCCGACGGCGACGGCGACGACGCCGCAGGCCATGGAGGACGTCACCGAGGCGCTACGCCTGCAGCGACGGCTGCGGCCCGGACAGGACAACAACTTCGCCGTCGTGAGCCAGGAAAAAATCCTGGAGAAGCTCAACTGGGTGGCGTCGGCGTGATCGCGATCATGATGATTTCAGTCACCGAGCGCACCCGCGAAATCGGCGTGCGCAAGGCGCTCGGCGCCACGCGCCGCGAGATCATGTGGCAGTTCCTGGTCGAGGCGGCGACCCTGACGCTCGTGGGCGGGATCGTCGGCATGATCGGCGGCGGCTTGGTGGCGCTGCTGCTCGCCGTGGCGACGCCCATTCCGGCCCACGTGCCGCTGGGCTCGGTGCTGGTCGCCCTGGCCGCCGCCGCGTTCACCGGCGTCGTCTTCGGCCTCTACCCCGCCAACAAGGCCGCGCGGCTCGATCCGGTGGACGCGCTCAGATACGAATAGCGGCGACGGAAAGACGGAATGACGGAAGGGGGATGCGGAGCGGGCCGGCCGCGTCCCCCTTCCGTCTTGCCGCCCGTCGGTCACTGTTAGCTTTCTGACGTCATGCGGCTCACCGAAACGATCATCCAGGCGTTGCAAGCGGCGTGGAGCCACAAGCTCCGCTCGGTGTTCGGCATGGGCCGCGCCGCGCGGGCGGCGAAACTCGATCCGGTGGAGGCGCTCCGTTATGAGTGACGAAGTCGAGCTGCTGGCGATCGCGGCCCATCGCGACGACGTCGAGCTGACCTGTGGCGGGACCCTCGCGAAAGCGGTGCAGCAGGGGCACCGCGTGGGCATCGTCGATCTCACGCAGGGGGAAACCGGCACGCGGGGCGACGCGGCCACGCGCGCCGCCGAGGCGATGCGAGCGGCCACGGCGCTGGGCGTCCACGTGCGGCTCAACGCCGGCCTGCCCGACGCCCACCTCCACAACGACGAAGCGTCGCGCGCGGCGGTGATCGAGCTGATCCGTCGCACGCGGCCGCGCGTCGTGATCTTGCCGTACGCCGCGGGGCGGCACCCCGACCATCGCATCGCCGCCGAGCTGGGGCGCGACGCGTGCTACCTGGCGGGCCTCGCCAAGTACGGCGGCGCGGGCGCCCCACACCGGCCGTTCAAGGTCCTGCACACCATGGCGTACCGCGAGGACCCGGTGAAGCCGTCGTTTGTGGTGGACGTCTCCGACAGCTTCGAAACGAAGATGAAGGCAATCCGCTGCTACGCTTCGCAGTTCGACGGCGCCAAGGCAGCGGGCGAGATCCACCCCACGGGACAGGACCTCTACGAGTTGATCCGGATCCAAGGTGCCCACTATGGATCGCTGATCCGCCGGCCGTACGGCGAGCCGTACTTCACTCCCGAGACCGTGGCGGTGGACGACGTGCTGCAGCTTGGCGTGCAGTCCCTGTAGCCGATACATTGCGTGCCATGAGCAAGCGGCTGGTCTATCTCGACAACGCGGCCACGACACCGGTGCGGCCGGAGGTGCTCGAGGCGATGCTCCCCTATCTGGGCGCGGAAGCCTTCGGGAACCCCTCGTCGGCGCATCGCTTCGGCCGGGCCGCGCGCGCGGGGATCGAGGAAGCGAAGCGCACGATCGCCACCACGCTGGGCGCCGAGCCGAACCAGGTGATCTTCACGTCGGGCGGCACGGAAGCGGACAACCTCGCGATCATCGGCGCGGCACTGGCGGCACGCGAGCGCGGCGGGTCGTTTCGCGTGGCCGTATCGGCCATCGAGCACAAGGCGATCCTCGCCGCCGCGCACGCCGTGACGCACCTGGGTGGGGAAGAAGTGATCCTCCCCGTCTCGAGTGCGGGTCTGGTAGACGAGGCGGCGCTCGCGGCCGCGATCGAGCGCGGGCTGGCCGTGGTCAGCGTGATGTGGGTGAATAATGAAGTGGGTGTGGTACAGCCCGTCGCGCAGCTCGCCGAGCGATGTCGCGCGGCCGGCGTGTGCTTCCATTCGGACGCCGTTCAGGCGTTCGGCAAGATCCCCGTCTCGCTCAGCGACGTTCCCTGCACTCTGCTGACCATTTCCGGCCACAAGATCGGTGCGCCCAAGGGCATCGGTGCGCTGATCGTGCGCGACCGCCGCGCGGTCGAAGCGATCATCCACGGCGGCGGCCAGCAGTTCGGGATCCGGCCGGGGACCGAGAACGTGCCGGGGATCATCGCGCTGGGCCGCGCGGTGGAGCTGGCGGCAGCCGAGCAGGCGGCGACCGCGGCCCGGCTGCAGGCGCTACGCGACGACCTGGAACGGCAGCTGCTCGCCGTGGTCCCCGACGCGGTGATCAACGCGTGGCACTCGCCGCGCGCGCCGCACGTCACCAACGTGTCGATTCCCGGCACCGACAGCGAAGCGTTGCTGATGCATCTCGACCTCGCGGGGATCGCCTGCTCCTCGGGCTCGGCGTGCAGCACGGGGGCGGTCGAGCCGTCGCACGTGCTGACGGCCATGGGCGTGCCGCCGGAGCTGGGCGTCGCCGCGCTGCGCTTCTCGTTCGGTAAGGAGAACACGGCCGCAGACGTCGACACGGTGATCGCCGCGCTGCCGAAGATCGTGGAGAAGGTGCGGTCGTTGAGCGCGGTCCTGCACCGATGAAGGGCAGAGTGCTCGTGGCGATGTCCGGCGGCGTCGATTCCTCGGTCGCCGCGGCGCTGCTCGTCGAGCAGGGCTATGAAGTCATCGGCGCGACGCTGAAGCTGTTCTGCTACGGCGACGACGTCCCCGACCGGCCGTGCTGCTCGCTCGACTCCATCACTGACGCGCAGCTGGTGGCGCACAAGTTGGGCATCCCCCACTACGTGCTCAACCTGGAAGATCGCTTCGGCCACGACGTGATCGACGACTTCGTGCAGGAATACGCCCGCGGCCGCACGCCGATTCCCTGCGTGCGCTGCAACTCGTTCACCAAGTTCCGCGACCTGCTGTCGCACGCCGACGCGCTGGACTGCGAGTATCTCGCCACCGGGCACTACGTCACGGCGCGCGACGGCGCCCTGTATCGCGGCCGCGATCCGCAGAAGGACCAGTCCTATTTCCTGTGGGGCATCGACCGGCGCGTCGTGAGCCGGATGCTGGCGCCCGTGGGCGGGCTGACCAAGCGGGAAACCCGCACGGTGGCCCGCCAGCTCGGCCTGGTCACCGCCGACAAGGTCGAGTCGGTCGAGATCTGCTTCGTGCCCGACGACGATTACGTCGCGGTGCTCGAGCGGCGGCTCCCCGCCGGCGCGCCGGCGCTTACGCCCGGCCCGCTCGTTACGACCAGCGGCGCCGTGCTGGGCGAGCACGCCGGGTTCGCGCGGTATACGATCGGCCAGCGCCGCGGGTTGCCGGGCGGGTTCGCCGAGCCGATGTACGTCGTCGCGATCCGGCCGGAGACGCGCGAGGTCGTGGTGGGTCCAAGCGCGGAGTTGTTCGGACATACTGTGTCACTCGAAGAGGTCAACTGGCTGGCGGACCCCCTCACCGCCGGCGACGCCGTCTGGGTGCAGTGCCGCTATCGCGCGCGCGCCGTGCCGGGCACGATCGATGCGACGTGCGACGGGCGCATCGCGCTGCGACTGGCCGAGTCGGTTCGGGCGATCACACCCGGCCAGTCGGGCGTCCTGTACGATGACAGCGACCGTTTGCTCGGCGGCGGCCTCATCGGCTCCGTGTGACACGCTGAGGCGTCACCACCACGCAAACCTCCGTCGGGCTCTGGCCCGGCGGGGGTTTTCATGTTATTGGTTGAGGGTGCGCCGCCTAACGTTGGTGGTACTCGCCACGGCCGCGGCCTGCACCGACAGCGGCTCGACTGTCGTGCCATTCGCACCGGACGTCATCGCCGCCAACATCAACGCGGCAACGGGCCCCATTACCTCCCCCGTGTTCACGAGCTTCACGGGCCTTGCGCCCTTGATCCAGGTGGCGGGCACTTCCCCAACAGTGCCGTATTTCCCGGACTCGCTTCGCGGGCGCACGTTCACGTGGGACACGACCGCCAAGGCCTACGCCTTCACCGCCCATGACACCGTGCCCGCCCGCGGCGTTCGCTTCATCGTGTATGACGCCGATTCCGCCGGGCGCCCGGCGGCGCCTGCCACGCAGCTCGGCGCCGCCGATTTTCAGGACGGCCCACCCGATACGACGGCGTTGCACGTGCGGGTGGCGGGCGGCGCCCCGGTGAGCACTATCGCCTATCTGCTGAGCGGAACGTTCCATCCCGACTCGTTCCAGGCCACCGAAAACGGCTGCGTGTCCACTGCCGGCGGCGGCAACCTGTGCGCGATCGCGGGCGTGCGGCAGCGACTCGCCGCCGGCGATACGACGACGACCATCTCGGGCACCGCGACAGGAGCGGGCGTCCAGCTCACGTTCGAGCTCACGTTTCACCTGTCGGCCGCGGGCCTGACGGACACGGTGGACGTGAGCGTACTGTCGGATATTCAGTCGCAGCAGATCCGCATGACGGGCACGGCCCAATTCGGCAGCGTCGTCAAAGCGGATCTCGTGCTCACCGTGAACGGCCTGTCGTTCGCCACCGTGCGCGGCACAGGCACCCTGACCGTGCGCCGCTCCAACGGCGAGGCATTGAGCGCCGAAGAGCAGGCCCTGATCGGCGCGATGTTTGCGCTGCCCGGCGCGCTGTTCGACTTGGGCCGGACGCTGGCCCGTCCCGGCCAACACCTGCTCTCCTGAGCGAGGACGCCATGACCACCAGCCGCCGTCACTTCCTGCGCTCGCTCTTCGCCGCTTCGGCGAGTGTCCCCGCCTTCCGCAACGACACGCTGGACCGCGTGGCGAGGATCGTCGCCCGGGCGCGACATGCGTCGCCCGGCGACGGCGCCCAGGACGAGGACTTCTGGCGGGAGATCCAGGCCGCCTTCACGATCGATCGTACGCTCATCAATCTGAACAACGGCGGCGTGGCGCCGAGCCCGCGCGTAGTGCAGGACGCGCTCGAGCGCTATCTCGAGATCTCCAACCAGGCGCCGGCAATGACGATGTGGGCATGGCTCGAGCCCCAGATCGAAGCGGTGCGACGGCGGCTGGCGGCGAATTTCGGGTGTGACCCCGAGGAGATGGCGATCACGCGCAACGCCAGCGAGGCGCTGGAGATCGTGCAGCTCGGCATGCCGCTGGAGCGCGGCGACGAGGTGCTGACGACGACGCAGGACTATCCCCGCATGATCACGACGTGGAAGCAGCGGGAGCGGCGCGACGGCATCGTGCTGAAGCAGATCACGTTCCCGGTGCCCCCGCCATCGCCCGACGAGCTGGTGCGGCGCTTCGCCGCGGGGATCACGCCCAAGACCAAGGTCATCCACGTCTGCCACATCACGAACCTGACGGGCCAGATCTTCCCGATCCGCCAGATCATGCAGCTGGCGCGGCCGCGGGGCATCGAAGTGATCGTCGACGGCGCCCACGCGTACGCGCAATTCCCCTTCAAGCGCGACGAGCTGGACTGCGATTATTACGGCACGAGCCTGCACAAGTGGCTGACGGCGCCGATTGGCACCGGCTTTCTGTATGTCCGCAAGGAGAAGATCGCGAAGATCTGGCCCATGATGGCCGCGCCGCCCGAGATGAACGGCAACATCCGCAAGTTCGAGGAGATCGGCACACACCCCGCGGCGAACCACAACGCGATCGCGGAGGCCGTCACCTTCTATGAGCAGATCGGCGCGGAGCGCAAGGCCGCGCGCCTGCGCTACCTGCGCGACCGCTGGGCCAAACGCCTGGAGAAGCTGCCGGGCGTGAAGGTGTTGACGCCGTACGATCCCGCGCAGTCCTGCGGGCTGGCGTCGTTCACGCCCGCCACGCTCGACGTGGGCAAGGTCGTGGGATTCTTGTGGGACAAGTACCGGATCATCGTCACGCCGATCGTGCACCCCGAGTTCTCCTGTATCCGCGTGACGCCAAACGTGTACACGACGCTCGACGAAATCGACCGCTTCGCGGGCGCGATGGAGGGGCTGCTCGCGAGCGGGTTGCCGGTGACGCAGTAGTCAGTCGAGTGGAGTTGCCAGACGGCAAGTTGCCCGCGGTTTCCAAAGGAGAGTGAACTGGTGAAACGGATCTACGTGGGGATTGCGGCAACCGTGCTGCTGGCCGCCTGCGGCGGCAGCGATGCCGGAAAAAAGACCAACGCGATCAACCGCGATACGCTCACCGAGCGGCAGCGCGACTCGGTGCTCGGGCAATCGCGCATTCCGGGCGCCACGGGTGTAGCGAAGGCCATGCGCGTGGCCGACTCGACGAGCGCACGGGTCAACGCATCCGACACCATTCATTAGCACTGGCGGCGCTGGTCGCCGCCTGCGGTCCCTCCGATCCCTGCCATTCCCCGGCGTTCCGGGAGCTGCACCGCAGCTCCCTGCCCTACGCCGGTGATTGGGTCGTCGCCCGCGGCGACACTCTCACGCTGCCGCAGATGGGCGATCGGTTCCGCCTGCGCGCGCTGCGGCTCGATACCACCACCATCGTGGTCGGGAAGGGCTGTCAGTTCACCGGAGCGTTAGTCTTCATGGTGCCCCGGCGCGACACCTTCCCCGTGACCTGGTTCGGGCAGGCGGGATCGATCGCGCAAGCGGGACGCGTGATCATGATCGGCTGGCCCGTCGACCTCGGCCCGTTCTCGGGGATCGAAGCCACGCCATGGGGCGATTCGCTCGTGGGCAATCTGCTGTTCGACGGGCGGCTCGGCATCCAGGTCAAACCGGGCGTCACCGCGCAGTTCGTGGCGGGGCGCTCCCGCCCGCCCGGCCACTAGCGATTATCTTTCGCCCATGTCGTTGTCCGTTGCCGAGCGCGCAGCTTTGATCGAGCGATACGCCAACGGCCCGGCTGTGCTCAAAGCCGCGCTCCAGAAAATCCCCGCGGCGGCCCTGCAGTGGCGCCCCGGTCCCGGAAAATGGTCGGCGCACGAAATCATTGTGCACTGCGCTGACAGCGAATCCAATTCGCATGGCCGCATCCGGCAGTTGCTGGCCGATGCGACGCCCGTCATTCACGGGTACGACCAGGATCGCTGGGCAGTCGAGCTCGACTACCACACGCTGCCGCTCGAGCCCGCGCTTGCCACCACCGAGGCGGTGCGCGCCAATACCCTGCCCCTCCTGCGCCGCCTCAGCGACGCACAGTGGCGCAAGCGCGGCACGCGCAGCGACGCGGGCGCCTATTCGATGGAGGACTGGCTCCAGATCTACGCCGACCACCTCGAGGGCCACGCACGCCAGCTGGAGCGCAACCTCGCAGTCTGGAAGGAGCGTCAATGAGAGGGTTCTTCTTTCGCCTCCTGATCACGGCCCTGGGCCTGTGGGTCGCCGCGACGATCGTCCATGGCGTATCCTTCACGGGCTGGCGCTCGCTGCTGGTCGCCGCGCTGCTGCTGGGCATCGTGAACGCGGTGGTCCGGCCGATCCTGCTGATCCTCACGTTCCCGATCACGCTGATGACGCTGGGCCTCTTCATTCTGGTGGTGAACGGCATCTCGCTGGCGCTGGTGGCATGGGTCGTTCCGGGCTTCCACCTCGCGGGGCTGGGGGCGTCCGTCCTCGGCGCGCTGGTCGTGAGCGTCACCGGCTGGTTCGCCTCGTCGTTCGTGGGCCATTCGGGACGGATCGAGCGGTTCCGCCACATCGCGGTGAGCGGGCGCCGCATCGATTGATGACGGCGATCGAAACGCCGGCCTTGCTGCTGCATCTGGACGCCGTGGAGCAGAACCTGCGCTGCATGGCCGAGCGCGCCCGCGCCCTGGGAGTGGCGCTGCGGCCCCACGCCAAGACGCACAAGTGCGTAGAGCTGGGCCGCCGCCAGCTCGCCGGCGGCGCGCGGGGGTTGACCGTGGCGACGCTGGTCGAAGCTGAGGTGTTTGCGCGCGCGGGCGTCACGGACATCACGTGGGCCTTTCCGCTCGATCCGTCGCACATCGCCCACGCCCGGCGCATCGCCGAGCAAACCACGTTGCGCGTGGTCACCGATGACCTCGAAACGGCGCGCGCCCTCTCCGGCAGCGCCTTGCATGTGTTCCTCAAGGTCGATTGCGGGTATCACCGCGCCGGGGTCGATCCGGCCTCGGCATACGGGCTCGCCGTGGCCCGTGAGCTCGGCGCGGAGCGGGGGCTGGTGTTCGACGGCATCCTGAGCCACTCCGGCCACGCCTACCGCACCCGCAACAAGGACGAGGCCGCCGTCGTCGCGGATGAAGAGCGGGCGGTGATGAGCGCCTTCGCCGGACGGCTACGGGGCGAGGGGATCCCCGTGCGGGAAGTGAGCGTCGGGTCGACGCCCGCAATGGCGGCCGCGCGGAGCCTCGCGGGCGTCACGGAGGCGCGGCCCGGCAATTACGTCTTCTACGACCGGACCATGGTGTTGATCGGCTGTTGCGCGCCGGCGGACGTCGGCGTGACGGTGCTCGCCACCGTGGTGTCGCACCAGCCCGGCAGCCCCCAACTGATCGTGGACGCGGGCGCGCTGGAGCTGTCCAAGGACCTGGGACCTGCACATCTCGGCCTCCCGGTAAATTTCGGTGAGGTGAAGAGCCACCCCGGGCTGCTCGTGACGTCGGTGTCGCAGGAGCACGGGATCATCCGCGCCCCCGCGCCGCTCGACGGGCAACTCAAGGTGGGTGAGCAGCTCGAAATCGTGCCCAACCACTCCTGCCTCACCGTCGCGCAGTTCGACGAGTATCACGTGATGCAGCGGGGCCGCGAGATCGATCGCTGGCGAATCGAACGGGGCCGCTGAGGAGGGTTCATGCGCATCGTGATCAAGAATCTGCTGATTGCTGCCCTGCCGCTGTTGCTGGGTTTTGCGGCCGGCTATGAGTTTTCTCACACCCGCGCGTCGTGCGGCAGCATGGTGGGGCCGTTGTTTGCGGCCAAATGCCACGGCCGCGTACTGCAATACCAGATGAAGTTCCAGATGTTCGGCACGGCGCTGGGGTGCGTGTTCGTCGCCCTGATCGGCGTGGTGCGGGAACTCCGCGCCCGCCGCGCCGTACAATCCCGGGCATCCTCCCAAGGAGACGCTCCATGAAGACGACAATTTTGGCGCTCGGCCTCCCACTGCTCCTCGCGGGCGCCGCCGTGGCGCAGGACTCGACGCAACCGAAGCCGGCCCCCACGCGGCCGCCGGCCGCCGCCACGGCCGCGTCGCTGACGATCGTGCAGGCGGTGCTCACCGACTCGGTGGTCAACCGGATGCCTGCCGATAGCGGCACGGCCTACCCGGCCACCGTGGGCTCCCTGGTCTGCTTTACCAAGGTCAGCGGCGGTACGGCGGGCACCACGATTCACCATGTGTGGTTCCACGGCGACACCCAAGTGGGAGATGTGGAGCTGCACGTGGACGGGTCGCCCTGGCGCACCTGGAGCCGCAAGACGATCCCGGCCGACTGGACGGGGGCGTGGCATGTCGAGGTGCGAGATGCGGCGGGAACCGTCCTGAAGCGGATCGACTTCACGGTCGGGAGCTAAGGCACCACTCAGCAGCCATCAGTGGAGGTGCCAGAGGGCAAGGTGCAAGCGGTTCCACGTGCACGGTGGCCAGCTGCTCCGCGGAGCAGCCTGGCCACTTTGTTTCGTGCAAGCGCTGGCAACTTGCTGTCGGGCACCTGTTCTGAAGGCTGACTACCGGCCCCTGATTGCTTATCTTTGAGCCCCATGGAACTGCTCCAACAAGTTGTCGCCAATCTCGAAATCGACGAGAGCAAGGCGGAGAAGGGCATCGGCGCCATCCTCACGGCGCTGCGGATGTCGTCCGGCAAGGAGACGTTCGAGCACGTCAAGGCGGCCGTGCCCAATGCCGAGAGCATGATGGGGCACGCGTTGATGAGCGGCGCCCGGACGGCGGAGCTCGTGGCCCCGGTGGGACCGGCGGGCCTGATGGCGGCGCTGGCGGCGGCCGGCGTCAAGAGGGACGATGTCCCGCGCCTGGGCCGGATCGTGCTCGAGTTCTTGCGGCCGAGGGTCGGCAGTCCCGTGATCGACGCCTTCTTGGAGAAAGCGCCGGGCCTGAAAGGCTGATGTCGGCCTGAACGCCCTCCTCTCCCCCGCGACACCCGCGGACCTCTCCGCTGTGTTGGACCTGCTCGAGCGGAGCAAGCTGCCCCGCGCGGGCGTGGCGGACCACATTGGCAGCGTCATTGTCGCCCGCGAAGGCACCCGAATCATCGGCTGTGTGGGCGTGGAGATCTACGGTACCGCGGGTCTGCTGCGCTCCGTGGCCGTCGACATCGCCCATCGCGGCTTGGGCCTGGGCATTCAGCTCACCCAGGCGGCGCTCGACCTCGCGAAACAACGCGGCGTGAAGACGTTGTATCTCCTCACCGAACGCTCGGCCGGCTTCTTCCTCCGCTTCGGATTCAAAAACATCACGCGCGGCGATGTCGACCCGGCGGTGAAAGTCTCGGCCGAGTTCGCAGGCGCCTGCCCCGACACCGCCACCGTGCTGCGCTTCGACCTGCCGCGGTGAAGCAACTCGTCATTGCCCGTCACGGTGGTCCTGACGTGCTGGAGATCCGCGAAGCGCCCGAACCCGCACTCACGCCCGGCGGCGTGCGCATCCGGGTCCGCGCCGCGGGGCTCAACTTTTCCGACATTCTGGCGCGCCAGGGGCTGTACCCCGACGCCCC